>ENA-ORBV01001980-ORBV01001980.1-microbial-mat-metagenome-genome-assembly--contig:-NODE-1980-length-44271-cov-17.177875_pt1 | contig 44271 bp, 41 predicted proteins | sample MGYA00237777_ERZ505514 | MGnify/ENA primary metagenome ERZ505514 (study PRJEB26160, sample SAMN06269048) | microbial mat metagenome | isolation source: Oligotrophic lake microbial mat | place... | reverse complement strand
ATGATACGGCGACCACCGAGATCTACACCTCTCTATTCGTCGGCAGCGTCAGATGTGTATAAGAGACAGGTACGCGACGTCTGGCTTAGAAAGGAATGTTGCTTTGTCCTGCTGTTGGAGCACATGGTTCTCAGATAGAAGTCTGTGGTCTTTGTTTTCTAGTGCGCTCCGATACATTGTGGCGACCTCTGAGCCGTCGGAGCGGCGAAAAACCATCTGGCTCTCCATTTGGATGATGGTGTGATCGAGCTCCGCAAGAACCTCCCGGGCGTAAACCGATAAGTTGAAATTCGGAGGTAGTCCGTCAGTGTAACGAAGGCGATAACACTTTTCCAGGAATTCGAGAAACTCCGGGTTCAGTTTGGCCGCGAGATCTGGCGCGTAGTTCTTCAATGACGAAATGTGTGATTTCTTCAAGTGCCCCTGGGCTTTCTCGCCTCGAAGGGACAGCAATGCCTTAATGAACTTCTCCACCGCCGAGCTGCCCAACGTGGCGCCTTGCAGCGGCAGTTCCTGAAGCAGAAGCGTTCTCGCGCCAATGTAGTCTTTGAAGCCCAAGCCAACGAATTCGAGAGCGCGAAACACTCTGCCCTGGTCCGCTACGTGCTTGCGAAAATTTCCCATTGGGCCCTAACGCCGTGGTTCAGGGGCGCGCGACGACCATTCTGGCAAAGCACGACTCCGCCGCTCGCGCGTCCCCTGCAACCACTTGTTAGAAGGCATGGTTACACTCCCCGAATCTCATTGGAAGCATCAAATCCATGAAGAACCTTCATCACGTCTTGATATGTGGTATTTGGCCTGATGGATCGAAAACCGATGCCGGATCTCATTCTCTCAATCAGGTGATTTCTGCTCGATGCAGTGAGTGCATTCCACCATGAAGGAGTGAAATACGTATTCTCCAACTGCTCGACTGCCAATATCAGTGCAGCATTGGCTTTCTCTGAGCTTGTTACAGCACGGAATGATTCCACGAACCGCTCAGCCGGCCCCCCCTTTGCTCCTGTCCAGCCGAAAGCAATGAAGGACTTTGGACCTACTGCGGAGACATTGACGCAGACATGCTCAAAGGTCGCGTTTCCTCGCGAGATGATCTGTAGCCTATTCCCGTGGAAATCCACTTCAGGGTGGAACGCTCCGCTACAAACAAAAGGAAGAACCCCCTCAAACTCAACTGCATAGTGTGGCGCAGAACCGTAATTCTTTTCTCGAAACCTTTGATCGTAATCTGACTTCCAGTTCCTCAAATCTTGCAAGCCCCGTAGCGAGCCTGCAAGGAAAACATGAAGACTTTGTTGAATTGCTCCTTGCGTTGGAAAATCTTTGCCCCTGTCCATTTCTCGCTGCAACTCGATGCTGCGAATTGAGTTTTTCTTGGTTAAGTATTCGTACGCTAGCGCGCGAAAGGCCAGCAAAAACGCCGCTTCATGGTCCAGCGAATACGCGTGGCTTTCAATAGGCTCGAAAAGGCTATTGTCGTGGAAGGAGCAGAACCCCATAAAGGTGGATGCATCTCCAATACCTATAAGGTCAGGTACCAGTTCACCATCATTTTTGAAAATTTTCTCGAAGCCTCTTTTTCCCGAGACCACGTGGCCGTTTTCTGCAATCGTCCTCAAGCCCCCAGCTCTCTGAATGGTATGTGCTTTTATGATGCGATTCGAGCAATTTTGGTCTGAAGCTTCGGGATGGAGACACGATCCCACTTTCTCAGTTACATGGACCTCTTTTAGTAGCTTCCCGATTGGAATTTCATGTTGAAGTTGACGATCCCTGTGACATCTCTTCCATTTTTTTCCGGACCCGCACCAGCAGAGCTCATTTCGGCCCATGACCTCTTGAGGCTTCAGCGGCGGAGGCGGGACAAAATCAGCCGTAAGTGACGGATGCATGCCGGTGCCTTCTAACGTGTTGGTGAACGGCGGGCCGCTACGGACAGAAAACGTAGCACGACGCGTCCGGCCCGTCCGCTCGACCTAAAGTTAGACGCTTTCGCCCGCATTCTTTGAGCTACACAGCTGAAGAAATTCATCTCCCGTGAGTATTCTTGTGCCGAATTTTCCTTCCAGTAGTTCACGGCGACCATCATCTATAAAACCTTTCTTGTCATTCGTAACGAAGACGCACCGCTTTTCTCTGATATGTGCACAGAAGATTATGGCGTCTCTCATCTGCCTTCGCTGACCAGTGGATAAATTCTCGCGCTTTCCCATTGCTGGGAATGCCCCGTTCGAAATCACCTTCAACAGGTTTTCGAAATTTATTGCATCAGAATCAGATCCGAGCACGCTGGCCCCGACGGCACTTTCGCCAAGGACAAGCGCTTCCACAATCTCAGCTTTTCGGTCGGCTACGGCCGCAACTCCGGAACCGTCCAATTCTCGGTCAGTCACGGTTGTGTGCATGATATCGAATCCCGCCGTGCGGGCTGCGGTGGCTACGCGCTCATCGTCTACTAGATTCGTATCAAGGGTGACGGTGGTCATTGCAAGCGTCTAACGTTTGAGCTAACCGGGATTTTGCGAAGGTTGGCAACTGGCCGAGAATGAAATGAAGGCCATTTGCCGACCGCAGCAAAATGTCCGGTTGAGCGAATGGTTAGGCCGCACTCTTTTGGCTACTGCGGCGCAACTTCGATTCGACGCCCTTGAAGTTTGGCCACACCTACTCTGAGTTCTTTGTCATCAAGGTCGCGCGTGATGGACCTAGCCGTGCCAGTGAATTCATTGGGCCTGGCGTCCAACTGAATTCGCAAGCTTGTCATGGTGCTTCCAACCCACTTCTGGCTCTCGTCGAATCGGAACGCTATGTAGGTCGCCTCAAAACTTCCAGTACTGACTTGCTTCCAAGCACCATGCCCACCACTCAGTGTTGGGTGCGTGTCACCGCTGCGGAAGAATGTTCCGTCAGAAGAGAACGTCAGCATGTTTTTTCCGACTCCACGCGTGCGTTCGGAGCTGACGAGCCATGCTCCCACCAGCGGCGACTGCTGAATAACTGGGGTTGCGCACCCTGAAAGAGCGGCTACCAAGACCAAGATGATTAGCGAACGTTTAGAAGCATCCATGTTTGACTCCACCAGAATAGTGTCAAAAAAACACGCGAATTCTAGAAACCTTGAAACGCGCAGCCGAGCCTCGAATTGTGCGGCCTAACGTAAAATTAAGGGGCGCGCTTTAGCGCGTCCCGCTTGAATGCAGGGTTAGAGGTCATGTTTCCAGTTCCTTCTGAATTCGAAGCATCTTGGATGAAATCATTTCTTCAACAAATTGGTAGTACTCTTTCAAGGGGTCCCCCCAGATGCTTGCCATTGCAATAGATGCAACTCCAAATGGGTTTGTACTTTTTCTGGCTTTATAAAGAACTTGCAACTGCTCCAAATGCTCACGGAGATCAAGTGTATGGCTAGATGAGTAGCCACTTTCAATTCGTAAATTTATGAGGTGTTCGAGTTTTTCATGATTTGCCTCAATGGATTCTGTACCCTCCCGAATATATGCAACGTTTGCATTTATTCCGCTTCCATCTTTAAGCGAAAGAATAGGCAAGATTTTTTCAGAAAATTCTACCAGTACTACCTGAAACATTTTTCCTTTAAGAGAAGGGTACTCAGATTCGTTATATGAAAAATCAAAAATCTCATATTGCACTGTTGTTGGAATATATTTTTTAATGGTTTTAACAATATCTACTTTGTCTTTGAATTCGGCTAAACCTTTTGCCTCAATTTGGCCATCATCAGTCTGGTGAAGGCCAAGAACTAATGCCCCACCACCAGTATTTGCTAACGCAAGAATGTGTTTCGAAATCTTTATAAGATCAGGCCATTCGGATTTGAAATCCAAGTAGTCTGTTTCGCCAATACTTTGCTTGATGAGATCACGTAGGCTCTCCCGCGTGGGTTTTTCAAAAAACTGAGCAAACGCTTCATGTTGAGTTTTGGCTAATTTCATTTTTCTTAATGACCTCTAACGTAGAGCTAACCGGCGCTGCGCGGCTTTATCGCACAGCGTCCAGCGACCGAAGGGAGCGAGGTTGAGCGGTGGGTTAGGCCTCATTGCGGTGGCTCAACTGCAGGCATGCTCACACCCAAGTCTTCCAGCACTGCGATATGCCACGGAAACGGTGCGATCGGCGCCAGTCCTTGCAGCGCAATGTTCCGTGAACGCGCCTCGTTCGCATGCTTCTTCAGCGCCCATCGTTCCCACGCCCGGGTTGGAACAATCAAGGTAACGTGGTCAGGGTTGAGCTCTAGGGCGTCGGCACGAAGTCGCCACTCGCGTTCCCACGTGTAGTCAGTCGTACCTGGTTCATATCGAACGTGACGAAACTGTTGCCTCTCACAGAGAAGCTCGAACTCATTATCGGGTTGATAAATTGCGGGGCGTGCGCCAGCCGCGAAGAGCCAGTTTTTGCTGACCATCACTCCAAATGGCTTGTATCGCATTGCCTGGTTCCCGGGTGTCGCAAGAACTGTGGCGAGCTTTGCCAGTGGGGCTTCACTGAAGCACACACATTTTGATCCCCCGCGAATATCCCGTGAAGACCCGCGAAGTTGGCGAGATTCGAAAATCGACAAGAAGGCGGCTGCTGCCAATTGATCGGTTTCCCCACGTGTGAGATGAACGAGATTGGCGGAAAGATCGTCACGAATCATGGTTGCGTGAGGCCTAACGTAAAATTGAGGGGCGCCGCGCTTTTGCGGCGTCCCGCTCGAATGCAGGGTTAGGCGCATGTTTTGGTACTGCGCCGTCTTTCATATTGACACAGAGTATTCGCATACCGGATCGTATAAGAAGATCTCGCTAAACGGATGAGCTGTCACTTTGCCGCGAACATTTGAGACCAGCTGCTCCCATTCATCAGGAAGATACAACCTATTCAAAGAGCATTGGACAACTAATGCAGTTCGTTCTGGGTACGCCTTGGCGGCCTTCTTCATAAGTTCGCCAAATACTAGCTCGACATAGCTGTGAATGAAACTGTCCCCGACATGCACGGTGGGAATTGATGTCACCCCGTGATTTTTCGTTCGCTCTAGCCCATCCAAACCGAACACTCCTCCACTGACATTCAGATGTTCACGTGCCAAGTAGTCGTTTGGATGAACAACACAGGTCACCTCAACGAACGAACTCTCTGGATTAAACCCTTGGGTGACATACGCGCCGCTTGAGCGTAACTCCGCGTCATACTTTTGACTCCCATCCTTCCATCGCACCGATATGTATCGGCCTGGCCTGTACTTGGCCTGAACGTATTTGCAAAGTGGAAGAAGTTCTTCAACCAGTTTTTTGCATTTCCCACGACGCATTCGTAGGGCTACGACCCCTTCAGGCTCCTCTCGTAGCTTCTCGAATATCTCGTATACGAGGCCACAGAACACCAATCCGTCTATGAAACGGTCATCAACCGATTGTAAAAGTGTTTTATTCATGCGCCTAACGTGTATTAGTTGACTTTTTTAGTTGCCAAATTTAGGTGACATTTTTAGTTGACAGAAATGTCACCTATTTCGGGTGCTGTCTATGCCCCCGTTCGAGTAACACGGGGGCCTACGGATACATTGCCCCTGAAATAATACGCCAGCCTTTCCTTTCGGGCGAAAACCGCACCAAATTAGTACCCAGTTCTGTACCGGACTGCCTCCCCGACCCGGGCTCGAACTAACGGCACGGATTGCTGCGGATAGGAGGGAAAGCGGCTTTATTCCGCCCAGCCTTTACTGCGCTCCACCGCCTTGTGCCAGCCGGCGAGTAACTTCGCAGCTTGATCACGATCCATCTGTGGCTCAAACGTGCGCTCCACCTGCCACTGCGCATCGAGTTGCTCTGAACTTTTCCAGTAACCCGTGCCCAGCCCGGCGAGATAGGCGGCGCCCAGCGCTGTGGTTTCCTGAATCTGCGGCCGCACTACACACAGGTCCAGTACATCGGCCTGGAACTGCATCAGTGCATCATTCTTCGCTGCACCGCCGTCGACACGCAGTTCACTCAGCGCAATGCCTGAATCTGTGACCATGGCCTGCAGCACATCAGCTGTTTGGTAGGCAATGCTTTCCAGTGCAGCGCGCGCGATATTTCCCGCTGATGAACCCCGCGTAATGCCCATGATGGCGCCGCGGGCGTGTGGCTCCCAATGCGGTGCGCCGAGTCCGGTGAAAGCCGGCACCAGATAGACGCCGCCATTATCAGCAACGCTGTTCGCCAGTGCTTCGACTTCGCTTGATTCACGGATGATGCCCAGGCCGTCGCGCAGCCATTGCACCACCGCGCCGCCGATGAACACGCTGCCCTCAAGTGCGTATTGTTTTGCTTTGTCTGTGGCGCACGCCGCGGTGCCAAGCAGTCGTGATGGCGAGTGAATGACCTTGCCGCCGGTGTGCATCAGCATGAAACAGCCGGTGCCGTAGGTGTTCTTGGCCATGCCGGGTTGCGTGCAGCGCTGGCCGAACAGGGCAGCCTGCTGGTCGCCTGCAATGCCGGCGATGGGGATCCGCGTGTCGAACAATCCTGGAGCAGTTTCAGCGAGGATTCCGCTGGAAGCGCAGACTTGCGGCAGCACCTGCCTCGGCACGTTCAGCCAGAGCAGCAATTCATCGTCCCAGCTGCCGGTGATAATGTTGAAGAGCAGTGTGCGCGAGGCGTTTGTAATGTCGGTGACGTGCGCTGCGCCATTGGTCAGCTTCCAGATCAGCCAGCTGTCGATGGTGCCGAAGGCGAGTTCGCCGGCCGCGGCGCGGGTTCGTGCGCCGGGCACGTGATCAAGTATCCACGCGATTTTGCTGCCGGAGAAATACGCATCAGCGAGCAGTCCCGTCCTGGCGGTGATGGCGGCTTCGAGTCCGCGTGCCTTCAGTGCCGCGCAGGCGGCCGCGGTGCGCCGGTCCTGCCAGACGATGGCGTTGTGGATGGGCTTGCCGGTGGCGCGCTCCCACACCACGGTGGTTTCGCGCTGGTTGGTGATGCCGATGGCCGCGATGTCGCGCGTCTGTACGCCGGCTTTGCTGATCGCTTCATGGGCGACGGCGAGTTGCGTGGACCAGATTTCCTCCGGGTCATGTTCGACCCAGCCCGGTTTCGGGTAAATCTGGGTGAATTCGCGCTGCGCGACCGCGCGAATCGCGCCGTCGCTGTCGAAGACGATGGCGCGCGAACTGGTCGTGCCCTGATCAAGCGCGAGGATCATGGGCGCGGTCGCGCCGGAATTCAGCCGCCGGATGCGGCCTTGATGCCGGCAGACTTCACCAGTTTGCCGAATTTGTCGACTTCGGCCTTCAGATAGGCGTGGAACTGTTCCGGTGAGCCGCCGATGATCTGCGCGCCGACGTCGGCATGGCGTTTCTGGATGTCCGGATCGGCGAGAATCCCGACGAATTCCTTGTGCAGGCGGCCGATGATCGGTGCCGGTGTGCCTGCAGGCGCGGCTACAGCGGACCACGACGAATTTTCGTAACCGGCAACACCGGCTTCCGCGATGGTCGGCAGTTCCGACAGCACGGCGAGCCGTTTTGCGCCGGTGGTGGCCAGTGCGCGTACGCGATTGGCCTGCACGAAGGGGACGGTCGAGATCGCATTATTGAACAGCACCTGTATCTGGCCGGCGATGACGTCGGTCAGGGACGGTGCCGAACTTTTGTACGGCACGTGGATCATTTTGGTGTTGGTCATCAGCGTGAACAGTTCGCCGCTGATGTGGCCGAAACCGCCGACGCCTGACGAACCGTAGTTGAGTTCGTTGGGGCGTGCCTTGGCGAGCGCCACCAGTTCCTTGACCGATTTCGCCGGCACTGAAGGGTGCACGACCAGAACACCGGGCGAGCTTGATACCTGGATGATCGGCGCGAAATCCTTCACCACATCGAAGGACATTTTGTAGAGATGCGGATTCACCGCCCAGGTACCGACCGTGGCGATGACGATGGTGTAGCCGTCGGGCGGTGCCTTGGCGGTCAGTTCCATGCCAATGTTGCCGCCGGCGCCGCCGCGGTTGTCGATCAGCACCTGCTGGCCGAGGCGTTGGGCGAGTTTTTCGCCGAGCATGCGACCTTGAATATCAGTTGGGCCGCCGGGCACGAAGGGCACGACAAAACGCACGGGTTTACTGGGGTAGTTCTGCGCCTGCGCCACCGGGATCACGGTTAACGCAAACAACGACAGTGCAGCGGTAATGCAACAACGGGACAGTCTCGGTTTCATCACATCCTCCTCCAGATAGTGTATGAACTGCGGGCGTACGAACCGCCGTCAGGCGCGCAAAGTTGCCTTCAGGCGCAGTACCGCGGAATCAGGGCTGGTCAGCACGCGACAGCCGCTCTGCGCCGGAATCAGCCGTGCTGCGGTGGCCATTGAGAATTGTCCGAGCACCAGCGCGTCACAGGGCATCAAGCCGGCGGCGGCATCGGCGATCAGGCGGTCGTGGGCGCCGGCATCGCCGCGCTGCAGGGCTGCGAGCGCGTCGGGCAGGGTGCGCGTGGTGACCGTGATCGATTGTTTTTTCGCGCGCGCCATGTCTTCAAGTTCGGCTTTCAGCGCCGGGATGCTCGGCGTGAAGGTCGCGATCAGGCCGATGTGGCTGCCGGCGGCGAGGGCTTCGTCGAGCATGGCCTCGTTGGGTTTCAGCACAGGGATGGTCATTGCCGCCGCCGTCGCCTCTATCGCCGGGCCGAAAGCCGAGCAGGTGAACAGGATGGCGTCGGCGCCGCTGCCATGGACATAACGGGCCAGGGTGATGAAGCGTTCGATCATCTGGCCGGTCAGGCGGCCTTCAGCGGCGAGGTCTGCGGACAGCGAGTCATCGAGCAGATTGGTGGTGCGTGCTTCCGGCCACAAACGGCCGAACGCCGCGACGATGGGGTCGATGGCGAGCGGGGTCGCGTGAATCAGGGCGATGCGCGGGTGTTTCATGACGGCAGATTATTATTGGAATGGGCGCTTATTCTACCCGTTTTGTCGCGCCTGGCAGTCCGCGAAGTTTGACAAACAGGGCCATGCGTGGACAATCCGCGTATCTTGCAGACCACGCAGCCAACACAGCGGTTCTGAATCCCGACAACCCGCCGCGCTGCGAATCCATCTGTGTATCCATAATACCGAGGAGAAATTGATGAGGTCGCTTGTTGCCGCTCTGGTTTGTTGCGCTGCGGGGGTGCTGATGGTTGCTGCGCCGGCGCATGCGCAGAATTATCCCGTCAAACCAGTGCGCCTGATCCTGCCGTTCCCGCCGGGTGGCGGCACCGACATCCTCGGACGCATCCTGGCGCTGAAGCTGGGCGAGGAGCTCGGCCAGCAGGTGATCGCCGAGAACCGGCCCGGCGCCGGCGGCAATGTCGGCGCGGAGTACACCGTGCGCCAGCCGGCCGACGGTTACACCATCGTGCTCTGCTCGCCGTCGATCTCGATCAGCCCCAGCCTCTACAAAAAACTCAATTACGATCCGGCGAAGGATCTCGCGCCGGTTTCACTGGTGGCGTCGATCCCCAATCTGCTGGTGGTGCACCCCTCGGTGCCGGCGAAGACACTGCAGGATCTGGTGGCGCTGGCCCGCAAAAATCCGGGCAAGCTCAATTTCGGGTCCGGCGGCGCCGGCACCACCAATGACCTCGGCGCGCGTTATTTCATTGCCGAGAACAAGCTGAAGATCGAGATGATCCCGCACAAAGGTGCCAACCAGGCGCAGACCGCACTGCTGTCAGGCGAGGTCGATATGCTGGTGATCGGCACTGCCGCCGCCGCGCCATACGTGAAGGCCGGCAAGCTGCGCGCGCTGGCCGCGCTGGCCGAGAAGCGCGACAACGCCATGCCCGACGTGCCTACCGTTGCCGAGGCCGGTTTTCCGTGGTTCAAGGTCGATACCTGGTACGGCGTGCTGGCGCCGGCCGGAACGCCTGCGCCCGTCATCAACCGGCTGAATGCCGCGCTGGTCAAAATGCTCAATGATCCCGCCACGCGCAAGCTGCTCGCTGCACGCGGCACCGATCCGCTGACCAGCACCCCGGATGAATTCGCGCGTTTCATCAAAAGCGAAACCGAGCGCTGGGGCAAGGTGGTCCGTGCCTCCGGCGCGACCGCCGATTAAAAGCGGTCAATGACAGTTTTCATGACAATATCAGGGAGGAATCACCCATGAGGCAGCTGAAAATTGCCACCGGAATGTTGGCCACCGCTGTTGCGCTGACTGCAGGTGCAGTTGCAGCACAGGACTACCCGACGCGACCGGTGCGCATGATCGTGCCGTTTGCGGCCGGCGGTCCGACCGATGTCATCGCGCGGGTGGTTGCGCAGAAACTGACCGAGGGCATGGGCCAGCAGGTGGTGGTCGACAACCGCGCCGGCGCCGGCGGCAACATCGGCATGGGGCTGGCGGCAGCGTCCGCGCCCGACGGTTACACGCTGATCGTCGTCAGTTCCAGTTTTGTCGTGAACCCGGGTTTATACGCGAACATTCCCTATGATCCGTACAAGAGCTTCATCCCGGTCTCCAACATGGCGGCCTCGCCCAATGTGTTCACCGTGCATCCGACGATTGCGGCGAAATCGATGAAAGAACTGCTGACGCTGGTGGCGGCGGACCCGAAAAAATTCTCGGTGGCGACGCCCGGCGTCGGCACCACGCCCGACCTCTCGGCGCAACTGCTGAAACTGACCACCAAGCTCGATTTCATCACCGTGCCCTTCGGCGGTGCCGGTCCCGCAGTGGGCGCAGTGGTCGCCAACCAGGTGCAGATCGGCTGCACGGCATTGCCGCCGACGACACCCCACATCAAGGCCGGCCGGCTGCGCGCGATCGCGGTCACCAGCCCCAAACGATCGGGTGCGATTGCCGACGTGCCGACGATGGCCGAAGTCGGCTTCAAGGATCAGGAGGCGGATACGCTGCAGGGTCTGCTGGTGCCGGCGGGGACCTCGAAGGAAATCGTCGCCAGGCTGCATGCACAGATTGCCAAAATGATGGCGCAACCGGATGTGAAGTCGCGCGTCGAAGCCTTGGGTTTCGACATCATCGCCAGTTCGCCGGCGGAGTTCTCTGCACAGGTCAAGGTCGAGGTGGAGAAGTGGACCAGGGTAGTCAAGGCCGCCGGGATCAAGGTCAATTAGAAATCATCCGGTTAGCGCAACCGGAAATCACGGGGGAGAAGGGCATGACGCAGTGGATCGCAGTGGCAAGGCGTACGGGTTTGGCATTCTGTCTCGCAGGTGCGGGATTCGCAGTCGTGGAAGCGGCGGTTGCGCAATCGTATCCGTCGCGGACCGTGCGTCTCGTGGTGGGCTATCCTGCCGGCGGCCTGACCGATGGCGTGGCGCGCACACTGAGTGCCGGACTGGCCGAGGCGCTGGGGCAGCAGGTCATCGTTGACAATCGTGGCGGCGCCGGCAGTGCCATCGGCACGGATATCGTCGCAAAGTCACAGCCCGATGGACACACGCTGCTGATGGCTGATCAGGCGCTGATTACCAACCCGACGCTGTACAGCAAGCTGCCCTACGACACACTGAAGGATCTGCAGCCGGTATCACTGGTCGGTGCGGCATCGCTGGCGATTGTGGTGCATCCGTCACTGCCGGCGCGTTCGGTGAAGGATCTGGTGGCACTGGCGAAAGCGCGCCCGGGACAGGTGAATTACGCGTCCGGCGGTAATGGCACCGCATCACACCTGGCCGGAGAACTGTTCAAACAGGTCGCTGGCGTGGACATGGTGCATATCCCGTACAAGGGCGCCGGTGTGGCCATCGGTGACTTGCTGGGCGGACATGTCTCAATAATGTTTTCCAGCATCGGCGCCTCGGCGCCGCACGTCATCGCCGGGAAAATCCGCGCGCTGGCCGTTACTGGTCCGGCACGTGCATCGGTATTGCCCGATGTGCCGACCTTGAAAGAGGCGGGGTATCCCGCTGCTGCGCTGGTCGGGTACTGGGGCATGCTCGCGCCGGCGGGCGTATCGCGCGACATCATCGACAAACTGAGCAAAACCATGGCTGCCGTGATCAGAAAACCCGAGGTGCACAAACGGCTGGTGGATCAGGGTGTGGATCCATCGGGCGGCGAACCCGCGGCGTATGGCGAAATTATTCGCAGCGAGATCGCAAAGTGGGCGAAAGTCATCAAGACTGCCGGCATCAAAGTGGATTGATCTGGATCGCCAATGAGAATCAGGGAAATACGGGAGATTGCGATCCCGCTCAATTCGAGTCTGCGCAACGCGGTATTCGATTTCAGCGAGATGACCACTTCGGTGGTCGCGGTGATCACCGATGTCGTGCGTGACGGCAAACCGGTCACCGGTTTTGCCTTTAACTCCACCGGGCGTTATGCCTGCGGCGCGCAGATGCGCGCGCGCTTCATTCCGCGCATTCTGAAGGCCCAACCGGAATCGCTGCTCAATGCGGCGGGTGACAACATCGATCCGGAAAAAATTCTCGCTGCGATGATGCAGCGGGAAAAACCCGGCGGTCACACCGAACGTTCGGTGGCCATTGGCACCATTGAAGTGGCGTGCTGGGACGCGGCGGCGAAAATCGCCGGCCTGCCGCTGCATGCGCTGATTGCAAAAATATACAATAAAAACAATAAGATAGAAAAGATTCCCTGTTACGTCGGCGGTGGCTGGTACCAGCCCGGCAAAGGCATCCCGGAACTGCTGGATGAAATCCGCGACAAACTCGCGCAGGGTTACCGCACGATGAAAATCAAGGTCGGCGGCCTGTCGATCGCGGAAGATGTGGCGCGTGTCGAAGCGGCATTGAAAGTGCTTGGCTCGAGCAAAAATCTGGCGGTGGATGCCAATGCCGGTTTCGACCGTGATCGCGCGCTGGCCTACGCCAAAGCGCTGGCGCCGTATGACCTGCGCTGGTTTGAGGAGCCGACTGATCCGCTGGATTTTGCCCTGCTCGCTGAAGTTGCGGCGATTTATGCTGCGCCCATCGGCACCGGTGAAAACCTGTTTTCGACGCAGGATGTGTGCAATCTGGTGCGCTTCGGCGGCCTGCGCGCCGACCGCGACATCATCCAGACCGACGTGCCGCAGTCCTACGGCATCGCACAGTTCGCAAAGACGTTGACGATGCTGAAAGAGCTCGGCTGGTCGCCGCAATCGGTGTTCCCGCACGGTGGCAACCAGATGACATTGCATATCGTCGGCGGTTTCGGCCTCGGCGGCTGCGAGGCCTATCCGGGCGTGTTCGGCATGTTTGCCGGTTTCGCCGACGATGCGAAAGTGGAGGAGGGTTATCTCAAACTGCCCGACCGCCCGGGCATCGGCTTTGAGGCGCAGAATGCGCTTTATGCTTGCATGTCGCAGTTGAGCCGCTGATCATACGGACCCATCGCTTCAGGAGTAGCGCCATGAAATTGAAGTTCAGCACCATATCCGCAGCAGCGATCGCACTGATGGCTGGGGCTGCAGGCGCAGCCAGCGTGCAGGCTGCTTTTCCGGAAAAACCGGTGCGCATGATCGTTTCGTTCGCGGCCGGTGGCCCCAACGATTTTATCGCCCGCGTCATCTCGCAGAAGTTGACAGAGTACTGGGGTTTGCCGGTGATTGTGGACAACCGGCCGGGCGCAGGCGGGAATATCGGCAGCGAACTGGCGGCCAAGGCGCCGGCGGATGGTTATACATTGACACTGGTTTCGACCGCTTTCGTGGTCAATCCGAGTCTGTACAAAAAAACCGGCTACGATCCGTTCAAGGATTTTGCGCCGATAACACTTGCTGCCGTATCACCACTGGTTTTTGTCACCCATCCATCGCTCCCGGCGAAAAACATCCGTGACGTGGTGCAACTCGCAAAAAAATCGCCGATGAGTTACGCCTCACCCGGCGCCGGCACTACGGGACATCTGGGGGGGGAACTGCTTAATGCCATGGCGGGTGTGAAAATTCAGCATATTCCATACAAAGGGGCTGGTCCGGCAGTCACCGATCTTCTGGCTGGTCAACTCAAATTCGGATTGGTTGCGTTGCCGCCGGCTGTGCCGCACATCAAATCAGGCAGGCTGACCGGCATCGCAGTGACTACCCTCAAGCGGGTTTCCATATTGCCCGAGGTGCCGACGGTGGCGGAATCAGCGTATCCGGATTATCAGGTCGACAATATGTACGGGATTCTGGCGACTGGCGGTACGCCGAAGGCGGTTGTCAGCAAGCTGCATGCGGACATTGCCCGTGCTTTGGCTGCGTCAGATGTAAAAGATCGCCTGCTTGCACAGGGTTTTGAGCCACTGGGCAGTCCGCCCGATGAATTCAGCCGATATTTAAAATCTGAAGCGGTCAAGTGGGCAAAAGTCGTTAAGGAGTCCGGCGCGAAGGTGGATTGATCCGGTGTTACGGCGAAATGCAGGGTTTGCGAAAATGCACAGGTGCTTACTGAAATTTTCGCCTGACTTTTATTACCCATTCTTTCATTGCCCACCGTGAAAAAACTGCAACACCTGTTCGACAGCAATCGCGCCTGGTCCGAACGCATCCGCCGCCAGGATCCGGAGTTCTTTCAGAAACTTGCGCGGCAGCAGTCACCGGAATATCTGTGGATCGGCTGCTCCGACAGCCGGGTGCCGGCCAATGACATCGTTGACCTGCTGCCTGGCGAACTGTTCGTGCATCGCAATGTCGCCAACGTCGTGACACACACTGACCTCAATTGCCTGTCAGTGATCCAGTTCGCGGTCGATGTGCTGAAGGTGAAGCACATCATTGTGGTCGGGCATTACGGTTGCAGCGGCGTCAGCGCTGCGTTGCGTGGCGACCGCATCGGCCTCAGCGACAACTGGCTGCGCCATGTGCAGGACGTGCGGCAGAAACATGAATCGAGATTGCTGTCGCTCGACAGTGATGTCCGCCGTGCCGATCACTTGTGCGAATTGAATGTCATCGAGCAGGCGGCCAACGTCTGCCAGACCACGATCGTGCAGGACGCCTGGGAACGCGGTCAGCCGCTGCAGGTGCACGGCTGGGTCTACGGACTCAAGGACGGGATAGTGCGGGATACGAACTTCAGCGTGGACAACCCAGGCGTCGCGGCGACTACTTACGAGTCGGCGCTATCCAGATTGTCTTGAGCAGGGCAAGCGTATGAAACGAAGTGAAATGCGGGGTCTTGTTCCCGTAATACGCTGCGCTCCTTACGGGCTACTTCATTGGTGATATAAGAAATTGGTTCGTCAGCAGAAATCGTGGGCGAGTTTTGGCCCTGGTAGTTTGCCAAGTGCATGATAGAGCGCGATTTCTGTGATGCGGAAGGTTCTGAAGCCGTAAGATTTTCTCATGGTGACTTTGGCTTTGTTGTTCAGCCAGCCCGTATGAAACGAAGGGCGGTTTCAATGACCAAGTGAAATACGGGATTCAGCTTCCCGTAATCCGCGTTGCTCCTTACGGGCTACATGCTGATGCGTTTTCCGCAGTATTGGCGAAGATTCAGATCACACCGGCGTTTTTCAGCGCAGCAATTTCAGCGTCATTTTTACCCAGCAAATCACGCAGCACCGTATCGGTATGTTCGCCAAGCAGAGGCGGCGGCACGCTGTAATCCAGCGGTGTGCGTGAATACTTGATCGGGTTGGCAACCAGCGGCACGCTGCCGGCCAGCGGATGCGGCACATCAACCAGCAGGCCGCGGTGCCTGATCTGCGGATTCTCGAAGACTTCATTGAGGCGGTGGATCGGACCGCAGGGCACGCCCAGCGGCTCCAGTGACGCGATCCATTCCGCCGTGGTTTTGCGTTTCATCGCTGGTGCGATGGCAGCGATGCAGGCATCGCGGTTGGCGATGCGCAGCGCATTGCTGGCAAAACGTGGGTCGGCGCCGGTTGCCGCAATGCCTGCAGCTTCACAGAAGCGCTTGAACTGTCCGTCATTGCCGACAGCGAGGATTACATCGCCGTCCACGGTCGGGAAGGTCTGGTAGGGTACGACATTGGGATGCGCATTGCCCATGCGCTCCGGAATCTGCCCGCCGATCAGGTAATTGCTGTTCTGGTTGGCGAGCCAGGCGACCTGGGTGTCGAGCAGGGCCATGTCAATGTACTGACCCTGTCCGCTGCGGTGCCGTTCTTCGATCGCGGCGAGAATGGCGACACTGGAATACATGCCAGTCATCAGGTCGGCGATGGCGACGCCGGCTTTTTGTGGGCCGCCGCCGGGGAGACCGTCACGTTCACCGGTGATGCTCATCAGGCCGCCCATGCCCTGCACCATGAAGTCGTAACCGGCGCGATCCTTCATCGGTCCGTCCTGGCCGAAACCGGTGATGGAGCAATACACCAGGCGCGGATTCAGCGCTGACACCGCGGCATAGTCGAGGCCGTAACGCTTCAGATCGCCGACCTTGTAGTTCTCCAGCAGGATGTCGGCGTGCTGCGCCAGTTCGCGTGCAATGGCCTGGCCTTCGGCCTTGGCGATATCCAGCGTGATGGATTGTTTGCCGCGGTTGGCACAGAGGTAGTACGCGGATTCGCTGGTGTCCCTGCCGTCGCGGTCTTTGAGGAAGGGTGGCCCCCAGCCGCGGGTGTCGTCACCCTTGCCGGGACGTTCGACCTTGATCACATCGGCACCGAGGTCGGCCAGCAGCTGGCCACACCACGGACCGGCGAGGATGCGGCTCAGATCAAGCACGCGGATGCCCTCGAGAGGGCCGCTGCGTTTTTTTTCGTTTGCTGTATTCATGGCTTACGAATTTTGATTTCGCGGCTGATGGCTTTGGTGGTGCCGGCCCAGGTCGGCAGATAGGCGGCTTTGCGTCCCACGCCACCGGCGATGACGATCATCAGATCGTCGGCTTTTTCCGCGACGCGGATGAGGTCTGCCGACGGATCGGGTGCGGCAGCCATGCGGCGCTTGCGCATGGCCGGTACCAGCCGGTCGGCGGGCAGTGCGGCACGTTCCCAGATCGCTGCTTTGGTTTTTTGCTTGTCGTAACCGTCGCGATGAAAAGCCGCGGCCCATTCCGGTGGCAGGATACACAGCGGTTCGCCGCCGCCCAACAGTCCCGAACTGCTGGCGATACCGGCGATCAGCATGGATTGCGCGAAAGTCTGTGCCATGCCCTCAGCCTGCTGGCTGTCGGAGTCGTTGACTTCGATGGTGCCGGCAATGCCGACCACCGTGACTACACTGGCATCGGCGGCAAATCCGCGTTCGACATGTAATGGCAGCCACGGGCTTTCCGCCACATTCTCGGCGAAGCAGCAGGCATATTTCGCCGGTTGCCCCAGCGTCGCCATGTCGACTTCGCCGGGTTTTGCGCCGCCGATGTTCTGCAGGATCAGCGTCATTGCGCGGCCGATGGTGGCATTGGCACGATGGCCGGAGCCGAGCGCGTTGTGTCCGGCATTGAGCCCGATTATTTCCGTGATCGGGCCATTGACGATATACAGGGGTGCTGCAGATCCCGTGGTCGTCGCAATGCCCAGCAGATTAAAACTCATGTCGGCCAGTGCATCGGTCGCGGCGATCAGCACCGGAAAATATTCTGCTTTGCAGCCGGCCATTACCGCACAGATGGCGATGTCGCCGGCGGTCGCAGTTTCAAAACCCGGCGGCAGTACGGCAATTTCTTCTTCGGGTTTATAGCCGTTGAGCGAGAGCATGGCCGATATACGCTCCGCAGTCGGCGGTACCAGCGGCAGGCCGTCGCTCAGGTACGCCGCGCCGAGTTCCTGCTGCACGCGTTCCCAGTCAGCGTCGTGCGCGCCGCGCCAGATTTGCATGATATAGAGATAAATTAACTAAGTATTTGATTTTAAAAGAAATTTATGCATCTCGGTATGGTCGGAGGTGAAGCCCAGTTTTTGCTCCATCGCGTTCCATACGTCTGCGGTCGGTTTGGCGAAGGTGGTGGAGGTGTGCATCGCCTCTGCGATTTCCAGCGCGGTGCGCACATCCTTCGCCATCAGGCCGGTGGAGAATCCGGCATTGAATGCGCCGGACAGCATGTACTGCCTGCATTTGTTTTTGGTGGTGTTGTTCATGCCGCTCGAGGTATTGATGATGTCGACGACGACATTGGGGTCGAGTCCGAAGGCCTGGCCGGCGTGCATCGCCTCGCAGGCGGCGATCAGTCCCGCGGCAGACACATAGTTGTTCAGCGCCTTGACCGCATGACCGGCGCCCAGCGGGCCGGCGTAATAAATCTGGCTGCCCATTTTTTCCAGCATGGGTTTGACGCGTTCGAAAATCGTTTTGTCACCGCCGACCATGATCGACAGCGTCGCGGCGACCGCACCTTTGACGCCGTTCGAGACCGGCGCATCGATGAAGGGATGACCGCGCTGTTCCAGCAGCACGCCCAGTTCGCGCGTGCCCAGCGGTGACGAGGAACTCATGTCGATGACCAGTGCATTTTTCGGCGCGCGTTCGAGCAGGCAATCCCTGAAGCCATCATCCTCGCCACACAGTGCTGCGCGCACGGCTTTGCCGTCGGGCAGCATGGTAATGAGGATGTTTGCGGCGGCGCCGAGCTCGGTCAGGCTTTTCGCAACCGTGATGCCCGGTGTGCCGGCCAGTGCCGCGCTGCGCGCGGTATCGAGATCGAACACCACGAGTTTGTAACCGGCACGTGCCAGATTTCCGGCCATCGGCGTGCCCATTGCGCCGATGCCAACAAAACCAACTTGAGAGTGTGAGAGCGTCATGATTTGATCTTAGAGCGCCTAAAAAGACGAAATTCACCCTCTCCCCGTTTACGGGGAGAGGGCTGAAGTGAGGGGACGAAAAAAGACATTTTGTTAGGCGTTCTTAGACAACCTGCTGCATCGGCAGTAGAAAAATCCGATTGTGTTCATGTCATCCATTTCGGGGCATCGGTGCCGTAAGGTGCGCTGGGGCGGCTCCATCGTCCGGGAGTTTCCGAGAGTTTTGCTATAGGAGCAAGGTGGCGGACTGTTCCAAACGGACCATGTTCTTCTATGAGCAAATCCGATAGTTCTTCAAACTTTGGAATGGAGACACAGCTATTATCGATGTCTTGTTCAATTCGCCCAAGGTTGTATATCCAGTGGCCTGTCTGGCATAAAGATATCCGGATGAGGTAGCTCCCGCCTTCGCGGGCACGCTTTGCGAGGGCTGCCATGGCGGCAAAGCCAATAAGATAGCCGGTGCAATAATCCAGCGCCTGTGCGGGCAGATGGATTGGCTTCGCACTATTTTTCCGGATTGTTTCGTCATCCACCATGCCGCTTACGGACTGTACCAGGCTATCGAAGCCGCGTTTGTGACTCCATGGGCCTGCGTGCCCGTAAGCGCACAGGTTGATGCAGATGATTCCCGGGCGCAAGTCAGCAAGGTTTTCTGGAGAAAGACCACGGGATGCAAGTGCATTTGGGCGATAACCTTGCAGAAATATGTCTGCATTACTTACCAGATCTTTCAGTTGCTGCACCCCTTTTGGCGTGTCCAAGTCAAGATGAGCCGATCGTTTTCCGTGCCCAAAATCGATCATTTGATGTTTGTGTATTGGGCGGTGTGGTGCGTTCAAGCGAAGCACTTCAGCGCCGTGCTCGGCCATTGTGCGGCCGCCAACTGGGCCGGCAATAACATGTGTCAGGTCCAGCACGCGTATTCCAGATAAAGGGCGGTCTCCTGATTTGAGTGGTTCGGCTTGGCTATCTCCAATCCGCACAATATCTAACAACGGGAGAGTGTCAATAATCCGCGCATGCGGGTGATTGATCCATTCTTCCCTGGTACGGACGGTGCCCGCGCATAACTGGGCTTCCGTCAGTGCGTTTTCTAAATCAATCGCATTCCATGATTTCTTGATGGTCTTTTCAATTGCTGTCCGGTCAATGCCGGTCCCGAAAAAGTTAGCAACTCCGTCGCGATGATGTGGTTGATTGCAGTGAATTTGAATCCAGCGAGAATCCCTTGTCGGATAAAATCCGTGTATCGCGCTACGGTAGTCTGGGAGCTGAGATCCATTTACACGGCAATAGTGATCGCTCCGCAACGCGGCGACTGCGCTACGCATATCAACTGCGATGCGTTGACGTTTTCCGGTGCGCAATTGCCACAAATCGGAGGCGGCTACGCCAGCGGCTGCAATAACTGAGGCTCCGGCGGTGCCGAGCAAGAAGTCCGTGGGAAGTATTGGATCGCATCCCGATATCGAGGTTGATCCAATCCAGTCGGGTGCAATTTGCCCTAGATTCAGAAGGTGCGAGAGCGCATCTTTTGGTGCAATCATGGCATCATTTTTGAATGAGGTATTCGTCGTTTGAGACTGGCTCGAAAAACTCTCTTCGCAAGGCTTCAGTTCAGGTTACTTGCTGGCGGATTCCCTCGCCCTCTTCGAAAGCCCCAGGCTGGTTAGCGTTTCCTCCAGTTCAACATATTGCCGATCCAGGTAATTCCGCGTGGCCGACGGACTCATGTGACTGTTAATGCGGTAATTCTTTTCGACATCGTCTTTCCATTCTGCGCTCTGACTCATCGACAAAAATGCGTTTTCCCAGAATTTCAGTTGCGCCTCTGAAATATCTTTTGCGCCGAGTATGCCGCGCCAGGTTTCAAATGTTGCATTGGCACCCTGCTCCTTCCATGTGGGAATCTCCGCCAGTGGCCCCGGCAGGCGTTGCGATGCGCTCATTCCGATGATTCGTAGGCTGCCGGCGTTTACGTGCGGCAGTAGCGCAGCTACCGTGGACGCAGTTATGTCTATGTGACCGCCCAACACTGCAGTAATTGATTCCCCTGATGATTTGAAGGTGACGATCTTCATGCGTTTTATGTCGACGCCAGCAGATTTCATTGGCAGTGCGATGCCCATGTGAATCTGGTTTCCTAGTGCGGAGGCTATGCCGACGCTCAAGGCATCCGGTGTTTTGACGAGGCGGGCAATAAGGTCCTTGCCTGTCCTGATAGATGAATCCGATCGTACGCTAATGAATATTGACTCATTCAGCAGCATTGTTACCGGGGTAAAGTCGTTGTGATGGGCTTTTCCAGAGCCAAGTATATGGTTGGTCAGAAGTCCGGGGGTGATCATCAGCAAATGGTGCGGATCGCGTGCATGCTGCGCCAAATTGGCGGCGGCAATTGCGCCACCGCCACCGGGTTTGTTGAGTACAAGGGTGGGAGAAATAACTATTTTCCGGTCCTGCCATATTTTCTGAATCATGCGCGCGGTAATGTCGGTATTACCCCCAGGAGAAACCGAGGTAATCATCTCGACGGGTCGCTCAGGTTTCCATTGCGCGCCAGCGTGGCCACACAGAATTAAGGCCGGTATTCCTAGAACGATGGCGAGTTTCCTGTTCTCAATGGCGCTTCTCATTGTCTCCTCCGTCTTGTCTGGTAGTGGTAAAAATGCAGGGGTGGGTCTGTGTGACGCGAAGTCGGTGAGCTACATCGGCAGCGCAGTGCCGACTTTGCGGCTGCGCGCCAGTTCTACCAGCTTTGCCGCGGTATAGACGTCCTGAATGCCCATGCCGTGGGATTCATACAGCGTGATGTCGTCCTGCGCAATGCGGCCGGCCGTTTTGCCGACCAGCACTTCGCCGATTTCCGGCAGCGTGTCCCAGCTCAGCTTGCCGGACTCCACGGCGGCAATCAGGTCGCCGCATTCGTTGCGTGCGGTACCACGCGAATCGACGGTGATCAGTTTGCAGCGGGCGATGGTTTTTGCATCGATTTCGGCGCGGGACAATGCATTCGAGCCTGCGGCATTGATGTGCTGGCCCGGCTGCAGCCAGTCACCGTCGATCACCGGCGTTGTCGATTTGGTCATGATGTTAACGACCTGCGCGCCCTTGAGCGCTTCCGCGCCGGAGGCTGCCGGAATTACCGGGATGCCCAGCTTGTCTGTCATTTTTTTGCACCAGGCTTCGAGCTTGTCGCGGGTACGCGCGTAAACGCGGGCCTCGCGGATGTTCAGCGCTCTCACCACGGCTTCGAGCTGGCCCATGCCCTGATAACCGGCGCCGAGCTGTCCGAGTATGGATGCGCCGGGATTGGCCAGATATTTCGAGGCCACACCGCTGGCGGCACCGGTGCGGGTCATGCCCAATGTGGCGGCTTCGACGATGGCTTCGAGTTTCCCCGACTCCATGCTAATCAGATGCACATAAGTGGCGCCGCGTTTGCCGGGCGGCGAAAAATAATATTTGAAGCCGATGTAACCGAGCTCCGGCGCGCAGGCCTGAAGCACGTGCTGGATGCCGGAAGTTGTCTGTATCCGCGCCCGTGGCGTATCGACGGCACGACCCAGCGCGCGGTCCTTCAGCGCACGCTCGACCTGCTCCAGCGCCAGCGGCATGGTGATCAGTTGCTGGACATCGGCTTCGTTCAGGAAAAGAACCATAAAAGACCTTTAGCCACAGAGGGCACAGAGTTCACAGAGAAAAACGTTTTATGCCGTCGATTAAACGAGTATTCCCAAAGTTGATCAGCAATGCACGCTTAAGGGCCGGTTGCTCGTAAATAAGACAGAGTTTGTGCCGAGGCTGCCGCAGGCGGATTTTTCGATGATTTCAACTCAACAACGACGTAGTTATCAACAATCAAATCCAAGCGCTGCCCTGATAGCAGCTTGCCTTTGAATTCGACATCTATTGCTACTTGTCTTTTGTATTCTATGCCGCGCAATTCGAATTCGTGGCACAGTGCTTCTTCATAAATGGATTCCAGCAGCCCCGGACCAAGTATCCGTGAACCTCGATGGCAACACCGATAATTTTCCCGGTTATGTCATCCATGCCCCGGGTTTCCTCTGTGTTCTCTGTGGCTAAGTTTTTTGCTTTTTCTTCGCTTCGGCAGTGATCGCTGACAAGGTGGTGCGCGGAGAGATTGCATCCGGATCGATGCGCACCTCGATCAGCGCGCTGGTTTTGGCGGCCCAGGCGCGCTCGAACGCGGCTGCGAAGTCCGCAGTGGTCTCGACGATTTCGCCGTGCAGGCCATAGGCGCGGGCGAGAGCGGCGAAGTCCGGATTCTTCAGCAGCGTGCCGCTGACGCGTTCCGGATAGTTACGTTCCTGGTGCATGCGGATGGTGCCGTACATGCCGTTGTTGACGACGATGAACAGGATTTTCAGATCGTATTGCGCGGCGGTCGCCAACTCCTGGCCGTTCATCAGGAAGCAACCGTCACCGGAGAAGGACACCACCGGGCGATCGGGATGGGTGATTTTGGCAGCGACGCCGGAGGGCACGCCGTAACCCATCGCACCGCTGGTCGGTCCGAGCTGGGTGCGGAATCCCGGATAGGGATAAAAGCGATGCACCCAGACCGCAAAATTGCCGGCGCCGTTGGTGACGATGGTGTCCGCGGGCAGGCGTTCGCGCAGGAACACCATGACTTCACTCATGTTGACCTTGCCCGGCACCTTGACCGGCTGTTGCCAGGCTTCGAGGTCGGCGCGCGCCTCCCTGGTCCAGGCATCCCACGACGGTTTGACCGGCGCGAGCTTTTTTGCCGCGGCTGCGAATTCCGGCATGCCGCTGTTGATCAGCACATCGGCCTGATAGACACGACCGAGTTCTTCGGCGCCGGGATGTACATGCACCAGTTTTTGTGACGGACGCGGGATTTCGACCAGCGTGTAATTCGCAGTGGTCCATTCGCCAAGCCGCGCACCGACGATCAGCAGCAAGTCGGAAGTCTTGATGCGTTCCGCGAGTTTCGGATTGAGCCCGACCGAGACATCACCGACGTAATGCGGGTCGCGGTTGTCGATCAGGTCCTGGCAACGGAACGACGCGCCCACCGGCAGGTTGAAAGCGCGGGCGAAGACGAGCATGTCGTCGCAGGCCTGTTTGTTCCAGCCGCCGCCGCCGAGCATCATGAACGGGCGTTTGGCCTTGCCCAGCAGGTCACGCAACCGGTGCATGTCGAATTCGCCGGGGTTCGCTGCGACGCGCTGGTAGCGGCCGGCGTTCGACGGCGGCGCCATGTCGGTCTGCATGTCTTCCGGCAGCGCCAGCACTACCGGGCCGGGACGGCCGGATGTGGCGACATGGAAAGCATGGCTGATGTATTCGGCGACGCGGTCGGCACGGTCGATCTGTGCCACCCATTTCGCCATCTGGCCGTACATGCGGCGGAAATCGATTTCCTGGAAGGCTTCACGTTCAACGACATCGTTGCCGACCTGGCCGATGAACAGGATCACCGGTGTCGAATCCTGGAATGCAGTGTGGATACCGACCGATGCGTTGGTTGCACCGGGGCCGCGGGTGACGAAGGCGATGCCCGGCTGGCCGGTGAGTTTGCCGTAGGCATCGGCCATGTTGGTCGCGCCGCCTTCCTGGCGGCAGATGATGAATTTGAAATCGTCGGTGCGATCATGCATTGCATCGAGCACCGCGAGGTACGACTCACCCGGTACCCCGAAGCCGACCTTGGCGCCGTGGGTGATCAGCGCATCGACAAGAATTTGCGCGCCGGTCTGCAGCAGCGGGCGGGTGGCGGATTTTGCCGTCATGGGGGTGCGTTCCTGTGCTGTTTTATTTCGGGTGGTGCGGGGAGAGAAAGCCTATCACGTTCACGCCGGTTTTGACCGCTATACTGCGGGCCGGCACGCGGGTGCCGCGCGTAAGGGGGAAGGCGATGCACGAATTCATAAAATGGACTGCTGTCGAGACCGTGGCGCGGCTGAAAAGCGGCGATGTGTCACCGCTGGAGCTGATCGATGCCGCCGAGGCACGCATTGCAGAAACCAATCCGCAGATCAACGCGATGGTTACACTTTGTTTCGACCGCGCACGAACGCAGGCGCGACGCTTGATGCAGCAGAAATCCGCAGCCGTTCCGCCGGGATTCCTGCATGGCCTGCCGATCGCGGTCAAGGACAACACCGACGTCGAAGGGGTGCGCTGCACCTCCGGTTCGCGTGTGCATGAACAGCGTATTGCGGCGGCGTCGGATCCGGTGGTGCGCCGGCTCGAAGCCCACGGTGCCATTGTCATCGGCAAAACCAATCTCCCGGAATTCGCTGCCGGCGGCAATACCTTCAACGATGTGTTCGGCGCGACGCGCAATCCCTGGGATGTCAATAAAAGCGCAAGTGGTTCTTCCGGCGGCAGTGCTGCGGCGCTGGCCGCGGGGCAGGTGTGGCTGGCCACCGGCAACGATTTCGGCGGCAGCATCCGCACACCGGCTGCCTTCTGTTCGGTCAGCGGCCTGCGGCCGAGCCCGGGCATGGTCGCACGCATCCAGAAACAGCCTTTCAATCCGCTGTCGGTCGAAGGGCCGATGGCGCGCACCGTGGCTGATGTGGCGCTGATGTTTGATGCCGAGGCCGGGTTCGACGCGCGCGATCCGCTGTCGCCGCGCGCGCCGCTGCCGTCATTTGTGCAGGCCGCAGCGCGTCCGCAAAAACCGCTGCGCGTGGCGGTCAGCGCCGATCTTGGTGTGGCACCCGTCGTTGATCGCGAAGTGCGCGCTGTACTGGACGCGGTGGCGGAAAAACTGGCCGCCGATGGTGTTGAAGTCGAGCATACCCATCCCGATCTTGGCGAAGCCGGGAAAAATTTTCTGACACTGCGCGGTGCGGTGTATATCGCCCGAGTCGCGCCACTGCTCGAACAGTACCGCGATGTGCTGAAAGCGGAAGTGGTGGAGAATGCCGAATTCGGTCTCAGCCTGAAATTGAGCGATGTCGTTGCCGCAGAAATTGCGCAGGGCGAGATCATCCGTCGCGCTGCCGCATTTTTCGAGCAGTACGATGCGCTGATCTGCCCGGCGACGCTGTGTCCGCCCTTCGACGTCGACTGGCGTTATCCTGCAAGCTGGGATGGCGTGGCCTTCGACGGTTACATGGGCTGGCTGGTGCTGACCTATGCGTTGACCATGACGGCCTGTCCGGTGATGGCGATTCCAGGCGGCTTTACCCGTGGCGGATTGCCGGTCGGCCTGCAGATGGTGGGCAAGCCGCGCGGCGAGGCTGCGTTATTCGGGCATGCAGCGTACTTGGAGCAACTGCTGGCGGTTTCGCCGCAGACCCCGATCAACCCGCGCTGAAAGGTGCTGGACGCGGCAGTTCCGGATTGTTACTCTGGTTCCGTAATTGCTGAACCGAACAAAAATAGCTGCTAATCTTGAAAAATCTCAGCATCCGCGCCCGTCTTGCAATACTGATCCTTGCGTCGGGGCTGCCCATCCTGATTTTGGCGGTCTACAGTGGCATCGTGCAGCGCGATGCCGCCGAACGCAGTGAGCAGCAGGAACTGCGGCTGATCGCCGAGCTGACGGCCAAACGCCCCGAACTGATCATCGAAAGTGTGCACCAGTTGCTGTTTGCCATTGGTGGACAGGTCGATAACCTGTTGTCCGATCGTCAGAACTGCCATCGTTACTTTCACCGCCTGTTGCCCGAAGGCGGCGGCTTGTACTGGTCGATGGGGCTGATCCAGCCCAACGGCGATATTTTCTGCAGTTCGATTGTCAGCAAAAGCCGCGACCCGATCAATGTCAAAGACCGTTCCTATTTCGGGATGGCGGCAGCGACCGGAAAATTCAGCGTGGGTGAATACCAGGTCGGGCGCTTGACCGGTTCGGCCGGGATCAATTTCGCCTACCCGGTGCTGGACGCCAACGGCCGCCTGCAGGCGGTGGCATTCGCCGGTCTGAACATGGATACCTTCATCGAGCAGGGCGAATCGCGTCGCGAGGGTTTGCGGCGCTCCCTCAGCCGGGTGGCGACCATCCTCGACCGCAACAGCGTCGTCCTTGCGCAATACCCGATGTTCAATGCGACAGTCGGTGAAAAATATCCGAATCCCCGCGTCGTCGAGGCCTTGTCCATACCGGGCAACACCCTGTTCACCACCACCGACCTGGCGGGGGAGTCGCGATTGTATGCGGCTGAAAACGCCGGCATCAATCCCGACGGCGTCGCACCGCTGCGCGTCATCGTCAGCACGCCGTCGCAGATGATTTTTGCGGAGGCGGACCAGAACTTGCTGCGCACGACCCTGGGCATCCTGGGTATCACCATCCTGCTGGTGGTGATCGCCTGGTTCGGCGCCGAAACCCTGGTGCTGCGCCGTGTGCGGACGCTGCTCGACGTCGCCGACCGCATCCGCACCGGCGACCTGTCCGCCCGCAGCGGTTTCGGTGAAGGCAATGAGGAGTTGACCCGGCTCGGTTCAGCGCTCGATGCGATGGCGCAGGAACTGCAGATTCGCGACAGGCAGTTGCAGGCCGCCTTGCATCGGCTCAACGAGCAGGCGGCGACCGACCAGTTGACCGGTCTGCCGAACCGGCGTTACCTGTGGGAAGCGCTGAGCGCCGAACTGATGCGCGCCCGCCGCAAACAGACGCCGCTGGCGGTGATCCTGCTCGACATCGATCACTTCAAGCAGTTCAACGATCGCTGGGGCCATGAGGCCGGTGACCTGGTGCTGAAAAACGTGTCTTACGCCATCCGCACCGTGGTACGCGGCTCCGATATTGTCGCGCGCCACGGCGGCGAGGAATTTGTCATCGTGCTGCCCGAGGCTGACGCGGAGATTGCGCTGGCCCGCGCCGAAGGGGTGCGCCTGGAAATCGCCGGACTGAAACTGACCTACGACGGTGAATCGCTGGGCACGGTCACCGCTTCATTCGGTGTTGCTGTCAGCCGCAAATTGATTGAAACCGCCGAAGGTCTGGTACGTATCGCGGATCATGCGATGTACGAAGCCAAACAGGGCGGACGCAACCGCGTGGTGATCAAAAATGTGGATACCCCGGATATCGATACCCCCGTCTGAACGGCGACGTACAAAAAAAACCCCGGCTTGCGCCGGGGAAAACAGGGGTTCGTTGCGTAATGCCCCGCGGAGTAGAGGTATCCGGGCTTTACTGCTTACTTGATGCGTTTGCCGATCTCGTGGCCGACCGCAGCGCCTGTGCCCGCGCCAACCACGGTGACGGCAGTGTTGCCGGTCAAAGCGGCACCCAGCACACCGCCGGTGGTGGCGCCGATCTGAGCGTTGGTGGGGGTGGTTACGCAACCCCCGGTGGCCAAAGTGCCTGCCAACAGGCAGACGGTTGTGATTTTTTGCACTGAATTGTTCTCTGTATGGCGGTGTGTCATGAATTCCTGGCGCAATACATTGCAGGCACCGTGCCAGCATAAAAATACCAATAAAAACAATTAGTTATTGAATCTCTGCAGGGCAAGACTGTCGCCGCAACCCGACATGCTCCGCAATCTCCATCCAAGTTATTGTTTTTAATTGATTTTTTTGTCGCCCGCCGGAGACTGCAGGCAGCCCGGGCGGGTTTATCCGCGGTTTGCTCCGGTGGTGGCGTGAAATCGTCGCCGCTGTCCGGACTTCGACGCGGTGTTGCCGCGGCCTGCCGCTGGTCCGTCGCGCGCGCGCGCCTGTCGGCCTGAATCCGGGTACGGCTTATGCAGGTATTAGCTGCAGCAACAATGATGAAAGCGAGGTGTGCCATGAGTATGCTGTTGATCATGCTGATGATTTATTTCGGGATTGTGATGTTGTGGGTGGCACCGCGGCTGTACCGTTTATTGCGGACGCGAATCAGTCTGCTGCTGAGCGCCTATGCCGAGCCGGACTGTTACCATGCCACGCGCCATGACACCCCGTTACAAAAACGCCGGTGAGTGAATCGCTGCGCAACAGTCTCGCGCCCGGCGTACGCCGGCGCGAAGTTTGGGCGTGGGCGATGTACGACTTTGCCAATTCCGGTTACACCACAGTGGTCATCACCGCCGTGTTCAGTGCCTATTTTGTCGCCGAGGTCGCCGGCAACGCGCCGTGGGCGACACTGGCGTGGACTGCCGCGCTGGCGGTGTCCTATGCGCTGATCATGCTGACTGCGCCGGTACTCGGCACCTGGGCTGATGCCCGCGCCGCAAAAAAACGCCTGCTCGCCGTGACCACGCTGGGCTGTGTGACCTTTACTGCGGGACTGGCGCTGGCCGGCCGCGGCGATGTGGCCACTGGCGTTACGCTGATCATCCTGTCGAATTTTTTCTTCGGCACCGGCGAAAACCTGATTGCCGCCTTCCTGCCGGAACTCGCCGAAGGCGAGGGCATGGGCCGGGTCTCGGGCTGGGGCTGGAGCCTCGGTTATCTGGGCGGACTGGTTTCGCTGGGCGCCAGCCTGGTTTACGTGACCCGGGCGCAGGCGCAGGGCTTGCCAGCGACCGATTTTGTGCCGGTGACCATGCTGATCACCGCAGCGATTTTTTCAGTGGCTGTTTTGCCGACGTTTTTGTTGCTGAAGGAACGCGCGGTGGCACAGCCCGGCGGCGGGTTGGCGGTGCGCGCTGCTTTTGCGCAGTTGCGCGAAACCTTGCGCAGCGCCCATCGTTACCGCGATCTGCGGCGCTTCCTGCTGTGCCTGGTGTTCTGCCAGGCCGGCATCCAGACGGTGATTGCGCTGGCGGCGATTTATGCGCAGCAGGCGATGGGCTTCACCACGCGCGACACGCTGCTGCTGATCCTCGTTGTCAATGTCACCGCCGCGCTTGGCGCCTTCGCTTTCGGTTATGTGCAGGACCGCCTCGGCCACGTGCGCACCATCGTGCTGACGCTGATCGGCTGGATCGTGACCGTGCTGCTGGCCTGGGCTGCCGAAGGGCCGGCGCTGTTCTGGGTCGCGGCGAATATGGTCGGGGTCTGCCTCGGCTCCAGCCAGTCCGCCGGCCGCGCACTGGTGGGGTACCTCAGCCCGCCGGGGCGGCAGGCCGAGTTTTTCGGGCTATGGGGGCTGGCGGTGAAGTTTTCCTCGATCCTCGGCCCGCTGACCTATGGCGTGGTGACCTGGCTGTCGGGGGGCGATCACCGGCTGGCGATCCTGATCACCGGCGCCTATTTTGTCGCCGGCATCGCCATCATCGCCGGGGTGGATGCTGCGCGCGGGCGCGCCGCCGCACTGAATCCGGTTGGCGCTGACGGGGGCGACCGATAGAATGGCATCAATTGCAGACTTCAATGCGGCGACAAAAAATGTCCGGGACAACATGACAGGGGGACGGCAGCCATGCTCGGATTTCTGACGGGCGGCAAAGTGGATCATCCGATGGCCGACATCAAACAGGCCCGGGAGATCGTCGCCGATTTGCCATCTGACCCGCTGAAAGCGCTGGCTGACATCACCAACTGGCTGGACAGCCTGCGCGAAACCAAAACCTACAAACTCGACCGCCTGTTCGAGAACATCGACCTGCTCGACGGCGCCGCGAAAAACTACCAGCGCAAACTCGCCCAGGATTATTTTGCGACATCGCGACAGCAAAAATTCCAGGAGAGCCGGTTGTGGACCGGCAGCTACGCGTTCTGGAAGGCCTTGAGCGACGCCTACCTGGAGTGTGTGGCGCGCTTCGAATCCACCCAGACCGGCGGCACAGCGTTTCGCAGGAACCTGCCGGTGATCGTGGGGCGCACCTTGCGCGCGCTGACGCTGCAACTGAAATGGATACTGGTGCGTTACGGCCCGGTCGATCCGCGGTTGTGGTCCGACATCGGCCGCCTCTACCAGTTTGCCGAAGCCGTGGGGTTCGCCGGCAACGCGGTGGCGATATATCCCGGGTCACACGGTGGCGGATCGGTGCAACAGGAATTCCTCAAGTCGCTGATGCTCAGCGTGTCGTCGACCGACGGTCTGAGCCCCGTGCGCCAGGAGCTGGCTGAGCGCGCAGTCGCGCATTTTTCGTCCGGTTTCTGCATTGCGCAGCAACCGGGCCCCGGCTGCCGCTACTGTTTTGATATAGCCGGCGGTAAACCGCCGTTCCGCGTGGTTGGCGAAAAAGCGCAGCCGGCGACGGCGCGTTATTTCGGCGCAGGGGAGGCGCTGGAGCAACTGCTGAAAGTCGAGGCGACCATCCGCGAAACCGGCGCAATTCCGTCGAGCGTGCATCTGGGCGGCAACTATGACAACGACACCGTGCTGCCGGTGCTGCGCCACCTGATTTTGTACTGGTCGGACGACGCACCGTCGCGCAGTGCCCAGCGGCGCCAGACAGCAACACGGATGACGGTGCTGCACGGCATGGCGGAAATCCTGCAGACGCTGGATCCGATTAACAGCGATGACCTCGATTTCAGCACCGATTCCTCGGCCGAGAGCTGGATCGTCGAAAATGTCAGCGACGGCGGCTATGGCGCGATCATCCCGGCGGCGAAAAGCGACTGGGTGCGCGTCGGCGCGCTGATTGGCGTCAAGACCGAGACCTCGCAGCACTGGGGCATCGGCATCATCCGCCGCGTCATCCGCGACGAGCACCAGCAGCGCCGCGTCGGCGTGCAACTGCTGTCGAAAATCGCGATCCCGGTGCGCGTCGGCAAATCCGGCGGCGCTTTTGCCGGGGCATCCGCCCTTGCCACACCCACCGATTCCGCGCTGCTGCTGTCGACGACGCCGGACAGCAAGGGCGAGGTCGGCGTGGTGTTGCGCGACGGCACATTCAGCTCGCGCGACAGTTTCGACATGGTGGTCAACAAGAAGGCCTATCTGCTGATGCCCTCGCGGCTGGCCGAGGGCGGCGAGGATTTCGACTGGGCGATGTTCAAGGTCATGGCGCGCAGCTCCTGAGCGCAGCATGACCATTCCCGGTCGTAACATGACGGCTGCGCGCATCGCGCTGCTGACAACGCTGGCGATGATCGCCTTTGCCGCCAATTCACTGTTGTGCCGCGTTGCGCTCCGGGACACCGCCATTGACGCCGTGACCTTCACCACGGTGCGGATGATCGCCGGCGCGTTGACGCTGTGGCTGATCGTCGGCCTGCGCAGCGGCAAAGCGGATGTTTCCGGCAGTTGGTATTCCGCGCTGGCGCTGTTTGCCTATGCCATTGCCTTTTCCCTGGCTTATCGCAGCCTGAGTGCCGCGGCCGGCGCCTTGCTGCTGTTCGGTGCGGTGCAGGCGACGATGATCGGCTACGGCCTGTGGGCTGGCGAACGCCTGCGCGGCCGGCAATGGATCGGACTGGTGCTGGCGCTGGCCGGACTGGCGGGGCTGATGTTGCCGGGACTGTCTGCGCCGCCGCTCAGCGGCGCACTGCTGATGATTGTCGCCGGCATGTCCTGGGGCGTGTATTCGCTGCGCGGCAAAGGCAGCGGTGATCCCGTGGGCGCGACCGCCGGAAACTTCCTGCGCACGGTGCCGATTGCGCTGGCACTGAGCCTCGCTCTGCTCGGTGATGCGCGCTGGGATCAGGCCGGATTCTGGTATGCGGCGGCATCCGGTACTGTCGCGTCCGGCATCGGTTACGCCATCTGGTTTGCCGCGTTGCCCGGACTCAAAGCCGCCAGTGCGGCTACGGTGCAACTGAGCGTGCCGGTGATCGCGGCCATCGGCGGCATCCTCTTCCTCGGTGAAAGCCTGACGCTGCGGCTGGTGCTGGCCTCGGCGACCATACTCGGCGGGATTGCCCTGGTGATACTCCGGCAGCAACCGCAGAAAACCTGAAGATGGTTACCAGGCCCTATGGCCGCATTCAGCAGCAGTGTTTTTCCAGAGAAAACAGGAGCTTTGATGTCCACCAGTCTGATCATCCGTTCCGCAGTGCCCGCCGATTTTGCGCAATGGCTCCCGTTATGGGAGGGCTACAACACGTTCTACCAGCGCACCATCCCGCAGGAGGTGACGCAGATGACCTGGTCGCGGTTTTTTGATGCCTACGAGCCCATGCATGCCGTTGTCGCCGGGCGCGACGGCAAACTGCTGGGCCTCGTGCATTACCTGTTTCATCGCAATACCGCGATGCTGGGCCCGACCTGTTATCTGCAGGATTTGTTCACTGCCGCGGAGACGCGCGGGCAGGGCATCGGCCGTGCGCTGATCGAAGCGGTTTATGAGCGGGCGCAAGCCGCGGGTTCACCGCGGGTCTACTGGATGACGCAGGAATCCAATGTCACAGCACGCAAACTCTACGATCAGGTGGCCGAGAACCCGGGGTTTATCCAGTACCGCCGGCAGTTCTGAGTGGTGGCTGATTCGGATTTGTAGAACGGGAGGTGTGAAACGTCCCCCGGGACTTCCTTCGGGGCGGATCCCGCCGTTCCGTGATTGCACCTGACGGCGGGACCCACTCCGTTCCTCCCGCCCTGCGGGAATTGAATGCAAAAACTGCTTTAACGCAAAGACGCAAAGCGAACCGAGAGGCGCAAAGGAAATCAAAATCTTTAAGTCCCTGTTCTTCCTTCGCTTTTCTTTGCGCCTCTCTTCCTCCTTTGCGCCTTTGCGTTAAGGTTTTTGAAGTTCGATCTGATTAAGTTTTGTGGTTTTGTAGCCCGGATGAGGCCGAAGGCCGCTATCCGGGGAATGCAATGCCTCCGTGCTTCAGGCGAGTTTGGTCGCCCCCGCCGCCGCGAGGCGCTGGATGTCGGCATCGCCATAACCCGCTTCGCGCAGGATTTCCGCGCTGTGTTCGCCGAGCCGCGGCGCCGGCCGGTGCGGCATCGGATCGGCGTCTGACCAGTGGCTGGCCAGCGTCATTTCACGCAACTTGCCTTCGCTGGGGTGTTCGGTTTCAGTAAAAAACCCGGTCTGCGCGAGGTGCGGGTCATTGAGCAGATCCTCGATGGTTTTCATCGGCGCCGAGGGAATGTCGGCCTCAAGCAGCAGTTTTTCCCATTCCGCATTGCTGCGTTTTTTCAGGTGCTCTGCCGCGAAGGCGTAAACCTCGGCGATGTTGCGCGAACGTGCCTCGTGGCTGCTGAAGCGCGGATCGCTGTCGAACATCGACTCCTGACCGATGAGCTTGAAAAATGCGCGCCAGTGTTTGTCGTTGTAGATCAGTACGCACATGTAACCGTCGCGGGTTTCGTACGGCGCGCGGTGCGGCGCCAGCATGCGCGCGTAACCGTAGGGGCCTTCCGCCGGGCGGAAGGTATGGCCGCCCATGTGGTCGGCAAGCACCATCTGGCTGACGGTTTCGAACATCGGCACTTCGACCGACTGGCCACGCCCGCTGCGGCTGCGCGCGAAGAGGGCCGTGGTCACTGCATTCACTGCGGCAAGCCCGGTGATGCGGTCGGCGATGGCCAGCGGCGCATAACGCGGGCTGGAGGCCCCCGCTTCGTGGAACAGTGCCGGTATTGCCGACATGCCCTGGATCAGGTCGTCGTAGGCGGGCTGCGCGGCGTAGGGGCCGCGCTGGCCGAAACCGTAGGCGCCGACATAGATGATCTTTGGATTGATCGCGGCGACGTCCTCGTAGGACAGCTTCAGCCGCTTCATCGCCTGCGGCCGCACGTTGTAGAACAGCACGTCCGCGGTCCTGATCATTTTTTGCAGCGCCGCCAGGCCCTCGGGCTTTTTCAGATCGAGCACGATCGAGCGTTTGTTACGGTTGTGGTGCAGGAAAATATGGCCCATTGCCGGATGCCGCATCGGCGCGACATGGCGCAGGATGTCGCCGTCGGGTGATTCGACCTTGATGATGTCGGCGCCGAGGTCGCCGAGCAATTGCGTTGCAAAAGGCCCCATGACCACCGAGCTCAGGTCGAGGATGCGTACGCCGTCCAGTGGCTGGTTCAAGGGTGGGCTCCAGTGGGAATGTTGCGGATTGTACAAGATGGTAGCGGTGCCCGGTCTGCGGTGATGGCACGGATGCGTGGCCGGCTGGTATAGAATCGCAAAAAATAAATCTGATTCGGCTAAAAATCCGCACATGAGCCTGACCCTGGAAGAATACGAGCGCCTCAACCCGCACTGCGCGATTGAACACGAGGGCGTGGGCATGGTGTTTGCCACGCCCGGCCAGCTCACCCGCTGGCGGGTGGAGTCGATTTACACCAAGGAGCCCTGGACGCTGGAGTGGATTGCCACTTTCCAGGCGGGCGAGGTCCTGCTCGATTGCGGTGCCAACGTCGGCATGTACACGATCTGGGCGGCGGCCACGCGCAAGGTCCGGGTTTATGCCTTCGAGCCCGAATCGCAGAATTACGCGCTGCTCAACCGCAACATCCAGAACAACAAGCTGCAGGATCTGGTCAAGGCGTACTGCATGGGGCTGTCGGACAAGGCGGGACTGTTCGATCTGCACATGGCCGACATGCGCGTCGGTGGCTCCTGCCATTCGGTCGATGAGGCGCTCGACTTCGAACACAAGCCGCTGAAAGCCCTGTTTGTGCAGGGCTGTGTCGCCGCCACGCTGGACGAGCTGGTGGCCGACGGCGCCGTGCCGGTGCCCAACCATATCAAGATTGACGTCGACGGCTTCGAGCCCAAGGTGATCGCCGGCGCCCGCGCCACGCTGGCGAATCCGGCCGTGCGCTCAGTGCTGATCGAGACCAACCAGAATCTCGAAGATCACCGCGCCATGGTGCTGGAGCTGAACGCCATGGGTTTGATGCATGATCGCGCCCAGGTGCAGCGGGCCGAACGCAAGGAAGGAACCTTCAAGGGAGTGGCAGAGCATGTTTTTAGACGCTGAAATGCAGCTGGCGTACAAGGTGGGAAACACGCCGTTCAACATGTTTCCCTATCCGCATTTTTATGTGCCGGATGTGTTTCCCGCCGAATTTTACAAGATCATCCAGCAGAATCTGCCCGATCCACAGGCGATGATTCCGATCGATCAGGCGCGGCCGGTCACGGGCTACCCGGAGCGCTTTGTGCTCGATTTCAACGCAAAAAGTCTTGCCACATTACCGCAAGCCAAACGGGAATTCTGGCGGCAACTCAATGAATGGCTGGTGGTCAAGGGCAACTTCGGCACGCTGGTATTCGAGAAGTTCAGGCCGTTCATCGAGCAGCGCTTCAAGGACAGGCCCGACCTTGAGTTCCAGTCCGAGACCCTGCTGGTACAGGACATCACCAATTACAAGCTCGGGCCGCACACGGATTCCCCGCGCAAGGTGGTGACGATGCTGTTTTATCTGCCGCCCGACTTGTCGCAGGTGCACATGGGCACGTCGATGTACCTGCCCAACGATCCCGAGTTCAGGTGCCCGGGCGGGCCGCATCACGATCGCGCCGGTTTTTCACGGCTGCACACGCACCCGTTTGCACCGAATTCGCTGTTTGCATTTTTCAAGACCGACAATTCGTTTCACGGCGTCGAACCCGTCGCCGACCCGAATACCCGGCGCTGGCTGCTGCTCTACGACATTTACGTGCGCGAGACCGCGCCGCCGAAGCCGATCGTTACTTTCGCGCCGAAGGTGAACTTCTCGTTCTAGGGCGGCGCCGGCGGCGCACCAGCGCCGCCGGTGATCCATTACTCAGGGATGATGTTCGCGGCCTTGGCCAGCTTCGCCCATTTTTCGAGTTCGCTTTTCTGGAATTTGCCCAGTTCGGCCGGCGTCAGCGGTGCCACCTGGATGCCCATCACCGCAAAGCGTTCGCGCACATCGCCGCGGGCGAGAATTTTCTGCGCTTCGGTGGAGAGCCGGTCAACGATGGCCTGCGGCGTGCCGGCCGGCGCGAACAGTGCAAACCACGCGATCAGTTCGAAATCCTTGACGGTCTCGGCAATCGCCGGCACATCGGGCAGCAGCGGGTCGCGTTTTTTCGAGGTCACACCCAGCGCCCGCACCTTGCCCGACTTGACCTGCGGTGAACCGGTGACCATGTCGGCATAGACCATGTTGATCTGGCCGCTCATCACGTCGGTGAGCGCCGGGGGGATGCTTTTGTAGGGCACGTGGTTCAATTCGATGCCGGCCATCTGCTGCAGCATGAACACCGGCACCAGGCTGCCGGCGCTGCCCGAGCCGGCGGTGAGTTTGCCCGGCTGCTGTTTGGCGAGCGCGATCAGTTCCTTCATCGACTTTGCCGGCAGCGACGGATTGGTCACCAGCACGAAGGCGATGGTGCCGATGCGCGCAATCGGCGCAAAATCCTTCACTGGATCGTAATTGATTTTTTTCATCAGGCTCGGAGCAGCGGCGCTCGGCGTGTTGGTGCTCATCAGCAGCGTGTAGCCGTCTTTCGGCGACTTGGCCGCGAGTTCCGCGCCGATGGTGCCGTTGGCGCCGGCGCGGTTGTCGATGACCATCGCCTGCCCCAGCGCTTCACCGAGGTTCTGGCCGATGGTGCGCGCGACAACGTCGGTCGCGCTGCCGGCGCCGAAGGGCACGATGATGCGCACCGGGCGGTTCGGGTAATCGGCGGCGATTGTGGCTTGCATGATGGTGCAGGCGATGACGCCCAGCGTGATTGCGGTTTTCATTTCAGATCCTCCCGGACATCATTTGATTTTTATTATGGCTGATAAGAGCGCCTGACAGAAAGATCAAATCCAATTAAACCGCCGATGAAGCGGATTAACGCCGATCCAACCAACTTAACAATCGCTGAAGTGATAATTACTTAAAAACAGGGGCCTACCTTGATTCAAGGTGCGGCTTCTCCGACTTTTTTTGATTTCATCGGCGTTAATCCGCGTTCATCGGCGGTTAACGTTTTCTGATTTTTCATAATCAATACATCAACCCAGCACCTTGCCCAGCCAGTGGCCGATGTCGGTGATTTCTTCGAGGCACACCGAATGTGCCATCGGATATTCGTGCCAGTCCACAGCATAACCCGCCTGTGTCAGGCGTGTGTGCGAGGCGTTGCCCATGGCATAAGGCACCACCGGGTCCTGCGTGCCATGGGCCATGAATACGGCTGTTTTGGCGTTGGCGGGCGCTGCTTCCTGCGCGAAACTCTCCGCCAGCGGCAGATAAGTGGACAAGGCCATCACACCGGCCAGCCGTTGCGGATAACGCAGCCCGGTTTGCAGCGCGACGGCGCCGCCCTGAGAGAATCCGGCCAGCACAATTTTTCCAGCGACGATGCCACGGCTGTTTTCGCGCGCGATCAGTTGCCCGATCTGCGCCTGCGATTCGCGCACGCCGTTTTCGTCGGCGCGGCGCGTATTGCCTTCGAGGTCGCCGAAGGCAATGTCATACCAGGCACGCATCACGTGGCCGTTGTTGATGGTCACCGGGCGCGTTGGCGCATGCGGAAACACAAAACGGATGCCGCCGGCCACGCCGGAGAGGTCGAACTCGTTGACGATGGGCACGAAGTCATTGCCGTCGGCGCCGAGGCCGTGCATCCAGATTACGACGGCGGTGGGGTTTGGTGCGGATTCTATTTCTATGGTTTCCAGCATGGCGGGTAAGTGAGTGATTAAGTAATTATGTGATTGGGTGATTGAGTGACCAGGTGATTAAGTGATTGTGAGGTTGGCTGTAACGAATCACCCAGTCACTCAATTACATAATCACGAAGTTACGTTTTGGTTCTGATCGCCGACTTCGGCCGGAACGCCTTGCACACCGCATCGTTGGTCTCAATATACGGCCCGCCGATCAGGTCGATGCAATAGGGCACCGCGGCGAAAATGCCGTGCACCAGCGTTTTGCCGTTTTCATCCTTCAGGCCTTCCAGCGTTTCCTTGATCGCTTTCGGCTGGCCGGGGAGGTTGATGATCAGAGCCTGTTTGCGGATTACCGCGACCTGCCGTGACAGGATTGCCGTCGGCACGAATTTCAGGCTGACCTGACGCATCTGTTCGCCGAAGCCGGGCATTTCGCGGTCAGCCACGGCGAGTGTCGCTTCCGGTGTCACGTCGCGCAGCGCGGGGCCGGTGCCGCCGGTGGTCAGCACCAGATGGCAGCCTTCTTTATCCACCAGCTCCTTCAGTGTCGCTTCAATCACCGGCTGTTCGTCCGGGATCAGCCGCGTCACGGTGCGCCACTGCGGTTCGCTGATCGCCTGGCGGAACCACTCTTCCAGTGCCGGGATGCCTTCGTCCTTGTATACGCCCCTGGAGGCGCGGTCGCTGATGGAGACCAGGCCAATGATGAGTTCTGCGGGAGTGGACATGGCGCGGATTATAACTTCAGGCTTCAGGCTGATTTCCGGGCGCATTCTCAGGAACATTGAGGGGGCTCTGCGCCTCCGTCACGTCGCGGATCATCTGGAACAGGGCGCGGAAATTCTTCGGTGGCTTGCCGCGTTCGCGCTCCTGTTCGGTGTTGCGGATCAGCGTGCGCAGCTGCTGGCTGTCAGCGACGGGGTGTGCGGCGATGAATTCGGCCAGTGCCGCGGGCTCGGCGAGCAGGCGCTCGCGCCAGCGCTCGATCCGGTGCAGCCGGGCGGTATGTTCCGCCGATACTGACAACCAGCCGTCGATTTTGGCGCGAATCGGCACCGGATCGACCTGACGCATCAGCTTGCCGACGTACTGCATCTGCCGGCGCCGCGCCTCGTTGCGTTTCATCGCGCGCGCGGCGAGCACGGCGTCACGCAGGCTCTCGGGCAGTTCGACGCTGGCGAGTTGCTGCTCGTTCAGTTGCGTCAGCTCTTCGCCGATGTCCTGCAGCGCGTCCATGTCGCGCTTGCGCTGGCTTTTACTGGGGGCTTCATCGAAATCGGGAGTGTCGTCCACGGGACCTGGTGTCAAATGAGGGGCAAAATGAAGCTGTTATGATAACGCCCTTTCACGCCCGGATTGCTCCCGGCGCTGCGCAAAACCATGGCATCACAACCTTTTTCCTACGATAAAGCCGCACTCCAGCAACTCGTCACTGACGCGCTGACCTACGCCAGAAGCCGCGGTGCCACCGCCGCCGACGCCGAAGTCAGCGAAGGTTACGGCCAGACCGTCACCGCGCGTCAGGGCGAAGTCGAAACCATCGAATACAACCGCGACAAGGGCATTGGCGTCACGGTCTACATCGGCAAGCAGCGCGGTCACGCCAGCAGCTCGGATTTTGCACCGCAGGCGGTGCGCGACAGCGTCGATGCCGCGCTGGCGATCGCGCGTTACACGGCCATTGACGATTGCGCCGGGCTGGCCGATCCCGACATGCTGGCGCGCGAATTTCCCGACCTCGACCTGCTGCATCCCTGGGACATGCCGGTGGAGCGCGCGATTGAAATGGCGCGGGCCTGCGAGGCCGCCGGGTTCAAGGTCGACAAGCGCATCACCAATTCCGAAGGCGCGACGATCTCGACGCAGCAGTCGCATTTCATTTACGGCAACACGGACGGTTTCCTCGCCGGTTATCCGAGTTCGCGCCATGGCATCTGGTGCGCGCTGATCGCCGGCAAGGGCGACGGCATGCAGCGCGACGACTGGTATGAAACGTCACGTGACCCGGCGGATTTGCCAGCGCCGGAATCCATAGGCCGCAAAGCCGCCGAACGCGCTGTGGCGCGGCTGAAGGCGCGTCAGGTGCCCACCGCGCAGGTGCCGGTGCTGTTTGAGGCGGGCGTGGCGTCCAGTCTGATGGGGCATTTTGTGTCGGCGGTGTCGGGTGGCAGTCTCTACCGCAAATCGTCGTTCCTGCTCGACAGCCTCGGCAAACAGATTTTTTCACCCTGCGTGCAGATGAGTGATCTGCCGCATATCCCAAAGGCGCTCGCCAGCGGCCCGTTTGATGAAGAGGGTGTGGCGACCCGTGCCCGCGACATCGTCAGGGACGGCGTGGTTGAGGGATATTTTCTCGCCAGCTATTCCGCGCGCAAACTCGGCATGAAATCCACCGGCAATGCCGGCGGCAACCACAACCTGATCATGAAGGACACCGGCGAAGACTTTGCTGCGTTGCTGAAAAAACTCGGCACCGGTCTGTTCGTGACCGAGATGATGGGGCAGGGTGTCAACGGCGTAACGGGAGACTATTCGCGCGGTGCTGCGGGCTTCTGGGTCGAGAACGGCGTGATTGCCTACCCGGTGCAGGAAATTACCATCGCCGGTAATCTGAAGGACATGTACAAAAACATCGTCGCCATCGGCAGCGATATATCGTGGCGCAGCTCGCGCCAGTGCGGCTCGATCCTGGTCGAAGGCATGACGCTGGCCGGGACTTAAAATATCGTTTAAAATCAATTACTTAAGTAATACAGCAGAAAGACCAAATTCAATTAAACCGCCGATGAACGCGGATGAACGCCGATAAAAATCAAACGGGTCGTAAAACCCGCACATTGAATCAATGCAGTAATTGTTTTTGATAAATTATGATTGCCCGGCTTCAGCGCGCCTTGTGAGCTGGTTTGATCGGCGTTCATCCGCGTTCATCGGCGGTTAACGTTTTTTTGATTTTGATATGGGCTCTTATAGCCATAGCGGGAGGGCAACATGCAACGTCGTTCATTCCTGAAAAAAGCCGGCCTCGGTCTGGCGGCGGGCGCGGTGGCAGCCCCCGCCATCGTGCGTGCGCAGCCGGTGATCCAGTGGCGGCTGGCCTCGAGTTTCCCGAAAAGCCTCGACACGCTGTACGGCGCCGCAGAAATTCTGTCGAAACGCGTCGCTGAAGGCAGCGAAGGCAAATTCCAGATTCGTGTATTCGCCGCCGGTGAAATCGTCCCCGGCCTGCAGGTGCTTGACGCCGTGCAGAACGGCACCGTGCAATGCGGGCACACCGCGCCCTATTACTACATCGGCAAGGATCCGGCGTTTGCATTCGCCACCGCGGTGCCCTTCGGCCTCAACGCGCGCCAGCAGAATGCGTGGATGTATTACGGCGGCGGTCTCGAAGCCATGGCCGCGCTGTTCAGGGAATACGGCTGCGTGCAGTTTCCCACCGGCAACACCGGCGTGCAGATGGGCGGCTGGTATCGCAAGGAAATCAAAACCCTCGCCGACCTGAAGGGCCTGAAAATGCGCGTTGCCGGACTCGCCGGCCAGGTGCTGGCGAAACTCGGCGTGGTCGGCCAGCAGATTGCCGGCGGCGAGATCTATCAGGCGCTCGAACGTGGCACCATCGACGCTGCGGAATGGGTCGGCCCCTACGACGACGAAAAACTCGGTTTCCAGAAGGTGGCGAAGTATTACTACTACCCCGGCTGGTGGGAGGGCGGGCCGCAGCTCTCGACCATCGTCAATATCAAGCAATGGGAGGCGCTGCCCAAACAATACCGCTCGATTTTTGAATCCGCCTGCGCTGAGGCCAACGTGCACATGCTGGCGAGTTACGATGCGAAAAATCCCGAGGCACTGAAGCGCCTCGTCGGCGGCGGCGCGCAACTGCGCCAGTTTCCGAAGCCGATCATGGAGGCCGCGCAGAAGGCCACGTTCGAGATTTTTGACGCGGCTGCCGCAAAAAGCCCGCATTTCAAACGCATCTACGCGCAGTGGCTCAAATTCCGCAACGACCAGTTCCTGTGGTTCCGTGTCGCCGAGATGAGCTACGACAATTTCACCTTCACCAGTGCCGCGCGGCCGGTGGCGAAAAAATAACCCGGGCGGGCGCTTTACTGCAGAAAAGAAATCAACATGTTGAAAGCAGCGATTTACGGATTGGGGCGCTGGGGTAACCGCCTCACCGAGTCGGTACAGAACAGCAGTAAAATCCGCATCGTCAAGGGTGTGTCCCGCGATCCTTCGAGGCATGGCGGATACACCGGCAAATATGGTGTCCCCGTCATCGCCTCCTACGACGAAGTGCTTGCAGATCCGCAGATCGACGCCGTGGTGCTCGCCACGCCGCATTCGAAGCACCATGCGCAGATCGTGGCTGCCGCCAGAGCCGGCAAACATGTCTATGTCGAAAAACCGCTGACCCTGACCCGCGCCAGCGCCGAACAGGCGACCGATGCCTGCCGCAAGGCGGGTGTCACCATGAGCATCGGCTTCAACCGCCGCCACGCGCCGGCGTTCGTTGAAATGCTGCGCCGGATCCGCGCCGGCGACATCGGTGACGTGCTGCATGTGGAGGCGCAATTTTCCGGGCCCACCGGTTACGGCCTGAAGCCCGGCATCTGGCGCTCGACTCGCACGGAGGCACCGGGTGGCGGCATGACGGCGCGCGGCATCCACACGCTCGACGCGATGATCCAGATTGCCGGACTGGTCAGCGAGGTCTATGCGCACAGCAGCCGGCGCAAACTGCCCGCCGACATCGACATCGATGACACCACTACGATGTTGCTCAAATTCGCCAGTGGCGCGACCGGCAGCCTGAGTACCATTTTTGTCACTGCCGAACTCTGGCGCGTGCATGCCTTCGGCACCAAAGGCTGGATCGAGATGCGCGGCGACACTGACCTCACCGTGCTCGGGCTTGAGGGCAAACCCGAACGCATTCCGTTGCAGGCTGTGGTCAAGGAGCAACTGACGCTGGAGGCCTTCGCCGATGCCGTGGCCGCGAAAGCCCCCTTCGCAGTGCCGCCCGAGCAGGCGATCAACGGCATCGCGGTGCTGGAGGCAATCGAGCCGTCTGCCAGAAGCGGTAAACCCGTCGCCATCCGGTAACGGCAGACAGGTGTAGCCGGCGGCGACATGCAGGGAGCCGCGCTCACGTGATATAAACGTGGCCCCTCCTGTATCAGCAGTTTTTGCAGACGTACTGCCGTGCCCGCCATCTACCTCACCCTTGCTCTGACGTTTTTCAATTTCACCGGCAATAACGCGATGCGGGTGTTGATGACGCTGTACGCGCTGCACCTCGGCGCGTCGGCGACCACCGTCGGCATCATCGGCGGCCTGCTGTTCCTGTTCCCGGTACTGTTGTCCTGGTTTGTCGGCGGACTCGCCGACCGCAAGGCCGCGCGCAAGCTGCTGCTGTTTGCGGCGACCTGCGCCGCAGTATCGCTGCTGCTGATGTATTTTTTTCCGACGCTGCCGGTGTTTTATGCCGCAGCCGCCCTGAACGGACTCGCGCTGTCGTTTTTCCACGTCACGCTGCAGAACCTGATCGGCAACCTCAGCAAGCCCGAGGACCGCGCGCGCAATTTCGCCAACTTCAGCATGATCGGTGCTGCAACGAGCTTCTTCGGCCCGCTGATCGCCGGATTGTCGATTGACCACTTCGGCTACGGCTGGGCCTGCCTCGTTACCGCAGCACTTTCGCTGGTGGTGATCGTGCTGCTGCTGACGCTGGGCCGCCGCCTGCCGCCCGCGCGGGGCCGCATCAAGGGCACCGCCACGCCACGCACCTGGCTTGACCGCAGCGTGGTGCTGATGCTGATCACCGGCGGACTGGTGCAGTTGGGGTACGACCTGTTCCAGTTTTATGTGCCGATCCACGGCCACACCATCGGCCTGTCGGCATCGGCGATCGGCACCGTGCTGGCGACGCTGGCTATCGCCGCCTTCATCGTGCGCACCTTCCTCGCGCGGCTGGCCGAGCGTTATCCCGGCGAAAAACTGCTGTTGTGGGTGTTTCTGATCGGCGCCGTCGGTTTTGCGCTGGTGCCGTTCTCGACCAACGCCTGGGTGCTGGGCGCAATCTCTTTCCTGTTCGGCCTCGGCATGGGCATCGGCATCCCGCTGACGGTGATCATGATGTTCGCCAACTCGGCCGAGGGCCGCTCCGGCCAGACGCTGGGCCTGCGCCTCACCGTCAACAACGCCGTGCGCATGAGCGGGCCGATGGCCTTTGGTGCCATGGGCGCGGTGGTCGGGGTGTCGGGGGTGTTCTGGATCTGT
>ENA-ORBV01001979-ORBV01001979.1-microbial-mat-metagenome-genome-assembly--contig:-NODE-1979-length-44282-cov-10.075896_pt1 | contig 44282 bp, 33 predicted proteins | sample MGYA00237777_ERZ505514 | MGnify/ENA primary metagenome ERZ505514 (study PRJEB26160, sample SAMN06269048) | microbial mat metagenome | isolation source: Oligotrophic lake microbial mat | place... | reverse complement strand
GAAGAGGCGCGCGTTCTCCATCGCCACGCTCATGCTCGCGGCCAGGGTTTCGAGCAGGCGCACGTCGGCTTCGGCGAAAGCGCGCTCGCGCTGCATGTCCAGCAGGTGGATTAGGCCGATCGCCTTGCCGCCCGCCAGCAAGGGCACGAAGATGCCGGACTTCTCTGCCCGCGTGCCGGGAATGACATACACGCTGCCATCGGGCTCGGCCAGATCGTCCTTAGACGTGTTGACTACGAACGTCTTGCTGGTGCGCCGCACGCGGGCCGATATACCCACGTCCAGCGTCGTGGGCGCGACTATGAGTCGCTGGCCGTCTTCGCAGAAGTACGGGAAGTGGACGCGGTTGTTGGTGGTGTCGAAGATGCGGATGCCGACATCCGCCTGGGTGAACACCTCACTGAGCTTGTCGCCTACCGCGTCGTACACACCTTGCATCGACAGCTCGCCGGCCAGCGCCTGCTGCACCGCATTGATGATCGCCAGCTCGGCGGCGCGCTGCTCCAGCGCAGCCGTGCGCTCGGCCACGGTGTGTTCCAGCCCTTCCTGCGTGCGCAGGTTGGTCAGCGCCACGGCGGCCTGTGCGGCCAGCGCCGCAAGCAGATCGCGATCGCTGTCGTGGAAGCGGCCGAACAGGCCGTCGAGATCGGCGTAGAGGAAGCCGAGCAGCTGCTGCTTGAAAAGCAGCGGCGCGACCAGGCAACTGCGCTGGTCGAGTTCGTCGGCGCCCTCGGGGCCGTGGCGCACCCTGGCACTGCGCTCTTGGCGAGCCTGCGCCAGCCAGGGGACGATGGCATCGTGCAGTGCCCCCGCCGTTTCGCCGGCCGGCAGGTGGGCGCCGGCGACCTGTTCGCCGTTGTCGCCGTCCAGCACCACCAGCACGCGCCGCGCGCCCAGCAGTTCGGCCACCTCGTCGAGCAGGAACCCCGGCAGCTCGGCTGCGGTGGCCAGCGCGTTCAGGCGCAGGCCGGTGTCGACCAGGCGTTCGACGCTCTCGTGCAACTCGGCCTTGCCTTTCAAGTGCGCCGTGTAGCGCTCGCGCGGCAGGCCCTGCTGTCGCGCCTGGCTCAGCCACTGCGTCACCAATTCGGCGTGCGAGGTCGGCGCGTGCAGCACGCTGCGACGCAGACCTTCGTCGCTGAGCGTGGCGATGCTGGCGGCGAGCAGGCCGTAGGCCGCTTCGGCTTCGGCCAGGGCCGCCGCGTTGCGGCCATTGGCGGCGAGCGCGCGGCTGTGCTGCCACACGACATGGGCGTCGGATTCGCCGCCGCCGCCGGGCCGGCCGTGGCGCTGGCGAAGTAGCAGCACGGCCTCGGCGCTGCGGCGCAAAGCCCGGCGCGGCCGGCCACAACGCAGTTCGGCGCGTGCAACCAGGGCCAGAACCAACAGTCGCACCCAGGGTTCCTTGAACTGTGGCAGTACCTGCTGCCAGCGGCGCGCGGCCGTTGCGGGATCGAGCCAAAGTTCGACTCTGAGGTGCCCGACGTCGACATAGCCTCTGAGCCGCTGCCGCAGAGGCTCATCGGGCGCCAGCCGCTGCCACGCGGCTTCGACGCCTGCCATGCTTTGCTCGTGAGCCTGGCGGTCGCCCAGGCTGGCCTGCAGGTGCGCGCAAATCACGCCACTGTTCAGCCGCGCCGCCGGCGGGATGCTACGTTCTCGCAAGGCCATGGACTGCTGCACCAGAAGCAGCGCGCGTCGGTGCAGCCCCAGCAGGTTGTAGGTCATCGCCAGGTTGTGGCGGGCCATGGCTTCCACCTGGCGGTCGCCGGCCTCGATGGCCAGCTGCAGCGCCCGCTTCAGGCCGCGCAGGCGCAGCGCCAGATCGGGCTGGCCACCGGTCAAGGTCATGCGCGCGAGGCCCTCTTGCGCCTTGTCGCCGCTGTCGTGCAGCAGGTTCACGGCGCGCTCGGCGATAGCGCGGTGCTCAGGCGTGTCGGCCTGCGCCAGCCGCACGGCAGCCAGCACACGCAGCGCCTGGCCCTGCAAGGCCGGGGTGCCCAGACTCTCGAAACGCATGGCGGCGGCTTGCGCATCCGCCGCTGCGCGGTCGGGTTGCGGCGCCTGAAGCGCCATGGCCGAGCGCAGCAGACTGGTGGCCACCAGCAGCGGCTGGCGGCTGCGGCGAGCGGCGTCGAGCCCTTCTTCGGCAGCTCGGGCGGCTTTGGCAAGGTCTTCCTGGCGAATGTGCACCAGCGACAGGGCAATCAGCGCCCGCGCTCGGTCGGCAGCGCGTTTAGTGTGGGCGGCCAGCGCCAGCATCACCTGCACGTCGGCCATGGCCTGGCCGAGTTCCATCAGGGCCAGCAAGCTGTCGATGCGCAGTTCCAGCAACTGCAACTGCTGGGCGACGTCGCGCGGCGCTTTGGCCAGCGTTTGAGCCGGCGTCTGCGCCAGGGCCCGAGTAGCCGCCTCGACGGCGTGCGCGTGCTGCCCGGCCCGAGCCAGCGCGTGGACCGATTGTGCGGCGGGCTGCGCCAGCGGCGACGGGTCGGCTGCCGGCACGGGCCTGGATGTGTCGGTCTGGCGCGCTCGGCGCGTCATGCTGGCTGCTCCCTCGTCTTATGCCTGCTGCCTGCTGCCTGCTGCCTGCTGGCTGCTGGCTGTTGGCTGTTGGCTGTTCTGTGCTGCTGCCTGGCGGCGCAAGCCACCCATTCTGGCGCTGGCGCAGTCTATCGGCAGGGCTGCGGTGTGCCACGGTGGCTTGCCCGCACCCCCAGGTTCCGCGGTCGCGTGGCGCTGCCTGACTGTGGTGCACCGTGACCGGGGCCGGCGACGGAAGAGGTCACAACCGGCGGGTGATGCATTCACGGCAGCCAAGTCAAGCTACCCAGGCGCCGCCAGCACAAAGCAAAAAGCCGGCTGGTGCCGGCTTTCGGAGGGGACGCGCCAGTGGCAGCGCACCGCTGGTGTCAGTGCCGCGGTGCCTGCGCCAGTGTCTGGGGTGCCTGCTGCGGCGCCACTTGTTGATCGTCGGGCACCGGCTTCCACAGGCTGATCGACATGACCACACCAATCACCGCCAGGGCAAACACCACCGGCTCCACCTCGATCCCGCTCGGGCGGACGAAGGTTTGTCTGTTGCTGGGTTGACTGGGCGACTGGCTGTTCACTTTCGGGTGTCCTTGCTCGGTGTTGGGCCGTTTGTTTGGCAGCACGGAGCGAGTTTCTCGTCGGGAAACCGCATTGGACAGGACATGAATCACGCGCGGCCAGCAACATTTGCACACACCCCCCGAGACGCGGGGGCCCATTCGTGGGGGTTCGGGCGGGCTTTGAAACGAACCAGACATGTGGCGGCCCAAAACTCGCCTGCTGCACCGCAACAGACGGTGCCAGCGGCACGTCCAGGGCCCGCCGCTACGATGACACCATGCACGACGACATCCAGTTGACCGATGGCTTCAGCCTGGCCGATGCGCCAGCCGCCTTCATCAACGACCCCTACCCGACCTACGCGGCCCTTCGCCGCCACCGCCCCGTGCACCCGCTGGGCCCTGGCAACTGGTTGCTGACGGCCTATGGCGACGTGCTGGCCGCCTACCGCAGCCCGCAGGTCAGCAGCAACAAGCAGCGCGAGTTCGGCCCGCGCATGTGCAACGGCTCGCCCATTTACGAGCACCACACCACGAGCCTGGTGTTCAACGACCCGCCGCTGCACACGCGCGTGCGCCGACTGCTGATGGGGGCGCTGAACCAGCGTGCCATCGCCCGCATGGAAGCGGGTGTGGTCGCGCTGGTGGACGCCTTGCTGGACCGGCTGGCGGATGCGGGCGAACCCGACATCGTCGAACACTTCGCGGCGCAAATCCCGGTGGAGGTGATCGGCAACCTGCTGAACGTGCCGCACGCAGACCGCGCGCCGCTGCGCGGCTGGTCGCTGGCCATCCTGTCGGCGCTGGAACCGTCGCCCGATACGGCGCTGCTGGCGCGCGCCAACCGGGCGGTCACCGGTTTCTGCGACTTTCTGCGGGTGCTGGTGAACGACCGGCGCAAGCACCCGGGGGACCCCGAATCGGATGTGCTGACGCGCTTGCTGCAAGGTGATGGCCAAGGCACGCTCAGCGAAAAGGAGCTGCTGCACAACTGCATCTTCCTGCTCAACGCGGGACACGAAACCACCACCAACCTCATCGGCAACGGCGTGCAGGCGCTGCTGCAAAACCGCAGCCAGTGGGACCGCTTGCGGGCCGAGCCCGTACTGGTGCCGTCGGCCGTGGAAGAGTTGCTGCGCTTTGAAAGTCCGCTGCAGCTGAACAACCGCCTCACGACGGCACCGCTGTTGTTCAGCGGGCAAGAGCTGCCTGCCGGCAGCTTCATCACCCTGGCCATCGGCGCAGCCAACCGCGACCCGGCGGTGTTTGTCCAGCCCGACTGCCTGGACGTGGCGCGCAAACCGAACCCGCACCTGGCTTTCGGGCAGGGCGCACACGCCTGTTCGGGCATGAACGTGGCGCGATTGGAAGCGCGCGTCGCGCTGGCCGCACTGGTCGCCCGCTACCCGCGCCTGCATGCGCGTGGCGCGCCGGTGCGTGACTTGCGCATTCGCTTTCGTGGCCTGAAACACCTGCCGGTGACGCTGGACTGAAGCGATGGCCGAACCCTTCAAGAACTTGCTGCATGCCGGCTTGGTTGAAGAGGCCGCCGTGCACCTGAAGCAGCAGCTGCCTCAGTTTGACGACCGGCAGTTTGTGCGGCTGGCCGGCACCGGGCTGGACGTGCTGGAGCTGAAGGCGCGCTCGCTGCACATCTGCTCGGCGCTGGAACACACGCTGCCGCCGGACTTCGCTGTGGCTGCTGACGCGCTGCAGGCCGCGCTGGCCCCGGCCGAACCCGGCGCAGCCATGGCGCAGCTGACCGGTCTGGAACGTGGCCTGCGGGGCTGGATCCTGTGGCCGGTGGGCGAGTACATCGCACGTCGTGGTCAGGCGCACCCCGAACGGGCCCTGCTGGCGCTGCACGCCCTGACGCAGCGCTTCACGGCCGAGTTTGCGATCCGGCCCTTCATCGTGCAGCACCCGCAACTGGTCTTTGCCACGCTGCAGCGCTGGGTGCACGACGACAGCCCCCACGTGCGCCGCCTGGTCAGCGAAGGCAGCCGCCCACGCCTGCCCTGGGGCTTGCAGCTGAAACAGCTGGTGGCCGACCCCACGCCTACCCTGCCCCTGCTGCAGGCGCTGCAGGACGACTCCAGCGACTACGTGCGCCGTAGCGTGGCCAACCACCTGAACGACATCGCCAAGGACCACCCGCAGCGCGTGGCGCAGTGGCTGCAAGACCACCTGCCCGACGCCCCGCCGCCACGGCGTGCGCTGCTGCGGCACGCCAGCCGCACGCTGATCAAAGCCGGTGACCCGGCGGTGCTGAAGGCCTGGGGCCTGGGTGCGGCGTTCAAGGGCAGCGCCACGCTGTCCTTGTCGCACGGGCGGGTGAAGCTGGGCGATGCGGTAGCGCTGAATCTGCACCTGGCTTCCACCAGCACGCGTGTCCAGACCCTGGCCATCGACTACGCGGTGCACCACGTCAAGGCCAACGGCAGCACCAGCCCCAAGGTCTTCAAGGGCTGGCAACTGCAGCTGCCGTCGCGAGGTGAGGTCACGCTGATCAAGCGCCATTCGCTGCGGCCCATCACCACCCGTCGCTACCACGCCGGGGTGCACGGGCTGGCAGTACAGATCAACGGCCAGGTGGTGGCGCAAGGCAGCTTTATGCTGTCGATACCCGAAGCGGCCCAGGAACCAGCTCAGCAACCAGCTCAGGAGCCAGTCGATGGCTGAAGCCCGCTTCCACGTCGACCCCGACATCACCGTGGCACGGACACTGGACAAGGCCTTCTATCTGGATGAGGCCGTCTACCGCCAAGCTCGCGAACAGGTGTTTGCTGCCGCCTGGCACTGGCTGGGCCCGCTGACCGACGTGGCCGATCCCGGCAGCCTGGCTCCACACGATCTGCTGCCAGGCCTGCTGGACGAAGCCGTGCTGCTGTCACGCGACGCCGCCGGCACGCTGCGCTGCCTATCGAATGTATGCACGCACCGCGCCAACCGGCTGGTGGACGCACCGTGCAAGGCAGAACACATCCGCTGCAGCTACCACTCGCGGCGCTTTGAACTGAACGGCCAGCTGCGCTTCATGCCCGGCTTCGAAGGCGCACGCAACTTCCCCTCAAACCGCGATCACCTGCCGCAACTGGCGCTGGGCGAATGGGCCGGTCACGGCTTCACGTCGCTGGCGCCCGCCCTGCCCTTGAGCAAATGGCTGGGCGAGATGCAGCAGCGGCTGGCCTGGCTGCCGGTGCACCAGTGGCAGGCCGACACCAGCCGATCGCGCACTTTCGAGTTCGACGCGCACTGGGCGCTCTACGTCGAAAACTACCTCGAAGGCCTGCACATCCCCTTTGTGCACCCGGCGCTGAACCAGACGCTGGACATGGCCCGCTACCGCTATGAACTGGGTGCTGCCAGCGTGCTGCAGCTGGCCCTGGCGCACGACGGCGAAGCGGCTTTCGAGCCACCTGCGGGCACGCAGGACCACGGCCTGCGCGTGGCGGCCTATTACTGGTGGCTCTATCCCAACCTGATGTTCAACGTCTACCCCTGGGGCCTGTCGGTCAACGTGGTGCAGCCGCTGGGGCCGTCCCGCAGCCGCGTGCTGTTTCGCAGCTTTGTGGCCGACGCCTCATTGCTGGGCCAAGGCGCAGGCGGCGCGCTGGATCCTGTTGAGATGGAAGACGAAGCCGTGGTGCTGGGTGTGCAACGCGGCATCCGCTCGCGGCTGTACAGCACAGGGCGTTATTCACCGGCGCATGAACAGGGCACGCACCACTTTCATCGGCTGCTGGCAGCGGCCATGGCGTGCTGATCAGCCTACCGCCCGACCTGCCTCACAAACTGCTGCGAACAGGGTTCAGTCGCGTGCGTTGTCCCTGGCGTCGCACAGCGGGTCGATGGCAAAGGCCCCACCGCGGGTCATGCCCTCAGCATCCAGCGACATCTGGAACCACAGGCAGTCGTTGGTGGGGTAACGCCAGGACCATGTCTGGCCACCGAAGCGCGCGCCGCGGCGTTCACCGGGTGTGCCGATCCTGCGCAGCAACTCGTCGCGCGACAGCGTGCCTTGCTGCTGCAGGTCCATGAACTCGGCCTCGCTCAGCACCTGACGCGCCTGGCCGACACGACCATCGGCCCGGATGTCGATCATCCAGGTGGTGCGGCCAAAGGGCCCGGTGGCGTACTCCAGGCGCTGACCGGTGGGCTGCAGTGCATAGGTTGCGGTAGGCGGACCCCAGGTCTTCAACACCTCGGCCACGGGCGTTTGCGCCGGGGGTACGGGCGTGGCACAGGCTGCCAGCAGCAGGGCCGGCAAAACAGCCAGCGTGAAGTGACGGTAGATGGGCTTCATGCACGGCATTCTGCGCCCGCCCGCCATGCCTCTCACCGCGTGTCAAACTGAGGCCCTGACGCCATCCCGACCATCAAGAAGACACTGGAGACATCATGTTCAAGGCCCTTGTCGTTGAGAAGGACGAAGCCGGCTACCGCGCCGGCGTGAAGGAAGTGGACGACAGCGCCCTGCCCGCTGGCGAAGTGACGGTAGACGTGGCCTTCAGCACCATCAATTACAAGGACGGCCTGGCCATCACCGGCAAGGCACCGGTGGTGCGCAAGTTTCCGCTGCACGCGGGCATCGACTTTGCCGGCACCGTGAGCGCCAGCGACGATGCACGCTTCAGACCCGGCGACGCGGTGCTGCTCAACGGCTTTGGCGTGGGCGAAAGCCATTCCGGCGGCCTGGCGCAGAAAGCACGTGTGAAAGCCGACTGGCTGCTGCCGCTGCCAACCGGCCTGACGCCGCGCCAGGCCATGGCCATCGGCACCGCCGGCTACACGGCCATGCTGTGCGTGATGGCGCTGGACAAACACGGCGTGGTGCCCGGCAGCGGCGACGTGCTGGTCACCGGTGCCAACGGCGGCGTGGGCACGGTCGCGATCACGCTGCTGGCCAAGATGGGCCACCGCGTGGTGGCTTCCACCGGTCGCCTGAACGAAGCCGACTTTCTGAAGGGCCTGGGCGCGGCAGAGGTCATCTCGCGCGATGAATTGTCGGCACCCGGCAAGCCGCTGGGCAAAGAGCGTTGGGTGGGCGTGCTCGACTCGGTGGGCAGCCACACGTTGGCCAACGCACTGGCCGGCACGCGTTACGGCGGCGCCGTGGCCGCCTGCGGCCTCGCGCAGGGCATGGACCTGCCGGGCAGCGTGGCGCCCTTCATCCTGCGGGGCGTCACGCTGTACGGCATCGACAGCGTGATGGCACCGATGGCGCTGCGCCGGGCGGCCTGGCAAAGGCTGGCCGACGAGTTGGATCTGGACAAGCTGGAAACACTGACCCAAGAGGTCACGCTGCTGGGCGCGCTGCAAGCGGGCCCGGACATCCTGGCTGGCCGCATCCGCGGCCGTGTCGTCGTCAACGTCAACGCCTGACACCCCAGGACCTCGCGATGAAGATCGTCTGCATCGGTGGCGGCCCGGCTGGCCTGTACTTCGGCCTGCTGATGAAAAAGCTGGGTCGCGCACGCGGCGCCGAGCACGAGGTGACCGTGGTCGAGCGCAACCGCGCCTACGACACCTTCGGCTGGGGCGTGGTGTTCAGCGACGCCACCATGGACAACATGCGCCAGTGGGACCGCGAAACCGCCGACACCATCGAAAGCAGCTTCGCGCACTGGGACGACATTGAACTGCAGTTCAAGGGCCGCACTATCCGCAGTGGCGGCCACGGCTTCGTGGGCATCGGCCGCAAGAAGCTGCTCAACATCTTGCAGGCGCGCTGCGAAGAACTGGGTGTGCAACTGGTCTTCGAAACCGAAGCCGACGGCGATGCCGACTACCCCGACGCCGACCTGGTGATTGCCAGCGACGGCGTCAACTCGCGCATCCGCACGCGCCACGCGGCTGTGTTCAAACCCGACATCGTGACGCGGCCCAACCGCTTCATCTGGCTGGGCACGAAGAAACTGTACGAACCCTTCACCTTCATCTTCGAGAAGACCGAACACGGCTGGTTCCAGGCCCACATCTACAAGTTCGACGACAGCACGAGCACCTTCATCGTCGAGTGCCCTGAACACGTTTGGCTGGCTCACGGCCTGGACGGGGCCAGCAACGATGAGTCGGTGGCCTTCTGCGAACAGCTCTTTGCGCGTGACCTGCAAGGCGAAAAGCTGATGAGCAACGCACGCCACCTGCGCGGCAGCGCCTGGCTCAACTTCCAGCGCGTGACCTGCCAGCAGTGGTGGCACTTCAATGGCCAAAACCATGTGGTCTTGATGGGCGACGCGGTGCACACGGCGCACTTCGCCATCGGGTCGGGCACCAAGCTGGCGCTGGAAGACGCCATCGAGCTGACGCGCCAGTTCAGGGACATCGGCGACACCGCCGACCACATCCCCGAGGTGCTGACGAAGTACCAGGCGTTGCGGGCCATCGACGTGCTGCGCATCCAGAACGCAGCCTGGAACGCCATGGAATGGTTCGAGGTCTGCGGCCAGCGCTACTGCGATCAGCTGGAACCCGAGCAGTTCATGTACAGCATGCTCACGCGCAGCCAGCGCATCAGCCACGAAAACCTGCGCCTGCGCGACAAGGGCTGGCTGGACGGCTTCGAGCAATGGTTCGAAGCCCGCGACAAGCGCGACGACGCCGGGCCTTCCCAAGGCGGCGCAGCCCCCTCGGGTAGTGGCGAGGATCGCGGCCAGGCCGCGACCGCAGCCTTGGGGCTCACAACCGTGCCGCCGATGTTCACGCCGTACACACTGCGTGGCGTGACGCTGAAGAACCGCGTGGTGGTCTCGCCCATGGCGCAGTACTCCTGTGTCGACGGCGTGCCGGGTGACTTCCACCTGGTGCACATCGGCGCGCGCGCCCTGGGTGGTGCCGGCATGGTGGTGGTGGAGATGACCTGCACCAGCGACGACGCGCGCATCACACCCGGCTGCCCGGGTTTGTGGAACGAGGTGCAGCGGGATGCCTTCCGGCGCATCGTGGACTTCGTGCACCAGGGCAGCGACGCGAAGATCGCCATCCAGATCGGCCATGCTGGTCCGAAAGGCAGCACCAACGCGCCTTGGCAAGGCGCCGGCGCCGACAGGCCGCTGGCCGAGGGCAACTGGCCGCTGATTGCCGCATCCGCCCTGCCCTACCTGAAAGACGGCGCCGTGCCGCGCGCGATGACACGCGCTGACATGGACCGCGTCACCGCAGACTTCGTGCACAGCACAAAACTGGCCGCGCTGGCCGGCTTCGACTGGCTGGAACTGCACTGCGCACACGGCTACCTGCTGTCCAGCTTCATCTCGCCGCTGACCAACCAACGCGACGATGCTTACGGGGGTTCGCTGGACAACCGCCTGCGCTACCCTCTGCAGGTTTTTGCTGCCGTGCGAGCCGCCTGGCCTGCCGACAAGCCCATCAGCGTGCGTATCAGCGCACACGATTGGGTGGAAGGTGGCATCACACCGAACGACGCGGTGCAGATCGCCAAGGCATTCAAGGCCGCAGGCGCGGACATGATCGACTGCAGCAGTGGCCAGGTCAGTGCGGCGCAGAAGCCCACCTACGGCCGCATGTACCAGACACCCTTTGCCGACCGCATCCGCAACGAAGCCGGCATTCCGACAATTGCGGTTGGCGCCATCAGCGAAGCCGACCACGTCAACAGCATCATCAGCGCCGGCCGCGCCGACCTGTGTGCCGTGGCGCGCCCGCACCTGGCCAATCCGGCCTGGACGCTGCAGGAAGCAGCGAAGATCGGCTACACCGGCACCCACTGGCCGCCGCAGTACGACAGTGGCAAGGCGCAGATGGAAGCCCTGTTCCAGCGTGCGCGCTCGACGTCGTGACACACACCGCGAGACAAACATGAACGAACCCGATCTTCTGCGCGTGGACCCAAACCTCAGCGCCGGCAACCGGGTGGCCATGGCCGGCTACCCGGCAGAACATTTCCTGTGGCAGGTGGAAGGCGGCGTCGGCGTGGTCACGCTCAACCGCCCCGAGCGCAAGAACCCGCTGACATTCGCGTCCTACGCCGAGCTGCGCGACCTGTTCCACAGCTTGCGCCACGCCAGCGACGTGCACGTGGTGGTGCTGCAAGGCGCTGGCGGCAACTTCTGCAGCGGCGGCGACGTGCACGAAATCATCGGTCCGCTGCTGCAACTGAAAGCGCCCGAGTTGCTGATGTTCACGCGCATGACCGGTGAACTCGTGAAGAATATGCGGCACTGTCCGCAACCGGTGATTGCCGCGGTGGACGGTGTGTGCGCCGGCGCCGGCGCCATCATGGCCATGGCCAGCGACCTGCGCCTGGGCACCGCACGCAGCAGAACAGCCTTTCTGTTCAACCGCGTCGGCCTGGCCGGCTGCGACATGGGTGCTTGCGCGATGCTGCCGCGCATCGTGGGCCAGGGCCGGGCCAGCGAATGGCTGTACACCGGGCGCTCGCTGGGCGGTGAAGAGGCCGAACGCTGGGGGTTTTTCAACCGGCTGAGCCCGCCCGAGACGCTGGAAGAAGAAACGATGAAGCTGGCGCGAGAATTGGCCGCGGGCCCGACCTTTGCCAACGGCATCACCAAGACCATGCTGCACCAGGAATGGAACATGGGGATCGACGCTGCCATCGAAAGCGAAGCCCAGGCCCAGGCGCTGTGCATGCTGACCGAAGATTTCGGCCGCGCCTACCGCGCCTTCGTCGCCAAGAGCCGGCCGGTGTTCGAAGGCAACTGAACGAGGGCACACGATGAACCCACTCGAGCACCTAGGATGGCCCTTCTTCGAAAACCGCCACCGCACTTTTGCCAAGGCACTGGACGCCTGGGCGCAGACCACCGTGCGCGATGTGCACGGCCATGATGTCGACGCGCAATGCAAACATCTGGTGCAGCAGTTGGGCAGCGGCGGCTGGCTGACGCACGCCGTGGCCGGCACGGTGTATGGCGGTGCCGCAGAGGCCATCGACACGCGCATGCTGTGCCTGGCCCGTGAAACGCTGGCGCGGCACAACGGTCTGGCCGACTTTGCCTTTGCCATGCAGGGCCTGGGTTCGGGTGCCATCTCGCTGGCCGGCACGCCGCAACAGAAAGAACGCTGGTTGACGAAGGTGGCCACCGGCCAGGCCATCAGCGCCTTTGCGTTGAGCGAACCCGATGCCGGCTCTGACGTGGCGGCCATGCAATGTGCCGCGCATATCGACGGCGACCATGCGGTGCTCAACGGCGAAAAAACCTGGATCAGCAACGGCGGCATCGCCGACTTCTACGTCGTGTTCTGCCGCACCGGCGAAGCGCCGGGCGCGCGTGGGATTTCGGCCTTCGTCGTCGAAGCCGGCACGCCCGGCCTGGAGATCGCAGAACGCATCGAGGTCATCGCCCCGCACCCGCTGGCGCGCTTGCGATTCACCGATTGCCGCGTGCCTCTGAGCCACCGCGTCGGCGCCGCCGGCGAAGGTTTCAAGGTGGCCATGCGCACGCTGGATGTCTTTCGGACCAGCGTGGCCGCAGCAGCTCTGGGCTTTGCGCGCCGCGCCATGGAAGAAGCCTTGGCGCGTGCCAAGAGCCGGCCCATGTTCGGCCAGCACCTGGCTGACTTTCAGTTGACACAGGCCAAGCTGGCGCAGATGGCGCTGACCATCGACAGCGCGGCGCTGCTGGTCTACCGCGCGGCCTGGGAACGCGACCAGGGCCTGAAGGTGACGCGCCAGGCCGCGATGGCCAAGCTGGCGGCCACCGAAGGTGCGCAGCAGGTCATCGACGCGGCGGTGCAGATCTTCGGCGGCATGGGTGTGGTCAGCGGCGTGACGGTGGAACGGCTGTACCGCGAGATTCGCAGCCTGCGCATCTACGAAGGTGCAACCGAGGTGCAGCAGCTCATCATCGGCCGCGACCTCATCAAGGAAAGTGCATGAACAAAGAGCTGCTGCAACCCGCCCACTGGGCGCGGCCCAAGGGTTACGCCAACGGCGTGGCCGCCAGCGGCAAGCAGGTCTTCGTGGCCGGCATGATCGGCTGGGACGCAAAGGGCCACTTCCACACCGACGAGTTGGTGGGCCAGGTGCGCCAGGCGCTGCAGAATGTGGTGGAGGTGCTGGCCGAAGCCGGCGCCACGCCGGCCCACATCACCCGCATGACCTGGTACCTGACCGACAAGCGCGACTACATGGCCAAGGGCCGCGAGATCGGCGCCGTGTTCCGCGAACTGATTGGCGACTTCGGCATTGCCATGACCGCGGTGCAGGTGCTGGCGCTGATCGAAGACCGCGCGAAGGTCGAGATCGAAGTCACTGCCGTCATCCCGAACTGAATTCACTCTTCAAGGACATCACCATGGCCGCCAAGGCATCTTTCCACTGGGACGACCCGCTGCTGCTGGAGCAGCAACTCACCGACGACGAACGTTCGGTGCGCGAAGCCGCGTCGGCCTACTGCCAGGACAAGCTGGCACCGCGTGTGCTGGATGCTTTCCGCAAGGAACAGACCGACGTGGCCATCTTCCGCGAGATGGGTGAACTGGGCCTGCTGGGCCCGACCATTCCTGAACAGTACGGCGGCGCCGGCCTGAACTACGTGTGTTACGGCCTGGTGGCGCGCGAGGTGGAACGGGTAGACAGCGGCTACCGCAGCATGATGAGCGTGCAGAGTTCGCTGGTGATGGTGCCGATCAACGAATTCGGCACCGAGGCGCAGAAGCAGAAGTACCTGCCCAAGCTGGCCAGCGGCCACTGGATCGGCTGCTTCGGCCTGACCGAACCCAACCACGGCAGCGACCCCGGCGGCATGGTCACACGCGCCAAGGCGGTGCCGGGCGGCTACAGCATCAGCGGCAGCAAGATGTGGATCAGCAATTCACCCATCGCCGACGTGTTTGTGGTGTGGGCCAAGGATGCGAGTTTGGAAGGGTCGGGTGCCATCCGCGGCTTCATCCTGGACAAGGGCATGAAGGGCCTGACGGCGCCGGCCATCCACGGCAAGGTGGGGCTGCGCGCCAGCATCACCGGCGAGATCGTCATGGACGAAGTCTTCTGCCCCGAAGAAAACGCCTTCCCCGAGGTGCGTGGCCTCAAGGGCCCCTTCACCTGCCTGAACAGCGCGCGCTACGGCATTGCATGGGGTGCATTGGGCGCAGCCGAAGACTGCTGGTTTCGCGCCCGCCAGTACGTGCTGGACCGCCAACAGTTCGGCAAGCCGCTGGCGGCCAACCAGCTGATCCAGAAAAAGCTGGCCGACATGCAGACCGAGATCACGCTGGGCCTGCAAGGCTGCCTGCGCCTGGGTCGCATGAAAGACGAAGGCACGGCCGCCGTCGAGATCACCAGCATCATGAAGCGCAACAGTTGCGGCAAGGCACTGGACATCGCCCGCACGGCGCGCGACATGCTGGGTGGGAACGGGATTTCAGACGAATATGGCGTGGCGCGCCACCTGGTGAACCTGGAGGTGGTGAACACCTACGAGGGCACACACGATGTGCATGCCCTGATCCTGGGGCGGGCGATGACGGGGATCGCGGCTTTTTAGCGCCCAAGGGGTAACGGCCCCCAAGCTCCCTATCGGTCGCTGCCCCCCAGGGGGGATGCTGTGCAGCGGACCGGCGGAGCCGGATCCGCGCGGGCTGAGGACCCCCAAGCTCCCTTTCGGTCGCTGCCCCCCGAGGGGGGTGTTGTGCAGCGGACCGGCGGAGCCGGATCCGCGCACTTTGCTTGGTCGGATGCCGTGGTGGTCGTCGTTCTGACTACTTGTTCAATGACAGGCCGCGCAGGGCCTCTGCCAGTTCTGCGGCTTGCCAGATGGCGATGCGGTGTTGCACCGCGTAGGTCTTGGCGCCTTCGCTCAGGGGGCCCAGGCCAATGAAGAGGGCGTCGGTGGTGGTCGCACCTTCCTGGGCTTCGGCGGCCACGCGGGCGGTGTGCAGGTTGCGCAACACGTCAACGCCGGTGCGGGCTGACTTCCAGCGTTTGGCGCTGACCAGCATGCGGCGGCCTTTGCGGTCGAGGTCGAAGTCGTAGCCGGTGGCTGATCCGGGAGCGCGTTGCACGGTGTGGCCGTCGCGCTGAAAGGTCTGCTCCAGCAGGCCGGCAAACTGTGGCCAGGCCATGGCGGCCAGGGCCTGTTCGATGGCTTGCACACGGGCGGCGCTGGGCTGGTGCCGCTGGCGCACCGCGGCAATGGCCGAGATGATGGCAAAGGGCAGGCCCGACAGCGCGCCGACCACTTTGAACTGCTGGGGCAGCAGCGCAAAACCCACCAGCCCCACCAGCAGGGCAACCAACAGGCTGATCCACCACGGTGAACGCAGCAGCACTGCAAAGAGCGAGTTCTTGGCCATCTGGAATTTCAAGCCGGTCTCCGGTTGGGTTCAGTTGCGGTTCGGTTGAAGGTCAGTTGCAGGCGACCAAGGCCCCGGGCTTCAACCCGATTGATGTTCACCGTCGCCGGGCGTGGGCTCGGGCAGTCGGGTGGCCAGCACCTTGTCGATGGTCTTGCCGTCCATGTCCACGATTTCAAGGCGCCAGCTCTCCCAGTCCACGCTGTCGGCCACGCGGGGCAGGCGGCCGGTCAGCAGCATCAGCATGCCACTCAGCGTGTGGTAGCGGCCGCGCTCCTCGTCGGGCACGGTGTGCAGGCTCAGACGGTCTTTCAGCTCGGGCACCGGGATGTGACCGTCCAGCAGCCAGCTGCCATCGTCGCGCTGCACGGCCCATGAGGTGGCCATGTCACGAGGCCTGAATTCGCCTGTGATGGCCTCGATCAGGTCCTGCAGCGTCACGATGCCCTGCACCTCGCCGTACTCGTCGATGACAAAGGCCATCTGCACGTCGGACGAACGGAAGTTGTCCAGCAATTCCATTCCGGTGATGGTCTCGGGTACGTAGAGCGGGGCTTTCAGCGGCTGGCTGGCGATGTCACGGTCCTGCTCGCGCAGCGCACGCGACAGCCACTTGCGTGCGTTGATGACTCCCACCACGTCGTTCAGTCCGCCACGCACCACCGGGAATCGTGCGTGGTCGGACTCCTCGATGCGGGACAGGTTGGCCTCGAAGCTCAAGCTCATGTCCAGCATCACCACGTCGGCGCGCGGCACCATCAGCGAACCGATCTGGCGGTCGTCGAGCTTGAACACATTGCGCACCATCGCATGTTCGTGCGACTCGATGACACCGGCGCTGGTGCCCTCGGCCAGCATGGCGTGGATCTCGTCTTCCGTCACCGCCCCGCCACCGCCTTGCTTGACGCCCAGCAGCCGCAGCAGTGCGTGGGTGGAAATCGACAACAGGCGCACAAAGGGCTTCGTGGCAATGGCCAGCCAATTGATGGGCCGGGCCACGAAGCGCGCCAGCAACTCGGGGTTGGACTGGCCGATGCGTTTGGGCACCAGTTCACCCACGACGATGGTGAAGTAGGTGATCAGCACCACCACCACGCCCGTGGCGCCGTACTGCGTGTAGGGCGCCTGCACACCCAGCGTGGCCAGCCATTCGGCCAGCGGTGCCGCCAATGCCGCTTCACCGACGATGCCGTTGAGCACGCCGATCGAGGTGATGCCGATCTGGATGGTTGACAGAAAGCGCGTCGGGTCTTCGCCCAGCTGAACGGCTGCCGCTGCGCCCGCATCACCGTCATCGACCAGCTTTTGCAGCCTCGCCTTGCGCGCCGTGACCAGTGCGATCTCGGACATCGCAAAGAGGCCGTTGAGCAGGATGAGGGCAAAAAGTACCGCAATTTCCATGGAGGGTCTGGCAGGTTTGAACAAAGGGCAGCAAGGCCCGCGCCGCAGGGCCCGGCGTTGAGCCCGGCCGCCTGTGGGTGGCCGTGGTGGGCCCCTGTGGCCCAGACGGCCAGGCCGATTTCAAGCCCTGGCTTCAACCCGCGAGGCGGGAGATGGGGCCCATCCAGAATGGCCGGGATGCAATGCCCGGGCACCCCGGCCGCACGCCTGTGCCCGATCCGGTTTAGGGACGCCGCACCCGCACAGGACGGAGGACGGCCGCCGGGTACACGCCACTGGTCGTCAAGGCACTCCCAAGGCATTGTATCGATCGGGTCCTGGGCGCCAAGCAATGAGCGTCAAGCATTGAGCGCCCTGCACTGAGCGCCATGCACTGAGCGCCGAGCAGTGCGCGTCAAGCAGTGCGCGCCAAGCAGCGCGCGCCAAGCAGCGCGCGACAGGCGCTGCGCAGGCGATCAGGCGCCGGGTCACCACCGCGCGGCGGCCGCCCACGCGCCCAGCACGGCCAGCACCGCCGTGGGCAGACCGAGCCAGAGCCAGCGCTTGCGCAGGGTTTCGATCTGCTGGATGAGGCCTGTGTTCTGCTCCGCCAGCGCCTTGATCAACACCGAAGAAGCCTGCATCTGTTCATTCAGCGTGTCGATAGCGGTCTCGGCCTGCGACAGTTGCAGGCGCAGCTGCTGCTGCGCCTGCAGCAGAGCCGCCGCATCCAGGTCAAGCAAGGGCGCCGACACGGAGTCGGGTGGCGCTTCTTCCTTTGCAGCGGCACCCGTCTTGCGGCTGTCCCACAGCTTGCGTGCGCCTTCGGCAACTGCCGGCGCGTTCTTGATCACGTCGCCCCAGGGCACCAGCTTCAACACCGTCATCCAACCGATGGCCATCCTGTCGCCTTTCTTCGCTCGTGACCCGCATGGTGCCATCCCGGGCACTGGGTTCGCTGCCGCACAGTCCTTTCTCGCAGCAGTGCCTATGGTCGGGGTGCTGCTTGGGCAAACGCCAAGGCGAACCGGCCACCGGTGGGGCCGCAACCCACCCATTTTCAACCTGCAAGGAAGCACATGGACACCAACTACGTGACACGCGACAACTTCGGCATGTATGCCAACCACAGCGACGGCCCGGGCCCCGAACTGATGGGTGCCGACACGCTGATGGGCAACGACGTCTACAACAACGACAACGAAGACCTGGGCGACATCAAGGAAATCATGATCGACATGGCCAGCGGCAAGGTCGCCTACGCGGTGTTGTCCTTTGGCGGTGTGCTGGGCATGGGCGACAAGCTCTTTGCAGTCCCGTGGGCCGCGCTGAAGCTGGACACCGCGAACAAGCGCTTCACGCTGGCGGTGCCCAAGGCCGCCCTGAGCGACGCACCGGGCTTCGACAAGGACAACTGGCCGGTGATGTCGGACAAGACCTGGGCCGCCGGCGTGCACAAGTTCTACGGTACCCCGTACGACCAGGATTGAAATCCCGCGGCATGAACATGCGCTGAACCCTGACCGCAGTGGCCGCAGAACGACCGGGCCGCTGCACTTTGGGTCGCCCCGCAAGTCGCCACCATGTCCCGCACCACCACCACCACCACCACCACCGACAAGACACGGCTCGACGGCAAGGACTGGAACGCCGTGCGGTGTCCACGCTCATCATCCAAGGCACGGCAGACAAGACCGTGCCCATCGCCGCATCGAGCCGCCTGGCCGCCTGGCTGCCTGGCTGCCTGGCTGCATGGCTGCCTGGCTGCCTGGCTGCCTGGCCGCCTGGCCGCCTGGCCGCCTGGCCGCCTGGCCGCCCAGGACATCGCCGACAGCATGAGGGTGGAATGCGGCGAAGCGCCGCACGGCCTGTTCGCCACGCACAGGCAGCGGCTGAACGAGAACCCGCTGGAGTTCATCGGGCGCTGAGCACGGTGTTGCGGGTGCGCTGAACGCGGTGTTGCGGGTGCGCTGCACATGATGGTGCAAGTCGGTTCGATCGCCCGGCGCAGAGCGACAATCCGCGGCTGTTGCACTTGCATGCAGCAATCCGTCAACCGCGAAAGGAACACATGGCCACCCGCAAGACAAGCAAGAAGTCGGAACTCGCCACCGCTGGCGATCACTTGAGCACTGCCGCCAAGGAAGTGGGCACCGCCGTGTCGCACAAGATCGAAGCCCTGGGCGACGCCGTGTCGGCCAGCATGAAGAAGGCCAGGAAGCGTGCCACCGTGCAGCGCGACAAGGTGCAACGCAAGATCGATGGTCTGGTCAAGATGGCCGAGAAGCAACTGGCCAAGGCACAGTCGCAACTGTCCAAGGCCGGCGCGTCGGCCGAGAAGTCGGTGCGCGCCGCCGAGAAGAAGCTGGAAGCCACCAAGCGCAGCACCGGCCGCCAACTCAGCGCGCTGCAAGCCAGCGCCGAGCGCAAGGCCAAGGCGCTGCAGAAGGCCGTCGAAAAAGAAGCCAAGGCGCTGAAGAAGGCCATGGCTGTGAAGCCGAAAGTCGTGCCTGCAAAAAAGGCCGTGGCCAAGCCCGCCGCCAAGAAGGCCGCGCCAGCGAAGAAGCCGGCCGCCAAGAAGGCCGTGGCCAGGCCCGCCTCCAAGAAGTCCGCCAAGAAGTCCGCCAGGTAGCAGATACCGCCCTGCCCGCCCGGCAGGACAGGCGCTGCCGGGCCATCCTCTTCCCGCCCTGTGGCCCTCAGAAGACCGCGTGGTCCCCGCGCTCGGGGGCCACGGCGCCGCTCACCAGTCGTGCGTAGAAGTCGAAGAGCGTCTCGCTGCCGGTTGATGGTGTGCCTTCTGCGTCGTAGCGTCCCGTCGCGGGGCTCCACACCAGCATCGACTCGGTCGCGTAGTAGCGGCCGATGCGCGCCAGTTCAGCCTTGGCCGCCAGCGCAGGCACCACACGCCCGGCCGTGCCCAGCACGGCGATGATGGTGTCCAGCAAGCCCACCGGCACCTGCTTGAAGCGGGGCGGCCGACCCAGCAGCTCGAACAGGCGCTCGCCCTGCTGCCGTGGCGTGATGGCTTCGCCTGGCCCGCCGATGGGCAGCACCCGGTTGTGGCGGCTGCTGTCGTCCAGACAGCCCGTCAGGTAGTCGCCCAGGTCGTCGTCGCTGATCGGCTTGCACGCGGTCAGTGTGCCATCGCCGAAGACCAGGAAGGGCTTGCCGCGCTTCACGCGGTCCACCTGCCCCGACAGTGACTTGAAGAAGGCCGTGGGCCGCACGATGGAGTAGGTCAGGCCCGATTCGACCAGCTGTTTTTCGAAAGCCAGCTTGGCCTGCTGAAAAGCCAGCAGCGGCTTTTGCACGCAGATGGCCGACAGCAGCACCACCTGGGACACACCCGCTGACTGCGCGGCTGCCAGGGCATGCAGATGCGCCTGGTGGTCGATGGCCCAGGCGTCCTTGGGCGCGCCGGTGCGCGAGGCCAGGCAGGACACCAGCGCGTCGAAGCTTTCGCCGCAGATGGCGTCGCGGGCCAGCGAGGCCGGGTCGCAGACGTCACCCCAGCGCACGGTGGCGCCGGCCAACAGCTGTGCCGTGTCGTCGCGGCCCATCGCCCCGCCCACGCCGGCGCGGGGCCGCACGAAGCAAACCACCTCGTGGCCGCGCCGCAGCAGCGCACGCACGGTGGCGCGGCCGATGGTGCCTGTGGCGCCCAGCACCAGCACACGCTGGGGATTCGTTTCGGCCCGGGGGGGCATGGCCGGTATCGCCGTGAGAGAAGCACTTGTCATGGGCCAGAGGATAGAAGATCGCCCGACCCAGGGCCGGCGGCTTCAGCCTTCGACAAGACCGGCTGTCAGCTGGTCCAGGCCCACACCGAGCAGACTTGCCCTCTCCTGCACGCCGCCGGCCAGGGTGATGCGGTCGGCGGCGGTGTAGGCACTGCGCACCAGCAGCACCCGCAAGCCAGCGCCCTGTGCCGCCGCCACGCCCACGGCCGAGTCCTCGATCGCCAACGCCCCGTGTGCGGGTACGCGCAGACGCTGCAACACCCAGTGGTAGATGTCGGGCGGGCGTCGGCACGGGCTTGGCGAATCAGCGACTCGACGCCCGGCCGCAGGCACACCGCGCCGGCGCGCACGCGCTGGGTGTACAGCTGCGTCTTGCGCACATGCAAGGCGCACCTGGCGGCGTTGACCGGGCCCTGATGCCGGTGCCTTCAAGGGCCGACACATCCAAGGCGTCTCGACGCTGAAGGTCTCACCGACATTGGCCAGCGCCACCGGCTGCATGCACACTGACGGCCCAGCCCGCGCCGCTGCGGACCATGTCGAGCGCTTCGGCCGTCGTGAACATGTGCGGAACCGCACAGACCCGACAACCCCTGCGAAATACAAGCTGTCGTGCACATGGACAACGCAGGAGGGCCGCATGCTGAACACCGGATCGAAGGCTCGACTGACCGGCGGCGACCTCCCAGTGTCGTCCCGGGTCGACTTCGAAGCGGTGAAGGTCCACCAACGTGTGCTGGCGATCGTGCTGGCGGGCGGACGAGGTAGCCGGCTCGGGCCGCTGACCCAGCACCGGGCCAAGCCGGCGGTAGCGTTCGGTGGCCGCTATCGGATCATCGACTTCACCCTGGCCAACTGCATCTGTTCCGGCGTGCGGCAGGTTGCGGTGCTGGCGCAGTACCAGAGCCAGAGTCTGTTGCGCCATCTGAACCAGAACTGGGTACTGCCAAAGTCGCTGGGCAAGTTCATCGGAGTGCTGCCGGCACAACAGCGCGATGGCGACGGCTGGTTTGCCGGCACCGCCGACGCGGTGTTCAAGAACATCGACCTGATCACCGAACTGCGGCCCGATGTCGTGCTGGTGCTCGGCGCCGACCATGTCTACAAGATGGACTACCGGCGTCTGCTGGCCGACCATGCCGCGTCGGGTGCCGCCGTGAGCGTGGCCTGTGTCGAAGTGCCAATCGAAGAAGCCAGCGACTTCGGCGTGCTCGAAGTCGATGACGCGCTTCAAGTCGTCGGCTGGCAGGAGAAACCCCGCTCGCCCAAGCCCATGCCGGGCTCGTCGAAGACCGCGCTGGCCAGCATGGGCATCTACGTCTTCGACTCGGCGGCGCTCGTCGGCGCCCTGCGCGCCGACCATGCGGTCGAAACGTCGAGCCATGACTTCGGCCACGACGTGGTACCGGCCCTGTTGCGCGCGGGCTGTCCGGTCCACGCCCATCCATTCAGCGCGAGTTGCGTCGGCACGGCGGGCACCAGGCCCTACTGGCGCGACGTCGGCACCTTGGACGCGTACTGGGAGGCCAACATCGACCTGACCCGCGACGGTGAAGGCTGCGACCTGTCGACCGGTGACTGGTCTCCGCCAGGCGCGGCCGACTGCGGGCCCCCCAGCCGCTTCAGTGCCGACGCCGATGGCCGTATCAGCCTGTTGACGCGCTCGCTGCTGGGCAGCGGCTGCGCCATTGGCGCTGCAGACATCCGCGACAGCGTCGTCTTCTCCGACGTCAGCGTCGGCCATGGCGCGCAGATCTGTGAATCACTGCTGCTGCCCGAAGCCGAGATCGGCGCTGGCGTGCGCCTGCACCGCGTCATCGTCGACCAGCGCTGCCGGCTGCCCGCCGGTCTGGTGGCCGGCTTCGACGCCGAGCAGGACAGACGCCGATTTCACGTCACCGCGCGCGGCATCACCTTGATCACAGCCGAGATGTTCGACAACGACGAACTGGCCGCGCTGCGGCCCTCAGCTCGACCGGCACCGCGCCCATCGGGGCCGCGTCATGACGCGTGAAGCCGCAGCCCGAGGGCACGCCGCGAACGACCCGGCGCAGCGCAGCTGCGGGCTCATGCTCGGGGACGTCGACGCTGCCACTCTCGCCGAACTTCTGCGCGCCCTGCGGGGCATCGACCACAGCTACCGCGCTGCGGCCGAGAACATGGGACAGTTGTACATGTTCGCCGACGGCAAGCAGGAGGCCGCACTGACACGCCGCCTCGACCAGCCCATGCGCAACGCATCGCAAAACGAACGGGACCTTGCAGCCTTGCTCGACGAACTGCAGGTGCTTTCCCAAGCGCCGACTCGAAAACGCTGAGTATTGGGCGGCGCGCCCGGCTGTTCGCTCGAGCCCGGGCTCGCCCCTCAGCGTGTCACCGGGTTGCCGGCCCGGGTACACCAATCGAAAGGATCCACCACGTGCGCACGAAGAAGCCTGCTACTCCCCAAGCCCAAGCCCAAGCCCAGGCCCAGCCCACCACCCATGCGCCCCGCGGGACGCCTGCCCCCGCTGCGGCGCTGGGCGAGCTCGACATCCACCTGTTCCGCGAAGGCACACACGCGCGCCTGTACCGGCAGCTCGGCTGCCAGCTGACAGGCAGCACGGCGCGCTTTGTGGTCTGGGCGCCGAATGCGCAGGCGGTGTCGGTCATCGGCGACTTCAACGGCTGGCGCGCCGAAGCCCATCCGGCGCAGGCGCGATGGGACGGTTCCGGCGTCTGGGAGGTCGAGATACCGGGTGTGATGCAGGGGCAGAAGTACAAATACGCGATCCAGACGCGCGAAGGCGACAGGCTGGAAAAGGCAGACCCGTTTGCCCGCTACGCCGAACTGCCGCCGGCCACCGGTTCGGTCGTCTGGGGCAGCCCGGCCTTCGACTGGGCCGACGAAAGCTGGATGCGGCAGCGTGCCAGCCGCAACGCGCTGGACGCACCGATGTCCGTCTACGAGATGCACCTGGGCTCGTGGCGGCGCAGCGCCGACGGCACGATGCTCGACTACCGCACGCTGGCGCCGCTGCTGACCGATTACCTGAGGGGGCTGAACTTCACCCATGTCGAGCTGATGCCGGTCACCGAGCATCCGTTCTACGGCTCCTGGGGCTACCAGACGACGGGTTACTTCGCGCCGACCTCGCGTTACGGCACGCCAGAGGACTTCAAGTTCTTCATCGACACGCTGCACCGTGCCGGCATCGCCGTGATCCTGGACTGGGTGCCTTCGCACTTCCCGGCCGACGCGCACGGGCTGGCCGAATTCGACGGCACCCACTTGTTCGAACACGCCGATCCGCGCCAGGGCTTCCACCCCGAGTGGAACTCGTCGATCTTCAATCTCGGCCGCAACGAGGTGCGCGCCTTCCTGCTGTCGAGCGCGCTCTTCTGGCTCGACGAATTCCACATCGACGCGCTGCGCGTGGACGCCGTGGCTTCGATGCTGTACCTCGACTACGCGCGCAAGGAAGGCGAGTGGATCCCCAACCGCGATGGCGGCCGCGAGAACCTGGAGGCGATCTCGTTCCTGCAGATGCTGAACCAGACGGCCTACCGCGAGCACCCGGGCGTGCAGGTGATCGCCGAGGAGTCGACCGCCTGGCCCATGGTGTCGCGGCCTACCGAGATAGGTGGCCTGGGCTTCGGCATGAAATGGAACATGGGCTGGATGCACGACACGCTGAAGTACATGCACGAGGACCCGGTGAACCGGCGCTGGCATCAGGGCATGCTGACGTTTTCGATGATCTATGCCTTCACCGAGAACTTCATGCTGCCGCTGTCGCACGACGAGGTGGTGTACGGCAAGGGCTCGTTGATCAACAAGATGCCGGGCGACGAATGGCAGCAGTTCGCCAACCTGCGGCTGCTGCTGGGCCACATGTGGGCGCACCCGGGCAAGAAGCTGCTGTTCATGGGCGGCGAGTTCGGGCAGCGTGCCGAATGGGGCCACGACGGCGCGCTCGACTGGCGTGCGCTCGAACAGCCGCTGCACAGCGGGCTGCAGCGCTGGGTCGAGGACCTGAACCGGCTGTACCGCAGCAAACCCGCGCTGCATGAAATCGACTTCGATCCCGCCGGCTTTGAATGGATCAGCGCCGACGACGCCGAGCACAGTGTGCTGCTGTTCCTGCGCCGCGGGCGCAGTGGCCCGCCACTGCTGGTGGCCGCCAATTTCACGCCGGTGCCGCGCGAGAACTATCTGGTCGGCGTGCCGTTGGTCGGGGCCTGGCGCGAGCTGCTGAACAGCGACGCGACCTTGTACGGCGGCAGCGGCGTCGGCAACCTCAGCCAGACGCAGACCGTCCCGGTGGCCGCGCACGGCCGCTTCCAGGCGCTGAACCTGAGTCTGCCGCCGCTGGGTATCCTGATACTCGAACACGAAGCAGAGGGCGCAGCATGAACGAACGGGCAGCGGTGCAGGCCGACCAACTTCAGGACGGGCGCATCCGGGCGGTCATCGAGCGCATCACGCCGTCGCTCGATGGCGGACGTTTTCCGGTCAAGCGCATCGCCGGCGATGCGGTGACCGTCGAGGCCGACTGTTTCGCCGACGGCCACGATGTCGTCGCCTGCGACCTGAAGTGGCGCCAGGCCGGTGCAGCCGAATGGTTCAGCCGGCCGATGAAGCCCCTGGGCAACGACCGCTGGCGCGCCGCGTTCTCGGTCGATGCCATCGGCCTTTGGCAGTACACGGTGCACGCCCGCGTCGACCCTTTCCTGTCGTGGCGACACGACTTTGCACGCCGCGTCGATCTGGACGATGTGCATGTTGCCGCGCGCAGCGGCGCCACGCTCATCGCCGAGGCTGCATCCCGCGCGCAATCCACCGGCGAAGACATGCTGCTGCTGGCCTGGTCGCGCGAACTGGCCGCAGCGGTGGACGCCGACGCCGCGATCGACGTGCTCAAGCAGATCGGCCTGGACGAAGGCCGCAGCCTGATCGTGCAGCGCCACCCGGACCTGCGCCATGCCAAGACCGACGCGAGCCTCTTCGAGGTCACCGTCGAACGCGAACGCGCGCGCTACTCGTCGTGGTACGAATTCTTCCCGCGCTCGGCCGCCGGCGACGGCCTGCGCCACGGCAGCTTCGCCGACTGCGAGGCCTGGCTGCCCTACGTGCAGCGCATGGGCTTCGACGTGCTGTACTTCCCGCCCATCCACCCGGTCGGCCGCGGGCGCCGCAAGGGCAAGAACAACACGCTGCAGACGGTGGAGGGCGACGTCGGCAGCCCCTGGGCCGTGGGCGCGGCCGAAGGCGGGCACGACGCCATCCTGAGCGAACTCGGCACGCTGGCCGACTTTCAGCGCCTGCTGGAGAAGGCGGGCGAACACGGCATCGAAGTGGCGCTGGACATCGCCTTTCAGTGCGCCCCCGACCACCCGTGGGTGAAGCAGCACCCCGAGTGGTTCAGGAAGCGCGCCGACGGCAGCATCCAGTACGCCGAGAACCCGCCCAAGAAGTACCAGGACATCTACCCGCTGGACTTCGAGTCCGCACAGTGGCGCGAGATGTGGGCGGCGCTGGCCGGTGTCTTCGAGTACTGGGCCGAGCAGGGCGTGCGCATCTTCCGCGTCGACAACCCGCACACCAAGGCCTTCCCGTTCTGGGAGTGGGCGATCGCGCGCGTGCGCAGCCGTTTCCCCGACGCGATCTTCCTGTCCGAGGCCTTCACGCGGCCGCGCGTGATGCACCGGCTGGCCAAGGTGGGCTTCAGCCAGTCGTACACCTACTTCACGTGGCGCAACACCAAGCAGGAACTCACTGCCTACTTCACCGAACTGAGCCAGGGCCCGGGCCGCGAGTACCTGCGCCCGAACGTCTGGCCCAACACGCCCGACATCCTGCCGGCGGCATTGCAGTACGGCGGCCGGCCGGTGTTCATGGCGCGCGTGGCGTTGGCGGCGACGCTGGCCGCGAACTACGGCATCTACGGCCCGGCCTTCGAACTGCTCGAGCACGACGCGCTGCGCGAAGGCGGCGAGGAATACCGCGACTCCGAGAAGTTCCAGCTGCGCGCGTGGGACCGCCAGCGCGCCGATTCGCTGGCCGAGTTCATCGCCGTTCTGAACCGCGTGCGGCGCGACAACCCGGCGCTGCAGTCCGACGCCGGCCTGCGCTTCCTGCGCATCGACAACGAGCAGATGCTGGCCTACGCGAAGATGACCCCCGACCTGTCGAACATCGTCGTCTGCGTCGTCAACCTCGACCCGCACCACGCGCAGAGCGGCTGGCTTGAATTCGAGCCCGAAGTGATGGGCATGGCACCCCAGCAGGCCTACCAGATGCACGACCTGGTCAGCGGCGCGCACTTCCTTTGGCACGGCGACCGCAACTTCGTCAGCCTGGACCCGCAATGCAGCCCCGTGCACGTGATGCAGTTGCGCCGGCACCTGCGGCGCGAGAGCGACTTCGACTACTTCCTGTGAAGGACCCCGTCTTGAAAGCCAACAGCCCCGTCGAAGCCGCCGCGCTGCAAGGCGCGGTGCAGCAAGGTGATCCCCAGTGGTACAAAGACGCCGTCATCTACGAACTGCACATCAAGGCTTACGCCGATGCCAACGGTGACGGCATCGGTGACTTCGAGGGCCTGACCCGCCACCTGGACCATGTGCAGAGCCTGGGCGTCAACACGATCTGGTTGCTGCCCTTTTATCCTTCGCCGCTGCGCGACGACGGCTACGACGTCGCCGACTACGAAGGTGTGCACCCGAACTACGGCACGCTGGACGACTTCCGCGCCTTCGTGGTCGAGGCCCACCGGCGCGGCCTGCGCGTCATCACCGAACTGGTGATGAACCACACCTCGGACCAGCACCCCTGGTTCCAGGCCGCGCGCAAGGCGCCGAAAGGTTCACCAGAGCGCGAGTTCTACGTCTGGACCGACGACCCCAAGCTGTACAGCGGAACGCGCATCATCTTCACCGACACCGAGAAGTCGAACTGGACCTTCGACGCCGTGGCCGGCCAGTACTTCTGGCACCGCTTCTTCAGCCATCAGCCCGACCTGAACTTCGACAACCCGGCGGTCATCGAAGCCATGCTGAAGACGATGGAGTTCTGGCTCGAGATGGGTGTCGACGGCTTCCGGCTCGACGCCATCCCCTACCTGATCGAGCGCGACGGCACCAGCAACGAAAACTTGCGCGAGACGCACGACGTCATCAAGCAGATACGGATGCGCATCGACGCCAAGTACCCGGGGCGGCTGCTGCTGGCCGAGGCCAACATGTGGCCCGAGGACGTGCGCGAATACTTCGGCGACGACGACGAATGCCACATGGCCTACCACTTCCCGCTGATGCCGCGCATGTACATGGCCATCGCGCAGGAAGACCGGCACCCGGTGGTCGAGATCCTGGCGCAGACGCCGGAGATTCCGCCCCATTGCCAGTGGGCGATCTTCCTGCGCAACCACGACGAGCTGACGCTCGAAATGGTGACCAGCAAGGAGCGCGACTACCTGTACAGCATGTACGCTGCCGACAAGCGAGCGCGCATCAACCTGGGCATCCGGCGCCGGCTGGCTCCGCTGCTCGAAAACGACCGTGCCCGAATCGAGCTGATGAACAGCCTGCTGCTGTCGATGCCGGGCACGCCGGTGCTGTATTACGGTGACGAGATCGGCATGGGCGACAACATCTTTCTCGGCGACCGCGACGGCGTGCGCACGCCGATGCAGTGGACCAGCGACCGCAATGGCGGCTTCAGCCGCGCCGACCCGCAGCGCCTGTACCTGCCGCCGATCCAGGACCCGATCTACGGCTACGAGGCGCTGAACGTCGAGGCGCAGTCGCGCGAGCAGTCCTCGCTGCTGAACTGGACGCGGCGGCTGCTGGCCGTGCGCAGCACTTCAGCGGCTTTCGGACGCGGCAAGTTCACGATGCTGCACCCGGGCAACCGCAAGGTGCTGGCCTATGTGCGCGAACACGAAGACGAGGCGATCCTGTGCGTGGCCAACGTCAGCCGCACGGCGCAGCCGGTCGAACTGGAGTTGCGCGCCTGGAAGGGCCGCGTGCCGGTCGAGATGGCAGGCCGCAACGCCTTCCCGCCGATCGGCGACTTGCCCTATTTGCTGACCCTGCCGGCCTACGGCTTCTTCTGGTTCCGCTTGTCTGCCGACGCCGTGCCGCCGAGCTGGCATGCCGAGACGCGGCCGCTCGAAGACCTGCCGACACTGGTGCTGTTCGACGGCTGGAACAGCTTCTTCCGCAGCCGCGTCGTGCCCTGGCGCATGAGCCTGGCCGAGAAGACACGCCAGCAGTTCGAGCGCGAGTTGCTGCCTCGCTTCATGCGCTACCAGCGCTGGTACGGCGCCAAGGCCGATCCGATGGAGCGCGCTGTGATAGTTGACCATGCCACGATGGAACGCGATGGCAAGCCATGGCTGCTGGCGATCGTCGCGGCCCACGGATCCGGCGCGCCGATCAACTACTTCGTGCCGATGGCCCTGGCTTTCGAAGACCAGGACGAAGAACGCGCGCGCGCCCTCAGCGGTCTGGCCGTCACCAAGGTGCGGCAGCAGGCCGACATGGGACTGATCGCCGATGCCATGGCCGACGAACCCTTCTGCCGCGCTCTGGTGGCGGCGATGGGCACGGGCCGGCCGCTGCGCAGCGACGGCGGCAGCCTGCGCTTCAACGCAGGCAAAGGCTATGCCGAGGTCGTCGGCGACCTGCTCGACCAGCCGGCGCCGCTGCATCGGCTGACCACCAGCAGCAATTCGATCAGCCTGCTGGGCGACCGCCTGTTCCTGAAGGCTTACCGCCGCTTGCAGCCAGGACTCAACCCCGAACTGGAGATGGGCCGCTTCCTCACCGATGTGGTTGCCTTCCCGCACAGCGTGCCGGTGGCCGGCAGCGTGGAGTGGATCGCCGCCGACGGCCAGGCCTGGACGCTGGCGCTGCTGCAGACCCAGGTCAACAACCAGGGTGACGCCTGGTCGGCGACCGTCGAGCAGTTGGCGCGGCTGCTCGAATCGGTCGGCGGCGACGAGGCGGAAGTGGAAGTGGAGGCCGACGATGCCATCGCCGCGATGGCCGAACGCATGCAGGTCCTGGCGCGGCGGGTCGGCGAACTGCACGCCGCGCTGGCACGCCGCACCGGCGACGCCGCTTTCGATCCGGAGCCCACCACAGCGGCCGATGTTGCGCGCTGGAGCGCTGCCGTGCGGGCGGAGTGCGAAAAGACGATGCAGTTGTTGCCCTCCCGCCGCGAAGGCTGGTCCGACGCGCTGAACGACCTGGCCGCCCGCGTGCTGGCGGCAGCGCCGGCCTTGCAGCAGCGCATAACGCAAGCGGCCACCGGCGCGGCACCGCCGCACCTGAAGACCCGCTTGCACGGCGACCTGCACCTGGGGCAGGTGCTGATCTGCCGCGACGACTTCCTGCTCATCGACTTCGAAGGCGAGCCGCAGCGCAGCTTCGAAGAACGGCGTGCCAAACATTCGGCTCTGCGCGACGTCGCCGGGCTTCTGCGCTCATTCGACTACGCGCGCTACACGGCACTGCAGCAGACCGCCAAGAACGCCACCGACCTCGAACGCCTGGCGCCACTGGCCCGGCGCTGGGAGCGGCAGGTGCGCCAGGCCTTCCTGCAGGCCTATGGCGCCACGGCGGTGCGCGGTGCGGTATACGCTGGCGACGCGGAGTTCGCCGCCGTGCGGCCGCTGCTGAACCTGTTTGAACTGGAGAAGGCCTTTTACGAACTGCGCTACGAATTGGACAACCGGCCCGACTGGGTCGGCGTGCCCTTGGCCGGCATCGCCGCGCTGGCCGGCCTTTCGACCTGACCCCGAGGAAAAATCATGGAAAGAATTGATGTCATGCTCGAACCGGTGCGCGGCCTGCTCCTGCAGATCGGCGCTTTCCTGCCCCGGCTGGCGGTGGCGCTGGGTATTCTGGTCGTCGGCTGGCTGCTGGCCAAGGCCTTCCGCTTCAGCGTCGTCAAGGCGCTGAGAGCGCTGAACTTCCACGTGCTGACAGAACGCGCCGGCATCGACGGCTTCCTGCAGCAAGGCGGCACCGAAAAAGACACCACCGACCTGTTCGGCTGGATCGCCTATGCCCTGGTCATACTGGCCAGCCTGATCATCGCCTCGAACAGTCTCGGTCTGACCCAGGTGACCGACATGCTGGGCAAGGTGGTTTTCTTCCTGCCACGCCTGCTGGTGGCGTTGCTGGTGGTGATCTTCGGCAGCTACTTCGCGCGTTTCATCGGCGGCGCGGTGCGTGGCTACTGCAAACGCGTGGCCATCAGCGACGGTGACCTGCTGGCGCGGCTGGCGCAGTACGGCATCATGAGCTTCGTTGTGCTGCTGGCGATCGACCACCTCGACATCGGTGGCGGCCTTATCCAGCAGACCTTCCTGATCCTGTTGGCCGGCGTCGTCTTCGCCGGCGCGCTGGCACTCGGCCTGGGCGCACGCGACCGTGCGCAGCAACTCATCGAGCGCTGGTTCCCGGGCGAAGATCCGAACAACAAGGGCGGCCGGTGATGGCGGGCCGCGGCCCGATCGATGCCATCTGGCCCGGCCGCCCCTTTCCGCGTGGCACCAGCTGGGATGGTCTGGGCGTCAACTTCGCGCTGTTTTCCGAACACGCCGAACGCGTCGAGCTCTGCCTGTTCGACGCCAGCGGCCGCCACGAGGTGCAGCGCCTGGTGCTGCCGGAACAGACCGACCAGATCTTCCACGGCTACCTGCCGCAGGCGCGCCCCGGCCTGCTCTACGGCTACCGCGTCCACGGCCCGTACAAGCCGCAGGACGGACACCGCTTCAACGGCCACAAGCTGCTGCTCGACCCCTACGCCCGCAACATCGTCGGCCAGCTGCGCTGGCACGATGCGCTGTTCGGCTACCGCGTCGGCCACGACGACGGCGACCTGTCGTTCGACCGCCGCGACAGCGCCCCCTACATGCCACGCTGCAAGGTCATCGAGTCGGCGTTCAGCTGGGGCGACGACCGCCGGCCCGATGTGCCCTGGCACGAGACGGTGATCTACGAAGCCCATGTGCGCGGTCTGACGATGCGCCATCCCGGCGTGCCTGAGGCGCTGCGCGGCACCTATGCCGGCCTGAGTTGCGCGCCGGTCATCGATCACCTCCAGGCCCTGGGCGTGACGACGCTGGAGCTGATGCCGGTGCACGCCTTCATCGACGACCGCCACCTGCTCGAGCGGGGCTTGAGCAACTACTGGGGCTACAACACCATCGGCTACTTCGCGCCGGTGCACCGCTACAGCGCCTCGGGCAAGGTCAACGAGTTCAAGACCATGGTGCGCACGCTGCATGCGTCGGGCATCGAGGTCATTCTCGACGTCGTCTACAACCACACCGCCGAGGGCAGCGAGTTCGGCCCGACGCTGTCGTTCCGCGGCATCGACAATGCGTCGTACTACCGGCTGGTGCCCGAGGCGCGGCGCCACTACCAGGACTTCACCGGCTGCGGCAACACGCTGGACATGCAGCACCCGCGCGTGCTGCAACTGCTGATGGACTCTTTGCGCTACTGGGTCACCGAGATGCACGTCGACGGCTTCCGCTTCGACCTGGCATCCGCGCTGGCACGAGAGCTGTTCGCGGTCGACCGCCTGAGCGCCTTCTTCGACGTGCTGCGGCAGGACCCGGTGCTGTCGCATGTCAAGCTGATCGCCGAACCCTGGGACCTCGGCTCCGGCGGCTACCAGGTCGGCAACTTCCCGGTCGGCTGGACCGAGTGGAACGACAAGTACCGCGACACCATGCGCGCCTACTGGAAGGGCGACGGTGGCCTGATCGGCGAATTCGCGCAGCGCTTGACCGGCAGCAGCGACCTCTACAACCGCAGCGGCCGCCGGCCCCACGCCAGCATCAACTTCATCGCCGCGCACGACGGCATGACGCTGGCCGACGTGGTCTCGTACAACGACAAGCACAACCAGGCCAATGGCGAAGACAACCGCGACGGCCACGGCCACAACCTGTCGTGGAACTGCGGCGCCGAAGGCCCGACCGAAGACCCTGCGGTGCTGGCGTTGCGGGCGCGCCAGCAGCGCAACTTCATCGCCTCGCTGCTGCTGTCGCAAGGCGTGCCGATGCTGCTGGCCGGCGACGAACTGGGTCGCAGCCAGCAAGGCAACAACAACGCCTACTGCCAGGACAACCAACTCAGCTGGGTCGACTGGACGCCCAGCCCGGCGCAGACCTCGCTGCTCGAATTCACGCGCCGCCTGACGGCGCTGCGCGCCGCGCACCCGGTGTTCCGGCGCCGCGACTTTTTCCAGCACCGGCCGCTGTTTGGTGCACAGTCGGGTTCGCAGGTGCGCGACATCGTCTGGCTGCAACCCGACGGCACCGAGATGAGCGAACAGGCCTGGCAGCAGGGCCACGCCCGCGCACTGGCTGTCTTCCTGTCCGGCGACGGCTTGAACGAGGTCGACGGCCGCGGCCGGCCGGTGCACGACGACAGCTTTCTGCTGATGTTCAACGCCGCCGCAGAAGGCGTCGAGTTCACGCTGCCGGCGGCGCTGATCCCGGCGTGCGGGCTGCGCTTGGTCGACACCTCCAACGCAGCCAATGCGCTGCCGCAGACACCCTTCGAAAGCAGTGCCTTGCACATCCTCGCCGGCCGCTCGCTGGTGCTGGTGCGTTTCGAACGAGAGGCCCGCAAATGAAGCGCCACCATGACATGCCCTTCGGCGCCCGGTTGTTGTCCCAGGGCGGTGCCGAGTTCCGCCTCTGGGCGCCCTCGGCGCAGCAGGTCGACCTGGTGCTGACCGGCCAAACGCAGCCGCAGCCCATGCCGGCGGCGTCCGATGGCTGGTACGCCACCACGGCGGCGGCGACGGCTGGAGACCGCTACGCCTTCCGCATCGATGGCGATCTGATCGTGCCCGACCCGGCATCGCGCTTCAACCCTGACGACGTGCATGGCGCCAGTCAACTGATCGACCCCGAGGCCTTCGACTGGCCCGACGACGACTGGCGCGGCCGCCCCTGGCACGAAGCTGTGATCTACGAACTGCACATCGGCTGCTTCACGGCCGCCGGCACCTTCGCCGCCGCCATCGAACGTCTGGACGACCTGGTGGCGCTGGGCATCACCGCGATCGAGTTGATGCCGGTGGCCGCCTTTCCCGGCACCCGCGGCTGGGGCTACGACGGCGTGCTGAACTTCGCACCTGAGGCCAGCTACGGCCCGCCGCACGACCTGAAGCGCCTGGTCGCGGCGGCGCATGCGCGCGGCCTGATGGTGCTGCTCGACGTCGTCTACAACCACTTCGGGCCCGACGGCAACTACCTCTACGTCTACGCGCAGACCTTCTTCGACCGCACGGTGAACACGCCCTGGGGCGCGGCCATCAACTTCGGCGGCGAAGGCAGCCGCACGGTGCGCGACTTCTTCATCCACAACGCGCTGTACTGGATCGAGGAGTTCCATTTCGACGGCCTGCGCGTCGACGCCGTGCATGCCATGCACGACGCTTCGCCGCTGCACTTCGTCGACGAACTCGCCCAGGCCGTGCGCGCGGCCGCCGGTACCCATCGCCACGTGCACCTGGTGCTGGAGAACCACGCCAACGACGCACAAAGGCTGGCGCGGTCGGCCGCTGGCGACCCGCTGCTGGCCGACGCGCAGTGGAACGACGACGTGCACCACGCGATGCATGTGCTGGCCACCGGCGAGAGCGATGGCTACTACATCGACTACGCCGACGATCCGCTGGGCCGCCTGGGGCGCGCGCTGGCCGAGGGATTCGCCTACCAGGGCGATGCTTCGGCGTATCAGCAGGGGCAGCGGCGAGGCACGCCATCGGCCGGACTGCCGCCGCTGGCCTTCGTCAATTCGATTCAGACCCATGACCAGGTGGGCAATCGAGCTTTCGGCGACCGCCTTGAAGAGCTTGCCGTGGCAGCAGAGCGCGAGCAGACGCTGCGCGCCCTGATCGCCTGCATGCTGCTGTCGCCGCCGCCGCCGATGCTGTTCATGGGCGAGGAGTTCGCGGCCAGCACGCCCTTCCTCTACTTCTGTGACTTCGCGGGCGACCTGGCCCGGGCGGTGACCGAAGGGCGACGCGCCGAGTTCAGCCGCTTCGAGATGTTCGCCGAACCGTCGCTGCGCGCCCGCATCCCGGACCCGAACTTCAAATCCACCTTCGATCGCTCGAAGTTGAACTGGCAAGAGCGTCGTGCCGATGGTCACGCGCAGTGGTGGACGCTGTACCGTGACCTGCTGGCGCTGCGCCGCGAGCACCTGATGCCGCTGCTGCCGCATGCACGCAGTGGCGTCTTCAACCGGCCGGCGCCAGATTGCCTGCAGTTGCAGTGGCCGCTCGGGCCAGGTCAGCACTGGCACGTGCGGGTCAACCTGTCGGACACAGCCGTTGCCGGTCTCGCAGCGCTGCCGGGCACGACCGTGTATGCCAGCGCCACGCCCGGCCCGGCGATGGCGCCGTTGTCGGTTCAGGTCACGCTCGAGCACCCATGAAGCTGCCATCGCATCGGGTGGCCTTCGCACAGCCCCGTCAGCTCCGACAGCCCCGCCCCGCCTCGGCCGTGATTCCGCGTGCGACCTACCGCATCCAGTTGCACCAGCATTTTGGCTTCGACGACGCCACGGCGCTGGTGCCCTACCTCGCGGCGCTGGGCATCAGCCACCTCTACTGCTCGCCGCCCTTGCGGGCGCGGCCGGGCAGCCTGCATGGCTACGACGTCACTGACCATGGCGAGATCAATCCGGAACTCGGGGGCCGGGCCGGACTCGACCGCCTGGTGGACACCTTGCACCGCCACCAGATGGGGTTGCTCGTCGACATCGTGCCCAACCACATGGGCGTGCTCGGCGGCGACAACGCCTGGTGGCTGGACGTGCTGGAAAACGGCGAGGCCTCGGCCTTCGCCGAATACTTCGATATCGCCTGGCACTCTGCCGACCCCGCGCTCGACGGCAGGGTGCTGCTGCCCATACTGGGCGACCAGTACGGGGTGGTGCTCGAACGCGGCGAACTTCAACTCGCTTTTGACCCGGAGCGCGGCTATTTCACCGTCAACTGCTACACGCACCGGTTGCCGATCGACCCCGCCAGTTACGGCGAACTGCTGCGCCGCGCTTTGCGCTGTACACCCGGCGCGGCGCCCGACGGCAGCCGCGCCGAACTGGAGCGGCTCGCCGCAGCCTTCGCCCGTCTGCCGGCGCACGGCTGTGCCGAGAGCGCCGGCCGGCTGCTGCGCCAGCGCGAGAAGACTTCGCTGAAGGCCCGGCTGGCCCAGTGCCTGCGCGACCGCCCTCGATTGTGCGAAGCCATCCAGTGCATGGTGGCGGTGCTGAACGGCCAGGTCGGCCAGCGGGCCAGCTTCGACGCGCTCGACACCTTGATCGGCGCCCAGCCTTATCGCCTGGCGCATTGGCGCACTGCCGGCGACGAGATCAACTATCGGCGCTTCTTCGACATCAACGAGCTCGCCGCGCTGCGCATGGACCGGCCCGAGGTCTTCGAGGCCACGCACCAGCTGGTGCTCGAGCTGGCTGCCAGCGGTGCCATCGACGGTCTGCGCATCGACCATCCCGACGGCCTGGCCGACCCGGCGGCCTACTTCCTGCGCCTGCAGCAGCGGTATGCCGAACGGGCCGGGCTGCCAGTGCCGCAGTCCGTCGATGGCGCCCGTCCCGCCGTGTTGCCGTTGTACGTGGTGATCGAGAAGATCGTGGCCCCGCACGAGCAATTACCGCGTGACTGGGCGGTGCAAGGCACCACCGGCTACCGCTTCGCCAACGTCATCAACGGCGTCATGATCGATACCGCTGCCAAGGCCCGGCTGGACCGCGTCTGGCGCGCCTTTGCCGGCGACGAAGCCGAGGACTTCGACGAGTTGGCCTGGCAGGGCCGCCACCTGGTGATGGAAGGCAGCCTGGCCGGCGAACTGACGGTGCTGGCCACAGCGCTGCTGCAGCTGGCGCGTGCCGACCGGCGCACGCGCGACTTCACGCTGAACTCGCTGCGCCGCGCGCTGGCCGATGTCGTGGCGTCGTTCCCGGTCTACCGCACCTACGTGATAGACAAGCCGAGCCCGCAGGATCGCAAATTCATCGCCTGGGCCGTTGGCCGCGCGCAGCGCCGCAGCCTGGGCGCCGACGCCAGCGTCTTCGAGTTCCTGCGCCGCGTGCTGCTCGGCCGGCCACTGCCGGGCGCAGCAGCCGAACTGCTGGCCGGCTATCGCAACTTCACGCGGCGCTTCCAGCAGTACACCGCCCCGGTGGCGGCGAAGGGCATCGAAGACACGGCGTTGTACCGCCACCACCGGCTGATCTCGGTCAACGACGTCGGCGGCGACCCCGATGCTTTTGGCATGACCCTGACGGCCTTCCATGGTGCCAGCCGCGACCGCGCCTTGCATTGGCCGCAGACGATGCTGGCCAGTTCGACGCACGATGCCAAACGTTCTGAAGACGTGCGCGCGCGCATCGACGTCATCAGCGAGATGCCGGCAGCGTGGCGCCTGACCGTGCGCCGCTGGAGCCGGCTGAACCGACGCCACCGCCGCACGGTCGATGGTGCGGCGGCGCCGTCACGCAACGACGAGTACCTGCTGTACCAGCGGTTGATCGGCACGCTGCCGGCTGCTGAACTCGACGATGCGGCGCTGGCGGTCTATGCCGATCGCGTGGCGCAGGCGACGCTGAAAGCGGCACGCGAATCGAAGGCCGTGACGAGCTGGATCAATCCGAATGCCGACTATGAGAGCGCGCTGACCGGCTTCGTGCACGCACTGCTGTCGCGGCCCCACAACGCCGTCTTCCTCGACGACCTGATCACCACCGCCGCGGTCTTCGCCTGGTACGGCGCGCTCAACGGCATCACGATGGCGATGGTGAAGACACTGTCGCCCGGTGTGCCCGACTTCTACCAGGGCCTTGAGGTGATCGACCTGTCGATGGTCGATCCCGACAACCGGCGCCCGGTCGACTTCGAGCGCCGTCGCAGGCTGCTGGACGAGATGCGCGCGCTGGCCGAGCTGCCCGACCGCGGTCCGGCCCTGCAGGCGCTGCTGGCCCAGGCAAGCAGCGGCCAAGCCAAGTTCTGGGCCACCTGGCGTGCGCTACAGTGGCGCGTGTCGAACGAGGTGATGTTGCAGAACGCCGACTACCTGCCACTCGAAGTGACTGGCGACAGGGCTCGCCACGTGATCGCCTTCGCACGGCGCGACGGCCCCACGGCGCTGGTCGTCATCGGCACCCGGCTGTTCGCATCGCTGGGCTTGCGGGTCAGCGAGTTGCCGGTTGGCGACGTCTGGGGTGATACCCGCGTGCACTGGCCGACTGGCGCGGCGGCGCCCACTGAAGGGCTCGACGGTTTCGTCGACGCCATCGGCGGCCGCCGTCATGCGCTGGACGAGGACGGCGCCTGGCCGCTGGCACAAGTCCTCGGCGACTTCCCGGTCGCGGCCCTAACTATCAAATTGAGCGCCAGCGCGCGGACATGAAGGCCCTCGCGGCCGACGACCGCGCTCTCATCGACGCCTGTGCAGCGGCATCGCTGCAACTGCTGCAAGACAATCTGACGCCGCACGGCATCCTGGCCGCCCGCCGCACGCCAGCCGCTGTTGAGCGGCGCTACACGCGCATCTTCGGCCGCGATGCTGCCATCTGCGTGCTTGCGATGTGCGGCAGCGGCGTCGATGCCTTGGAGTGCGGCGCCGTGGCCAGCCTGGACGCGCTGGCCGCGATGCAGGCGGCCAACGGCCAGATCCCGAAGTACGTCGACCCGGACGGGCGCGACGCCGACTTCTGGTACCTGGGCTGCATCGACGCCACGCTGTGGTGGCTGATCGCCTGCGACCACGTTCGCCAACACGGCGACGTCGGCTCGACGCGCTGGCAGGCGCAGACGGCGTTGGCGATGCAGTGGTTGCTGGCGCAGGAGCACCAGGCCTTCCGGCTGGTGCAGCAGAACGAGGCCAGCGACTGGGCCGACATCATGCCGCGCTCGGGTTACGTGCTGTACAGCAACGCCTTGTGGCTGGAGGTCAAGCGCCGCTTCGGCGTTGCGCATGCCGACGTGACGCTGCACCACTTCAACCACCTCTTCCACCCGGTGCAGCGCGACCTGCCGGTCTACCACCGTGCACGTCTGCTGCAGCATTACGCGCGCCGCGGGCGCAGCGAGGCGGGGCTGTACCTGAGCTTTGTCAACCTGGCCGTCGCGGGCCACGAAGGCGACGTCTTCGGCAACCTGCTGGCCATCCTGTGCGGCGCGGCCAGCGAGTCGATGGGGCACCGCATCGTCAAGACCTTGCGCAGCGCGAAGTCGGCCGAACCTTACCCCGTGCGCGTGACGCTGCACCCTTTGTCGCGACAGCACGAATCGTGGCGGCCCTACATGGCCCGGCACCGCCAGAACCATCCACACCAGTATCACAACGGCGGCCTGTGGCCCTTCGTCGGCGGCTTCTGGGTGTTGGCACTGGCGCAACTCGGGCGCAGCGACCTGGCCTGGCACGAACTTGCTGCGCTGGCGCGTGTCAACGCGCTCGGCGACTGGCGCTTCACGGAGTGGTTCCACGGCGAGACGCTGCAGGCGATGGGCATGGCCGGCCAGAGCTGGAACGCCGCCACCTTCTTGCTCGCTCTGCGCACGCTGCAAGGTGGCGCCGCCACGTGGTGATGCCGTGCTCGGACGGATCGGCGGCCAGGCCGGTGGTCATGAGCGCGAGCGTGAGTACCCGGCCGCGCCAGGAAGCAGGCCGTCGCGTGTGGACAGCAGCGCCGGCGCCGCGCGCGGCCCCTTTTCAGGGCCGCAGCACGCGCTGCAGGTGGCCACCCAGACAGGACGCCACGTCTTGCCAACTGGCCCGAACGCCCAGGGTCTTCAGGTCCACCGTCTGCAGCCCTGCATAACCGCAAGGGTTGATGCGCGCAAACGGCTCCAGGTCCATGTCCACGTTCAGCGCCAGGCCGTGCCAGGTGCGGTGCTGGCTGACCTTGATGCCCAGTGCCGCGATCTTGCCCAGGCGGTGGAAGGGGTCGACGCTGGCGCGCGCCAGCACGGCGTGGCCGAACGGGTCGTCCAGCCGCACATAGATGCCGGGCGCACTGCGCACCCGGTGACCCGTGACGCCATGCTCGGCCAAGGTGTCGATCAGCGCGGCTTCGATGCGGAAGACGTATTCCTTGACGTAGATGGACAGCCGCCGCAGGTCCACCAGCGGGTAGGCCACCACCTGGCCCGGGCCGTGGTAGGTGACCTGGCCACCCCGTTCGGTGCGCACCACCGGGATGTCGCCGGCGGCCAGCACATGTTCATCGCGGCCGGCCACGCCCTGGGTGTAGACGGGCTCGTGTTCGACAAGCCAGAGCTCGTCTTCGGTGTCGGGCGTGCGCGCGCCAGTGAAAGCGCGCATGGCGGCCTCGACTTCGGCGTAGGGGCGGTGGCCCAGGGTCAGCGTGCGCATGGAGGGCCCAGTCTAGTGTGGCGCGCTCGAAGTCCTCGCACACAAGCACGAGATCGAATTCCGCCCGCAGCGACGAAAACTCCGAAGCGGTCAACGTCAAGGGGGCGACGACTTCCAGCGTCGGGAAGTAGGTTCTGAACCGGCTGGCATCCCGGGTCAGCAAGAGCCAGCCTTCCACCGCCGCATGCGCGCCGATGAAGAAGTCGGGAAGCGCTGGCTCGATTCGGCTAAGGTCTGGAGATTGCGTATCACTGCGTCTTGCACCAGACGCGAGGCGTCGAAGCGAGAGCGTTCGGCGTTGGTGTCCTCGAGGATCCGGTCCAGGCAGTCGAGCATGTGCGCCAGCAGCACCCGATCAGCCTCGGGGCCTGGATTTACAGCGGCACGGCGCTTGCCATCACACGATCGCGCACCGCATGGTGCAAGCTTGCTTCGGTGACGACATCCACACGGCGGCCCAGCAATTCCTGCGCATCCAGCAACAGGCCACCCAGGGCGAGGGCGCTGGTTCCCGGAGCCAGAGTCACCAGCAGATCGACGTCGCTGGATGCCCGTGACGCCGCGCCTGCGCTGGCCAAGTGACCGGTGGACGACGCGGTGATCGCGCAGGGGCTCGAGGCGGGCGGCCACCGCAGCATCTTCCTGTCGGCGGATCTCAGTTCGCAACTCGGCACGTTTGCGCTGGTGCCGCGCAGGCGCTTGCCTGATCTGGGTCACTGCCACGGCACGCGATCTTGCAGCCGCAGCACACCCCCATCACGCAGGCAAGTCCTTGCCCCAGCGCCGCCGTTCCGTGCGCAGCCGATGGCGATCACGATACGCCGCGGGCGTCTGCCCAGTGTGGCGGCGAAAGACCTCGCGCAGCATCACGGTGTCGCGCCATCCGCAGCGTTCGGCGATCGTCTCCACCGGCAGGTAGCTGGTCTCAAGCAACATACGGGCGCGGGTGATGCGCATTCCGTGCAGCGCCTGCAAGGGCGTGTGTCCGAAGGCCGCCTTGAAGTGGCGCAGCAGCGAGCGTTCGCTGATCGCCGCCGCGCGCGCAGTGGCCTGCAGGCTGTAGGGCTCGTGCAGATGCGCTTCGAGCCAATGACGTGCGCGCTCCAGCGCCCCGGGCCCGACGCGGCTGGTGATGTCGTGCGCCACCGCCTTGACCAAGCGCTGGCGCTCGGGTGAATGCAGTAGCACGCTGCGCCCGGCCTGTGCCAAGTCGCCCAGGCCACACGCCTGCAGCACGTGCAACGCAAGCTCGCTGGCCAGAGCCGGCGAGTCGGCGGTCCAGAGGCGCTGATCCTCGGTCCACGCATCGCCTTCGGCGAGTACCAGGTTCGGCGCGTGGCGCAGCACGCTGGGGATGAAGGGCCAGGGCACGACCGCGCGCCGCTGATCCAACAGCTGCGCTTCGCCCAGCGCGGCCACGCCGGTGTAGAACGCCAGCACATGGCCGCCGGCGGCATGCACCGTGCGCAAGCGCGGTGTGATGGCCGCGTCGCGCCGCACCAACTGGTTCAGGTGCGGCCCGTTGCGAGCCTGCCAGCCGGGCACGACGATCACATCGGGCACCGCCCGTCTGGGCCCCGAACGCAAAGCGCCGCCGCGCAGGGCCTGACCCTGGCCGTCGCAGCTTTGCCAGGCGGTGGGCGGCTGGCGCGCGCCACGCATGTGCGCCAGCTGGTTGACCAGGTTCAGCACATCGCGCAGGGCCGCCACCGGCCCTGCGAGCATGTTGTCGCCGCAAATGAATTCGAACTGCAGTGCCGCTGAACGGGGTTTGGCCATCTGGCGATATTGGCACCAACTCAGTCGGTATTGCCACTAGTGATTTCACAGCCGAACGCCCTAGAGTTCGCTGCGGTGGATTCACGGGGACGCGCACTCGATGGACCCGCTGCCCTCTTTCGAGCCAATCCCGAATCCATCACGTCCGCCCATCCGGAGTCCCGCATGAAAGCCCACTTCGAATCCATACCGACCTTCCGCCGCCGCGCGTGCTTGGCAGCCGGCGCCGTGCTGGGCACTCTGGCGTTGTCTCCGGCGAGTCTCTTCGCTCAGGCCTTTCCGAGCAAGCCCTTGACCTTGGTGGTGCCCTATACGCCCGGTGGCGCGTCGGACATCGCGGCGCGCATGTTGACCGCCGAGATGGGCCGCTTGCTGGGCCAGACCGTCATCGTCGACAACGTTGCCGGGGCGGCCGGCGCACTGGGCGTTCAGAAGGTCGTGCGCGCCGCGGCCGATGGGCACACGTTGTTGTACGGCTCGCTCAGCGAGGCCTTGCTGGTGCCGCTGATCAACCCGCAGGCCGGCTACAAGGTGGAGCAGCTGCAACCGGTGGCCTATGCCGGCGGCACGCCGGCTGTGTTTGTGGCGCGGCCCGACTTCCCGGCCAACAGCGTCGACGAGTTCATCGCGCTGGCCCGCAAGAACCCCGGCAAGTACAGCTATGGCTCACCGGGGGTGGGCACCTTCCAGCATGTCATGGGCGAGGCCTTCAAGGCCAAGGCCGGCGTGTTCATGGTGCACATCCCTTACCGCGGCGGGGCACAAATCCTCAACGATGTGATCGGTGGCCAGCTCGACATCGGCATCACCAGTGCCGTGAACGCCGCAGGCTTTGTGGCCGGTGGGCGATTGAAGGCTCTTGGCGTGACCTCGGTGGGCCGCCTGGCCGCACTGCCGGGCGCTCAGCCCTTCGGGGAGTCGAACACGCTCAAGGGGCTGGAGCTCAGCACGTGGGGCATGCTCTATGCACCGGCGGGCACGCCCGAGCCGGTGTTGCAGCGGCTCAATGCGGCTGTCAATGCGGCCCTGATGCTGCCCGTCAACGTGGAGACGCGGGCCCGGCTGGGCGCCGAGCTGAAGGCGGTGACGAGCGTGGCGCAGGCGCAAGCCTTCGTGAAGGCCGAACAGGTGAAATACGCGCCCATCGTCAAGGGCATCAAGTTCGAATGAGCGCCGCACCGCGCATCGGCATCGCTGGCTTCTTCCTGGAGGCCAACCGTTTTGCACCGGTGACCACCGGCGCGATGTTCTCGAATTCGTTCGACGGCGCCGGCGAGGTGCTGATGGCGCAATTGCGTGCCCAGCCGCCGCGCTTGCTGCCCGATACCCCGGGCTTCGTGGCCGGCATGGACGCCGCCGGCCCGTGGACACCGGTGGCTCTGCGTGCAGCGGCCGCTTACCCGGGAGGCCCAGTCGAGCAGGCCTGGTTCGAAGACTTCGTCGCCGACCTCAGCGCGCGCCTGTTGGCAGCGATGCCGCTGCACGGTGTCTTCATCTCGTCGCACGGCGCTGCCCTGACCACCGAAGAGGACGACCCCGACGGCGTGCTGTTCGAGCGCGTGCGCCAGATCGTCGGCCCCGGTGTGCCGGTGGTGGCAGTGTTCGACCTGCACACCAACGTCTCGCCGCGCATGACTCAGGCCCTATCCGGTTTCGTGGCCTACCGTACCAACCCGCATGTCGACCTGTACGCGCGCGGCCAGGAGGCCGCCACGTTGATGCAGGCGATGCTGCGCGACGGTGCCGGTGAAGTAGCACTATGCAAGCTGCCCTTCCTGCCGGCCTCCACCGACCAGCTCATCGCGCCCGGCACACCCTACCAGGCTTTGCTGGAGCAGGCGCAGCAGCAGGTTGGCGGCGACATCCTCAACGTCTCGCTGTGCGGCGGGTTTCCGCTCTCTGATTGCGCGAAGTGCGGATTTTCCGTCGTGGTGACGGCGCGCCGCGGTGCGGGTGCAGCCGCCGACCGTCTGGCTCGCGCCCTGGGCGCCGCGGTATGGACGCGGCGGCATGACTTTCTCACCTCGCTCACACCCATGCCCGACGCGGTGGCCCTGGCGCTGGCCAACGGCCTGGCCAGCGATGGCCCGCGCCTGATCCTGGCCGACGTGGCCGACAATCCCGGTGGCGGTGGCGGCGGCAACACCACAGCCCTGTTGCAGGCCTTGCTTCAGGCGGGCGCGCGGCAGGTGCTGCTGGGAGTGTTCTGCGACCCACCGCTGGCCGCCGAAGCCCACGCACAGGGCGTCGGTGCGCGCTTCGAGGCAAGGTTCAACCGCGGCAGCGACAGTCTGTGTCCTGCGCAGCCCTTGCAGGCCGAGGCGCGCGTGCTGGCACTCAGCAGTGGTCAATTTGTCGGCCGCCAAGGCCTCGTCAAGGGCAGCGCGCAGAACATGGGACCGAGCGCGTTGCTCGAGCTGGACGGCCGCATCCAAGTGGCAGTGATCTCTCAGCGCCAACAACTGCTCGACCCTGCTCAACTGGACGTGCTGGGTGTGGACCTGGGGCGCGTGCGCACCTTGGTGGTGAAGAGCAGAGGCCACTTTCGCGCCGCGTTCGAGGGCTTTGCGCCGGCCGAACGCATC
>ENA-ORBV01001976-ORBV01001976.1-microbial-mat-metagenome-genome-assembly--contig:-NODE-1976-length-44303-cov-21.605684_pt1 | contig 44303 bp, 34 predicted proteins | sample MGYA00237777_ERZ505514 | MGnify/ENA primary metagenome ERZ505514 (study PRJEB26160, sample SAMN06269048) | microbial mat metagenome | isolation source: Oligotrophic lake microbial mat | place... | reverse complement strand
CGGCGGGGCGGGGCGCTCTATACCGGGTTCGCCGCCCCAGTTCCGCGCCGCGGCGTTTGCCGAAGCTCTCGACTGGTCCCGATCGACTGGTCCCGATCGACTGGTCCCGGTCGATTGGGGCGGCTCGGCTGGACCGGTCGGTCGGGCATCGTTGCCACGCTTGCTTCGAGGCTCCCTCTTGGGATCACCGGATCTGTTGCTGGAATTGCGCTGAGATCGCTGCTGCAATCGCTGCTGCAATCGCTGGTCGAGTCAGGGCGGCGATCATCAGAAGGGCGAACGGACTCGGCGGGCACATCGCGCTTGGATGCTCGGCACGCTGGGGCGTAGGTGGGGCCGGACTTCTGATCAGGAACCACCAAAGATGGCCCCCGGACAAGAAGCCCGCTTCCGGTAGAATGGAGAGTCCTCGCTGTTCGGAGCGCTCGGTCTGCGCCGCCCCCTTTAGGCTGTAAGCCCCGTTTCCAAGCCGTCTGCCAGCCCGGTCGGTGATCCCCGCCAGCAAGCCCCGTCAGCAAGCCCCGTCAGGAATCCTTGTCGCACGCCGCCTATGGGTCTCGAAGCTACCTGCATTGCCGCCATTGACGGGACCGAACGCTCCGGCAAGGCGCAGCTCGAGTTGACCGAGCTTGTGATCTCCGGGCGCCCGCGCATCCGCATCCCGCTCGATACTGTGGCCCACGCCACGGTCCGGGGGTCGCGTCTGCGGGTCCGCACGCATGACGGCAAAGAACTCGTCCTTGCCTTTGACGACGAAGAAATCGCGAAGCGTTGGCACGAGAGGCTCTTGGCGCCGCCGAAGTCGCGCCTGGACATCCTTGGCATCGAAAAGGACACGAACGTGCTCCTGCTCGGCGACTTCAGCGCCTTAGTGCGAGACGAGCTGACACTCGCGCTCGCCACGCCGCCGGCGACGCGGCCAATCGGGGCGCGCCGATATGACATCGTGATCGTTCTCCTCAGGGAACCCCGCGAGATTGCGCGACTCCGCTCCGCTGGCGAACGGACGGCAGAAAGGGGCGCGCTGTGGGCAGTCTGGCCCAAGGGTCGCCCAGATCTCAAGCTCGAAGACGTCGTCGCGGCCGCGCACGAGCTTGGTCTCGTCGAAACCAAGTCGATGGCTTTCGACGCAACGCTGACCGCGCTGCGCCTGGTCCGCGCCGCGAAGAAGTGACGCCGGTCATGTTTTCGCGACGCGTGTCTTCTCGGCGATGGGGGGCTGCTGTGCGCAATCCATCTGAAAGTCGGCGGAATCTGCGGATGACTCGTCCGGCAGACTGTCGCTGCGGCCCGCTACACCAGCCTGATCTCCAGCTCGAGGTCATCCCGGATCGGAATGCTGTGATGACCGATCTCAGGCATCGTCGGGATCTGACTCCGGGCGTTTTCAAGCGAACCGGGATACAGCCGGCAGAGACGAAATCCGCGCCGCTGATAGAAGCGCAGCGCGTCCGTGTTGTCATTGCTGGTGGTTAGAAAAAGCCGCTCGCACCCACGTTCCGACGCCCGTTCCCGCACGTGATCGATGAGCATTGAACCGACGCCGCGCCCCTCATCAATCGCGACGAGCACCACGAGTTCGCACTCGAACCTTTCAAAGCGATAGATCGCGAGGCCCAGCCGCTCGTCCTCAACCGATGCAATGAGCGTCGGAAGGGTCAGCACATCGAAGATCACACCACGCGATGAAATACGCGTCGCGCCGAATTCCCGAATCACTACCTCGGTGACGAACGGGCGGTCTTCAACGCGGGCGACCTGAACTTTCATCGGGGCCAGCTTTCATCGAGCGTCCATCGCATGGCATCGTCGCTGCAATCGATGTGCACCATGAAGAATCCACCACGGTGCTTGCAGATGTTCGGCCACATTACATCGCGATCCGTCTGCGGAATGGGCAGCTTCATGACGAGATCGACCGCGTGCCACTCGAGCTTGCCTTCCTCGAATTCACGCCGTGGAATCTCGTGCGCACGGATCGGACGTGTGACCTCATACAGAAAGATCATCCAGTGATGACGTCCCTCATACGCCTTCTCGCTGACCACGCCGCACAGGCGGATCTCGTCAGCGGCGAGTTCCAGTTCCGCCTCTTCAGCGATCTCGCGCAGCGCACATGCATGCGGACTCTCCCCGAGCTGCGCTTCCAGTTTGCCGCCGATCGGCGAATACATATGCGTGTTCGGCTCCTTCTTCCGATGCAGCAGAAGCAGTTCGCCACGCTCGTTGTAGAGATAGCACAGCACCGCAATGCGATAAGGCAGGTGGATCACATCGTGCGGATCAGAAACGGGGAGTGAAGTGCTCACGCAGTGGTCGCTGCTTCCAGCCGCATGAGTCCGAATTCAGCCAGCAGCGCGCTGATCTTCGCCGTCACTTCCTTTGAAGGAGCGGTCATGGGCAGCCGCAGCGATCCGGTGTCTCGACCAAGGATCCGCATGGCGGTCTTGAGCGGAACGGGATTCGTGTCGAGCGTCAGCAGACCGCGGCACAACCGGAACAGTTCCGCATGCAGGCGCTTCGCTTCGACAAACCGGTCCGTCATGAACGCTTCGCAGAGATGCTGGACGGTGGACGGCACGATATTGCTGACGACGCTCACAACGCCTCGGCTGCCGCACGCCGCAAACGGAAGCGTCAACGAGTCATCGCCCGACAAGAGGATGATGTCACAGCGTTGCGCAATCTCGCTCGCCGAATCCATCGAGCCGGTCGCTTCCTTGATCGCCTGAATGTTCGGATGACGTGCGAGACGCTCCACCGTCTCCGGGAGAATCGCGACACCGCAGCGGCCCGGAATGTTGTACAGCATGATCGGCAGATCACACGAGTCGGCCACGCTCATGAAGTGCCGATACAGCCCTTCCTGCGACGGCTTGTTGTAATAGGGGCTGACCTGCAGCGACGCATCGACGCCAATGCTGTGCGCGAAGAGGTGCATCTCGATCGCATGCGCAGTGCAGTTGGAACCGGTGCCCGCGATGATCTGCAGACCATGCGGACGCCCCACCTCGAGCGTCTTCGTGATGACCGCCTGCTGTTCCTCCTCGCTCAGCGTCGGACTCTCGCCTGTGGTACCGCACGCGACGACGCCCGTCACTTTGCCGAGCGCCTGAAAGCGGACGTGCTCGGCCAGCCGCGACAGATCCACGGTTGATGCGTCGGGCGAGAACGGAGTGACGATGGCGGTGTATGCACCGCGAAACGCAAGCTGCTTGGACATGCAAACCTCGATCGGAAGCCAGCGCGCGGACGACACGCGACTCTCCAAAGTGTAATGGCTAGTCAGGGGTTCGTTGAAGAGCAAAGCCCCTATCAGTCCGTGACGAAAGTCATTTGGGCAGCGGACGATTCACTCGGCCGCCCCCGCGGAAAAGGAGCGAGTCTGCACCAGGACGCCGCTACGGAGCGCTGTAACCAGCTCGCGCCGCCTCCCGCATCAGCTGCTTCATTTCGCGCACCGCGCTCCGCATCCCGACGAAGATCGCCCGCGAGACGATTGCATGGCCGATATGCAGCTCGCGCACGCCCGGAAGCGCGGCGATCGGCCCGACGTTGACATAGTTCAGCGCATGGCCGGCGTTGAAGCGCATCCCGCGCTCACGAACGAGCCGGCCAGCCGCAGCAATCTTCGCCAGCTCGGCTTGGGCATGGTCGGCGTCGCGGCGTGCATACATTGCGTGCGCGTACGGCCCGGTGTGAATCTCGCACACTGCGGCCCCGATCGACTTCGCCGCCTCGATCTGCCGCTCTTCAGCATCAATGAAGACGCTGACGATGATGCCGCCGTCGTTGAGCCGCTGCACGAAGTCCCGCAGCTGTGCTCCGCCGCCGACAACATCGAGACCGCCTTCCGTCGTCACCTCGCGCCGCCCCTCGGGAACGAGCATGGCGAGTTCCGGACGCACGCGCCGCGCGAACTCCACCATCTCAGTTGTTGCCGCCATCTCAAGATTGAGTTTGATCTGTACCGAGTCGCGCAGCCGCCTGACATCCTCGTCCTGGATGTGCCGGCGATCCTCGCGCAGATGCACGGTGATGCCATCGGCACCGCCGAAGTGCGCCTCGACGGCGGCCCACACGGGATCGGGCTCATAGGTCCGTCGCGCCTGCCGAACGGTGGCGACATGGTCAATGTTGACACCCAGCTCAATGGCCGGGCTTCGGACCGGCGCGACGTGATCGCTCGTGTTGGGGAGGGAGGGCATTGGGAGTGGGGAAAGTATGAAGTGTGAAGTATGAAGTATGAAGGAAGAAGGCAGAAAGCGGAGGCTGATCGGTCACCCTTCATCCTTCTGCCTTCATACTTCTGACTTTCCCTTGGCCCCTTCCCCCCTTCCGGTACACTCGGGAACCATTTTCGCGTCGATCTGCGGTACCGATTCCATTGAGCACTTTCCACGAGAAGCTAGCTGAGCTCCGCGCCTCCATCGTCTCCCAGGGCGATCGGGTCTATCAGCTCACGCTGGAATCCGTCGAGTGCTATTTCGATTTCGACGGCGACAAAGCGGCGACGATCGCCGCGCGCGACGACGAGATCGACCGCGTGGATGTCGAGATCGAACGCGCCTCGATCCCCCTGCTCGCGCTGGGGCCGAAGGATCCGTACGACATTCGTTCCGTTCTGACGATCGTGAAGGTGAACAACGAACTCGAGCGGATCGCCGACTGCGCCGTTGCCATCGCCGAGGTAGTCCTCCGCGAGGGGCGATCTACGGAAACAATTCCGAAGACGTTTCGCGTGATGGCGAACAGCGTGCTCGGCATGCTGCGTGATTCCGTGCGGGCGCTCGCGAAGAACAACGCGTCCACCGCGCAGCAGGTCCTGCTTTTCGACGACACCGTTGCCGACTTCAAAGAGAAGATCGTGCTAGACGCGCAAGCGAAGATCGCGAGCGGCGCATTCTCGTCAACGTTCGCGTTCCGACTGCTCGCCGTCACGAAGTCCCTCGAGCGCATTGCCGATCACTGCACGAACATGTGCGAGCAGGTGATCTACCTTGAAAGTGGCCGCATCGTCAGGCACCGGCCGGAGGGCTGGTCCGAGCCGATTTCCCCCGACGCGTAAACGGCATTCCGCGTCAGGGTCATCCGCGATGTCGATCACACGAACGTTCGGGTTTGCTTCCAGTCCTCTTTTGTTACGACCTCCGCCACGTGCTCCACTCCGCTGACTTCGCCAATCGTGCCGCTGAACTCCGCAGCCGTTTCGAGAGCGCTGGCCAAGGCCACGTGTTCCGCTTCTATGAAGAACTGCTTCCCGAGCAGCAAGCACGGTTTCTCGACCAGCTCGACGGCATCGAGCTGACCGAACTCGCGCGCATGCACGGCGAGCTGTCCGCGAAGGAGTCGCCGATCGACCTCGCTGCGATCGCGCCGGTGCCGTATGTGCCGCTCAATCGTGCCGACGGCGCCCGATATCGCGCGATCGGCGACGATCTCATCCGCGCGACCAAGGTCGCGGCGTTCGTTGTCGCGGGTGGCCAGGGGACGCGGCTTGGCTGGCGGGGTCCCAAGGGAACCTATCCGGCGACGGTCGTTACGGGGAAGCCGCTCTTCCGCGTGTTCGCCGAACAGATCCTCGCCGCGAGCCGCAAGTACGGCGTCACGATTCCGTGGTACGTGATGACGAGTCCGTTGAACGACGCGGACACTCGTGCGTTTTTTCGCGACAACAACTGGTTTGGACTTGAGGAGCGCGACGTCTTTCTCTTTCCACAGGGCACGCTTCCTTCCCTGACGAACGACGGGAAGCTCTTGCTCGAAGAGCGCGATCTCGTCGCGGTCAATCCCGATGGACACGGCGGGGCGCTGCGGGCGCTGAAGTCCAGCGGCGCGGTCGAAGACATGCTCGCGCGCGGTATCACACAGCTTTCGTACTTCCAGGTGGACAACCCGCTGGTGCAGGTGATCGATCCGTTGTTCCTCGGCCTGCACGCAGCCGATCCAGGCTCGTCGGGCGAAATGTCGAGCAAGATGGTTCCGAAGCGCAGCCCCGACGAGAAGGTCGGCGTCTTCTGCCGCGAGCGTCGTCCCTCCGGTGCGCGCACGCGCGTGCTCGAGTACTCCGATCTGCCGGCTGAAATCGCCCAGGCGAAGGACGCCAACGGCCAGCTCCGTTACATCGCCGGTTCGATCGCGATTCACATTCTTTCGGTTGCGTTCATCGATCGCCTGACGGCCGACACGCATCGATTCGGCCTGCCGTTCCATCGCGCTTTCAAGAAGGTGCCGTGCATCGATCCCGACAGCGGTGCCAAGACCGATCCGCAGCAGCCGAACGCGGTGAAGTTCGAAGCTTTCATCTTTGATGCTCTCGCCGAGTGCCGCAGTTCGCTCGTCGTCGAAACGAGCCGCGTCGAGGAATTCGCGCCGATCAAGAACGCCACCGGTGACGACTCGCCGGCATCGAGTCACCAACTGCAAAGCGAGCGCGCCGCGCAGTGGCTCGCGTCGATCGGTGTCAGCGTTCCGCGCACAAACGGCGGCGCATGCAATGCCCGCATCGAAATCTCCCCGCTCACCGCGCTCGATGTGATCGATCTCAAGAAGGCGCACGCCGCCGGTCAGGTTCCGACCGAGATCGCCCCAGGGGCCGAAATCGTGGTCTGAAGCACGTCGGGCTCAGTGCAGCCGCGCGTCCCGTATCTCGACTTCCACCGACTCGTTGCCGAGATATCGATCGATCTTCGGTTCGACGACGACATCCAGCGGAACCCCCGGCGTCAGGCGGGGCAGGTAATCGCGACCGCTCCACCACTTGGCCTTGATGAATGTCTGCGCTCCCGCGCCGGCCGGCGGCGAGTGATCCGCGTGCCGGAGGTGCATCATGAGATGCCGGCCGTCCTTGCCCATCAGGCGCGGCGGTGCCGTGATCACGACATCATCGAGCCGCACGGTGGGACGTGGATTGCCGCGACCGAACGGAGCGAGGCTTTCACACGCCATGACGCTCTTCAGGTCGAGCTCGCCGATCTCGGCGGTGGCGTCGACCGTGATAGCGGCAACGAGATCTTCGACAGCAAGCTTCGATGTCGCGTAGTCGATGAACGCGCGCGTGAACGCTTCGCAGCGATCGCTCGCGATCGTCAGACCGGCAGCGTGCGCGTGCCCGCCCGATTTCAGCGGCCGTTCGCCGCATGCCTGGATCGCGTCCATCAGCGAGAATCCATGGATCGAGCGCCCTGATCCCTTGCAGATGCCATCCATCTGCTGCATCAGAATCGTCGGCCGCGCGAAGACATCGACGAGTCGGGAACACACGATGCCGACGACACCGGCGTGCCAGTTCGGACTTGCAAGCACGATTGCGCGATGATCATCGCCATCGAAGCCGCGCTCTTTCACCATCGCCATCGCTTCAGTAAAAATTGCGCGCTCCGTCCGCCGTCGCTCCTCGTTGAGCAGATCCAGTTCGCGCACGATCTCGTGGCACTCGCGACCCGTCGCGGTCGTGAGGAGGCGCACAGCCGCTTCCGCACTGCCGAGGCGTCCGACTGCGTTGAGGCGCGGTGCGAGCCGAAAGCCGATCGTCTCGCTGTCGATGTGCTTGCCGACATCAACCAGTGTCAGCAGCGCATTCAGTCCTTCGTTGCCCGTGTTCGAGATGCCGCGCAGCCCGCGGCTCACAATCGCCCGGTTCTCTCCCATGAGCGGCATCACGTCAGCGACGGTGCCGATCGCCGCGAGCGGCAGAAGTGAACTCAAGAGGTCCCGCAGCACCGCGGGAAGCCGATGATTCTCGGGACTGCCCGCGTGCCGGTCGAGGATCGCCCATGCGAGCTTCCACGCCACCACCGCACCGCACACCTCCGGAAAGCGATGCTCCCGTCCGGGAAGCGAGGGATGCACGATGTTCGGCACGTCCGGCAGGCGGCCGTCCTCGCGCGGGCGATGGTGATCCGTGATGATGAGTTCGACGCCGAGTTCCCGCGCCCGTTCCGCCTCGGCCACCGCGGTCACGCCGCAATCCACGGTGATAACCAGCGTGACGCCCTCGCGCGCGAAGAGCTCGATCGCCTCGCCATTGAGCCCGTATCCCTCAGCCATGCGGTGCGGGACGTACGTGCGGAGCGGCGCCTCAGGCGCAATCACGCGTAGCACATGCCAGAGAATCGCCATCGACGTGATGCCGTCGACGTCGTAGTCGCCGTAGATCACGATGGAGCGGCGCACGGCTGCAGCGGCAAGAATCGCATCGGCTGCGGCGACATACTCGATCCGTTCCCATGGCCGCTCCAGATCCGTCAGGCTCGGATTGAGGAACTGGTCGCGGCCGTCCGCGGCGATCCCCCGGGCAGCGACCAATCGATCGACCAATCGAGTGGCCCCTCGATGGACAAGCAAGCCGGCCCCGACGGCGTCCGGACCGATCCATCGCTTTGCAAATCCGCGTGCAGTCGGGGCCAGGATCATCGTTCAGGGACCATGGTACTGCCTCCGGCGCGCCCCCCCTGCCGTCGTCTATCCTGTGCCCCGACGATCTGCCCGTATTCTGTGCAGCGTCACCAATTCCCCAACCCGTATCGCCAAGGGTCCGAGCATGAGCGCGTTTCGGTACAAAACGATTCTTCTCTTCGGAGCGCCCGGCGCCGGCAAAGGCACACAGGGCAAGATCCTCGGCAAAGTGCCGGGGTTCTTTCATCTCGCGTGCGGGGACGTGTTCCGCTCTCTCGACATGTCGAGTGATCTCGGCAAGAGTTTTCTCGAGTACTCGTCGCGCGGTGAACTGGTCCCTGACGAACTGACGATCGAGATGTGGCGGCAGAACATGCACGCCCAGACGATCTTGAGCCTCTACAAGCCGGCCGCCGACCTGCTGATTCTCGACGGGATCCCGCGCAGCGTGAAACAGGCGGCGGAACTCGAGCGGTACATCGAAGTGCTGCGCGTGATTCACCTCGTGTGTCCAGATCGTGACGAAATGGTCCGCCGCATGCGCAAGCGGGCGCTCAAGGAGAATCGCCTTGACGATGCCGACGAGCGGGTCATCCGCAAGCGATTCGACGTCTACGACAACGAGACGGCACCAGTCCTCGCGAGCTACGCGAAAGGCATCGTCTTCGACGTCAATGCGATGGGCTCGCCTGCTGAAGTTCTTGAGCACGTGCTTGACGTCGTCGTCCCGGTCCAGAACGCGCACTTTCGCAATCCGCTCGCCTGAGACTCGACTGTTGAGTCAGGGCATCCGGTTGAGTCAGTTGAGACCGGGCAGCAGTTCTTCCAGGCGTTTCGCGACGCGGTCAAACCACTCCCGTTCTGCGGCGGAGTACGACCCGTCTTGAGCCATGGCGCGCAGCTCGCGAAGCTTCCCGCGATAGTGCCCAAGCGCCTGCGGTGCAATCGGTCGTTGCTGCACGAGGGATTCGGCCATCTCGCGTTTGAAGTCCACGATCAAGTCGTAGGACTCCGCATCCAGCGCCGCGTAGGTCGCCGCGCGCTTCGCATCGTCAGGCAGCGTGGCATTGAGCATTGGCGGCGCGAAGCGCAGCAACACCTCGCGTCCGAACTTCTGACGTCCCACATCGAGCGGATCAGGAGGAAACGCCATCGGCAGCGGCTCCGCTGCATCGAGCTCCCGCTTTGAACCGAGCGGGATCAGGACCTGGATACGGCGTGTGAGCGGATTGTCGCGGTCGTCCACCTTTTGCTTGCCGCGGGCATCGCGCTCGGCGCGCACCAGCTCAACGCGCACAATCGTTCCCGGTGCCAGACCCTGAACCAGCATGCGCACATCATCCACAGAACCAACTGCCTGGCCATCGATCGCCACGATCAGATCGTCCACCATGATCCGCTTCTCGGCCGGAAAGCCCGCGATCACGCGCGTGATGCGCACTCCCGCCGCTTGGTGCGCGTTCGACATCTGAATACCGAGCGCACCACGCGGCGCGTTGACGATGCGGTGATATGTGACACCGAGCAGTCGATTCGCCTGCTCCGTGGACAGGCCGCCCCGCGCGAGAGCCGACAGGAGCTCCTCGACACGCGTGTCGATGTTCAGAAGCTGTTCAGATGCAGCCCGCCGCGCGTGATAATCAGACGCATCGAGCTGTCTGATCAACGCCGCCGTCTCTTCCGAGACCACCGTCTTCTGAAGTTCCTCGTTCGACGGCAGCGCCTGGGCATCGCGCGCTGCGTCAGTGATGTTCAGTTCCTCGGCCGGGCGGCGATTCAACTGCCGAAGAATCTCCGCCGGAACCGGCATGGCCCGCTCGTCGCGTGCCGGCCGCCGCGGGCCGATCTCCTGCGGCGCAGCGGGCGTGACCGTGAGCAAGACGAGGAAAACGTGTGCGGCGAAGAGCATGACGGTTGTCTGCGCCAGCGTACGCTCGATGTCGCGCCGACACGAGGGGTTCACGCGGTTCCTGCACAATCCCGTATTGTGTGAACGAAGCCCGAACCATGACGTCTTCGCTGTTGCCATCCGCCCCGCAGTCACCGCCGCCACTGCCGCCGTCCCTGCGCCTCCAGCCTCTGAGCGGACCGCCGCTGCTGCCACTGCACGTCGGTCCGGCCACGGCGGGCGGGTCCACCAGTATTGCGATCCTTGGCCGCGCTGCCGATGCCGGCCTCGTTCTTCCGCATGATGCCGTTTCGAAGCGCCATGCCCAGCTCGATTTTGATGTTGGGGGCTGGCGCATCACGGATCTCGGGAGCCGGCATGGGACGTTTCTGAATGAAGTTCGGCTCCGTCCGAATCAGGCGGTCCCGGTTCGCATCGGTGATGTCATCCGCATCCGCCCGTGGGCGCTGCTCGTCACGGCCGCGGACGCCGGCGGGACCACAGCGGCAGTCGGATCGGCGGAGGATCCGCCCGACGCGACATTGCGTGAACTCGCGACCGGCTCTCTGGGTTCAGGCGACCGTGTGATGCGCGGACTGGTGCAGGCAGCCTCGACGCTCGGTGCCGCAGACTCCGAGGCCGACCTCGCGCTGGCGCTCGTCCGCGACGCGGTCCGTCTGACAGGCTTCGCGCGTGCTGCGCTTGTGCGCCCCCTCGCCGGCGAGACGCTCGAAGTGCTCGCCGCCCATGACTCCACGAACGAGACCTCGCCGTCCTTTCGTTTCAGCCGTTCACTCGTGCGCCTCGCAATGCAGGGGCGCGCCTGCGCGCTCACGCAGATGCCGCGCTTCACAGAGGACAGTGTTTCCGAACTCGGCATCCTGGGCGCGGTGTGCGCGCCGATCCTCATCGGCGGTGTCGCTGCGTGTGCGCTGTATCTCGACTCGCGCTCCGGAGAACCGCGCCCAACCGGTTCGTCGGAGCTGCTCACTGTGGCGCTCGCTGAGATCGCGGCGCCATCGTTCGCGCGTGTGCGCGCCCGAAGCGTGACCGAGCGGCTGCACGGACTCGAGCTCGATCTCCAAGCGGCCGCTGTCGTGCAACGCGCGATGCTTCCGAGCGCGAGCGGATGTGTCGGAAGCTCGCGGTTCGCCATGCGCACACTGCCCGGCCGCATTATGTCCGGGGACATGTTCGACATCGTTTCGACGACTGACGGACGTACGCTCGTGTGGCTCGGCGATGTGTCAGGCAAAGGTCCGCCCGCAGCCATGGTCATGGCTGCAGTCCAGGGCGGGCTTCGCACCGCGATCGGATGCGGCGTCGATCCATTTGTGGCGTTGCGCGAACTCAGTCGCGAGGTGCATCGGATCACCGACGGATCACGATTCGTCACACTGATGCTGCTGGAGTTCAGCCCCGATGGCGCCGCCGTGCGAGTCGCGGATCTGGGCCACGGACTCGGCGCGGTCCTCTCGCCGCACCGGCCTCCGCAGATCATTGACGCGGACGGCACGCCGCCGCTTGGAGTCGCGCCTGAGATCCCGATCAACGTCTCGCAACACGTCTTGGCACCGGAAGATCGGATTCTGCTGGTCAGCGACGGTGTGACCGATCAGCTCGGCCTTGATGACAAGCGCTTCGGTTTCACCCGCGCACTGGCATGCGCCAACGGCGACACACCGGAGAGCGTAGTGGACTCGCTGCTGTGGTCACTGTCGGCGCACATGAAGCTGCTCGATCAATCGGACGACGTCACTGTTGCCGTGGTCGGTCGAAGCTAGGACGCAGCTAGGAAGTAAGAAGGCAGAAGGCAGAAGGCAGAAGGTCGGAGTTACTGATCGTTCCTTCTTCCGTCATACGTTCCTGCACAGTGTCCACAGTGCGCCGCGTCGACGGCGCGGACCTCGCGATCCTGCTCGGTGCGTGGGGACCGATTCGCGCCGACGCGGCACCAAGCGCCGACCTCGACGGCGATGGCGATGTAGGCGCCGCCGATCTCGCGCTGCTCCTCGGCGCATGGACCGGATCGTGAGCGTCATTCCTTCTTCCTTCTTCCTTCTTACTTTCCTCACAGCGCCGAAATGCTCTTGCGATGCTGCCGCACCCATTCACACTTGCGGCTGACGAGGTCCATGAATGAGCTGCCCTGTAGATCGGCGAATGTTCCCTGATTCGCAACCGGGATCGCGGACTCCGCCACCATCGCCTCGATCATGAGCCACGGAATCATCGATCGCTCTTCCAGCGTCAGCGGCCGGTCCGCAGCGCCGAGATAGCCGTGCAAGAAAGCCTGTAATCGCTTGGGATCAAAGCCGGCGGCCCATTCCAGCGGCGGAATTTTCGCGTCGCTCAGAATCGCAAACTGCAGCATGCCGTTGGCGACTTCCGTCACCCACGGTTCATTGCGGGCACTGTCGAAGTCGATCACCGCCGCGATGCTTCGATAGTCGCTTCGCGGAGTGAAGATCACATTGCCGGGATGCCAGTCGCCGTGCACCACGCCTGAGCGCAAGGCCGCGAAGCCCAGATCGCGGATCTCTTCGACGGCCCGCCCATAGATCTCGCGAAGCTCCTGCACCAGTCGCGCGATGCGCTCCGGATCCGTCCCGGGCTCTGCGGCAAGAATGGACCGTTCGAGGCGATCAAGCGCCGTGCGCGCCGCCGGTGATGCATGAAACGACGCAGGGGGCAGCGCGGAGGCATCGATGTCGCGCGAGTGGCGATGAAGGCGCGCGAGCATTTCCGCTGCGCGAATGGTCGCGCGCGCCGTCTTGTCGAAGCGGTCGCCGGTCACGAAGTGAAAAAGCTCGTACGCGTGGCCGTCGATGATGACGAGCGTCTCGCCCGTTCGACGATCGGGCATGAGCCCCGCGATCGGATAGCCGTGCCGGGCGAGCGTCGCCTGCAGCTGGTGCGCGAAGCGGATGCGCAGTTCAGGATGCCGTTCGAGCGATCGCCGCTTGAGGAGAAACTCGCCGAGCGAGCTCCAGATCTTGAGTTTCGGCGCCGAGCGCGAGCCGCGCCGGTACTCTTGCGCGCGGTCGATGCGCCCGATGTCGAACCGCGCAAGCACCGTGTCCAGTTCGTCGCGCTCGTACGTCGCCCATCCGCGCGCGGCCGCGTCGACGGACGAGTGGGTCTCACGAAGTGGGTCGCGGGGGTGAGCCATCGCTCGGCAAACTACTCGGCGTTCGCCGCCTGCTCCTTGATCCGATCGATTGCCGTCTTGATCTCGACGATGCGGCGGGCGATTTCACCGTCCGCCGACTTGCTCGCAATGGTGTTGGCCTCGCGCAGCATTTCCTGAGCGAGGAAATCCAGGGTTCGTCCAGCCGGTTCGTTGTTTGCGGGCGAGAGGATCGCATCGAACTGATCGAGGTGTCCCGTCAGACGCGCGATCTCTTCGGCGATGTCCGCGCGCTCCGCAAACATGGCGACTTCGCGCAGCAGGTCTTCATCCTTCACCGACGTACCGACATCGGCAAGCATCGTGTTGATCCGCAGTCGCAGCCGCTCCTGGTACTGGCGGATGACTTCCGGCGCGCGCTCGCGGATGATCGCCAGCCGCTCGCGCATCGCTGCACCGAAGCTGGCCAGGAGCGCGTGGAGGCCTTCGCCTTCGCGGACCCGCATCGTCAGCATGCGGTCGCACGCTTCATTGAGCAGCCGAAGCAGCACCGGCCGCGCACTCTCGGACACACGGTCAGCGCTGATACCGACGACACCGGGCACCGTCAGCAGCGTCGCGAGATCAATCGTCATGCGATCGGCAAGTTCTGGCGGCATCGCAGCAGCCATGCGCAGCACGAAGGCGCGTGCAGCATCGACGTTCACTTCGCCGGCCGCGTCGCTCGCGGAGAGTCCCATGCGCACTGTCACGGTCACGCTGCCGCGCGCCACACGGCGGGCGAGCGCCGACTCGAGTTCCGCCTCCAGCGCCGACAGCTCGTCGGGCACGCGGACGGTCGCTTTGAAAAACTTGTTGTTGACGGAGCGGACTTCGACGGAGTACTGCCGGCCGCCGGTTTCCGAACTCGTGTCGGCCGTCGCAACACCAAACCCCGTCATGGATCGGATCGACCGCGAGGACCGGCCGGCACTCGTTTCGCTTGCACTGCTGACTGCAGCCATGAGACGTTCTCTCGCGGAAGTCAATTCGACTGCGGATCAGCAGGAGCCGGTTCGGGAGCCGGTTCAGTGCCCGGATCCGTTGTCGGTACCGGTGCGGGTTCCGGCGTCGGCGGCACTGGCGCCGTCACAGCGGGCGGCGTTACCTCAGTTGGAATGACGATCGCCGGATCTGTCGCAGGCACTTCGGACGTGCCGCTGGCCGCGGTCGGCTGTTCCACCTCGGGACGCGCCGCAGCCGTGTTGTACATGTTGAGTCCGATGGCCACACACAGGTACACGAAGAACGCCGCCACCGTCGCGACGGTCAGCGCGTCACCTGTCCGGCCTCCGAACGCCGAATCGTTGCCGCCGCCGGCCCCGCCGAACGCCGTCGCGAGCCCACCGCCCTGCGGGCGCTGGACGAGAATGATCAGCACCAGTGCCGTCGAGATAAGAAAAAAGACACCGGTCAAAAGCCAGATATACATTGCGCGCTCCGATTCCGACTCCGCCACTCGACGGGCGTCAAGCTGCGGGGAATTCCGGATCATAACGGAAGGAGGCGATCTGTCCGGGGGCGTGCGTCTCTCCCGTTGCGCACACCCGGTGCCAATAACCTCAACTCGAACCTCAACTCGAACCTCAACTCGAACCTCAACTCGAACCTCAACTCGAACCTCAACTGGCGGCAACAACGCGGCCCCCCGCAGCCGCGCAGATCGCAATGAACTCGGACGGCTTCAGCGACGCTCCGCCGATCAATCCGCCGTCGATGTCCGGGCAGCGAAAGAGCTCTTCCGCATTCCCGGCGTTCATGGAACCGCCATAGATGATGCGAAGGCGCGCGGCTGCCTCGGCTCCGAACAACTCCTCGAGCATGCCGCGCAGCTGCGTGTGCGCGGTCTGCGCATCATCCGGCGTCGCGGTGTTGCCCGTGCCGATCGCCCACACGGGCTCGTATGCAATCACGATCTGCCGCAGATCGTCGCTCTCGACTTCGACCAGCCCCTCGCGAACCTGCCGGCGGAGCACGTTGAGATAGTCGCCCGCCGTCCGCTCTGCAAGCGTTTCACCCACACAGAGCACGACGATCAGGCCGTAATCAAGGGCAATCCGCGTCTTGCGCGCCAGCAGCTCGTCGGACTCGCCGAGGCCGTGACGCCGCTCCGAGTGGCCGATGAGCACCGTCTGCACGCCGAGATCCGTGAGCATGTTGGCGCTGACCTGCCCCGTGTAGGGACCGATGTCCTCCGCGCTCACGTCTTGCGCGCCGAGCAGCACCGACCGGTGACCGAGGGCGTGGCCGACCGCCTGCAGATAGGGCACCGGCGGGAACACCGCGACATCGACATGCTCGACAATTGCTCGCTCGATTGGAGCAGCGGGGCCTGCGGGGCGACCGCCCGACGTCGGAGGAGTGGACACCCCCTCTGACACCACCTCCGCGAGTTCAACGGCGGTCGCGAGTTCAGTGTGCATCTTCCAATTGCCGCCGACAAACGGTGTTCGCGATCCAGCTTGATGTGACACGTCGATTCCCCTTCGATGTTCGATGCCTCCGCGGCAACGCTCGGAAGAGCAGAATACCCGTTCGGTACACTGGCCCCCTTTCCTCCGCGAAATCAAACTTCCTATGCCCCCCACGTCCATGACTGCAGCTGACATTCGCCGAACGTTCATCGAGTACTTCGTGCAGAAGCGCGGGCACGTCGACGTACCGAGCAGCCCAGCGGCGCCTCACGACGATCCGACGCTCCTGTTCACAAACGCGGGCATGAACCAGTTCAAGGATGTGTTCCTTGGGCGCGGCAAGCGGAGCTACACCCGCGCTGCCAACTCACAGAAGTGCATTCGCGCCGGCGGCAAGCACAATGATCTCGAGGACGTCGGCAAGGACAGCTACCACCACACCTTTTTTGAAATGCTGGGCAACTGGTCGTTCGGCGACTATTTCAAGAAGGAGAGTATCGAATGGGGATGGGAGCTGCTGACGAAGGTCTACGGCCTCGATCCGTCCCGCCTGTATGTCACGTGGTTCGAAGGCAGCCCCAAGCAGGGTCTCCAGCCGGATGAAGAGGCGCGTGCGTTGTGGCGGCAGTTTCTTCCGGACGATCACGTGCTGCCCGGCAACATGAAGGACAACTTCTGGGAGATGGGCGAGACCGGTCCATGCGGCCCATGCTCCGAGATCCACTACGACCGCATCGGGGGGCGCAACGCCGCGTCACTCGTCAACAAGGGTGATCCTGATGTGCTCGAGATCTGGAACCATGTCTTCATTCAGTTCAATCGCGAGAGCGACGGCAGTCTGAAGCCGCTGCCTGCCAAGCATGTGGACACGGGCATGGGTCTCGAGCGACTGGTGTCGGTGCTGCAGAACAAGCGGTCGAACTATGACTCCGATCTTTTCACGCCGATCTTTGCCGCGATTGAACAGCGCTTCGGCGTTCCGAAGTACGCCGGCTCGATGACGGACCCGCGCGACATCGCCTATCGCGTCGTCGCTGATCACATCCGCTGCCTGACTGTCGCGATCAGCGACGGCGCGACGCCAAGCAACGAAGGACGCGGCTACGTCCTGCGCCGCATTCTCCGCCGTGCCGTGCGTCACGGACATCAGACATTCGGTGTGCATGGACCGTTTCTCCGCGACTTGGTCGACACCGTCGTCGCTTCACTGGGCCCGGCGTTTCCCAGCCTTTCGAAGAATGTCGATCGCTTGAAGACCGTGATCGAAGACGAAGAGAATGCGTTCGGGCGCACGCTGGACCGCGGCCTGCAGCTGTTCGGCGAAGCGGCGGAGCGCGTGCGCCGCGCGAAGGGCACGACCATCGCCGCCGACGACGCGTTCAAGCTGCACGACACGTGGGGCTTTCCGATCGATCTCACGCAAGTGATGGCTGAGGAAGCGGGACTCACGGTCGACGTCGCGGGCTACGAAGAGCTGATGGAACAGGCGCGCGAAACGAGCCGCCGCACGGCGACCTCCGAGAGCGCCATGGAGTTCCCGCCCGACGCGATCGCCGCACTCGAGCGGCAGCACGTCAACGCGACCAACGACACGTTTAAGTTTGATGGCAAACCGACGACCGCGACCATTCTCGCGATCTGGAACGGCAAGACCTTCGACCAGCACGCGCACCTCGGCAAGGACCAGATTGCTGTCATCGTTGACCGCACGAACTGCTATGCGCTGATGGGCGGCCAGGTCGGCGATGTCGGCACCATCCGCGCCGAGCGCAGCGGTTCCACCTTCGTCATTGAAGATGCGCAGCGCGTCGGTCCGTACGTGCTGCACATCGGCCGCGTGACGATGGGACGGTTGAGCGTCGGCGATGACGCGACGATCAACCTCGACCGCGACCGGCGCGAGAGCGTCCGCGCGAATCACACGACGACGCATCTCGTGAACTGGGCGCTGCGCGCCACGCTGGGAGATGACATCGAGCAGAAGGGCTCGCTCGTCGACGACGAGAAGCTGCGCTTTGATTTCAGCTTTCCTCGAGCCATGACCGCCGAGGAGATCGCGAACGTCGAGTCGCTCGTCAATTCCGCGATCCAGTCCAACCTCCGGGTGTACGCCACCGAAGTTCCGACGGCTGCGGCGAAGTCGATACGCGGTCTGCGTGCCGTGTTCGGCGAGCGCTACCCCGATCCGGTGCGGGTAGTCTCGATCGGCGCGTCCGTCGAGGAACTGCTGGCGCAACCCGACTCCGATCTCGCACGAACGTTCTCCGTCGAGCTATGCGGCGGAACGCATCTTCACACGACCGGCGAAGCGAAGCGCTTTGCGTTTCTGCATGAAGGAGGCTTGGCTGCCGGCGTGCGCCGCATGAGCGGCATCACCGGTGGCGCGGCGCTCGCAGCGGAAGCGTCGGCGAAGGAATTGCAGCGCCGCGCCACGGCAGCCGCTGCAATGCACGACGCCGTCTTCGTTGCCGAGTGGAACGAGATCGGCAGGCTCGTTGAACAGATGACGCTGTCCGCGACATCGAAGCGGGCGCTTGAGCGCGCGGTCGAACCGCTGCGCGAGCGGTCGAAGCTGCTGCGCAAGAATGCCGAAGGCGCCAGTCGGGATGCGGTGATTGCGCAGGCCCGCAGCGTCGTCGAGGCCCACGAGGACGGACCGCTGGTCGCGACGCTCGAGGACGCGGACAATGCGGCGTTGCTCGCCGCGCTCGACATGGCGAAGGCGCGGCGGCCGGAGATTCCGTTCCTCTTCGTGTCACCGGACGATGTCGGCGGCAAGGTGTCGATTGCGGCCGTCTGTCCGAAGTCCTCGATTGAACAGGGCCTCAAGGCCGGCGACTGGGTCAAGGTCACCGCGCAGGCATGCGGCGGCAGCGGCGGCGGCAAGCCTGATGTCGCGCAAGCCGGTGGCAAGGACCCGACCAAGCTGAACGCCGCGGTTCGCGCGGCGCGCGAATTCGCGGCGGAAAAGATGTCGGTGCGCGGCTGATCTCAGTGAACGATGACACGGACATCAGGCATGACCGCGGTCTTTATGCGGGCCGCCGGCACGAGCACATCGACCGCGAGTCCCGCGGGCAAGCCTTCAGGATTCGCCATCTGGAGATGCACGATGCGCGTGCGGCTTGCAGCATCCGCCACGGCCGCGAGTGCCTGCACGGTCGCGTGCTGCATCGCCATTGGTGCATCGGAAGGCGCGAGATCGCGATACCAGACTTCGAGCGTCTGACCGGATCGCAGCGCGAGCGTCAGATCCGTCGGGACCGCCACTTCCATACGGAACGCGCTGTCATCCACAAGTCGAATGACGGACGCGAGCTCATCAACGGCGCCGCCCGCATCGACCCGAATCTCCTCGATCACGCCGGCGACGCTCGCGCGCATGACCGTGCGCTCCTGCCTCGCCAGCGCCGACTTGAGCTCCCACGTTGCTTCGAGCTGCCGCTGCTTCTCAAGATTCAGCTGGGCGAGCAGCTGTTGCGCGCGATGTGTCGCTTCCTCGAGCTCCCGGTCCGTTGCAGCGCTGCTCGCCCGCGCGGCGGCGATGCGCCGCAGCGTGTCATCGGCGGACTTCCAGGCTGACGTGGCTGCGTCCACCGACCATGTTCCTTTGGCGCGCAGTTCCAGCAGCGCCACGTTTGCTTCGAGATCTTCCGCATCCAGTCGCGCGACAATCTCGCCCGCCTTCACCCGCTGGCCGCGCTGCACAGCAATGCTCTCGATGCGTCCGGACACGCCGAAGGCAAGCTGCACGTCGCGCAGTGGACGGGTGATGGCGACACAGCGGGCAGGTGCCGCAGACGGCACGCTGAGCTGGGCGAGGATGGTGATGAGAACGGCTGATGCAAACATGGCTGAATCTCTCGAAGGTTTCGCGGCGCACTAATGCGCGGCACGCAGTTGATCGTTGAACCTGAGCATGGCGCGGTACCAGCGCCGTGCCAGCGATTCTGACGGACCCGGCAGGCTGGCTTCCACCCGCAAGCCCCGACGAAGTACGTCCGTGTCGACATCTGAGTCGAGCTCCAGCCGCAATTCAAAATGCTGATTCTCCGCTGCACCGTTGATGGGTGACACAGGAATGTCACCTCCGCCCGCGACGGTGAGTGCCTGCTGCTCAAACGTGGCGGAGCCCGACGGCGCGAGATCGTGGATGCGTCCATGCAGCACGCGCGAGGGTTCCGCGACGCTGCGAATCTGAATCGTGGACGATCCGCTGTCACGGATTGCGGCAAGCGTGTGCTGATCAATGACGAGCGTTGCGAACCATCCGCCCGCGACCACCACCGCTCCCGGCATGCCGGCCTGCAGTGTGCGGTTCACGTCGCGCGATCCGAGCGATTCAGCGATCTGCCCCGACTCGGTCGCGCGCAGCGTCAGGCGCGAGCGGCGGTTCTCTGCGGCCGCGAGCCGGTGCTCCGCTTCCACAACGCGGGGGGTGACGATCGCCGATTCAGTCGGGCTCACGGTCTCGGCGATCGCGAGTTCGATGCGCGCCGCATCGCGCTGCGCAGTCGCCGCGTCGATCGCATCCTCGACATCATGCGACGAGAGTTGCATCACCGGCTCTCCCGCGCGCACTTCGGTGCCAGCGGGGAGCGGCGCCGCGCGGAGCGTTCCCGTTTCGAGAACTGTCAGGTGCTGTTCACGCTCGCGCTCCAGCACGCCTTCGCTGCGCACATGCCGCGGAATCGGAACGACGATCACCAGCAGCGGCACGATGAACAGAACCGCCCCCAACACCAGCGCGCGGCGGCGGACCGGCGCCGTTTCCTTCGAGGCCCACAGGTATCCGAGACATCGAACGATCAGCTGCACGACGACGGAACCGCCGTAGAACACGCCGGCCAGGAGGCCGACATAAAAGAACTTGATCGCCACCACGGCGCAGATGCCGAGCACTGTGACGACGCGAAAGAGCGCCGCACTGATCGAATACAGGCAGAGCGTGGCGGTCATCCATGGCGACCAGGCACGGCCGCTCACTTCAATGCCGAGAAACACACGCTTCAGAATCCGCTGCACGGCGCCGTTAGCGACCGCGCGAAGATTGGGAATCTGGAGCAGATCGCTCAGGATGTAATACCCGTCATAGCGCATCAACGGATTCAGGTTGAAAGCGATCGTGGTCGCGCTTGCCAGCACCATCGCCTGATATGCGAGTGAATGCAGCGCCGATGGATCGGTGAATGCCCACACCAGGAGAGCGATGCCCGCGATCCACGACTCGAAGTACATGCCGCCGAGACACACGATGATCCGCTGTCGGCGACTGGAGAAGCCCCAGGAACTCGATGCATCGACGTACGCGCATGGCGTCAGCAGAATGAGCAGGATGCCCATCTCCGGCACCGTGCCGCCGAACCGTCGCACGGCGTAGCCGTGGCCGAATTCATGGATGACCTTCATGCCGGCCAGCAGAATCCACATGCTCAGCAGCTGCTCGCCCGCGAGCAGACTTGGAAGCTGCGCACCGAGTTCGCCCCAGCGCGCGGCCAGCACCACCGCGCACGCGATTGCGAACATGCACCACACTGCAAACGCGCCGCGCGTGTACATCATTCCGCCGTAGCGAAGTGTCTGCGCCAGGAACGCGTCGGGGTTCCAAATCGGAATCTTGAGAAAGAGCGGCGCCATCCATTGGCTGCGCCGTTGCTGCTGCTGGCGGCGCTCATGACGGGCATACAGCTGCTTGTCGTCGCTGATCGGCAACGAAAGCAGTCCGGATCGATGGAGTTCCAAGATGAACCGGTAGAAGTTCTCCTCGTGATCCGCCATGCACGTTCCGAGCTTCTGCAGACGATCGAAGACTTCCTCCAGCGTCTGCTCGCCGTTCAGCGCCGCGAGTATCGCGTAGTCGGACGCGGAGAATGCGTGCGAATCGAAGCTGATCGGATCGCGCACGACGTAGACCACGTCGCTGCGCATGACGTGCCTGCTGACCTGCACATCGCGGCGCAAGCCGACGACTACACCGCGCAGCGATGCGGCCATCGCGCTCGGAGGTCGCGCGCTATCGCATGTGGACGTCAGAGCCACAGGCGCAGCCTCACATAGTCCACAGCACGGTGGAACACGCTCCACCACACCGGGGCATTGCCGATGTCAACGCGGGCGGTGCCTTCGACACCGCAGCGCATCCACGCGGCGAGTTCCCTCCCGTCGGCGCTGTCGTCCAGCTCGATGGTGGCATCGGCGACGAACACATTGTGGCCGTCGCGAATCTCGGCCGACGGGCGCATGCGCGTGATACGGAGCGGAATGACGACATCGGGCTGTGCGGACGGACGAAACTGACCGCGCTTGCCGACACTCACCTGCAGTACGTCGCGCTCGGGGATGTCAATGGCGATCTCGAGCGCGCCGCGCGGCACGAACTCGAGCAGCGTCTCGCCCGCAGCGACGGTGGCACCAACGCGCCGGCGCAGATCGCCGCGCAGAATGATGCCGTCTGCCGGTGCGCGGACAACCGCTTCGTCAATCTTGCGCCGGACCGCCTTGGCCGCAGCCCGCTCGATGTCTGCTCGCGCCTCGCCGAGACGCACTCCGGCGTGATCGTTTGCGGCTCGCGCAGCTTCCACCTGCACCTCGGCCGCCGTCACTGAAGCGTCGAGCCGCCCGCGCTCCAGTTCAAGCGCGGCGGTGTCGAGCGAAAACAGGACGTCGTGTATGCGAACAGTGTCGCCGGCGGCGACAGTGGATGCGAGGATTGGCGCGGTGTACGGCGCGGAGAAATGCTGCACCAGAGCGGCGTCGAGATGCGCAGGCGCTGCGACCTGATGCATCGTCGTGCCGAAGATCAACCAGCCAAGCAGCGCAACGGACGCCATAGCCGCAACCGCGCGCAGCGCGCCGCGGACGTGACGCAATCCCCGAACTGTCGCGGCTGCCGCCTCGATGGCATGCGCCGGCAGCGTTCGTCCGGCGCGACTCGCAACACGGAGCGCCGCGGCGTAGTGCGCGGCTGTTTCGCCGATCTTCTTGAGATCCTCTTCACCGAAATGCTTGCTTGGCACGTGCCGGAGCGCCAGTACCGCAACAATGCGGTCACCGTCGCGAAGCGGAATGGACGCCACGCAGGCGCCTTCGACGTCCGCGCTCCAACGCCGATGCAGCGGACACGCATCGCCGTCAGCCTGGTGCACACTGAGCGCGATCGGGCGACCGAGATCCAGGCACTCTTCCATCGAATTCTTGATCGTGATCGCACCTTGCGTGCGCGTGGACACGTCGGAGAACCCGGCAATCGACGTGATCTGAACACGCTTGCCCCGGACGTTGCCGAGCGCAACGGAGTCGCACCCGAGCTTCGAGCGCAATTGATTCGTCACCGCGTACGCGAGCGCCGTGGCGCTGCTCGCAGACCCTGCGATCATCATCGCCCGCAGTTCGGAGGCCGGCACAGCGGAGACTTCGGTGGCAACGTGAGGCGAGGCGGCCAGCGGCGATGCCGCCCGCAGCAGCGCGCCAACCATGGCCGCGACGCCGCGCAGTTCGACCATTGTTGATGTGATCGCCCGGTCATCGGCGAGTTCAAGGACATGCACCATGGCGCCGGCGGATTGGCCGCTGCCGTCGCAAAGCGGGACCGCGAGAATCGCGATCTCGAACGCTCCGGACTTGGCGCGATAGCGCTGTACCAGCTGATCGCCGCGCGAGAGCGTCTGCGTCAGCAGTGCTTCCGCGGGGCGTTTCCAGAAGTTCGGATCCATCGCACCTGTGTGCCAGTAGTCGTCCAGCATCGATCCGCGCATCGGCACTTTGATCTGGGCGAACACGGATCCCAGCTCGATCGCGGTGATGCGCATGGCATCGCGTAAGAGCGCCGCGTCCGTTGTGTGCGTCTCGGACAGCCGCAGCAGTCGACGCATCAGATCGCCGCTGCGCACTTCGGCCGGAGTCGATGTGGCAGTTCGATCCTGTGTTCCCCCGGAATCGAAACTCATGCTGCAGGCCTTACTGCGGGCCTTGCTGCCGTCCCAGGCGGCCCATTTCCCGTCACACGCTGCATGCCCGCACGGAGCTCTGTGGCATCCATCGCAATGAAGAAGACGAACGCCGCTTCAATCGCGGTGTCGTGCAGCAATCGTGCGCGGATGCACCGCGCGAAGAGCTGCGGAAATCGGGTGCGCGCTCCGTCGATGTCAAGGCGGTAGATGTCGCCGACATGAACGGCGCGATCAAAGATGACGAGGCATCCGCTCTGCGAGACGTCGACGGAAGTTCCGGCAATGGGAGGCTGACTGCGATCACTTAGATTGCCGGCATGCGCAACAATCGGCACGGCGACGGCGAAGCGCGCGTGGATGCGGCGCGACTCCACTTCTTCACGAGTGTTGGTCGCGAGTTCCGCGATGAGATCAGCGTCGTCTAACGAATGGGACACAGTCTCGGACTCCTGGTGTCGGCGCAGCTGCGGGTGCGCGGAATGCGCCAACAGTCCTGCATCGTCGCAATGGGTAGAGCGCTTTAGTGTGTTTCGCCGGTTATCGCGCTGCCGTCGCCCTTAAAGACAGCGACGGCGAAGCACAGCGGGGTCCCCGCCTACTTCCGGGACGCCGAACGAGCCCGCTGTTCCGCTTCTCGCTCACGGGTCGCCGGGTCGGACTCGGTGCCGTGAATGCCACGGACGGCACTCCACATCAGGGCCCACAGCGACATGGGTGCCGCCGCTGGTGCAGGGGGCGGTGCCTCGGCGGTCGCAGCCTGCTCCGCTTCGTGTGCCAGTGCCCGCACTTCCTCGCCTGCGCCCTCGACCACGCGCTCGAACGCCGCATCGAAGTCGGCAGCTGCGAACTCCGTTGCAGCGAGTTGAGCGCTGCGAGTGACCTCCTGAACGCCGTCGGTGATCTCGATCGGCTGCGGCGACTCGGCAACGAAGTCGCTCATGTCCGTGGGGCGGACTGCCACGACAGGGGTGTGGTCCTGCGCCTCGATCGGTGCCGGAGCATGTGCTTCGCCTGCGGACGGAGCGCCGAACGAGACAGCATTCGCGGCCGTCGCGACGCGCGCTGCGATGTCTGGCGCCAGCCCGGTCGGCGCGTCACCTTCCGGCGCTGCCGGAGGCTCACTGTCGACCACTGTTGCAGAGGGCGTCTGCGTGATCGTGAATGTCGCTTCACGTGTGGCGCCGGCGAGGTCACTCACACTCACGGTGATGATGTACGTGCTCGCTCTCATCGGATCGAGGCGTGTCACATCGCTGATGGTGAGATCGCCGGTGACCGGGTCGATCACAAAGGGACCTGCATCGCCGACAATCGTGAATCGCACCGTGTCACCGACGCTGGCGTCGGCGTCGGGCGCCGTGACGGTCGCAATGAAGGTTCCGTGCACCGCGTCCGCCGGAACAACTGTGCCGGAGATGGTCGGCATGTCGGGTGCTTCGTTGATCGCATCGACATGCACGACAACGGTGTCGGTCGTCGTGTTCACGCCGTCACTCACCGTCACCTGGAATGTCAGGTCGGTGCCGTGCAGCGTGGGCGGCGCCGTGAATGTGGGTGCCGCGCCAGCTGTTCCGTGCAGCGTCACGCTCGGGCCGCCTACTTGCGTCCACGAGTAGGTGAGCGCCTGATCCTCGGGATCAGTCGCCGTCGCATGCAGCGTCACATTGGCGCCTTCATCGACTGATTGATCACTGCCCGCGCTCACGAGCGCCGCATCGTTGTCCGCCTGCACCAGCACCGTCACTGCATCGTGCGATGTATGCACACCGTCACTCACGGCGACGCTGAATGTCAGCACGCTGCCCGTCAGAAGATTCGGCACGGTGAATCCGGGATTTGGGGAGTCCGCGCCGCTGAGGACGACGGGCGCGCCACCGGTCTGCGTCCATGTATACGTAAGCGTCTGCCCCTCGGGATCAGACGCCGTTGCAGTGAGCTGCACTGTCGCGCCTTCCGCGACGATCTGCGGAAGACCCGCGTCGACCGCCGGCGCGTCGTTGTCGCAGTTGACGTTGACAGTGACAGTGTCGACCGATGTGTGGACACCATCGCTGACAGCGATCTGGAAGACCATCGCGGTGTTGCTCAGGCCTTGGGGCGCCACGAACGAAGGCGTGAGCGTCGTGCCGCCCTCGATCGTCACCGCAGGGCCGCTGATCTGCGTCCATGTGTACGTGAGACCCTGACCCTCCGGATCGCTCGCACTGCCGGCGAGCGTGACCGGATCGCCTTCGTCGACTGTCAGCGACGAACCCGCATCGGCGGACGGCGCGTCGTTGTCGCGATTCACATCGATCGTCACCGTGTCGATCGTCGTGCTCGTGCCGTCACTCACTGCAACCTGGAACACGAGCGACGTGTTCGCGAGTCCTTCGGGCGCGGTGAACGTCGGCGCGGCGCCAGTCGCGCCGGTCAGCGCGACCGACGGACCGCTCACCTGCGTCCACGTGTACGTGAGTCCCTGGCCTTCAGGATCGTTCGCCGTTGCGGCGAGCTGCACAACATCGCCTTCGTCGACGGTCTGCAGCGAACCTGCATCGACGATCGGCGCATCGTTGTCCGCATTCACCGTCACGTTCACCGTGTCGACCGTCGTGTTCGTACCATCGGACACGCTGCACTGGAATACGAGCGTCGTGTTCGTCAGCCCTTCGGGCGCCGTGAAGTTCGGCGACGCAGCGTTCGCGTTCACGATCGTGACCGCGGGACCGGAGATCTGCGTCCACGTGTACGTCAGACCCTGGCCTTCCGGATCAGACGCCGTCGCGCCGAGCGTGACCGCGTCGTGCTCGTTGACGGTCTGATTCGGACCAGCATCGGCGGACGGCGCGTCGTTGTCGCGATTCACATCGATCGTCACCGTGTCGATCGTCGTGCTCGTGCCGTCACTCACTGCAACCTGGAACACGAGCGACGTGTTCGCGAGTCCTTCGGGCGCGGTGAACGTCGGCGCGGCGCCAGTCGCGCCGGTCAGCGCGACCGACGGACCGCTCACCTGCGTCCACGTGTACGTGAGTCCCTGGCCTTCAGGATCGTTCGCCGTTGCGGCGAGCACGACCGAGTCACCTTCGTTCACGTTCTGATCAATGCCGGCATCGACAGACGGAGCATCGTTGTCGGCGTTGATGGTGACCGTGACCGTATCACTGTGCGAGTATGTTCCGTCGGACACCGTCAGCTGGAACACGACTGGCGTGTTCACCACGAGATTCGGTGCAGTGAAGGTCGGCGATGCCGCAGTGCCGCTGCTCAGTGTCATAGTCGGACCGCTGACCTGCGTCCACGCGTACCTGAGCGGTGCGCCTTCTGGATCGACGCTGCCTGTGCCGGTGAGCGTCGCGACCCCGCCTTCGGTGACTCCGAAGTCGATACCCGCCGAAGCGACGGGCGCGAAGTTCTTCGCGTCGATCGTGCCGTCTGAGAAGACCAGACTGTCGATGTTGCTGTAGTTGACCGTGAACGTGCCGCCGCCGCCGGGCAGTGTCACCGTCACGTGGCCAGCACCTGCACTGAAGTTGACCTGGCTCTGGGAGAACTGCGAGAGGTCGATCGCGTTCGTTCCACCGCTGCCGTCGATTGTGTAGACGGCGCCGGCGACCGGTGCGCTGAATGCGAACAGGTCGTCGTGCGCTGAACCGATCGCGCCTTCCATCGAAGTGAGCGTGTCGACGCCGGCGCCACCTGTGTCCTGCGGACCAGCCAACGTGATGTCGACCGTGACGGCGCCTGTGGCTGCGGAGTAATCCGCCGTGTCAGTCCCCGCGCCTCCGCTCAGTGTGTCATCGCCCTCGCCGCCCGCGAGCGTGTCGTTGCCGGCACCGCCGTCGAGCGTGTTCGCGCCCGCATCGCCGGTGAGCGTGTCGTTGTGCGCAGAACCGGTCGCATTCTCGACGTTCGAAACTGCATCGGTGCCGAGGCCGCCCGTCGCCACGCCAGTCGCGAGATTCACGTTGACGCCCGAACCGGACGTGGTGTAGGTCACGGTGTCGATGCCCGCGCCGCCGTCGATCGTGTCGTCGCCCGCACCGCCGTTGATTGTGTCGTTGCCCGCGCCTGCGCTGATCACGTTGGCGCCGCTGTCGCCGGTCAGTGTGTCGTTGTACGCGGAGCCGGTGATGTTCTCGATGGAGCTCAGCGTGTCGCTGCCGGCGCCGCCCGAGGCGGTCCCCGTGGTCAGATTCACCGTCACCGCAGAGCTTGCGTTCTCGTAGCTCGCGGTGTCCGTGCCTGTGCCGCCGCGGATCGTGTCGTTGCCCGCACCGCCATCGATGAGGTCATTGCCGGCGCCGCCGTCGATCGTGTTCGCGCCTGCGTCGCCCGTGAGCGTGTCATTCGACGACGAACCGGTGAGATTCTCGAAGCCCGAAAGCGTGTCGTTGCCGTCGCCCGTTGCGATGCCCGTCGCGAGGTTCGCGTTGACGCCGCTCGCGGACGTAGCGAAGGTCACCGTATCGGTGCCCGCACCGCCGATCAGTGTGTCGTCGCCTGACCCGCCATCGATCGTGTCATTGCCCGCGCCACCATCGATCACGTCGGCGCCGCCGCCGCCCATCAGCACGTTGGCATTTCCGTCGCCGGTGATGACATCGCTGTAGTCCGAACCAGTGATGTTCTCGATGGCACTGAAGGTGTCGTTGCCGGCGGCGCCCGACGCCGTGTTCGTCGCGAGACTCGCGTTGATGCTACCGGATGCCGTCGCGTAGCTGGCCGTGTCGGTACCGGAACCACCCACGATCGTGTCGTTACCGAGGCCACCGTCGATCGTGTCGTTGCCGCTGCCGCCGTCGATCCTGTTGTTTCCGCTGTCACCCGTGAGTGAATCGTTGCCGGCACCGCCCGTGAGGTTCTCAAACTCGCTGAAGGTGTCTGTCCCATGACCGGTGGCAGTGCCAGCGGCCATGTTGACGGTGATCGCAACGTTGCTGCGTGTCTGACTCGCAAAGGTCAAGGTGTCAATGCCGGCCCCGCCGAGCATCGTGTCGTTGCCGCTGCCACCGTCGACCGTGTCGTTGCCATCGCCCGCATCGATCGTGTCGTTGCCGCTGCCGCCCAGCAGCGTGTTGGCACCAGCGTCACCCGTCAGCACGTCGTCGTAGTTCGAACCGGTGAGGTTCTCGATACTGCTCCAGGAGTCGTTGCCTCCGCCGCCTGTCGACGTGCCGGTCACGAGACTCGCATTCACCCCCGATGTCGCAGCGATGAATGTGAGCGTGTCGGTGCCGGAACCGCCGTCAATGATGTCGTCGCCAAGACCGGCGTTGATGATGTCATTTCCACCACCTGCGGTGATGATGTCGTTGCCTGAACCGGTCGTGATCGTGTTCGCGCCACCGTCCGTCGTGACTGTGTTGTTTCCGTTGCCGAGCGTGACGTTCTCGAATCCGGAGATCGTGTCGCTGCCCTCGCCCGTTGCGGCTCCCGTCACGAAGTTCACCGTGACATCGCTCGATGTGGTGAACACCAGCGTGTCCGTGCCATCGCCGCCGATCAATGTGTCGTCGCCCTCGCCGCCGTAGACCGTGTCGTTGCCGGATCCCGCGTCAATGATGTCGTTGCCGTCACCCGCTGTGATGACGTTGGCACCAGACGAACCGGTGAGTGTGTCATCGAATGCCGAACCGATGATGTTCTCAAACGTCGACAGGGTGTCGTTGCCATCGCCTCCGGATGCGAGACCCGTCGTCAAGTTCACGTTCACTGCTGAACCCGTGTTCGCGTACGTCACCGTGTCGGTGCCCGCTCCGCCGATCAGCGTGTCGTCGCCCGCGCCGCCGGAGATCGTGTCGTTGCGCGATCCGCCGTTGATGACGTTGTTGCCAGCATCACCGGTGATCGTGTCACTGCCGCTGCCACCCGTCACGTTCTCCATCTCGGAGAACGTGTCCGTGCCGTGGCCCGTCGCCGTGCCGGCGTTCATGTCCACCGTGATGCCGACGCTGCTGCTGGTCTGGCTCGCGAAGCTCAGCGTGTCGGTGCCCGCGCCACCGATGATCGTGTCGTTCCCCGCACCGCCGTCAATCGTGTCGTTGCCCGCGCCGCCTTCGATGACGTTCGCCGCCGAATTGCCCGTGAGCGTGTCACTGAACGATGAGCCGATCAGGTTCTCGATACCTGAGAGCGTGTCGTTTCCCGCGCCGCCACTCGCCACGCCGGTCGTCAGATTGACGACCACTGCGCCGCTGGCGTTGGCGTACGTCGCAGTGTCCGTTCCCGCGCCACCGATCAGTGTGTCGTTGCCCGCTCCGCCGTCGAGGAGATCGTCGCCCGCGCCGCCGTCGATTGTGTTGGCGGCCGCGTCGCCCGTGAGCGTGTCGTCATGCGCCGATCCCGTCAGGTTCTCGAACTGAAAGAACTGGTCGTTGCCGTCGCCTGTGGCCGTTCCGGTCGCCAGGCTCGCATTCACTGCGTTTGCTGATGATGCAAAGCTCACCGTGTCCGTGCCGGCGCCGCCCACGAGAACGTCATCCCCTGCGCCTCCATCGACTGTGTCATTGCCTGCGCCGCCATCGATGAAGTTGTTTCCCGCATCGCCCGTAAGCGTGTCGTTGTATGCCGATCCCGACAGGTTCTCGAATCCGCTGAAGGTGTCGTTCCCTGCCCCGCCACTCGTGGTTCCTGTCGTCATGTTGGCCGAGACGCCCGCCGTTGCATTGCCGAAGGCGAGTGTGTCCGTACCAGCTCCGCCGATCAGCGTGTCGTCGCCGAGGCCGCCCGCGATCGTGTCGTTGCCTGCGCCGCCATCGATCACGTTGTTGCTGCTGTTGCCGGTGATCGTGTCGTCAAACGCCGAGCCGATGACGTTCTCGATGCCCGACAACGTGTCGCTTCCAGCTCCGCCCGTCGCACTGTTCGTCGTCAGATTGACATTCACTGCCGAGCCGGCGTTTGCATACGTGACCGTGTCGTTGCCCGCGCCGCCGATCAGCGTGTCGTTGCCGGCACCGCCTTCGAGTATGTCGTTGCCCGCGCCGCCGTCGATGATGTTGTTGCCCGCGTCGCCCGTGAGCGTGTCGTCATGCGACGAACCGGTGAGATTCTCGAATCCCGTCAGCGTGTCGTTGCCAGCGCCCGTCGCGGTGCCGGTGTTGAGGTTCGCCGTCACACCGCTCGTCGATGATGCGAAGCTCGCCGTGTCGGTGCCGGTGCCGCCGATCAGCGTGTCATCGCCCGCGCCGCCGTCAATTGTGTCATTGCCGGCGCCGCCGTCGATGAGGTTGCTTCCGGCGTCGCCCGTCAATGTGTCGTTGTGCGCAGAACCGATGACGTTCTCGATGCCGGAGAGCGTGTCACTTCCCGCGCCGCCGCTCGCCGAATTGGTGGTCAGATTGACGTTGACTGCGGCGCCAGCGGCCGCGTAGGACGCCGTGTCGGTGCCAGCGCCGCCGATGAGCGTGTCGTTGCCGGCACCGCCGTCGATGACGTCGTCTCCGGCACCGCCGATCAGGATGTCATCGCCCGCGCCGCCGATCAGCGTGTCGTTGCCCTCGAGACCGTCCAACGTGTCGGGACCGTCGGTCCCCACCATCGTGTCGTCACCGCCCGTCGCCGACATGAGAATGCGCGGCTCAAGCTGCTCGCCGTGAAACGTCGGGCCATCACTGCGCGGGGCATCTGGTGATTCATTCATGGGTTTCGCTCGGGCGCCTGCATGGAACATCTTGTGAAACAGGCGTGAAAAGAGATCGAGCATCGAATACCCCTGGAAAGTCACCAAGCCCGGGTCGCACAGATAGCGCACCGGCCGTGGAGTCGTGCGTGTTGGATCGGCTGTTCCGCGCGGACCAACGGCGCTCGAATCCCGAATCGTGCGCCGCCGGCGCGGAGCTTCAGTGATCGCGCGGGTTGTATCGGCAGGAGCGGCGCAGCCAATAACAGCTCGAAGACCCCAAACGCGGCCGCCGGCGCCGGTACGCTGGTGGCATGTCCGCGATCGAGAATCTGATGCAAGAGAACCGGGTCTTCCCGCCAAGCCCCAAGTTCGGCACGTCCGTCGGCGGCGCCTATGTCAAGAACCTGACGGACTACCGGCAGCGCTACCGCCGATCGATTGAGAATCCGGAAGCGTTCTGGGGAGAGATTGCACTGCAGTTCGACTGGTTTCGCCCATGGACGCGCGTGCTCGACTGGCGCGTTCCCGATGCGCAATGGTTCGTGGGCGCCACCACCAACATCTGCCACAACTGCGTCGACCGGCAGGTGCTGCAGGGACACGGCAACGATGTCGCGATCATCTGGGAGGGCGAACCAGCGCTCGTGCGCGCGGACGCTGCAACCCACCGCCCGTCAGAGCGCGACGCGCCGTACGACGTGCGTCACTTCACATATCGCGATCTGCAGCGCGAAACATCGAAGTTCGCGAACGTGCTTAAGGCGCTGGGCGTGCGCAAAGGCGATGTCGTCACGCTGTACATGGGCATGGTGCCGGAACTCGCGATCGCGATGCTCGCATGCGCGCGAATCGGTGCGGCGCACTCCATCATCTTCGGAGGCTTTGCAGCGCATGCGATCATCGACCGCGTCCGCGACGCCGGATCGAAGGTCATCGTCACGTGCGATGGCGCATGGCGACGCGGCAACATCGTGCCGTTGAAAACGAACGTGGATGCTGCGTGCCTCGAACTTCCCGGCGTCGAGCACGTGATCGCACTGCGGCGCACGGAGAACGATGTGCAATGGAACTCGCCCCGCGATCACTGGTGGCACGATCTGATGCTGACGGCGAGCGACGTGTGCCCGCCGGAACATTGCGACTCCGAGGACCTGCTTTTCCTGCTGTACACCTCGGGATCGACCGGCAAGCCTAAAGGCATCCGGCACACGACCGGCGGCTACATGGTGTACACCGCGACCACCGCAAAGGAGGTGTTCAACCTGGTGCCTGGCACCAGCCAGGTCTTCTGGTGCACCGCCGACATCGGCTGGGTCACCGGCCACTCCTACGTCGTGTACGGCCTGCTGCCCAATCGCGTGCCGACGCTCATGTATGAAGGCGCGCCGAACACGCCGGCAGAAGACCGCGTGTGGGACATCGTCGAGCGCCATCGCGTCACGCATCTCTACACGGCGCCAACCGCGATCCGCGCGTTCATGAAGTGGGGCGACGAGCATCCGAAGAAGCATGATTTGTCGAGCCTGAAGGTTCTTGGTTCCGTCGGCGAACCCATCAATCCTGAAGCCTGGATGTGGTATCGCGATGTCATCGGCGGTGGCCGCTGTCCGATTGTCGACACGTGGTGGCAAACGGAGACCGGCGGTCACATGATCACGCCGCTGCCTGCAGCAACGCCCCTCGTGCCCGGATCGTGCACGCTGCCGTTCTTCGGCATCGATGCGGCGATTGTGAATGAAGCCGGTGACGAACTGCCCGCCAATCACGGTGGCCTGCTCGTCATCCGCAAGCCATGGCCTGCGATGCTGCGCGGCATTCACGGCGACCGCCAGCGCTACATCGACACGTATTGGTCGCGCGTGCCGGGCATGTATCTCGCGGGCGACGGCGCGCGGCGCGATGAGAGCGGCTACTTCTGGATCATGGGTCGCATCGATGACGTCATCAACGTGAGCGGCCATCGGCTCGGCACGATGGAGGTCGAGTCGGCGCTCGTCTCGCATGATGCGGTGGTCGAAGCGGCCGTGGTCGGCGTGCCGCACGAGATCAAGGGCACCGGCATCGCCGCATTCGTGACACTTGGCCCAGGGCATACGCCGAGCGAGCAATTGCGCAAGGCGCTGATCGAGCACGTGACACAGGAGATCGGCGCGATCGCCCGTCCCGACGCGATCCGCTTCACGCAGGCGCTGCCGAAGACGCGATCGGGCAAGATCATGCGCCGCCTGCTGCGCGACGTTGCTGCCGGCAAGGACTCGGTCCAGGACACGACGACGCTCGAAGACTTCGCGGTGCTCGCCAAGCTGCGGGAGAGCGACGAGTGAGCCGAGCGACCACGAAAGCGGCGAAGCGCTCCACTGTGTCGAGCCCGCGCGAGCACTCCGTCGTGCGCGACCAGCACGCACTCGAGACGGCCGAGGACTATTGCGAAGCGATCGCCGATCTGATCGCCGCCGGCGGTGAAGCCCGTGTCGTCGGCCTCACCCGCCGATTCGGGGTCAGCCACGTCACGGTGAGCCGAGTCGTGGCCCGTCTGCAGCGGGAAGGCTTCCTGCGCACCCAGCCGTACCAGCCCATCGAACTCACCCCGCGCGGCAGGCGGCTGGCTGCCGACAGCCGCGCCCGCCACCAGGCGGTGTTCGCGTTTCTGCTGGCGCTCGGCGTGGACGAGGCCACCGCCCGGATCGATGCCGAAGGGATCGAGCACCACGTCAGCCCCGCGACACTGCGGGCATTTGCGAGGTTTGTCAGCCGTAGCGGAGGGGCGGGGCGCCAATAAGGCGAAGTGGCAGGACCGAGGGGCTGCGTTGGTGCTTTGACGCGGTTGTAGCTAATGCTACAGTAGCCATGGCTTCACACTTGATGGAGACAGATCACCAATGGCCCTCAGTCGACGCTTGCTCTTTCCTCTGATCGCGTTCATCCCGTTGTTCACCATTGCTCTCGCGGGTTGCGACACGCGCACCGGAGACGGTCCGCCATCTACCTCGCCATCGATCACGATCGTCACGACCACGCCCATGCTCGGCGACATGGCGCGGCGCATCGGCGGCGAGACTGCCCAGGTGACGAGCCTGCTCGGCGAAGGTGTCGATCCGCATCTCTACAAGCCGACGCGGACGGACATTGCAACGCTGCTCGATGCTGATGTGATCGTCACGAATGGACTGTTTCTCGAAGGGCGTATGCAAGACTCGTTCGAGCGCGCCGTCGCGGCCGGTCGAACAGTCATCAACATCGGCGCGTCGATTCCGGCGGACGAGCTGCTGAATCCCCCCGCCCACGGCGAGGCCGAGGCGCACCCCGATCCGCACATCTGGATGGATCCCGAACTCTGGGGGCGCTGCGGCGCGATTCTCGCAGAGGGATTGAGCAAGCACGACCCGTCTGATGCCGACGGATATCGTCGGCGCGCGGGCGAGTTCGCGGCGCTTGCTGCGGAACTCGGCACGAATGCGCAGACGGCGATCGACTCCATTCCGAAGGCGCGCCGCGAACTGGTGACAGCGCACGACGCGTTCGGCTACTTTGGCCGACGGTTCACATTGACAGTGCACGCGATTCAGGGAATTTCGACCGAGAGCGAGGCCGGCCTCGCCGATCTCGAGCGGCTCGTGCAGTTCCTCGTGGAGCGCAAGATCCCCGCGGTGTTCGTGGAGAGCACCGTGTCACCGCGCACGATCGAAGCGCTGATCGCCGGCGCCAAGGCGCAGGGTCACAACGTGCAGATCGGCGGCGAGCTGTACTCGGATTCGATGGGCGCACCTGGCACAACGGAAGGCACGTGGCCGGGCATGATCGCGCACAACGTCGAGACGATCGTGACGGCACTCGGCGGAACAGTCCCCGCAGGCGGTGTTCTGCCGAAGGGGCTGCGCGACGAGCGCTGATCATGCACAGACCAATTGACATTCCGCTTCCCGCCGAGCATTCGCCGAGCAGTCCCCTCTCAGTGCATGCCATGACCGTAGCGTATCGCAGCAAGCCGGTCCTGTGGGATGTCGATTACGACGCGCCGGCACAGAGCCTCATCGCGATCATCGGTCCCAACGGCGCCGGCAAGAGCACGCTGCTGAAGGCGTGTCTCGGACTCGTGCCGATGGCAGCGGGCCACGTGGCGTTCTGGGGAAAGTCGCTGCGGGATGCACGCACGCGCATCGGCTACGTGCCGCAGCGCGAAAGCGTCGATTGGGAGTTTCCGGTGTCGGCGCTCGATGTCGTGTGCATGGGCCGATACGGCAAGATCGGCTGGCTGCGCGGCGTGTCGCGCCAGCATCGTGAGGCGGGACTTCAGTGTCTCGAACAGGTCGGCATGGCGCAGTTTCGTGATCGGCAGATCGCTCAGCTGTCCGGCGGTCAGCAGCAGCGCGTGTTCCTGGCACGCGCGCTCGCACAGGAAGCGGAACTCTATTTCATGGACGAGCCCTTCGCGGGCGTCGATGCCGCGACGGAGAAGGCGATCGTCGATGTGCTGCGGATTCTGAAGTCGAACGGACGCACGGTCATCTGTGTGCATCATGATTTGCAGACCGTCGCCGAATACTTCGACGCCGTGCTCATGCTCAACCTGCGCGTCGTCGCAGCGGGTCCGGTGGGCGCTGTCTTTACGACCGAAAACCTGCAGAAAACCTACGGTGGAAGGTTGACGCTTCTCGACGCCGCAAGTCACGCGGTGGCGCGCGCTGCGAGCGAAGGACCGACCCCGCGATGAGTGTGGCCGCGACATTCGTGCAGTCACTGACACTGCAGGGCGGACGGAACACGCTGCTCGTCATCGTGGGCACCGCTCTCCTTGGCTTGGCCGGAGGTGTCGCCGGATCGTTCGCGCTCCTCCGCAAGCGCTCGCTGTTCGCCGATGCGCTGGGCCACGCGACGCTGCCGGGCGTGTGCGTCGCGTTTCTCATCGCCGAAGGACTTGGCTCGTCCGGGCGCAGCCTGCCGGTCCTTCTGGCCGGCGCCACGGTCGCCGCGGTGCTGGCGACCGTGCTGGTGCAGGCGATGCTGCGCTACACACGACTGCATGAAGATGCCATCATCGGTGTGGTCCTGTCGGTGCTGTTCGGCGTCGGCGTCGTGCTGCTTTCCGTCATTCAGACACTTCCGTCGGGAGACCAGGGCGGACTGAAGACGTTTCTGTTTGGTCAGACGGCCGCCATGCAGCAGCACGACGCGATCCTCCTCGGTGCTATCGCGCTGGCAACAACGGTCGTGGCCGCTGCCTTCTTCAAGGAGCTGGCGCTCGTCGCGTTTGACGAACTGTTCGCCCGCGCGATCGGACTGCGCACCGGTGCGTTTGATCTCCTCTTGCTGCTGCTCGTCGTCGCCGTCACGGTTGCGGGACTGCAGGCCGTCGGCCTGATGCTCGTGATCGCGATTCTGATCATCCCGCCTGTCGCCGCCCGCTTGTGGACGAATCGCACAAAGCGATTCGTGCCGCTTGCCGCGCTGATCGGCGCCGTGAGCGGCTGGATCGGCGCGAGCATCTCGAGCCTTGCCCCGCGTCAGCCAGCCGGCGCCGTCATCGTGCTCACTGCGGCATCCTTCTTTCTCATCAGCCTCTTTGTTGCACCGCGCGGCGTGCTCGCATCACAGTGGCGGCGGGCACGCCTGTCGACGCGCATCGCCGCCGATCACGTGATGAAACTGCTGCTCAAGCGCGCGATGCCGACGCGCGAACTCGCGCGCTCGCTCGGACACCGCGCCGGCACCACGGCAGCGCTCGCGCAGGTGCTCAAGCTCCGCGGATACGTGCACCGCACCGCCGACGGCTGGACGTTGACGGAGCGCGGCCACGCCGCTGGCGCCACGATCGCGCGCAACCATCGGCTGTGGGCGCTGTATCTCGTGCGCGATGCGCACCTCGCGCCTGATCACGTCGATCCCAGCGCCGAGGCGATCGAGCACATTCTTGACCCGGTATTGCTGCAGGATCTCGAGCGCACGCTCGCGGCCGAACCGTCACCCGCTGCCACAACGGGGCGCGGATGATTTCACCCTCGCTGCACAGCCTGCTGGCGATCGACGTTCCCCCGCTGCTCGCGGCGCTCCTGTCCGCTGTCGTGTGCGGGCTGCTCGGCAACTGGCTGGTGCTTCGCCGCATGAGTCTGATGGGTGACGCCATGAGCCACGCGGTGCTGCCCGGCATCGTTACTGCGTTCATCGTGACCGGAAGCCGCGCGCCGCTGCCAATGTTCCTCGGAGCGCTCATCGCCGGCGGAGCGACGGCGCTCTTTTCCAGTCTCGTGCGGCGTCATGCCCGCGTGGACTCCGGCGCAGCAATGGGCGTCGTGTTCACGAGCATGTTCGCGCTGGGTGTCCTCCTCATCGAACAGGCGTCGGCACGGCAGGTCGATCTCGATCCGGACTGTGTGCTGTACGGCTCGCTGGAAACGCTCTTTTGGTTCCCGCCCAGCACCTGGCACGAGCTCCTGCAAATGAGCACGTTCGCGGCGATTCCCACGCCGATCAAGACGCTCGTGTGCGTCACAGCCGCGGCCGCGGTCGTGACGCGGCTGCTGCGCAAAGAACTCGCGCTTGCGAGCTTCGATCCGGAGCTGGCAACATCGCTCGGATTCCGCGCCGGCTGGCTGCATGGCGTGCTCATGCTGCTGGTCGCGGCCGCAACCGTGGCGAGTTTCGAAGCGGTCGGTTCGATTCTCGTGGTCGCCATGCTGATCTGTCCCGCTGCGACAGCGCGGATGTGGACTGACCGGCTGCGCACGCAGATCAGGCTGTCGGTGGTCTTCGCGTGCATCGCAGCGATCGGCGGCTATCTCGCTGCGGTGACGGCGCCGCACTGGCTTGGCACATCGCACGCGCTCAACGCTGCGGGCTCGATCAGCGTAATGGCCGGCGTGGTGCTGGGGCTGTCGGCCTTCCTCAGTCCGGCGCACGGCATCGTTGCGCAATGGTGGCGCCGTCGCGCACTCGCGCAGCGCGTCACGCGCGAAGATGTCCTCGCGCTGCTCTTCCGGCTGTGGGAGCGCGGTATCGAAACGGCGGACGAGCAGCAGCTGCGCGCTTCACTCGGCGCGACTGCAGTCCGCGACGGGATCCGTGATGCGCTCCGCGCCGGCGAGATCGCACGCGACGGCCCGCGCTACCGGCTCGCCGGACGCGGCCTGGAGCACGCGCGATCCATCGTGCGCAGCCATCGCCTGTGGGAAAGCTATCTCGTCGAGGAAGTCGGCCTGTCGGCGGACCATGTGCACGCGACAGCGGAGCAGCTCGAGCACGTGCGCGAGGCGCTGCCGTCGCCGCCGCATCGCGAGAGTGATCCGCATGGTCGCGCGGTGCCGTAGCGCCGGCCGCTCACACTCTGCGACGCGCCCGCTGCGTCGAGATGGTCAGGTTCTACGGTGATTCTGGTCCGCGAGCAGCATCTCGCGCGGCACGCACCGCGAGATGCAATGACAGACGTTGGTCTCGGAGGGGTCAAAGAGATGTTGGCGCGCGAATCCCATGAGGACGTCGGCGATGATGCCGGCGTGAAACGAGCGACCCCGGAAAAAACTATGTTATTTCCTGCTGATTGATGCGATTGTGGAGGAAGACCGGACGCTGCGCAGCCGCGGCGATTCAGTGAAAGAGTGTGTCCATTACGACGCGCGTGCGTGGCGCATCAGGCGGAAGATCGCGATCGATCTGCCCGCCCAGCCGGAAGAGATCGAGAAGGCGGTTGCCGATCCGCTGCTGATCGCGAAGTGGCGGGAAGAACTGTCGAGCCTCTCCTTCTTCCACAAGCTCCTCAAGCAGAAGATCGCCAGGGCGATCAATCTCGCAGCCGATGCCACCGGCCACTGCTGGGAGGGACGGTTCAAGTCGATCGTCGCGCTCGATGACGACGCGGTCATCGCCCACATGGTCTACGTCGCGCTCAACCCCGGTGCGAGCGTCGATCGCCGATGCGCTTGACGAGTACGAGTTCGCGACGGTGGCCGAACGGGTCGAGGAGCTGAAGCGCCGCATCGCCAACGGCGAGTTCGCAGGCGAGGCGGCCGCCGCCCGCGAGCGTCTCCGGGATGCACAGCTCCTTCCCGCGATGCCGTGCCATCCGGGCCCCGCCGTCTGCGCGATGCCGGTCCTGCCGGGCGGCATCGAGAATCCCTGGCTGAACGGCCGTGTCCCGCCGGTCATCGAGGGCTCAAGCCTCGCGGCGTTCCTTCATGGCGCCGATGCGGAAGGCCGCGAGCCGCTGTTCGGCAAATCCGGCTGCATCCCGGAGTCGACGCCGCGTGTGCTGGCGCAGCTCGACGCAGAGCTCGCGGTGTTTGCCGTGGAGCAGGCGGCGTCGTCACCGCTGATGCGGGCAGCACGCTCGATCACCGCGAAGCTCGACGGGGCGATGAGCCAGGCACGGCAAGGCGCGTGGGGCAACTTCAGCGGCAGCGCGAAGTCGCTCGCGCAGCACGCAAAGGCGGCCGGCAGGAAATTCGCGGTCGGGATCTTCGGCGATGCCGAGGACGGCAGCGGACGCCGCGTGAGGGCGGCGGCTGCGGACCGCGATGGCGATGCGGCGCCGATCGCGCCGCCGCCGCACGCGCTCGCCACGTAGCGCTTGCACCGCGCCGGATCGACAATCGACGAAATCACGAGCGCCTCCGGATCTCCGGCGGCGATCGCATGCGCGGAGCAGGCGTTCAACTGGCCGCGACGGCTTCAGCGAAGACCAAATCCCCGCGTTTGAGCGATCATGCCCTTCGCGCCGGTGTGTTTTAATGTCACATTGGGAGCCGGATCGCCGAGAATGGCCGGGGAGCCGCTCGAAATCGCTTTTTGAAGGTGAGTGTCCTTAATGATTTGCGGCTTCGGTTTCGGCGCGGGCCCGCGTCTCTTTGCGGCGAGACCTTCGGCGCCGCGGCTGCGGATCCCGCGCCGCCATGCGGCGAGGTTTGACGAGTAGATCCCCTCGCGGCGCAGGAGCGCGCCCACCTGGCCCGGTTCAGTGCACGCATCGGCCTCGCGGACGACGCGTTCCCTGTACTCGTCGGTGAAGCGTCGTCGCGTGGCCCGCGGCTCGACGCGGGGATCGGGATCGGGCGCCCGCGAGGGGACCCCTGCGCTGCGCTGCGGGCTCCCCTCGCGGGGCGGCGGGGTGCTGCTGGTTCGATTGTTCACTGGGACGGATCCATGTGCCCTGGACACTAAACTCGGGGACGGGAATTGTCTCAGTCATGTTGGCACGGAGGGTCGATGAAAAGGGCGGCAAGGTTCGCTCAATCCCCTGCCGTGCAGACCTTCAGCAGTACATCGACGAGTATCTCTCCGTCGTCGGAGTCGTCGACCCACACACGCCGCTCTTCCTGTCTCTCGTTCGTCGAACGGAAACGATGAGCGGCCGCGGTCTGACGGAGAACGACTTGCTCCGGATGTTGAAGCGGCGCCTGAAGGCTGCGGGTCTCCCTGCACACGTGTTCAAGTGCCACAGCTTGAGAGCTTCGACCGCAACCGACCTTCTCGAGCAAGGTGTCGAGCTTGCAGATGTCCAATTTCTGCTCGGTCACTCCGACCCACGAACAACCAAGCTCTACGACCGCCGCAAGATGCAGGTGACGCGGAACATCGTTGAGCGAATTTCGATTTGACTTCCAAGTTCGTCGACCCCGCATCGCGCGTTTGATGCAGACGATGCAGTCGCGGTCTCAAGTTTTCGCAATCATGATCGTGATGTCGTTCACAACTTCGTCCGACGGGAAAAGCACGTCGAATCGAGTGGCCGGAAACACGACCCCACATTCTGTGCACTGCTCGCCGCTACCCCGCAGAAATCCGCAGTGCGGACAGGCGCCCCGTCTCTGCCGACTCATGCGCCGAATTGCAGAAGGCAGAAGTGCCAAGACTAAGAGACCCGAAGACCAGCAGGCAGTGTCCACGATGAACCCGAGAGGTGACGGCGGCAGCCGAATGACCCAGCACACGGCCTGCCACCATCCAAGGTTTGGATTGTGGAATCTAGAGGACCTAATCACCCACTCGTCGGCAGCCAACGCTCCAAGAGGAAAGCCCAATGTCACATTGGCGCCGGTATCCACGGCCATCAGCGCCTGTTCGGGCGATGGCCGAACCGAGAACATCCAAGCATCCTGCGCGTGCAGAAGTCCACGGTGCCGGCTTCCATAGAAGTCCGTCCACGCGACCGCAGGGACCGGCGGCGAGTCGCCGACGGCAGCCGTATAGTTCTCGAGCTTGTAGTAAGCGTCCCACCGCTGGAGGAGTTCAAACTGCTGGCTCTCAAGCGCTGGCGCTACCCATGCCACCAGCAGTGCGAACCACATTCCGCAAGCGGCTGCCCTGAGGACTATCCGAGTGCGTCGCCTCATGCGTGCAGTCACAAGGGTTCGCAGCGCATGGAACGTGAGTGCCCAAACCACCACATCGAACGCCAGCGAATACCAGAGCACCCTCAAATGCCAGCCGCGCCCGTGGAGTGGGCCGATCGCATCCGTTTCATCGTGATCGAAAACGATGCGAATCGCTCTGGCCGGAAATCCAAGTGTCGTCACACCGATGGGTGAGGGAGCGTCACCACTCCCGTCGAGACGGCGCGCGGTGAGCACGTAGCGAGTGATGGCCACAGAATCCGATTCAGCGATTGCGGCCACGGCCTCACTTGGGACGACCGCTCCGTTGAGGATGACGGGAGGCGTCGTGAATCCATAGCCAGTGCGCCACGCCACCGCCTCCGCCGATCGAGGCACCAGCAAGACAAGAATCGTGGTTCCCACGCAGGAAATAAGAACTGCGTGTCCGGCAAGCAGCAATGCCTGCCGGACACGCAAAACAATCGATCCCGTCATCGAGATCGGATTCCGTGAGCTGGGTTGAACGAGCGCCGTTCTCGATGGTCGATCAGTCACAGGGACACGCTGTCCATCCGACCCAGCTGAGTCCGGGTCCCGGCGCGTCGGCGTCGCCGCAGACGAAACCGGAGTTGTTGGGACCTCCTGGACATGCGTAGCCCGGCGGAATCCCACAATTCGGCGGCGTAAGGTAGAACGTGCTGGCGCGCTGAAGGTCGCTCTGCACTGATTTTGTCTGCGTGCAGATGCACGTCGAACAGTCCCAGTTGGTGGTGAGGACCGTTCGTGAATACGTGCACGTAATGGTCGCGCTGTATGAACATGTGACGGCACAATGAAGCGCATTCTCGAAGGGTCCACCAACAAAAGTCCATCCAGCTACAGGTCCTGTGCAGCCAGTGCAGATGGGACCAGCAATGACACTGTCCCAGTCCCAGCACAGCGTCGCGCATGCCAGAGACGACAAGGCGGTGTGCATTGCGGTCACGCCCTCGCCTTCGTGACCAGGGGCCGCCGTCACCTCCGCTTCCACCGCTGATGTAATGATGCTTAACACCTCGTTCTGACTGCACTCATGTTCAACATCCACGAGTTCGGGAAGCAGCGCCGCAGCTCGATAGCCAGCCGAAATTAGCGTGTCCACGCTCGGGGGTTCGACGAGGACTGAACAGTCGTCAATACCGCGTCGGTATGGAAGAGTCCATCTGTGAACAGCGTCCCGCTGGAGGCTGCCGTCGACGCAGGAGCGATCGGCCAACGATCTTGGGTACCGGCGGACACCCCGAGGGTATCCGTCACGAACTTTACGACACTGGCTTGGGATTCGGTGCTCTCCCAGGCATAGGCCCGCCATGTGCTACCCGTCTTCTTGAACCAAACTGATTCAATATTTGATCCACTCTGAGTACCGTCGATCTTCAGGGCGAGGATCGAATTCACCTGCGTCCCCGAGGTGGAGAGAGTGGGCGTGTAAACCCAACCCTCGGACAGGAAGTGCACTGTCGACACGGAGTCACCTCGGGTCGGGGAGGCGATTGCTGCAACAGACGCGATTGCTGCCACAATGCACAGAAACCAACTGGCCTGATTCATATGCTTCTCCTCGAAAGAACCACGAATAGAGCTGCGCCGGGATCTCGAATCGTTGAAGCACACTTCCTACTTGCCTCTGCGACCCTTTCCCGATTGAACTGCAGCGTACTCGCTCGCATTCTCCCTAAAGGGATCCTCCTGTTGCGAATCCAGTAGCCACGATGCGCTACGCTTTGCATTCAACGGTGCGGATCACCGCCGCCCGCAGTCGGAACATCAGACTGCGGGCTTTTGCCCATCAAATCAGTTAGCGGCGAACAGACCGTGTCGATCAGAGTGCCATTGAAGTACACCGCTGCCGCCGACCTAATCATTGACTCTTCATGGCCTTGCGGATCGGAGCGAGTGTTGGCGGCCAGAGTTGAACTGGTTCGAATGCGACCAACCAGCAAGCCGACTCGAAAGCTGCATCTCGCAGCCCTCCGGCACTTCTTCGACAAGCTCGTTCAGCGACATGCCGTGCCGCTCAATCCCGCACTCTCAGTGCGTGGTCCGAAGCACAGCGTCACCGAAGGCAAGACTCCGGCGATGGACGTGAAGCAGGTTCGCGAGCTGCTCCGTTCGATTCCGCTCACCACGAAGAAAGGCACTCCCGACCTTGGAGGGGCTACCGTCAAATCCTGTGTGTGGCGACGCCGGATTCAGGCGGCCTTCGATTGGATGATGCCGTCTTGGAACAGGACGCCGGCGACCACGTCGCCGAGCAGCCGGCTTGCGTTCAGCTTCCTCCAATGGCGCTGGGCCGCGTGCGCCAGCTTGAACACCATCGCGAGGCACGCCGCACGCGTGCAGTTCTGCTTCGTCTTGTCGTGACGCGTGCGGATCGTCGCGAATGTCGACTCGATCGGGTTCGTCGTGCGGATGTGCGACCAGTGCTCCGCGGGAAAGTCGTAGAAGGTCAGCAGCTTGTCGCGGTCCTTGTCGATGCACTCCGCCGCCTTGGGATACTTCGCGGTGAATGCGGCGACGAACGCGTCGAGCGCCTT
>ENA-ORBV01001975-ORBV01001975.1-microbial-mat-metagenome-genome-assembly--contig:-NODE-1975-length-44325-cov-9.288375_pt1 | contig 44325 bp, 36 predicted proteins | sample MGYA00237777_ERZ505514 | MGnify/ENA primary metagenome ERZ505514 (study PRJEB26160, sample SAMN06269048) | microbial mat metagenome | isolation source: Oligotrophic lake microbial mat | place... | reverse complement strand
TTCAAGCAGAAGACGGCATACGAGATTCGCCTTAGTCTCGTGGGCTCGGAGATGTGTATAAGAGACAGTCCATGGAGCGCGCACAGACATCGAGCGCGTAGTTCTTCCGGCACGCCTCATTAGCTGGCATGAGAAACGGATCGAGCGCTGGATGGTGGGCACCTCTTTGCTCAAGCACGGGTGCCCAACGCGTGTACAGGTGCCGGCCCGTTTCACTCACCACAGGGCCGCCTGTCTTCGCTGCGAAGCGAGCAGCAATGTTGGCGCTATCAAATTGAAAAACAATGTTCGCGCCGCATTCATCGTCAACACTTCGCACCGGCGCACTCTTTAGGCAGTTCTGAGTTTCACTCAAGATCCGACGCCCGGATCACCCAGCTCAAACATCTTCTACCTTCACCTTTCTAGGTTGTGTCTGCGTAAAACCTGACCGAAACCGGCAACGCTCGCCATGGAAAAACCCTCCCAAGCATGGACTTTTATACGACCCAATTTTGTGTGCCCGCAAAACAAGAGCCCGCAGAATCGAAAGTTATGCCACAATATGTGCTCAAGACTGGGTATTAGAAGCTCGCATTTCTTTCGGGAGTTTTTTCAAGATGGACGATCTTCCGCAGTTGGGCATTTGGCTCCGACAAGCTCTCCACGTCCTGTCCGGCGCCGAAGCCTTCGAACGGACACCTGAGGGCCTGTTGGCCTCCGGCGTTGAACACACCAGACATCAACCGGAGAGCGGTAGCTTGTGGACAGGTGGCATGCAGGCGCATGACTCGCTTGAGATCGCACTGGCCATCTCAGGCAGTGGCCTACTCGATGTCGGCTCCACGCGCTTCAGATTCCCTTCGGGATCGGTCGCCGTGATTCGGTCAGGGTTGCTGCACTCCGAAGGCTTCACTTCTAAGGGCCAAGAGTATGCGTCTGTTTGGTTTGGTCTGACGGCGAAGGATCGGGTGATCGTGCATATCTCGCAGTATTCACCGGCAACCGGGTGGGCTTGTCCTTGGTCGAGTGACTTTTCGCCGCGCGCAAGTACTCGCTTGCTGCCTTGGTTTCGCCCAGAAGGAGCGAGCGAAGATGTCGAGCTCGAACCATTGCGCGCAGAGCTGATGGCAGCCATCTCAGAACTCCACCGGGATGCCATCCGTAAGACGAAGAAGGCGCTAGCTTCCGATCCGAAAGCGCTCAGCACTGCCGGTCACCGTCGCGTGTTGGAGTGGGTGCGGGGGTACTTGGACCGCCACTATCGCCGGACGATCACGGTGGCCGAGGTTGCCAAGCTAACGCGCTACTCGCCGAATTATCTGGACGCCTTGTTCAGTGCCTGGCTTGGCATGGGCATCCACCAATATTTGATCTCGCGCCGCATGGATGAGGCCTATCGCCTGTGCCAGGCGTCCGATCTCAAGATCCAGGCAGTTGCGGCCAGTGTTGGCTACGAAGATGCGTTCTATTTCAGCCGCGCCTTCCGCCGCTACCACGGAAAATCGCCCTCTCAGGCCCAGGAACGGTCGCCGGTGCGCCGAGCCCAAGCGAGCGTCACCACTCGATCTTGAGCTGACGAATACGGCTCCCACCTGCGTTCAAGTTCTCGGCAAACACGCACCGATCGTCGGCCATTGCCAAACCTTGAGTGCCTCCTACAGACGCTTGAAGCAGGGCCTTCATAGCGACGGGGCCTTTCCCCGACCAACTCAATGCCAAAAGACTGCCGACGGGCGCTGCGTCAAGGAGTGCCAGCGCTCGACACTGAACGCCGCATTCCAGCGCAAGGCTGGAAACCTTCCCGCGCGCTAGCTCAACGCGCACAGGATCCTTCGCGAGTGTCCCATCGTCCAACAGCGTACCGAACAGCAGGTGCTCATTGGCGGTACCTGTCATGGTGCTTTCCACCCAGCCGACCACAACGTCTTCTCCGAACTTTGCCAGCTGGGGCAGACGACGTGCCCCACTTGTTTCCACGCAGCGTGCTTCAGGCTGTTTAACGCTGAACGTCACCGGATCCATGAGGATCGTGTAGATGTCCGAGGCATGAGTGGCCGATTCACCGTCCGACCATGCCATCCGGAGCCCCGCGGAAGTCAGCAGGAAAACGGGGTTTCGTGCGATTCCTGGCCGGTTCGACACACGAACCTCCTGCGCGATGTTCACCAAGGCGCGATCGAGCTTCGTCACGTAAAGCTCGCGATCATTGTCGCGCTCGTCCACCCATCCCACGACCCAACCACCGGCGACGTGGATTGCGACAACGTCGCTCACCTCTCGTCCCAACCGCGTGAGCATCCGCTGTTTGGTGCGCTGCCCACGCGCATCTAGCAGCGTCACGAAAACTTGCGGTTTACCTGCATCGAGCGCCGTCCACACCAGGAGGCTTTCGCCTTTGGGGCCAGCTGCCAGCGCAACACCGCCTGCCGAGTGCGCACGATACGAAACCACGAGTGGCTCTGCGGGCGCCGCTTGGGACGTGCTTAAAGGGGCTCCGGCGCTTGGTTTGAGATCCACCAACGCTAGCGCAGAAAGTTCTGCGCGAACGGGCAAGAGCTTGCCGTCTGGAGCGGGAACCTTGGGATTTTCGTAAGGAATGTTGGGGTCAAACTGGGTGACCCAACTGAGGAGCTTTCCCCGACTGTTGGAGGCCAAACTCAAATCTGCGAGGGGCACCGAAAGCTCTTCTAAAACTCTATTTTCGACCACACGCGGCTGCGCCTCCGGCACCCATCGCGTGGCAATCGGTAAATACGCTGTTGAGCCCTGCTCCCAGGCTAGCGAGTAAATCGGCGCGGGCTCCAGCTGCTTGGCCGCTAGAACTGAGCAACGGCTCCCGGCGCAACTGAGATTCCACGCCAAGGGGACACTGCGCTCTTGCCCCTCGCCGCCCAGGAACAATGGCTGAGAACCTAAAACGCTGAGATCGGGAGCCAGCTGTACCATCGAGGGGGCAGATTGGGCCTGGCAGCTGTCTTGGCTGCGACACACGCGCCCCGGGACCAGCAACGTCAAACCCTTTGGATTCGAGGTCGCCTCGAGTTCCCAGCTCGCCGAGTCCACGGTTTCGATGCGTGCGGTAGCTTCTCCCACCGTTCCGTCGTCGAACACGCTCGCCACGTGCACGTCCCTTGAGTGTTTTCCACGCGCGGGCTTCTGCTCCCAGATCGCAAAAGCCCGATCGCCCGAAGCGCTCGGCACTAGCTTCTGGAGGGTTTGCTCACCCACGGGGCTGAGCGCGCTCGGCTCGCGGAGCACTTTGCCTGCTGGGCTCACGAGTGACCAGAGAATTCGAGCTTCGCCACTTTGCGTATCTGACCAACCGAGCGCCAAATTGTTAGCGAGTGCGGTGAGATCCAGGTCTAGGTTCGCGGTGGGGGATTCGGCGACTACCGTAGCGGCTCCCAACTTGGCGCCCGCATGATTCAGCCGCAAAACCTCAACGCTCCCCTGCGCTTTCACACCCAGCTGACCCTGAACCACCGCGAGCGCGGCACCTTCACCGAAAGGCACCATCTGCCAAGCCTTCGCATCTCGCGCCACACTTTCGACATTACCCACGGGCACCCCGAGCGCGTTCAACTTGAGAACGACCACGTCGGCGGTCTTCCCACGAGCCGTTGCCCAAGTGAGAAGCGGTCCGTGCGCCACGTCGAGCGCATCCAGCCAATAGGTTGCGCCGACGCTCTCCGCGAGTGTGGTGAGCTCATTCAGCTTGATTCCCGAGCTATCGAGGGCCAGCAACTGAATGCGATGCCGCGCCGCACCCGCTTCCGAGCTAACCTGTGAACTTGCCAACACGGCGAATCCACGCCGCGGCTCCGTTTCACCCCAACGCACTGACTTGAGTGCCAGACGTTCGAGGCTGCCCTCCAATTTTGCCACAACCCGCGGCGCGCCCGTCTTCTCAAGCGCAGAGTTAATCTGTAACGCTAAGAGCTCCGTATTCCCGGGAGCACGAGTGACGGCCCAGACCAGAATGCCCCCGGTCTGACCCGGAGCAAAATAAGGTCCAAAGCTGCCCGCGGGAACCTCCGCTAAGAGTGAGGTTTGCGGGAGTGGCTCGTGGGCTTGAGGAACGCGCGATCGTCTTCTGTGGGCTGCAAGAGCCGCGTCATGACTGGGGAGCGTCGTGGCAGGCGGGGGCTGCGCCGCACAGCCCGCGGCAAATGCTAACGACACGCCGAACTTATGTAGCCACCTTCTTCGCACACACAGAACCTGCCAGGCACCCGTTTCAGACGCAACCGGCCTTTCAATCAGCATGTGCCACGTGTAAGACCTGGCTCGGAGCACAACCAAGAATGTGTGGAATTGCCGGTTTCATCAGCTCGCGCCGAGCGCTCGCTTGGCCTGAAACGCTGAAAACTATCACGGACACACTCACGCATCGTGGGCCTGACGGCAGTGGCTATTGGTTGGACGCTCAACACGGGATTGCACTCGGACATCGCCGACTTGCGATTGTGGACCTGACCGAGGAAGGCGCCCAACCCATGCGCTCCGAGAGCGGGCGCTACCACCTTTCTTACAACGGGGAAATCTACAACTTCAAATCCTTGCAACAGGAACTGCAGGCGCTCGGGCATCGTTTCCGGGGTCACTCCGATACCGAGGTTTTGCTGGCAGGCATTGATCAGTTTGGCCTTGAGAACACCGTGCAGCGAATTGCGGGCATGTTCGCCTTCGCGCTCTGGGATGGAAAGCTCGGCCTCTTACACTTGGTGCGCGATCGCCTTGGCATCAAGCCGCTCTACTACGCGCGCTTGCCGGATGGCGTGGTGTTTGGCTCGGAGTTGAAGGCGCTGCGTGCCTTCCCGGGCTTTTCACGCAGTATCGACCGCGAAGCGTTGCACCTTTTCATGCGGCATGATTACGTGCCGAGCCCCTACACGATTTACGAAAACGCCTACAAGCTACCACCCGGTTCGATCCTGACGCTGCCTGCTGACTCCCAGAAGCTCGCCCAGGCTTTGAGCGATTTTTCGCCGCAGGCCGGGGCTCACGCGGGATTGGCTCCGAAGGCGTATTGGTCCGCTGAAGAGGCCTATTTGCGTGGCGAAACCGCCCCGGATCTGCGCTCTGACCCAGAGATCCAGAGTTCACTAGAACAACTCCTGAGCGAGGTTGTGCAAGAGCACATGGTTTCAGATGTTTCGCTGGGAGGCTTCCTCTCGGGCGGCATCGATTCTTCGCTCGTCGCAGCACTCATGCAGACACGCGCATCCCGACGCGTGCGCACCTTCTCGATAGGCTTCGAGGAGGCAGCCTTCAACGAGGCCCCACACGCCCAGGCCGTCGCGCAACACCTCGGCACCGACCACACCGAAATGTACGTCACATCCCAAGCAGCGCGCGACGTTATCCCAAAATTGCCTTTCTTTTACGACGAACCATTCGCAGATTCGTCGCAGATCCCGACGCTGCTCCTGTGCAAGCTCACGCGCCAACACGTCACGGTGAGCCTTTCTGGCGATGGCGGAGACGAACTCTTCGCTGGCTATCCGCGCTACTTTGAGACACCCAAGCTTTGGGAGAAGCTCAACCGTATTCCCAGACCGCTCCGACGTGTTGCGGCGGGCGCACTCGCGAATCTTCCAGAGCAGTACTGGAGTCACGCCATGCGCTTGGCGCAAAAAAGGCTGCCCAGTGCCATCCGGCCACGTGCGGGTTCCAGCACAGGAAAACGCGTCGGCGACGTGTTTTCTGCAGGTGAGCCCGACGATGTCTACCGCTGCCATATGTCGCACTGGAGCGATGGCCTTGGTTTAGTGAAGGGCACGGGCACGCAGGGCTATCCGACCCCGCTCACGCGTGAGCCTCGATTGGGGGAGCTTCGCTCCTTCTTGAAACGTATGATGCAAACGGACACCGTCAGTTATCTTCCTGACGACATTCTCGTGAAAGTGGATCGCGCGAGCATGGCAGTTAGCTTGGAAGCGCGTGTGCCCTTGCTCGATCATCGCGTCTTGGAGTTCGCCGCCCGGCTACCGGAGAGCCTGCTCACGCGCGACGGCAAAGGGAAGTATCCTCTGCGTCAGATTTTGTATCAGCACGTGCCCCGGGCGCTCATCGATCGCCCCAAGATGGGGTTTGGGATCCCGCTCTCCGAATGGCTGCGTGGCCCACTTGCCGCTTGGGGTCGCGATCTCTGCGACCCGAACAAGCTGAAACGCGAGGGCTACCTCAATCCTGCAGTGGTCACGAATGCTTGGGAAACACACGCCTCCGGAGCCGGCGAGCGCCACTACGCGCTGTGGAATGTATTGATGTTCGAAGCATGGCTCGAGCAAGAAGCGAAGGCCTGAGTGCCCATTTTATGCGTATTCTGATGGTGATCGACAGTTTGAGCGGGGGCGGTGCTGAGCATATCTTTACCACTATTGCCTGCGCTCTTGAGGAGTCGCACCAGGTGGAAGTGTTGGTGTTCCAAAGATCTGGCATACACCTGCAACGGCTAGAAGCCGCCAGCATTCGAGTAGCTGAGATCCGAACTGATGGCTCCAAGCTTCGCTTCTTCGCTCGCGTGCGGCAGCACATGCGCAGCCTCAAGCCCGATGTGGTCCTTTCCTTCATGGACACGCCCAATTTGGTGTCAGGAATTGCACTCCTCGGTACGCGCATTCCACTCGTGCTCTCCTTTCGGTCTGACCATCGATCCGCTCCGCAGGATTTTCACCAGCAGCTCAAAGATTGCTTGCTCTATTTTGGTTTGCACCGCGCCCATTCAGTGATCGCGGTGTCCGAGCAGCTTGCTCGGTTTATGCGCGAAGATTTTCCTTTCGCGCGCCAGAAGCTTGTCGCTATCAATAATGGCCTGGATCTTGAGCGCTTGCAGTTGGAGGCGGAAAAGCCATTATCTCCAGAGGAAGAAGCTCTTTTCGCAACACCCACTGTGTTGGCCATTGGCCGTCTGGACGCAGCGAAGGATTACCCCACGTTGCTCCGCGCTTTTGCAACGCCAGGCAGCACACAGCGCGAGAGGCGCTTGCTGATCCTCGGATCCGGTCCAGACGAAGCTGCGTTGAAATCACTCGCCCAAACGCTCGGCATCCGAGACCGCGTGCACCTGCTTGGCTATGTTGAGCAGCCCGCGCGCTTCCTCCGGCGCGCCTCACTCTATGTGATGAGCTCGCGGTATGAAGGCTACCCGAATGCGCTCGCCGAGGCGATGTTCTTGAATGGCAGTTGCGTCTCGACTGACTGCCCGACGGGTCCCTCCGAAATCATTGATTCCGGAGTGAATGGGCTGTTGGTGCCAGTAGGCGACAGTCAGGCCCTGGCCTCAGCTATGGCAAGATTGCTGAGCGACTCCGCACTTGCGGCCCAATTTCGACTGCGTGCCAGGGAGGCCATGTCGAAACGGACGGTGGCAAAGATGGTCGCTGAATACGTGCGGGTACTGGAGGCAGCAGCTTGCCAGAGGCCTACTTAAGCGCACCAGCTTCTCCCGCGACCTCCGACGGACGTTCGATAGAAGTCCCTTGCTACCCCAGGCGCAAACGTTGTGCTTCTTCTACAATTCCGTCACTGACACAACGTGCACCGCATGCGGGTCTAACGGCACGCCACGAACCCGAAGTCGAACGGTTTTCTCAAAGCTAGGTTCCTCGTCAAAAAGGAGATACTGGAACCCATTGCCGCTGAGATCGATGCTGTGGGCAAGGTAGCTCCCCACTCGCAAGTGTTCTGAAAGATGCATCTGCGCCACCGGGCCTTCCTTTCGAATCACATCGAGCGCAACGTCTCTCCTTCGTTTCTGGGATGCCCCACTGGCTACGACTCGAATACCAGAGCCACGCTCCAATTTCACAACCCATTCATTGGCAACGGTGGGAACCTGAAGCTTCGGTACGCCCTGAAAGCGAAAGATGATCGGCGCGAATACGAGCCCCGCCACTAGAAGCCCAACCGGCAGAAGGCCTATACGATCCAACTCTCGGCATGGTTCCGTCGGTGGAAACCGGGAAATACCCGCAAGTTTACCCACCGCAAATGCTGAAAGCGCTGCAACGAGCGGTACGGTGGCTGCCAAAACGCGAGGACCACCGTCGGCAAGGAAGGGAGCTGAGAGCACCACGCCCAAGGCACCCATCAGTAAGAACCCGGGGAAACGCCGAGCGGGACGTCCAACCAACAAGACACCAACCGCGCTGAACAACAGAATGAACCAAACTGAAGAGGGGAACGCCGGACTGAACGGGTAAAAGAGGGGCAAGGGATCCATGAGATCCTTGGTCAAAGCCGCCAACAACGACTTCATGAGAACCGATGGCTGTGATTGGATCTGAGCAAAGGCTAGCTCATAGACTTTGTTGGACATCTGCCCATCGGAAAGCCCGTGGAGTTCGGCTGCATGCTGAGTGAGGACATAGCCCCAACCCTTTCCGCCGACTGCCAGGCCATAGAGCGTGTACGAAAAGTTCCCCTGAAACGTGGCCCCGGGCGCCACCACCAGGCGTGCTGCTAGGTAAACGCAACCGAGAAAAATCGACAGGCAGGCAGTTAGCCGGATCCCATTCTGCAAACTCATGCGCCACGATCGATGGTGCACGATCAGCAACTGAACAGCCACTAACGGCACCGCAAACAATGCGCCGGCGCGGGTGAGTACCGCGAGCGCCAGAACGCACACACCCGCACAGCTCAGCCAAAAATCGTTCCGCGAAAAGCCGCGCACGAGAACGCCGAGCGCCAGCACACCCATGATCAAACCCGCACTTTCGGACATGAACGTGCCTACGGTGCGAAAATAGAAACCAAAGACTAGGGCACAAAAACAGGCCGCCGCTGCCAGGCCCCAGCTTCTACATATCTCATGGGCGGCGAGGAGCATCACCAGGGAAAGCGTGATCGCCACCACGACGTAGAACGTTCCTAGATCCTGCCCGGCCAGCGCATATAGAATCCCAAAGAAGATGCTCGCGGTGGGGCGCCTTGAGTTCCACTCATCAAGGACTCCAAACTCGAATAGCGAACGTGTTCCCGTGAAATAGTTACTAGCGTCGCTGTAGGGAAGCACGTTGCCGACGAACGTTCCTTCGCCAATCGTCGGATGCAGAAAGAAACTCTCCACCATTCCGACAGCGGAAATTAGGATCCCAACAAACAGGATGAAATGGACGTGCGGGCTCTCGTAGATCCGTCGCATCTGAAGCGGCTGCGTACGCTCAAGTGCCAGGAGAACGGTGCCCAGCAGCAACCACACCATGCAAACATCCGCGGCAGGAATAGCCCAATGCAGCTTAAGGGTTGCCGCTAGAACGCCAACCCCAGCCAAAAACCACGCCACACTGGCCCACACTTTGGCACGGCCTACTGCTTGTCCCCAGACCCTTGCCTGCATGTTGTTCGGCCTCCGCGGCGCGAACAGCGCAACTAGCTCGCCTTTTCCGGTGGTGTCAAGCAATTCCGCTTGCGCTTGGCTTCGGTGCGACACGCTGCGTGCGTGGCCTTCAGAACGCCTCGGCGGAAGTGACGTGCACGAGGTTCCCTCCCAGCGTCTTTCCACGAACGCGAAGCCGAACGGTTCTGTCGAATGGAGGTTCCTGGTCAAACAGCAGATAGAGGCTGGACGGTCCCGTCAGATCTAAGGAACTTGCCAGAAAATTTCCAACCTTCAGTTGAGACGCCAATTTGAGTTCTCTGACTGCGCGCAGTCGACGAAGCTCCGAAAGCGTTTGATCACCGCGGCGCAACGGGGTGGTATCATCCGCAACGACCCGCACTGCGGAAGTTGGTTCAAACTTCACCACATGCTCGTTGGCATCCTTCGGAGCCGTTAGCTTAAGTTTCCCAGTGAGCCGAAACGCAGCAGGCGTTAGTACCAGCAAACCTAACAGCAAAAGCACTGGCGCCATGCCGACAAAGTCTCGTTTGGACGGGGCGACAGGTGGCGGCTGCTTTGCGATTCCAGCTGCTTGCGCGATTCCAAAGCAAGCAAGTGCTGCAACAAGAGGAACTGTCGCGGCCAGTACACGCGGACCGCCATCGGCCAACAGAGGAGCCGAAAGCACAACGCCCATGCCACCGAAGAGCAGGAACGACGGGTAGCGCCGGGCCGGGCGCGCAATGTTCAGCACGCCCACAGCCAGAATTAGCGGCAGAAACCAAATTGAAGAGGAGAAGCCCGGACTAACCGGGTAAAAGAGCCCCACCGGATCGAGCAGCTTGCTCGCTAGCCCATCCCAAAGTGTTTTGAGAAAGAGCGATGGCTCCTCATGAATCCTGGCGAAGGCAAGTTCATAAACTCTGGCAGACGCCTGGCCATCCGAAAGACCCTGGAGTTCGCGGGCGTGTGTGGTGGTCACGTACGCCCAGCCCTTGCCGCCAGAGGCAAGCCCGTACAGAGAGTAAGAAAAATTCCCTTGAAACGTAGCGCCCGGGGGCACGACAAGGCGCGCTCCCAGGTACACGGCACCCAAGTACCCAAGTGCGGCAACGACTACTAACACTGCGTGACGCCAGGATTCCCGCGCTGACCTGTGATGCCCGACCAAAATGGCAATAGCCACTAACGGCACCGCAAATAATGCACCGGCGCGGGTGAGCACGGCGAGCGCCAGGGTGCACACTCCCGCACAGCTCATCCAAAAATCGTTCCGCGAAAAGCCGCGCATGAGAGCGCTGAGCGCCAGCACACCCATGATCAAACCCGCACTTTCCGTCATGAACGTGCCGACGGTGCAAGAGTAGAAACCAAAGATAAGGGCGCAAAAACAGGCCGCTGATGCGAGGCCCCAGCTGCTACATATCTCTTGAGTGGCCAGCAGCATCACAACGGAAAGCGTGATCGCTACCACCACGTAGAACGTTCCTAGATCCTGCCCAGCCAGCGCATACAGAATCCCATAGAAGATGACCGCCGTGGGACGCCTAGAGCACCACTCATCGAGTACTCCAAACTCGAGTAGCGAACGCGCTCCCATGAAATAGCCACTAGCGTCGCTGTAGGGAAGCAGATTGATGGCGAATGCTGCCGGGTTGCCCGTGGGATTCACAAGGAAACGACTTTCGACCATTCCGACAGCAGAAATCAGAATCCCAACAAACAGTATGAAGTTAACGTGTGGGCTCTGGTAGATCCGCCGCATCTGAAGCGGCCGCGTACACTCAAGCGGCAAGAGAACGGCGCCGAGCAGCAACCACACAGTGCAAACATCCGCGGCCGAAAAGGCCCAATGCTGCTTAAGAGTTGCCGCTAGCACGCCAACCCCAGCCAAAAACCAAGCCACCCTGCTGGCCCACACTTTGGTTTGTCCCCGGACCCGTGCCTGCATGCTGTTCCGCCTCCGCGGCTTGAGCGCCGCAACTAGCCCGCCCTTTGCGCTGCTGTCAAGCAATTCCACTTGCACTTGGCTGCGGTTCGACACCAGCATGCGGCCGCATGTTGGACCTGAAAGAACTTCGGATCATGGTCACGGGGGGCGCGGGTTTTCTCGGCAAGAGTGTCGTGCGTCAGCTGGAGACACTTGGGGCAACTCAGATTATCGTTCCGAGGTCGCGCGAGTTTGACCTCACCGATAGCCATGCCACAGCGCGCCTATTCGCTGACACGCGCCCAGAGCTTGTGTTTCACTTAGCTGCTCAAGTGGGCGGCATTGGAGCCAATCTGGAACACCCCGGGAGCTTCTTTCGCGACAACATGGCGATGGGGCTGAACGTACTGGAGCAGGGGCGGCTCTTCGGAGTCCAGAAGCTGATCATCGCGGGCACCATTTGCGCCTATCCAAAATTTGCGCCCGTGCCATTCAAAGAAGAGGACCTCTGGAATGGTTACCCTGAGGAAACGAACGCACCCTACGGCGTCGCTAAGAAGGCGCTCTTGGTCATGGCTAACGCGTACCGCCAGGAGTTTGGTTCAAACTATGTGACGCTCTTCCCAGTTAACCTGTATGGGCCCGAGGACAATTTCGACCTCGGATCATCCCATGTCATTCCGGCCATGATTCGCAAATTTGCTGCGGCAAAGCGTGAGGGCAAGAGCGAGGTAGAACTGTGGGGTGATGGCTCACCGACACGAGAATTCCTGTACGTCGACGACGCCGCGCGCGGTCTCATTCTGGCGGCGCAAAGCTACGACAAGCCGGAGCCGGTGAATCTGGGCGCAGGCTTTGAGATCAGCATGAGTACACTCGCGCAATCGATTTCAGAAAAGATCGGCTTCATCGGGAGAATCCACTGGAATGCGGACAAGCCCAACGGACAGCCTCGGCGCATGTTGAATACTGAGCGGGCGGAAAAGGAATTTGAATTTCGGGCTCAAGTCATGCTCGATCAGGGCCTCTCTCAAACCATTGAGTGGTTCGAAGCTAACCGCGCGCTTGCGGAGCGTTGAGGAATTGGGATTCTTGAATGGCAACTCCGACCCACGTTGATTTACTTGAAGAGTCCTTCGGGAATGCCGATCCTGACCACTTTCGTTGGCAGACCGAGGATCCGGTGGTTTCGAGGGAGGAGCGAGCCTTGGTGCGCGCAGCTTTCGAGCCGCTCGGCGAACGCGTGTTGGATCTTGGCTGTGCGGAAGGCGCAACGCTCATTCATTTGGATCGCAGGCAGAACGCAACGGGGCTCGATCTGTTCCCGAAGAAGCTGGCGTTTGCCAGGTTACAGCTACCCAACGTTGAATTTGTTGAGGGCTCCGCCGATAAGCTGCCGTTTCCTGACGGGCACTTCGACCACATCCTCATTCGTGACGTGATCCATCATATCGAGGAGCCTTCGCGAGTGATCTCCGAGTGTGCGCGCGTGCTGAGCCCGGCAGGTCGATTGGATATTCTCGAGCCGAACGGTCGAAACCCCATGATCGCGGCGCATGCCCTGCTAAATCCGGTAGAACGACTCGAACTTCGCTCCAGCGTGAGCTACCTCACGCAGATCCTCGAGCCAGCGTTCCGCGTGAGCAAATTCGAGCGTTTCCAACCGATGCCGGTGCATCGCTTGGCGTTCCATCCGCGGTTGCAGAGCCTCGGTCTTCCGGCGCTCCCAGCTCTAGCCCCTGCGGTAAAATTTGTAGAAGCTGCGTTCGGTCGTGTTTTGCCGCGGGCCACGTGGGCGTACATTCACGTCCGCGCGTTCAAGAGTTCACGCCCCTAGGCGCAGCTTCCGAAAGCCAAAGGCGCTCATCTTGAGCAGCAGCCAACCGTGAGAAAAACGGCTGATTTTGGTGTCGCCGTAGGTGCGCGCACGATAGCGAATCGGCAGATCCACAATCTTCAAGTTGAGGCGCGCGGCGCCAAACAGCAGGTCAAAATCGCCGAAGGGGTCGAATTCTCCGAAGTACGCGCGGTTGGCGGCGATGCGATCGTAGTCCGTCTTGCGCAGCACTTTGGTCCCGCACAAGGAATCCTTGAGTGGCTGTTCGAGCAACCAGGATAGAACTACGGAAAAGAACTTGTTGCCGAGCAGATTGAGAAAGCGCATGGCTTCGCCCTCCATCGGATACACCAAGCGAACACCGTTGATAAACTCGCCCTTGCCGTGAATGAGCGCGCGGTAGAATTTTGGCAGCTCCTCGGGGGGCACAGTGAGATCTGAATCCAAAATCATTAAGATCTCGTTTTGTGCGATCGCATAGCCTTTTCGAACGGCGTCGCCCTTTCCCTTGCCCGCACCCTGATGAATGAGCTTGAGCGTCAATGGGCCCTGATATTCGGCCATGCAGGCTTCGATTTCTTCCACCGTGCCGTCGTTTGAATTGCCATCCACAAAGATTAACTCAGTGCGCTTACCCATCACCGGCGTACGCAGGATGGCGTCACGAATATTTCCTTTTTCGTTGCGGCACGGGCAAATCACACTGACTGAAGATTCCTCCACCACCTTGGGCGTGCTTTGACAAGCCACGAAATACGAAACCAGCGAGACCTGCGACAAAAGGGGCAGCTTCGCGCCCACGCGGTTGAGTGCCGCCGACACGAGCGGCACATTCACCGGCAAGAGCACATCCATCCCCCGCCTCACGACCTCAAAATCGGCGAGGTGCAGTAGATTCGAGATATCATCCATACTGAGCCACGCTTGATCGGGCCACTTGGTCTTGAGCCCCACCAACTCGGCGAAGCGAAGCGCAGGCTCCCAGATGAAGTTGTAGTAGGTAATGATCAACTTTCCGCCCGGTTTGAGGAGCGCCCGAAGGTTCTCAATGGTGTTCTGGATATCACTGAGCAGGCCGACGACATCGGTGAGAATGATGTAATCGAAGCCTCCCGCGGGCAGTGGATCGCACTCCACATCGAGCGTAACGAAATCGATTTCTGGATGGCGCTCCCGGGCAAGCTCCGTCATGACCGAGGAGATATCGATGCCCACGCCTCGCCGAGGTTTGACTGAGGCGACCAGGTCACCCAGGCCGCTGCCCACTTCCAGAACATCGGAGTTAGGCACTACCAGGCTCTGCAACAACCGCTGGAGTTCGCCCACGTAGTAAGGATATCGATGCAGAGAGTCGATCCGCTGCCGCGCAATCGCATCAAACCGAGCGACGCGCGAAAAGCTGGGTGGAACGCTGCCCGAGGGTGCGCGGGTGGAGAACTTGGAAGGAAGCTGGCTCACGGCGCGGGAGTGGAGTCGCTCCGCCCTTGAAAAACAAGAGCGTGCCTAAATTTCAGCAATTTCTTAAGGCTTCAAGCAAGCCTTGAGTCCAATGAGTCCACCAGTTGGCGCGGATGGTCGCGCTCAGATACCGTAGCGCACCGCCACCACCCTCTTGCTGAGGCTCGCCGCCAATGAACACGCTCACACTCGCCGAGAATATACGAACGGCCGCTCGAACCTTGCGCCGAAAAGATCCAAGCCTTGCGCGGGTGATGCGCGAAGTGGGGCCGTGCCTGCTTCAACCCAACCAAAAGCAATCTCCCTACGAGTCCTTGGTCCGCGCAGTGGCCCACCAGCAGCTCCACGGCAAAGCCGCTGAAACGATCTTGGCGAGATTCGTGGCGCTGACCCCCGGGAAGCGTTTTCCCACTCCTTTAGAAGTACTCAAGCTCAAACCAGAATCCCTGCGCGGCGCCGGATTCTCGGCAGCTAAAGTGCTCTCAATTCTAGACATCGCACGCCACAGTCAAACCGGCGTGGTACCTTCCTCCCGCGCTGTTTCCAAGCTTGACGACGAAGCACTCGTTGACCGCTTGACGGAAGTCCGAGGGATTGGGCGCTGGACGGTCGAGATGTTGTTGATCTTTCACTTGGGTAGGCCCGATGTCTTGCCTGTCGACGACTTCGGAATTCGCAGTGGGTTTCAAGCCGCGTACGGGCTACCTGAAATGCCGAAACCGAAAGCCCTGCTGGCCTACGGCGAACTCTGGCGCCCCCACCGGACGGTCGCCGCGTGGTACCTTTGGCGCGCAGCCGATCTTGCCAAGACGCGCATCCCGCTGGCTGACAGAAGGCCTCCGCGGTGACACTGGCCGGCAGACTTATCCTTGCAACAACGCTGCTCACGTTGTTAACGACATTGCTCCTCGGGCTCGGAGTCCGCCAAGCCTGGCGCAGCGCGGAAGAGCAGCGCTTTGAGGCGCAATTTCGAGCCGCCACCCGCGAGCTGCAAGCCGAGCTGCAAGCTCAGACTGACGAACTGAATAGCGCTCTGGAGGCGCGCTGTCGTGCCGAACCAAGCGTCGATAGCGCGCTCATCGGGCTTATTGCCCAAGATCTTGACGAACGCCGCCTGGGACTGAGCCTCCAGATTGAGGCACTCATGAAGCTACTTCAAGCCGATGAGCTAGTGTTGATCACTTCGAACGGCGAAGTGCTCGGTGCCGGGCACCAGAAGGCCCTGGTAGGGCAGCGTTCGGAGGACTTGCGCAAGCTGACGTTGGCACTCAGTGGACGCGCTGAATTGCGCAAAGACGCGCTGCCGCTCAGCATCCACGCCGCGTGTGTGCAGCGGGATGCCAGCCAAAAAGCGCTCTGGGTCGGCCTGTATGGTGCACGCCACCTGGAACGCATTCTGAACTCCGTGGCCGGCCACCACGGCCTTGACTTGCGGCTTGGCAAGACGGACGTCACCTCCGATTCTCTGCGAGAGTCCGCAGTTCTCGACGGACTAGGCGGGCTGCCCGTAACTGCCTCACAATCCCGGCAGCCCCTGCTTCTCGCTATGTCAGAGCTTGACGGCACGATTCTGCTCATCGCCGCTGTCACCCTAGTGATCGCTTGCTCAGTGGCGTATTTCCTGTCACGTGGCATTGCGCGCCCGATTGAAGAGCTTTCTGAACAGGCACGCGTGATCACAGCGGCCGATCCCAAGCCCGTTCAGGCCCGTGGCAGCCGCGAGCTTCACGAGCTCGCCACGGCCTTCAATCAGACGCTGTCCGACCTCGCCGCCTCCCGGAAACGGCTCGCGAAAGCCGAACGCCTCGCTGCTCAACGCGAAATCGCACGGCGCGTCGCCCACGAAATCAAAAACCCGCTCTCACCAATCCAGGCCGCGATCGAAACCCTCCGGCGCCTGCGTAGCCGCAACGATCCAGCATTCGACGATTACTTCGACGAAGCCACACGCACGGTGCTGGAGGAGGTCAAGCGCATCTCGAATATCGTGACTGAATTCACACAATTTGCTCGGCTCCCCGAACCTCACCCCACCGACCTCGACCTGAGCGCGACGCTGCTTCCACTGCTTGCGCTTTACCAAACTCCCGGCATCACACTGCACACGGACCTTAGCCCGTCCACGACGCTGCACGCTGACCGCGATCAACTGATTCAGGTCTTCACCAACTTGCTGAAGAACGCGGCAGAGGCCGCGCAAGCCAACGCCACGCCTGAGATCTGGGTCAACCTGCAATCAGACCAGTTGAAGGTTCGCCTGAGCATTCGCGACAACGGCCCCGGTCTCGATCCCGCCATAGAAGGTCGGTTATTTGAGCCTTACGTCAGCAACAAGGCGAATGGCACCGGGCTCGGTTTGGCGATTGCCGAGCGCATCGTTGAAGAACATGGGGGAACCCTGCGACATGTGCGGCCGAGCGTCGGTGGCGCTGAATTCGTGATGGAGCTGCCGATTTTGGCAGGATCCATGCCTCCTCGGGAAGGTTCAGTCGGGCAGAAATCGTAACTCGTCGCATGGCTCTTTGGCGTGTGATCGCGTGTGCGGGTGTGTCGTTGGGTGCGCAGCTGATCACTGGCTGCACCGTCCACGTTTACCAGTACCCCGCGGAAGCATCGTCCGTGACCTGGCAATCCAGCGCAGAGATGCACTCAGTTTCTCAGCGTTCGGCTTCACCAGGGAGCGGAGTGTCTGCGCCCCCGCAGCCGGTCGCTGTGTCTGCGCCCCCGCAACCGGTCACGCCGCCAAGCCCTCCGACAGCGCGGAGCTGGGCTGTCCGTGAACGAACGCAGCCTAGCCGCAAACCTTCCCGATGGCTTCTGAGCTCTTCGCCCTCAACCCAGCGCCAGGATAACTCCAGGTTGCCCCAACCACAGCCGACGCCGTCAACGCAGGAACCGGCGCGTCGCCCGTGGCGCCTCATCAATTCCGAGGCACGCCTTGCGACAACACTGGCGAACAACCGGAGCGCTCCTCTGCTAGCCGAAACCGACCAAACCGCGCGCGCGCCAATCCCATTCAAACAAACGCTGGTCTGCCCCGTCGGATTCCTACCGCCGTGCCCGGGGACCTTATTGAAGCCAGCGCCCGTCCAAAACGCCCAATGAGGCGCTAATCACGCTGCATTCGCCTTCAACTGCCGGGCCGGGCTTGGAGCCATTCGCCGACCCCTGTAGGCTTTTCGACCAGTCCGGTAATTCGCCTTGGGCTTTGTGCCGTCTGGATGTCGGATGACCTCGATCACGAAAACACTCATCGCTCTCACCGTGGCATTGGTAGCCGCAGCGATTCTCAGCTCACAGCCACTTTTGCCAGCCATGGGAGCCTCACTCCTCACGGCGCTCGTGGCGACGCTTGCCATGTGGGTGGCCTTGGGCGGGGCCACGAATTCACTCCGCGCGGTTCACGAAGGAGTGCGACGTGTCTTAGCTGATCGTGAGCCAACCACTCCGAGCGCTGCCTCCGACGAAGTGCGCGCAATTTTCGACGATCTTTTGACGCTCAAGCGTGACTTTGATCAGAGCCGCACGCACCACCAGGGCCTCCAATCTTCGCTGCGCACAACCACACAACAGTTGCGAAGCTCGCTCGCTGAGGTGGAAGCAGGCGTTGAAGCTCAATTGAATGCGGCGCAGCGTACGGCAGCCTTCGTACGCGACATGGGGGCCTCCTATGAAGGCATCGCGCAGCACATCGAAGTTTTGACGGCGAGCGCGGAGGAATCGAGCTCCTCGATCCTCCAGATGACAGCCACCAATGATGAAGTTGCTGAGAACATCGGTGAGCTCGCCGCAAGCGTGCGCGAAATGGTGGCCTCGATTGAAGAGATGGCCTTCAGCATCAAAGAGGTGGCTAAGAACGTCGACGCACTCTCGCTCACGGCAGAGGAAACCAGCTCCAGCATGAACGAGATGGACGTTTCGATTGACCAAGTGCAATCAAACGCCAACGAAACCGCGCGTTTGAGCGAAGAAGTGGCGCAGGATGCCGAGCGCGGCGCCGAATCCATCTTGAAGACGATCGGAGAAATCTATCGCATCAAGGAGAGCAGTCAGGAAGCGGTTGCGGTGATCTCGAATCTCGGTTCACGCATTGATGCTATCGGACAGATCTTGAACGTGATTGATGACGTCGCCGAGCAGACGAACCTATTGGCGTTGAACGCCGCCATCATCGCGGCGCAGGCGGGCGAGCATGGCAAGGGATTCGCTGTGGTGGCTGACGAAATCAAAGATCTTGCTGAACGCGCCGGGGCGAGCACCAAGGAAATTGCCGACCTTATCAAGACCATTCAAGCTGAAAGCAAGAATGCTATTTTGGCTGTGGAGCGTGGCGCTCAGAACGTCGACCGCGGCGTTGAGGTTTCGAACGAGGCCGAGCGAGCGCTCAAGAAGATTCTTGAGAGCTCCAAGAAGAGCACTAACATGGTGCGTGCCATCGCGCGCGCAACGGTGGAGCAAGCTAAGGGCAGTAAGCAAGTCACCGATGCCATCGGGCGGATCGCCGAAACCGTGCAGCAGATTGCGGCAGCCACTTCGGAACAGGCGCGTGGCTCTGAGCTCATCATGAAGAGCGGCGAAAAGATGCGCACGATCTCCGCCCAGGTTGAGCGTTCAAGCCAGGAGCAGACTCGCGGCGGCAGGCAGATCACGCAAGCTATCGAGAACATCAATCAAATGGTCGGACAGCTCAACACGGCTCAAGGCACGCAGTTCCGGGGCTCAGAGCAGGCGTTGGGTTCTGCGCAATCAATCGAAAAGCAAGCTCAAGATCAAGCCACTAACACGCGAGAGCTGATCACGCTGGTTGAAGACCTCAAGAAAGTCGCCGCGACCTAATCGCTCGTGGCGCTCTTACAAATCTCGGTTTCCCGCGAGCGCAGCAAAAGCTCGTAATCCCCCAAGCTCAAAGCTCTTGGGATGATAGCTTGGCCCTGGAAGCGTCCATTCTCGTCTGTTGCCAAAGAACCAACGAACGCCGAGGTGTCGGCACTTTTCAGGAAAATATCGATGCGAGCGTGGGCGCAAGGAGTTCCGAGCCCGCTCAGCTTGCCCGATAGCTGCACGGGCTGTCCGCGTTGAATGTTGGAAGGCAAGCCGGCTTGAAACTGAAGCTGGGCCGTCAGCGCGCTCGAGTTGCTGGGCGGTGTGGGAGGGGTGTCGAGCAGCGGCGGAGGCGCAGCTTGGGGTGGCGCACTCGGTGATTGGTTTGGAGCCGTGCTCGCCGGACCGGAACTCCCACCCTGCAGCATTTCCTGTGCGCTCGAGCTCCCCTCGGGCCAAAGATACGGATCGGCAGGCGGCGTATAACTGCCGACTTCCTTATCCTCGTTGAAATCAAGCTGCTCGGCGGCTCCCCCCAAGTCGATGCGGTGCCAGAGCTTGAGGTCAAAAACTTCCACCCAGGCGTGGGCTTCATTGCGGACCAACCGGGATGGAATTCCGAGGCCCAGCGCTGTGATCACAAAGGCATAGGCGCGATGCCGACACACTCCTCGACGGAGGCGCGTGAGCTCGGAATAGAGTTCGAGGCTGGAGCCAGCCTGGAGCTCCTGATCCGAAGGCGCAAAGCCTCTAAAATACCCTACTAGCCGCGCGAGAACCTGCTTCGGACTCTCGCCTGCACCCACGCCCATTTGCGCTGCCAGCAACGCCACTTCACGCGCTGCCACCGCCGGCAGCGGCGGCGCTTGAATTCTCAAAGCCTCGAAAGAGACCTCCGCAAACTCACTTCCGAACGTGCTGCGATCCACGGCGAGCTGCATCAGAAGTCGAACGCGTTGCGTTTCCTTGGAGCGCACGAACCAATTTTCTGCACCATCCTCCAGAAGCTGAATGGCAAGCTTTGGAACGGTATTCGCCGAAAGCACGCGAGCACCTGGGCCAACACTCGGAATTCGAACCTCTGCCCCAGCTACGAGATCCACAAACAAATCGGCGTAGAAAGGATCCTCTCCTCTACCCAGCTCACCGCCCACGGGCAGCGACGAAAGCCCTTGCTGGAAGACCGACAGTTCGAGCGCGGGGTTCACGGCATCAAACGCGTACAGGCGTTTGAAGGGTGCGATTGAGGGCGAAAAGGGCTCATCGTAGGAAACCGACGCGGGCCGCGTCGTATTTCGATCGATGCGATAACTGGCGTCTGAACTCTTCGGGGTGGCGGCGCCGCCGTAGGTTGTTTTGGCGGTAGAAGGGTCGCGAGTGCCCGAAGGGGCTCGCACCACGCCGTTGGGCGTTTGGAGGAGTGCAGGCAGGGCCCCATCGGACGTTGTCGCGTGCAAGCTGAGATCTTCGGAGGGGTTAGGCTCGAAAAATTCATGCAACAGCGGCTCCGCGCCCGCGGGCACCACGACCAAGAGTGTTGCCGCACTGAGTTGAAAGAATCGACGCCGAACCGTCACTCTGACACCTTAGCGTGGGCCTCTGAGTTCACTGCGTAAGGAGCGTCGAGCTCCTCCCACCGGCCTGGGCTCCAGACATACGCAGCACCATCAAAGTGGCGAGTTCCCCCGATCCAAACACAACGCCGACAGCCTTCCGGAGGCTCTGAACGCGAAGTGGCTTCGATTGCCAACTCCAGGCGCCAAGCTTCTGCCGTGCGCTCAGATGCTACTGCTGTGCGCCCCGAAGCGACCTCTGCGCGATCAGGCGGCAAGGGCACCCCGAGCACACAGCTCGGAAAGAGCAGGCCAGCGCTGCACGTCAAAAGAAAGCGCCCCAACCCCTTTAACTCCGCCCCGCGAACGGCCAACCTGAGACCAGAATTCTGCCGCACCGCTCCAGTGTGCCTCGTTTAGCCGGCGGCGGCGACCAGAAAGAAACATCTAGAATTGCGGCAGCGTGGCCCGCGCGCTTACCCTCTGTCCCCTGCAATGCAAACTGAAATCGATCAACAGCTCAGCTCTCTGCCAAAGTCAGCTCGGGAGGCTCTTTTAGAGCATCACTTCGACCGGGAGCGCTTTGTCACCCTGGCAACGGCCGTCCGGCAGGGAGCCAGTATCGGGAATCATGTTCAAGGGAAATTGACGGCACCACAGCCGCTCGATTGGGTGCCTCCGCCTGCGGTTGAAAGTGTGGAAGGTCGCCACCTCGTCGAGCTGGGCAACGAAGCTTTGCGCCATGGGCAATGCGCGCTCGTGGTTTTAGCCGGCGGTATGGCCACGCGCATGGGCGGGGTTGTGAAGGCATTAGTCCCAGCCCTTCCTGGGAAAACGTTTCTCGATTTGAGGCTCGCCGAACAGGCTTCCCTGAAGCGCCGTTTCGGAAAGACACCACCGCTTTGGCTCATGACCAGCCAAGCGACAACCCAGAAGATTCGCGAAGCTTTGGGCTCGCAGTTGGATGGCCACTCCATCGCGGATTTTCCGCAAGGCCTCGCGCCCAGGCTAACGGCGAAAGGTGATATTTTTCTCGACGAAAACGGTGAGCCGAGCCTGTATGCAACGGGCCACGGAGATCTCCCCGAGGCGCTCCAAGCCAGCGGCCTTTTGACACCGTTTGTGGAGCAGGGCGGCCGCGTGGTGCTGGTCACCAACCTGGATAATCTAGGTGGCACGCTCGATCCGCTCACGATCGGCTTTCATCTCGCGCATGGCCAGCCGGTCACCTCCGAAGTGGTGGATAAGCTCGCTGCCGATCGCGGAGGCATCCCGGTGCGCGTGGACGAAAAGCTGGTGGTGCTCGAGGAATTTCGCATCCCACCCTCCTTTGATCCGAAAACGGTACCCGTGTTCAACACCAACGTGTTCCACTTTGATGCCCGAGCACTCTTAGAGCTAAAAATGCCGTGGAGCTTCTTCAAAGTCGAAAAGCTCGTGGCTGGCGAAAAGCTCGTGCAGTTTGAACGCCTGATCAATGAAATCACCAGCTATCGCGAAACGCGCTATCTCCACGTGCCGCGCCAGGGCACGGCTTCCCGCTTCTTACCCTGCAAAGATCTCGAAGAGCTCGCCGCCCGCCAATCAGAAATCTTAGCTGTAGCAAAAAGCCGAGGAATGATTTGAATATGCCCGCTGTCCGCCAAAAATACACCTTCCTCAGCTCTCTCCAGAAGGGTTTGATCCCGCTTCTAGCCCTCGGCATCAGCACTTCGTTGTTGCCACTCGCTCACGGCCAAAATGTGGCGCCCGGTGCCCGCAACACCCGACTACCAGCCTTTAACCAACCCGTTGCGGAATCCGACGACACACGCGCCTTGGTGGTGAACCCTGCGAATCTCGCCTTCATGCCGGGTGCGGAGTTTCGTTGGTCCGCGGCTTATCTCGATGATCGCGCACCGGTCAACGCGCAGGGGCACGCCTTCGCACTCGGCTTCCACTTACCGTACATTCCTATCGCCACAGGTTTCCGGTTCGACGCCGTGAATCCCCCGAGTGCACTTGAGTCGATCTTTAGCCGAGCTTCCAATTACCAATGGTTCACCTGGGGCCTAGCCTTGGCGCCCTCGCAGACGAGCGCCCTCGGCCTGACCTTTCAGCATGCGTATTCGTCTTCGGCGCTGTTCAACGGCGCCTCATCGTGGTCGCTCGGCTTCTCCCAGCGCCCGTCCGATTACATTGGCTTTGGGTTTGCGGCTCACGATCTCAATGCGCCAGCTTCTGATTTCGGGCTCGTCTTGAATCGGTCGTATGATTTCGGTGTGGTGCTCCGCCCCGATGGGTCGCGCACGTTCGATCTCGGCTTGGAGAGTAAATTCATTGATGATGCGAGCCAATTCGTGGGTGATGCGAAGGGCACCTGGGTTCCTCGGGCCACACTGGGCTTTGATCTACCGAGCCTGGGTCGCCTCGAAGGCGAACTCTCGGTCGCGAACCCGAGTGAAGCGAATCAAAGAGCCTGGCAGGCTGGCGCTTCGCTGGTGATGCAGGTGAATAGTCCGAACGCCTCTTCCGAACTGGCAGCTGGCACGATCTTTGGCGAAACGCTCGGCAAGAGCGCGAGGAATCAAGCGCAAAATAATATTCACACCGAGCTTGCCACGCGCCTTTGGCGAGAATCTGCAGGTGTGCCCGAGAAGGCGTACGCGCTGCGGCTGCGGCTTGAGAAGTCAGGTGATGCGCGCTCGCAAGTCGCTCTCTTGCGCGGCCTCTGGTACTTGGCTGAAAAGGAACCCTCAGTAAAAGCGGTAGTGCTGGAAGTGCGCACCGCTCCCGGCGAGAGCCTCGCCCACGTCCAGGAGCTGCGCGATGCGATCTATTACTTGCGTCAACACGGCAAGAAAGTGCTGTGCCACCTCGAAGATGCCACCGGCATGGCGCTCTACCTGTGCGCCGCGGCCGATCGTATCTTGATCAATCCCGCGGGTGGCCTGCGCTTCGCGGGCATGCGCGCTCAGTACATGTATTACAAAGGCCTCCTCGACAAGTTGGGGATCAAGGCGGATTTCGTGCGTATTGGCGACCACAAGTCCGCACCCGAAGCGCTGATGCGCGCCGAGGCGATGCCCACCGCCAAGGCCGACCACATCGATCTGCTGCAGCAATTCGAACTCGAGTTTTCGCGCGGCATCGCCCACGATCGCAAGCTCGACCTGGCCAAGCTGCGTGAGTCCTTCAAAACGGGCCCCTTCATCGCTCCGGAAGCCAAAGCGGCAGGGCTGGTCGATGGTTTCGCCCACGACGATCAGCTGGAAGAAGAAGTGCAGAAGCTTACCGGCCAACATTTGCCTCTGCTCAACGATCAGCGCGTGGCGCGCGCTCCCACGCGCTTTGGCAATCAACGCGGCATCGCGATGATTTACGTCGATGGCGACATGGTGGATGGCCGCAGCAGCACCATTCCGTTCCTCGGCATGAACCTCGTGGGCTCCTATACGATCGCGGATGCTATCAAGCAGGCACGTGAAAACCCCAAGATCGCCGCGGTCTTGCTGCGTATCGAAACCGGTGGCGGCTCAGCCATGGGTGCGGATGTGATCTGGCGTGAGCTTGAAATCACCAGCAAGATCAAACCAGTGGTCGTGAGCATGGGTGGCGCGGCAGCCAGCGGCGGGTATTACATCGCAGCTCCGGCCCAGCGGATCTTTGCGAACCCGCTCAGCATCACCGGCAGTATCGGGATTTTCTACGGCAAAGCAGACATTGTGGGGCTGATGGAAAAGCTGGGGCTCACTGTTGAGACCTACAAAACAGCCCCGCGAGCTGACGCCGAATCGATGTACCGCCCTTTCTCACCCACAGAGCGTGTCGAGCTCGAACACAAGGTGGGTCAGTTCTACGACATGTTCCTCTCGCGCGTCGCTGCGGGCAGGAAGCTTGAGAAATCTGCTGTGGATAAAGTCGGGCAAGGGCGCGTGTGGACGGGAGCCCAGGCAAGAACGCGCGGTCTCGTGGATGAGCTCGGCGGGCTTCGGCAGGCGCTCCGCTACACGCAAGCGCTCGTGCATGTCGATGAAGAGGCTCCCATCTTGGAGTTGCCTGTCGTCGAGACAAGTATCATCGGAGAAATCCTCGGTATCCCCGGTATCCACGCGGGTAGCCCCCCCATCCTTCCCGAAGCTGTCTTGCGCGTTGCTCGAGCCCTCACACCCTTCATGGTTTTTGAAGCAGATAAACCGCTCGCGCGCACTGAAATCGTATCTATTCTGCCATGAGTGAAGCCCTGCTTGCCTTCCACCAAGCACGTCTGGACGTTGCTGGCTCAGTCGCCGCCGAGGGGCTGAGTTTTACAACTACAGGCTCGCGCCTAGCGCTCATGGGTGACTGGTCGGCTTGGTTTCGCCTGTTGCTGGGGGCTGCGCGCTTGCAAGCCGGAACGGCAAGCATTCTTGGCCTCTCGGTGTCGGAAGCCTTGGCCCGAGGGCGCGTCGCGGTGATCTCGCCGAAGACACCACTCCCCGGCTCCTTCAGCGTGCGGCGGCTTTTCTGTGAGAGCGCACGCTTGGCTGGGTTTTCGCAAGCAGATGCCGAAGCCCGCGCTCTTCAAGTCGCCACGGAGCTCAACCTCTTGACGCTCAACGAACGTCGCATTGAAGCGCTCTCACGCGTGGAGCTTCGAGCCGTCTGGGTCGCCCATGCCATCATCACTTGGCCTGAAGTCATCTTCATCGAAGATTTGCTGGCAGGGCTCGCTGAGCACGAAAAAGATTACCTGTGGCGCCTCACCCTCGGGGCCCTCGCGGGACGAAAATGGGCAATCGTGCTGCCGTCCGATGATCCCTCGTCGATGGATGGCGAAGTTTTTTCGCATACCGACGAAGTGCTCGTGCTGGACCACGGGAACCTCGTCTACCAAGGAGCCGCGCGTCAGGAAGCAGGGAGTGCTCCGCAGATGTTCCGCGTCGTGGTCGCCCGAAATTCACAGGCCCTGTTCGAGAAACTCAACGGAGCAGGTCTGAAATTTCGCCCGCTCGGCCACGTTTCGGGGCAAGAGACCGTTTTGACGGGTGGTGGCACGGCGGGTCGCGCTGTCGTAGAGCTTCCGAGCCAGGAAGCCGTCCGGACGCTGCTCGCTCTTTCTCTGAGCGAAAATGCTCCCATTTTTGAGCTGATCCCTTTGTATCAAGGCCAATCTTATCTAAGAGCCCAACGCCCATGATCACCATCATCGACTACAATGCGGGAAATCTGCGGAGCGTCAAACGCGCCTGCGATGCCGTGGGGATCGAGTCCAGGCTCTCGTCGGATCCTGATCTCATCGCGAAGGCGGAGAAGCTCATCTTTCCTGGAGTCGGCGCCGCGCAAAGCGCCATGCACACGCTCAACCACTCAGGCATCGGCGAAGCACTCCGAACGGCGCACGGGCGCGGGATCCCAATCCTCGGCATCTGCCTGGGCACCCAGATCATTTTGGACGGCTCCGACGAAGGCGACACACCGACGCTCGGGCTTATCCCCGGGCGAACACGCCGTTTTCAGCTGCAAGATGCCACGCTAAAAATCCCGCATATGGGCTGGAATCAAGTGAATGTCCTGCAGCCGCACCCGTTGCTCGCCGGAATTGATCCGGGCGATGAGTTCTACTTTGTGCACTCTTATTTTCCCGCGCCGGCGTCAGCAACCCATGTTTACGCCACCACAGATTACGGAGGCGCTTTCCCTTGCGCGCTTGGCCGAGAAAATCTCTTTGCCACGCAATTCCATCCCGAAAAGAGTGGTCGGTTCGGGCTCGCCCTGCTCGCACGCTTCGCCAAGTGGGACGGCGCAGCATGCTGACCAAACGCGTGGTAGCTTGCCTGGACGTGCGGGATGGGAAGCTGGCCAAGAGCGTGCGTTTCGTCGACACGAAAGACATTGGCGATCCCATCGAGAAAGCCCGGCAGTATTACGAGCAAGGCTTAGATGAGCTCGTCTTCTACGACATCACCGCATCCAGTGAAAAGCGGGACATCATGCTGGATGTGGTCGAAGCCGTCGCTTCGCAAATCTTCATTCCCTTCTCCGTGGGCGGTGGCATTCGTTCGGTCGACGACGCCACCAAGTTGCGCCTGGCAGGTGCCGAGAAGATCAATGTGAATAGCGCGGCCGTCCAGAATCCGGAGTTGATTGCGGCCTGCGCGCAGGCGATCGGCGCTCAAAGCGTGGTGCTTTCGATGGATGTGAAGCGGTGCGAGAAAACAGCGGCCATTCCTTCGGGTTACGAAATTGTAATTCACGGCGGCCGCACTCCTACTGGGCTCGACGCTGTGCTCTGGGCAAAGCGTGGCGAAGAGCTGGGTGCCGGTGAGCTAGTCGTCAATTCTATTGACGCGGATGGCACACGCGAGGGTTACGAGATCGCGCTCACGCGCAGTATCGCGGACGCCGTCAGCATCCCGGTGATCGCTTCGGGCGGTGCCGGCAAGCCCGAACACCTTTACGAAGTACTCACCGAGGGCCACGCGGATGCAGCGCTCGTGGCCTCCATGCTGCACTACGGCGACTACACCGTTGGCGATCTCAAAACCTATCTCTCCGGTCGGGGCCTCCCGATCCGCATGCGCTATTAGCTCCAAGGTTATCCGTGAACACTTCTCGCTCCACGCTCAAATCTGCCCAGCGCATCGTCATCAAAATTGGTTCACGCGCGCTTGCCGGCGATGACCAGGCCCAACGCCACCTGGCTACGCAGATCGCGCAGTTTGGCCCGCAAACATCGACGATCATCGTCTCGAGCGGAGCCATCGCGATTGGTATGAAGCGCCTCGGCTATGCGGAGCGCCCAAAAGAAATCGCCCGCCTCCAAGCGGCAGCCGCGGCCGGTCAGATTGAGCTCATGCGGCGCTACGACGAAGCCTTCACCGAGCTAGGGCTACGCGCAGCTCAGGTGCTCATCACCCACGCTGATCTCGCCGATCGAGAACGCCTCAACAACGCCCGCGCGGCCTTCGCTGCCTTGCTCGAGGCAAAAGCGATTCCGATCGTGAATGAGAACGACACGGTGGCCACCGATGAGATCCGTTTTGGTGATAACGATCAGTTGGCGGCGATGGTAGCGCCACTGGTTGCCGCAGATTTGTTGATTCTGCTGACAGACGTTGAAGGCGTACTGAATGCGGCAGGCGAACGCATCAGCGAGATGACGGATGACGCCCAAATTGGGAGCTTCACAAGCTCGGCCGGCGTTGGCACCGGGGGCATGTCGAGCAAGATCGATGCGGCAAGAAAAGCGGTGCGCTCCGGGGCGTCGGTGGTGATAGGCCCTGCCGGTCGCCCCAACGTGATCCTCGATATTCTGGCCGGTGAAGACATCGGGACGCTGTTTCCGCGCAATGGCCGAGAACTACGAGCGCGCCAACATTGGATCGCGTACACGCTGCGTCCTCGCGGCGCGATTTTGCTCGATGCGGGCGCTGCCGAGGCAGTCAAAGCCGGACAATCAAGCCTCTTGCCGGTGGGCGTGCTCGGCCTACGGGGCCAATTCAATCCGGGCGATTCGGTTCAATTGCTCGCGCCTTCAGGTGAAGAAGTGGGGCGTGGCCTCACCCAGTTGGGTGCACTCGATGTGGCGCGCGCTGCTGGAAAAAAGGGCAGTGAGCTTGAGATGCTCTTTGGCGCGACGGGTAAAGATCTCGTTGTGGTGCATAAGGACGATTTGGTAACTGGGAGTTAAGGTGAAAATCCTACACTATCTTGCAGCGACCGGTTGGGGTGGAGCCGAGCGCGTGGCTTGCACGATTCACCGCCTGGCTCGCGAGCACGGGCACGAATCAAGCGTGGAGGGTCCTGCGCTGCCCGAGGTGGTGGAGGGGCATCGCCAGCAAACCGGAGAGTCGCTGCCTTGCGCAGTTTCGGAGGTAACCTGGTGGCGCTCAACGCGCGGCGCGCGACAGCGCCGAAAAGCTCTCAAACCGGACCTAGTGCATGTGCATCTGGCAACACCTGGCCTCGGCTCAGTCGGAGCGCTGATCGCAGGCAGGACACCCGCAGTTTTCACGTTCCATCTTCTCCCGCAGGCAGAACGCTGGAGCGAAGACTATTTGCTGCACGCCTCCAGCAAAAAAGTGCTGTCATTCATCTTGCAGAGCAAACGGCAACGCGCCTTAGTCGCCGTCAGCTCCGCGGATCGAGCCCGCCTAAGTCAAATATTTCTCGGCGAAACGATCGAGCTTGCCGTGAACGCGCCGCCCTTTGCTCCACTCGCCGCAGCATTTCCAGCTGGATTGACTTGGCCCGAGGCGAACGTGCGTTTGCTGTCGGTGGGGAGGCTGAACCAACAAAAGGGATTTGATCAACTGGTCAGCGCACTCAGCGATCCTCGCTTGCGCGACCTCAGCTGGCATTGGACGATTATTGGCGAAGGCGAAGAGCGCGCACGGCTGGAAACCCAGATCCAAGCTCACAGCATCTCAAACAAAGTCACGCTGGCAGGCGCGCAGGCAGCACATGCGGCGTTTGCCGACGCAGACTTGGTTCTTTGCCCCAGCCGATTTGAGGGGATGCCGCTCGTCCCCATGGAAGCGTTGCTTTCGGGAACGCCCGTGGTGTTGTCACGCATTCCCGCTCATCTTGAGCTCTTGCCGGGTGTCGAGAGCTCATTCCTACCTGAGGCCCCAACAAATTGGCCCGACAAGCTGCTCTCACTGCTCGTAAGCCGCACGGAACGAAACGACCTCAAACACGCACAGGCTCCCTTTCGCACCAACGATCCCCGCGAACGACTCTGGCAGGACTACGCAGGGATCTATGAGCGTGTTCTTGCGAAAGTGAACTCAAAATGACAGGGGCACCTTCACGTTTCGTCAAGACTTTCCAACAGCTGATGGCGCGCAGCTAGCTGGATGCCCAAGTAACGAGCTGCCAGACGCGATTCGGTGAGCCCGGCGGCGCGAGCCCGGTGAATCGTCTTGTCCGACGAAATGTGTAAAAGGGGAGACTCGATGGCATGCCGGCCACGCATCCCACTCGCCACCTCCCATTCGCCAATCCACACGCCCTCCCAAGGCGAGAAACGAAGCAAGTCTTCGTAGCTCATCCCAAAGGGCGCGAGCACTTGCTCTTCGAAAGATGAAAGGCTCGTGCGTGTCCAGATCGCGCCGGGCAAATAGTGAAGCGGGCAGCCGGTGCGACCAAAGAAGCGCGCGATACGGAGCAGCCGAGTGTCATGCGAAGGCCTGCGAAGCGCGTCGGCAACGCGTTGGAAGGCTGGAATGGCTCGAAGCGAGAGCGCCGGCGCACACCCTATTTCAGCGGCTGTTGCGAGCGAGAACGCCGACGGATCATCCATATATGCCAGAATGCTTTCCCAGTGCGTATCGAGCACGTGTGATGAGCGGGACGCTGGAAGCGCAACACTGCCATCATTCCGAATAAAATCCGCGACGGTAAAATCTCTAATGAAGTAGGAATCCGAGTCGAACCAGAACCAAGCGTCAGCGAAGCCAGTGCGCCACACCTGAAGCTTCACCAGTTGTTGCCCTTTCCAACTCTGTGTTAGCTTGCTGCCTAGGATTTCCTCGTCTGTCAGAACGTGCACTTGCCTACTTCCGATGGCATCGAGGAAGAGCTGCCGGTCAGCGCTTGGTACCGAAATGTAGTAAGGGATACGCTCTACGTTGAACTCTTCCACCGAGCTCAGCAGCTTCAAGAAGCGCCTAAGATCATCCCGAAACGTCTTGGTAAAAATCGCAAACTTCATGCACCACCTGAATAAGCGCCATTCTGAAGGCTCCGAGCTATAGCGTGCTGCCGGCGGCACGGGAACTCGCCCGCTGAATCTAGCGCTCACAGCCCGCGCCATTGGTCTTGAGGCAACGAATGCTAGCATCCGCCGATGCTTGCCGAGCCAGCCGAAAGCTCTGACCCGAACGCTCGCCTGAAGCAACGTGCCACCGTCGGCATGGTATTCCTCGGATCGCGAGCGATTCTTCAGAACCTCGTCATCCTGGTGAGCAATGTTTATCTGGCGCGCCTGCTCACCCCAGGGGACTATGGCATCTTTGGCATCCTGCAATTCGCGCTCTCTCTGTTCAAGCTGATTGGCGATACCGGGTTAGCGGCAGCGTTAGTTCAGAAGAAAGAGGCTCCGGACGATATTGAGCTCTCAACCATCTTCTGGTTTCAATTGGGGCTCGGGGCGTGCGTGTGCCTCGCCAGCTTTGCCGCTGTTCCGTTGTTGCCCATCTTTTGGAAAACGCTGCCGCCCGGAGCGGAATGGCTTCTGCCAGGCCTTTCCTTGAGCCTACTGTTCACGATGGCGCGGGTGGTGCCATTTCTGGTGTTGGAGCGTCAGGTCAACTTCGCTTGGGTCGGCACGCTGGAGTTCCTAGGAACGGTGGGATTCTACGGCTCGGCTGTGTTCCTCGCGTTGCGCGGCTCGGGAGCGTCGGCTCTGGTGTGGGCGAGCGTGATTCAGGCGGGGCTCGTGGCAATAGCCGCTAACCTGGTGCAACGCTGGCGGCCGCTCTGGGTTTTTTCCTGGAAACGTATTCGAGGCCTCTTAAAGTTCGGGTTTGCGTTTCAGGGCAATAATGTCGTCGGATTCATCAACTCTGCAGTGACTCCGCTGCTAGCTGGCGCCAGGCTTGGTAAAGAGGCTTTCGGCATCCTGCAGTTCGCGCAAAACACCGCGTGGTTCCCCTCCATGCCGGTGGGCATCGTACGTCGAGTCTACTTCCCCTATTTGAGTCGACTCCAGAATGATCGGCCCGCGTTCGTCGCTGAGCTTGAGACCGCAGTGGTGCTGTGCGCGCTGCCCTGCTTCTTTTTTATGGGGCTCTTTTTGGGCGGCGCACCCGCCATTGTCTCGATCATCTATGGGGACAAATGGCTCCCTGCGGTCCCCCTGATCTACGCGTACTCCATCGGGTTCTCCGTCACTTTCTACACTTGGATAGCGAGCGCCGCGATCGAAGCTTTGGGCCGTGCCGGAAGGATGTTCAAGATTGCGGTGATCTCAACCGTAACGAACTGGGCCGCCACACTGATCGCCAGCTTGCTGGGGGGTTCGGTGCTGGCTCTCGGGCTTGCGTTTCAGGTGCACATGATTGTGACGCCCATTGCCACATTCATTGCGATCCGTGAGTTGGTACCCGAGGCACGCACTGTATCTCGGACGCTACGCCTGCTTCCCGCAGCCGGAGCGGTCGCGCTGATAGGACGCCTCTGCTTGCCGTGGATCCACGGCGCCGGAACACTGATAGGTTGGCTGCTACTGAGTGCCTTCGTGTTCTCTGCGCTGGTCCTTCTATTGGACGGAGGCGTACGGCGTTTGGCTCGCGCTTACGTTCGAAAGCTACTTTAGTGTGGTCTCTGGCCTCGAAAGGATCCCGTCCACAAACCACACCATCGCTAGTTCTTCGCGTGTCTTGAAGCTTTCCAGAGTCCCGCAAACGATATTCACCAGAGGGACAAACTGTCGGAGCAACGGGTTGCGCTGGAGCTCAAGATTCAATATCTGCCCGAGAGTTGCCCAGAGCCGACCGAGCCCAATCACCTCTTTGAATTCGACGCCACGTTCGCGCAACAGATGCTCCAAACCATCGCGCGTGAAGCGCCAATAATCATGAGGCCTTTCATGAGCCGGCCAGACCCCAGGCACACTCAAGATGAGACGTCCCCCAGGGCGAAGAACGCGCAATGCTTCGCTCAAAGCGAGCGCGGGATTCGGCAAGTGCTCAAGCACCTGCGTTGAGATCACAACGTCAACGGAAGCGTCGGCGAGCGGAATGCTCTCAGCATCGCCAATGAGCGTGGGCTGACTGAGCGGGCCCTCGCGATCGATTCCAATGTACTCAGTTCTGGTTGCATCCAAGAACTGACGATAGGGCTGCATGCCACACCCAACATCCAACACCTTCCCGCGACATGTCTTCAAAGTTCGTTCCACTTGGAGCCAAAGCGGCGCCAAGTGCAGGTACAAGGGCTGCCGCCAGGTTGGCAGATGGGGCCGATAGGGGCTCGGGCTTGGCTGAAAGAGCATGTTAATTCCCACCCGCGACAGGCTTCCTAGCAACCATCAGGACTGAGTCTTCAAACCATCTGCCTGGAAGAATGCGCATTTTTGCCAACATTCCCGCCAATCTAGCTTCCAAATAGCCGAGAGCCAACGTGGCTCCAGAGTTCGAGCGCTCACCTATTCCCAAAACGCGTCCGTAGCGCTGCCAAGCTGATTCCACGTGCACCACAGGACCCACGAGCCTTTCAAGAGCAATGCGAAGGCTCTTCCTCGAGAAAAAGTTCAGGTGCTCGGGGGGCTTATACTGATCCCAGGTCCGAGGAAGAAAGCGAGCGTTCAGATTCTCGATCACGGGCACTACTGCCGCAAGTAGTCCGCCGGCGTTGAGCTGCAACGAGAGCTCCTTCAACGTCTGCAGCGGGTTCGATAGATGCTCAAGAACATCCCAACACGTCACCACGTTAAAGGGTCCTTGCTTCGCCGCCTCCGCAAAACTGGAAAGCAGCATCGGACGTATATTCTCTGCCGCTCTAACTCGCGCAGCCAAAGATGGCTCGACGCCAATCGCGTCCCAACCCTTTTCTCGTGCAGAGCTCACGAAGACGCCACTCGCGGCCCCAAAGTCGAGGAGCCTTCCGCGTTCCGGCGTCAATCGGCAAAGCAGGGCAGCCCGGGCCTCTGCCTTCCTCTGATGCGAGGCGGCTTCTTTGACGAAATAGTCATCGTAGCCGAGCCCTGCCCCTGCAAAATATTCTCCCTCGTAAACTTGATTGAGCGCTTCGTCAGCGGGGGTTGGATACACCCACTCGAAATCGCAGGCTGCGCAGCGGTAGATAACGTAAGGAATTAACTCAAACCGACTTCGCCCTGGGGCGTCGCAGAGTGGACAATTGGGTGAGGGAGGCATCCGTCTCTGGCACCTCTAACACATTGATCACCCTGAGTTCCCGCCTAAGCAGTTTGCCAAGAGCCTGCCCTCCGGGAAACTTTCTCAACCCACCGGTGTCGGACGTACTGATGCTGGTTCGATCCGCGCTATTTCTGCTCCCGCTCTGCGGCGCGGGGGGTTGCGCAACGGCGCACAGCGGGTTGGCTCTGAAGGGGCCAGTGCCCGAGCCCGCTTCGGGCCTGGAAATCCCAAGGAGCGCCGCGCCCGAGCCCATTGTACGGACGAGTGGCACAGTGTCGTCTCACACGCCTCACGCGCCGTACGTTTTTGCGACCCGCGCCCTAGAGTCGGTGGTTCGGATTGTTACTGGGAAGGTGGCGTGCAGCGGGACATTGATTGACGAGCGCCGAGTCCTCACAGCTCATCACTGTGTGGCCGCGCGAACGGCAACGGGCGAAGTGTTGTCGCACGATGTAGCGCCCGAGCGGATCACGGTGGAGCTCGGGGGAGATTATCTGCCTTGGGGGGAAGTTAGCGTGAAAGCTGTGGTTGCACCGCGCTGTGGCTATCGTGCCGGCGTTGGGGACGTGGCGATCCTCATTTTGAGCCGACCGCTGTCCGGTGCGGCGACGCTGCCTGCAGAATTGGATCGGGCCCCCGCGCTCGGGGACACGATTGAGCCAGTGGGGTTCGGGCGTTGCGCGCTCTCAACGGACGCGATTTCGAGAAAACAGCGCACGGGGGGCCGAGTTGCTGAGCTCACGGGCGATCATTTCCGATTGCTCGCGGGGATCTGTCCGGGAGACTCAGGGGGCCCAGCGCTCAGTCGCGAGCGGCGCTTGGTGGGTTTGGTTTCAATGAGTGCGATGGACGGCGACGAACAAACACTGGGCGAGTCTGAGTTCACCCGTTTGGACCGCTGGCGGGCCGTATTCGATAATTCAGCGCGAATCGCGCAGGGAGTGGCTGCGGCTGAATTGCCTCCCCTTGAGTGCGCGCTTCCGCAAGCGAGCCCCTGAGAGCCAACCGAACGCTCCGATACCCGTACAATTGGGCCCACACTTCTAATTTGGGTAAGCTTTGGTTTCTCGGAAGGCGTAGCCCAAGTGATCAGAGGTCTGATTCGATTTGTGTTGTGGACAGCCATTCTCTTGGGTGGGCTTGTAGGAATACTACGAGTGACGGCGATTCGCTGGTGGCGGGTGCCCGGCTCGGATCCTTACCTGGAGGCTTCGATTGCTCCGACCTTGCGGGCAGGGGACTTAGTGCTGCTCTGGCGCTTCACCCCACCGAAGTTTGGGGACTTGGTGGTGTGCCCGGAACCCAACGTGCCCGAACGGGTCGTGATTGGCCGCTTGGTAGCGGAACCTCGCGATCAGCTCACCGTGAACGGAGACCGCGTGGAGGTGAACAACCACCGCATTTCAACCGAACGCGGTTGCGAGGCCCCGACCTTCGACGTGATTGATCCGCATGGCGGCGGAGAAGTGACTCAGCAATGCGATGTTGAGGCACTCGGGGGGCACCTGCACCTGCGTGGCTCCACGGGCGGCCACCTGGCTCCCAAACCACTCTCGAAGACGGTCGGGGAGGGGCTGGTGTTCCTGCTCAGCGACAACCGGCTGTTCCCCTATGATTCTCGCGATTATGGAAGTGTGGAACGGGTGACCTGCAAGGAGACGGTGATCTTCCGAATTGTGCCCAAAGAAGGCTTCAAGGACCTGCGCCGCTTCACATTCATCCAGTAATGAACCTACCATCTCGGGCCGGGTGAGCTCTCCCAGCTCGAACCACCGTCCGACATCAAGGAAGCGACCATGGACCAAGCTAAATTCTATGTTTGCGAATCGTGCATGACCCCGGTTCCAACCGGGCACAAGTTCTGTGGCCGTTGTGGCGCGCCGATTCCAGAAGCAGTGTTGCACCTGCACTCGAAGTACTTCAGCGATATGCAAGATCCCGCGAAGGCGCGGCTGATCCTGATCCGCGGCGATGGCATGGATGGCCTCAGCTACCACCTCAAGGCTGAGCAACATGTGGTGGGCCGCACCGGGCAGCTGGAGTTTCCCGACGATCCTTTTGTTTCCCCTAAGCACGCTAATTTTTTCTATCGCGACGGGCAGCTGGTGATCCGCGATGAAGGCTCACTCAACGGCGTGTACGTGCGCGTTCGAGGCACGCTTGAAATTGCAGCCGGCGATACGTTCATGGTCGGCGAAGAGCTTTTCCGGCTGGATCGCGAACCGACTGGATCCGACTCGGTAGCACCTGATGGCACCTTCTTTTACTCGTCACCGCGCTACCCCAGCATCTTCCGGGTGAATCAGGTTTTGGAGGGCGGAAGCCCCGGAATCACCGTCTGCGCACGCGGCACGAGCCTCAAGATCGGCCGAGAAAACTGCGACGTGAACTTCCCCGAAGATGTGTTCCTCTCGCCGGAGCACTGCAGCATTGAGGAGAATACGGGCCGCTTCTTCCTCACCGATCACGACTCGCGAAACGGCACCTACGTTCGCATCAAGAGTGAACGCCCGCTCACACACGGCGATTACCTATTCATTGGCAGGAAGCTTCTGCGCGTCGAGCTGAATTCGAACTGAGTAGCGGGCGCCTTCAGGCGGAAGCTGCGGATTTCTTGCGGGCTCGGCGCCGCCCGCTGCGCTTCTTCGGGGCCGGTTCTTCTTCGAGGGTTCTCGGCTGAGCGTGCTCTTCAAGCGCCTCATGCCGGATGTCGTGAACCTGTTGTGCTAGGTCGAACAGATTTGTCTTTGCAAAACGACCGGGCCGACCAGCCTCCAACTTCGGCAAGATACCGACGATGCGACGCACCACATCCGCGATGCGGCGCGGCATGTTCAGACGATCCACAATCGGATCCAGAAAGTCCAACGCGGCGTTCACACGATCCCGTGAACCCTGGCAAGCTTCGGTGAGCGGCCCCAGCAAGAGAACGGTCCAGAGCACGCAGTCGTCGAGCGGCGCAGGGCTCTCTGCCGCGCGGCGATCAACACCCGAAAGCATGCGCCAGACCGAGCCATCGTCGGCGTCCGCCAAATACGAGGAAAGCTCCGGCAAGAGCACATCCAGGATCCCGATCTCCCAACACAACCAAATGGCTCGATGCGCGGCCGTGCTCCGCATCAAGCGCAGCAGCTCCTCGAAGAGCCTCGGCTTAGCAGCTTGCGATAGCGCTCCCCGGCAAAACACCATCGCGTCGTAAACCTCAGGCGCGATGCCTAAGTCCAAGCGCGCACTGAACTTGATCGCGCGCAGAATGCGCACAGGGTCCTCAAAGAAACGCACCACGGGATCGCCGATGGTACGCACCGTGCGAGCCTCGATGTCCGGCATGCCGCCGATCCAATCCAGCACTTGCTTGGCCTCTACGTCGTAGAACAAGCCGTTGATCGTAAAATCCCGCCGCTGCGCGTCCTCATGCGCCTCTCCGAATGCGTTGTCGCTGCGGATCAAGAGCGACGTGTTCACCTCGTCGCTCTGGCGCGGGGCGCTACGAAACGTCGCCGTTTCGATGACTTTTCCCGCACCAAACAGAATATGCACCAGCCGAAAACGGCGACCGATGATGCGCGAATTCCTAAAGAGTTTGCGAATGTCCTCTGGCCGTGCGCTCGTGGCGACGTCGAAATCTTTGGGCCGCTTGCCGACGAGCAGATCGCGAACACAGCCACCCACTAGATAGCCTTCGAAGCCGTGGCGCGTGAGGCGCTGCACAACTTTCACAGCATCCGGATCGATCCGACTTTCATCCAACTCCACGTCGTGAAAAATCGGCGCCGGCTGCTCATCAAAGAACGGCTCATCAGAACCTCGTTCTGGCTCGCCATCCTCGTCGTCCCAGAGCGATCGCTGCCGAGATTCCGCACTGCGACCGCCACCGGAGACAGCACGACCCGAGTGCGATGAACGAGAACTTGGAGGAGCGGACCGACCCATGGACCTTTCGTAACCCTGACTTTAGAGGGCGCCACCCTATACCCGCTTTGCTTTGAGCGGTGGAAGAATAGACAGTGGGCGAGGGTTCGAGCGGGAGCAACGCGGAGTTTTTGGGGGTCACGGGCACCTTTTTGAGGACATTCGCGAGGCCTTCTGACGTCATTCGCAAGGGAGGGGGGGCGCACCGCGATCCAGTGGCAGGCCTTCTGTTTGATCGGTAAGTGATCGAACTTGTTCCAAGTTGAGCTGGTGAGGGCACGAAGGGGATGTAGTGGCGAGGCGGCGAGGCGGCGAGGCGGGAGCGCCTGGTGAGCTGCCCTTTTCGTTCCTTAAAAGATAGTAAGCATGCTTACTATCGTGTTCGACTTTGAGATAGAGGTCACCGACAGGTTTGGGAGCACTTGCGGATGCTCGACCTCTGCGCGGGCGCGCCGATTCGTGTGGGCAGACCGACTCTTGGCCAGGCTGACGCCGAGCGCTAACGTTTGCGGTGGTGGCTTTGGAAGTGCTTGCGGTGCTCGGGTGTCGGCTCGCCGAGGGCTCCCAAGTGAGAGGCGCATTGCTACGACGCCTGGAGCGTTCGCTTGTTGAGCATGCCACGTCGAAGGTTTCGTTGATCATTGTGAGCGGAGGCACAGAGTGGGACGGAGTTGCCGAAGCCACTGCCATGTCCAATTGGCTAGTAGCGCGAGGAGTGCCAGAGCTTGCGATACTGCGAGAGAGCCGCTCGACCAATACCTTTGAGAATGCCCGCTATGTGGTCGCTTGCCTCAAAGAGCGTGGGCTCTTCGGCGAAAGGTTGGGACTAATAACGTGTGATTGGCACATGCCGCGTGCGCTGCGCGCCTTCGCTCACCACGGGGTGAATGCAGAACTATTGCCGGCAATCACAGGTTACCAAAACCCTACCCGACGACCCCTGATTTTTGCGCGCGAATTCGTGGCAAGTGGGCTCGATACCTTCCGCGCTTGGTCCGGGCTCGGAACGAAATGCTGAGTCGACAGCCACAGGGCAACATCGAAAGGCTGACGCTCGGGTTGACGGTTGCGGCCCTGCTCCTCACTTTTGTTGCCTGCCAGCAGCACGCGCCTACCCACACCAACCCAGCTCGCCCCACCCGAGAGACCCTGCTTGCAGCCAGCAGAGCCAGGGAACGAGCGTTTGCGCCCACGTTGAAGAAGTGGGTCTCGCTCGATGTTCTGCAGGGCACTCCGAACCTGAAGCTTTCAGAACTCAACGTGCCCGATCTCAAGGAAAGGCGCCTGATAGCGCGCACGATCGCCAGACTCCAAAACCCGGCGGCCAACCCGCTCAGAGACGCGCTCCTCAGCGACGAGGATCCCGTGGTGGCGGGCTGGGCGGCCTTTGGACTTGGGCAGACATGCCAGGGTCGCGAACTCCAAACGGTGCGCGCCTTGGTGCTCCGCGCCGCACGGGAAACCTCGATCGAACCCGATGCCGTCGAGTTTTTCCGCGCGGCCGTCGCCGACGCACTCGGCAGGTGCGGTGGGCGCGAGGCAGAAGAAAGCTTGCGCGCTTGGCTTTCGACCGATTTGGGCGAAGCCGCAGTGCGAGGCTTACTGCGGCTGGCGATAGCTCAGGGCACACTCGAAGAAAACACGCTTGTGGCGCTGCTCCAAGGCGCCGATCAGCGCAGCTATCAGCTGAGCCCTTTCGCGCGGGTCCGGACCAGTGGCACGAACATTTGCTCAAGACTTCTCAGGCTAACGCCACAGATCCTCGTCGCGAATCAGCCGGCCGCGGTGCTTCAGTTGACACGCGCTCTCCCTGTGTGTGGAGCCCGTGCCGCCGAGCTACTGGAGGCACTCTTGGCCAACGAAGCCTTAAGTCTCGCAGTTCGCGGCGAAGCCCTGCGCGGCCTCGGGAAGCTCGCAGCCGAAGGCGAGTCAGCTCTCGGCCGCCAGCTTGAGGCATGGCAAAAACGCGGCCTATTGGGCCGCGAAAGCTTCCTTTTGTCCGAGGAATTCGGCTTAGCCAAGGCAACCCTCTCAGGCCTCACTCAAGTTCCAAAGGGCAGCCAAAAAACACTGCGCGCCCTATCTAAGCTCGCTCTCGCGAAGGGCAATGGCCAAGCACCCACGCCCATCGCGCTCCGAACCATCTGGCTCCGTTGCGGAGCCCTGCAGCTACTCTCCGTGACCCAGAGCCACGCGGGGGCGCTCCAGAAGTGCGCCGAAGGCTACGACACCGACATTCAAGCGCTCGCCGAGCTCAACGTCTTGGATCGCACCGAGCTCAATGCCGAAGGCCAACGCGCCCTAAAGCAACTGCAGAAATCCAAATGGCTCAGCGTGCGTGAAAGCTCACTCGCGCTACTCGGTCGACATCCCGAAGTTGAAGCGCGCGAAACGACGCTCGTCGCTGCGCTTCAGGTCAAGGAGTCCGGAATCGTTGCCGAGGCGGCCGACGCACTCACAGCTCTCGCGCGAGATCGGCAAGCCCGTGAGCACACCCGACCGAGCGCCACTCCAACGCTGGCTAAGGCCTTGGGCGCTGCGCTGTTGTCGATCGATAGAGCGGTGCCCGAAGCCGAGCTCGCATTGCTCGAAACCGCCTCCACCTACGGCGTTTTAAGCCTAATTCCTGAAATAGAAAAACGCTGCGCTTCACCGAACGCGACCTCGCGCGAGAGCGCCGAACGCCAATTGCGGGTACTCGGCGACGGCAAACGACTCTGCAACCACTGGCAATCAGCGCAGCCGTTTCCCGAGCTTGCCGAACTCCCACAAACACCGAGCGACGTGCTGCTAGAAACGGATGTGGGGCCACTCAAGCTCAGCTTGGATCCACGTTTTGCGCCGCTCGCCGTGGCCAGACTGCTCGCGCTGATCCAGAAGGGCACCTGGAACGGGGTTCGCGTACACCGTGAAGTAGCTGGCTTTGTTGTTCAGTTCGGTGATCCCGACGGCGATGGCTTAGGCGGAGCTGGCCCTTCCACACTGCCCTCTGAACTCTCGCCAGTGCCCTTTGAGGCGCTCGACGTGGGAATGGCCCTTTCGGGGCGTGACACCGGCACCAGCCAAGTGTTCATCACCTTGGCGCCCGCAGCGCATCTGCTCGGTGATTTTCCGTGGATAGGCCGCGCCACCGGCGCTTTTTCCAAACTCACCACGGGCGACACCATCCAGCGGGCGACAATCGTGCGTTGAGCCCCGCACTCCAGACAAAGATCGACGCCCGACCCAAAGCGGGCAGAGTATAACCAAGCTCATGCTGCTCGCCATCGACATCGGCAATACCAATATTGTGCTTGGGCTCTGGGCAGGCCAAGAGCTCCAGCACACGTTCAGGATCTCAACCCAACTCGAACGCACGCTCGACGAACACTATGTGCTGCTTTCGCAGTTGCTCGGGTTGCGGGGCATCGCCGCTGACAAGGTAACAGCGGCCATCATAGCCAGCGTCGTGCCCAGCATTACCGAAGTGGTGGCGGGCTCAGTGCGTCGCGCGTTCGCCCGCGATCCGATGATCGTCGGAGGTCCAGGCCTGAAGACAGGGATCGCAGTGCGTTATGATAGCCCCAAAGATGTCGGCGCCGACCGAATCGTGAATGCTGTAGCCGCGTTTGAGCGCTTCAAATGCGGAGCTATCGTGGTGGATTTCGGCACGGCCACGACGTTCGACTGCATTTCAGAGAAAGCTGAATATTTGGGCGGTGTGATTGTCCCCGGCGTCCATGTGGCGCTCAATGGTCTTTTGGCGCACACCGCGAAGCTCACGCGCGTTGAGATAGCAGCCCCCCCTAGCGTGCTCGGCAAAAGCACCCCGCACGCCTTGCAATCGGGCATCGTGCACGGCCACGCCGCGCTCGTAGACGGCATGGTCGATAGGCTCGTGAACGAGCTCGGGTTCCCCTGCAAAGTGATCGCTACGGGTGGCCTCGCCAAGCTCATTGTTCAACACACCACGCGTGTTGACAGCATTGACGAGAATCTGACGCTTGAAGGCCTAAGAGTGCTTCACGAACGCAATAGCTCGTGAAGCACCCGAACCAACCAACACCAACAGAGAGCTTACTTTTCGTAAAGCTGCGCTGCTGCCAAACCTTGGCCGCCCGCAACCTGCACCACCAGCTTAACAGTCGCTGCAAACGGGAGCGACCAACGATAGCAATTGGGCTTCTTGCCCAGCACGGCCTGGGGCCCCGTATCTTGATCGGTGGCTAACACGGGCGCCGCGCCGGGAATCGGAGTCTCTGCTAAAAGCTGCAAATTGAGCTCCGTGACCGTCGGCACAGCGACGCCCACCACCGAGTAACACTTGCCCGGTTGGAGTTGCGTGCGCACTTCAAGCGTTTGCCCGGTTTGAAAATTCCCGGCAACCGCCGAACCCACGGGCTTGGCACCCGGTGGGATCTGGCTGCTAGCTAACTGCGACATCACGCTCGTGACGATGCCGGCGGCCGCCGGATCGAGCGCCTGAGCAGTGCCGCCGCCCGCACTCGGCGGAGCCGCTCCGGGAAAACCAGGGAAACCACCCGGTGCCGGCTGCGCAGGTTGCCCTGGTTGCGCTTGGGGTGGTGGGGGCGGTGCGTAACCGGGCGCTGGAGGCGGATACTGAGGTTGCCCTTGAGGGGGCGGATAGCCCGGTTGAGGTGCGTAACCGGGAGGTGGCTGCTGAGCGTAACCTGGTTGGCCTGGCGGTGGTTGACTGTAACCTGGCGGTGGCTGTTGACCATAACCCGGTTGACCCGGCGGAGGTTGGCCATATCCTGGCTGACCCTGCTGATAACCTGCAGTGTTCGCCTCTTCATCCTGTTTCTTGCAGCCGCCCAAAGCCAGTGCTGTGGCAACTAAAGTCAGTGCTGTAAGTTGAGAGTAACGCATCATATAGCTCATCGTTTTAATCAGGGCCGAAGGGCCCGCCCGGGTCAAAGTGGGTTCGAGGCTATACGCCCCGGCGTTTCGAATCCACCCCCGCCATCCTGCCCAACGTGTTGCCCTCCAGGCCCAGCTGAGCCGCTACGTCTGGCGAGTTCAACAGCAAGGCCACGTGCTACCTCTGTCGCGATGCGGAGGTTTCGTCACGGCACGGCAAATCGCGCATTCGCGGTGTGTGGGCGCGTCGGCTTGAGCGCAGCTTGCCTGTTTGGATGTGTGCCACAGGATGGTTGGGGTGAGTCCGCAGCTGAGGCGCCGAGTGCCGCACCGGTCAACGCTCCGTGGACCGATAACTATGAGCGTGCAAGCCTGGGCCCAAGCTACCGCGCCACGAGCTCGGCGTGGCATGTCGAGCAAGGGCGACTCTGCGCACACGGCTCCAGGAATCATCCGCTGTGGCTTTTGCCTCCGCTTCCGGAAAATGTGCGGATCGAATTTGATGCCGAAAGCGCGACTGCTGAAGGTGATATCAAAGTGGAGATCTTTGGGGATGGGCGAAGCTTCGCGCAAACAACGGCCTACACTGGTGCCACGAGCTACCTCGTGATCTTTGGGGGCTGGAGAAACCAGTTGCACGTCCTCAGCCGCCTGAACGAACACGATCCGCGACGCCTCGAACGGCGACTCGTGGAAGGCGCACGAGAGCCCGAACTCCGACCCCTCCGAGCCCGCCAAAGCTACCATTTCAAAATCGAGCGTTCCGGCGGGAAAATCCTGCGCGTCTGGCTCGATGGAGCTCTGCTGTTTACTTTCGTCGACTCCGATCCGCTACGTGGTACGGAGCATCGACATTTTGGCTTTAATAACTGGGAAGCGCGCGTTTGTTTCGATAATCTAAAGATCACGCCACTCTGAAGGTTGATTTTGCAGGCAGAGCAACTCGACGTTGATATCGAAGAACTCGAAATGAGGCTCGAGCGCCTGCGCGCGCTGTACGAGCAATATTTCATTGGCATCGAGAAAATCGAGCCTGCCATCGCACGCAAGGATGTCGATCGCCGCATCTGGGCGCTGCGAAAAGAGAAAATTCGCAATACCGCCAAACGCTTCAAGCTTCAGACCATTATCCAGCGCTACAACACCTACCAACAGCACTGGCATCGCATTCTTCGCGAGATCGAGCTGGGTACATTTCACCGCCATGTTCGTAAGGCCGCGCTGATAACCGGCGCGGATTTGCTGACGACACAGAGCCGAAAACGCCACAAGCACACGCTGAAAGCCCAGAGCGAGGAAAATGAGCGCGCTGCCTTGCACGAAGCCTCTGCTCGCCAAGCGTCCGAGGCTGCCCCGGCGCCCTCGCCGCACCCGCGTACGAGCCGCCCACCGCCGAACGCCGGAATACTGCCACGGCCGGGAGTGAGCGCTGGCCGGCGGCCGAGCCAAGCACCGCCAGATGCCAGTTCAGGTCAACGCCCGCAGACGCTGCCCGGCACCACCGTGGGAGCGCTCCTCGGTCAGAATAATTCGGAACCACAAGTAGCGCCGGCACCGCAACGGCGCGCACCCCTTCCAACTCAGCCCGGTGCGCGCATGGCGCTCGGCGGGGCTGACGCTGCGCCTCGCCCGCCACCTCCGCGCCAGCCAACACCACCTCTGCCGCTCGCACCGGCAAAAATGGCCCCACCTCTGCCGCTCCCACCCGCGAAAATGGCGCCACCTCCGGCGCTCCCAGCCGCGAAAATGGCGCCACCTCCGGCGCTCCCACCCGCGAAAATGGCGCCACCTCCTCTGCC
>ENA-ORBV01001974-ORBV01001974.1-microbial-mat-metagenome-genome-assembly--contig:-NODE-1974-length-44338-cov-7.375748_pt1 | contig 44338 bp, 37 predicted proteins | sample MGYA00237777_ERZ505514 | MGnify/ENA primary metagenome ERZ505514 (study PRJEB26160, sample SAMN06269048) | microbial mat metagenome | isolation source: Oligotrophic lake microbial mat | place... | reverse complement strand
TTCTTAGCTAGAATTTCGCGGTAGTCGCGGGTGGTGAAGAGTTGAGCGCCCCAGCGTTCCTTGGCGCGTTCGAGCCGGCCTTCGTAAATGTCGCCGACGGCGGCGATTTCGGTGCCGCCGAGTGAAAGGCAGTCGGTGGCGTCACCGGTACCCATGCCACCGGCGCCGATGAGGGCGAAGCGGATTTTGTCGTTAGGAGATGTCATGGCTAGTTCACCTGAATGGAGATGGGGGCGCTGGGGACGCCGGAGATGGTCAGCGTTAGCGCGTGCGCGCCGGGTTGCAAAGTTGCCGGCACGATAATGTTGGCCTGCCACAGGCCGGCAAAGCCTGGGGCGGGACCGAGGTAGAGCATTTCGGCGGGCTCGGCGCTGAGGGTCGCCGACCACGGCAGATTTGCTTGGGCGCCTGCCAGGTAGATGGTCAGGGGGCGGCCGGCGGTGACGGGAGCGGATGGCGCGTTCACGGTCTGGTCGTCATGGCTCAATGCGGCGTAGACGGCGGGGGCGGTTTCGGTGACCCAGATGAGACGCTCCGTTTTGAGCGTGGTTCCGTCGAATAACTGGAGGCGGGAAGTGCCGGGCTCGGTGGCGGCGGGGATAAGGATATTGAGCTGGTTGGCGGTGCTGCCAATAACAGGCGCGGGGTGGTTATTCACGGTGGCTGTCAGATTTTCTAGGTTAGCGCCGAAGGCGGCGGCGATGGAGCCTCGGGCCACTGGGCGGGGATCGAAATTGGCGGGATTGACGACGCCATAGCGGGAGAGGCAGGGGGCGTCGGCGATGGCGCAGGTGTTGGGCCGGTCCGCGGCAGGCCGGCAACCTTCGATGTTGCGGCAGACGGCTTCGCGGAGTTCAGGCAGGAGGGGATACAACGCCACGCCGGGGCATTCGGTGCGACCGCTGGCGGCGGTGGAAAGTCCGGCGTCGCGATGCCCGCTGATGACGTTGAGCTCGAGGCGGCTGGCGGAATGGAGCGTCTGCGCGTAGGGGTCGAGATTATAGCGGCGCGCTTGCCACGTGAGTAGTTCGACCAGCTTGTCGAGGGCGGCTTTAGAGGGAGCGCGGCCGGTGAAGGTGCCGATCATGGAAATGCCGCTGGTGGCGGTGTTGACACCGGAGAAATGAGCGCCCAGGATGCCGTCGCCGCGGCCTTCCCAGGCGGCGCCGGTGGAATCGATAAGGAAGTTGTAGCCGATATCGGCCCAGCCGTTGCCCTTGACATGGAGTTCCCAAAAGCTGCGCATGACGGCGGGCCAATCGGTGGCCGTATTGGCGCTGGCGGTGTGGTGGACGATTAGATGAGTAGGGGTCGTGAAGGACGGGGCCGCGGATTTGGGACAGACAAATGGAGCAGGACACCACTGTTCGCGGCCTTGAATTTCGGGGTCGCCATTGACCGGTTTTTGAGCGTGAGCGAGGCGCGGAGTAACGCCGGGGTCGATGAGGAGGACGCGGCTATCTTCGGGAAGGCCTTGGATTTCGATTTGGCTTGCCGGCGCGTCGAGCCAGATGAGCGTGCCGGACTCGGGGTCCGTGATGAAGTCTTGCCAGGGGGTCCAAGTCTGGCCGCCGGTGGAGGCGCGGAAGCGGGCGTGGACGTGCTGTCCGCCGGCGGGGATGCCGACGGCGCGGAAGGCTGTTTTGGACACACTTCGGATGCCGGTTTGGGCTGGCAGCGTAAGCGCCCCGAGTAAGAGCGCCGTCAGGACTTTACTTCGCATTTCGCTGCGTTCCAAAAGAAGGTCTGTTTTTCGAGGTAGCTGCGGTTACTGAGTAACGCGGGGCCAGCAGCTCTTAGGCCGAAAAGCGCGTCTTCGATTACCGGTTTGCGCGACCGGACGGCATGCAGAAAGTTACGATGATGATCGAGATGATCGCTGTAGTTGCGCGGGGCGCGGAAAGTGTCTTCGCCTTGGGGCGACATGCCCTTGGCCGTGGGCCTTTGCGGCGGATACTTTTCGCGGTAGGCCTTCAGGAAATCGTCCAGCACGTTGCGGGGGAAAGTGCCGAGGGTGTGGCCGGGCTCGGTTTCGCGGTTGACCTTGGAAATGGTGACGGTACCGCCGACGGTCATGATGCCTTCGCTGCCGACGAAGCGGAAGCCGCTGGTTTCGCCGGCGCCGTTGACGAAATTGACGCGTAAGGCGAGGTTAAACGCGGGTATTTTGTTCTGCGCGGGGTAGTCGTAGAGGCCCATCATCACGTCGGGAACGTCGCGTCCATCCTTCCAATAGCGAAGGCCGCCGGTAGCGAAGACGCGTTCGGGACCTTCGACTCCCGTAATGAAATGGAGACCGGAAAAGAGGTGGACGAAGAGGTCGCCGGCGACGCCGGTGCCGTAGTCCTGGTAGTTACGCCAGCGGAAAAGGCGAATAGGTTCGAAGGTGCGTTTGGGAGCTTGTCCGAGATAGCGATCCCAGTCGATGTTAGCGGGCGTGGCATCGGGCGGGATGGAGTATTGCCAGGCGCCAATGGCGGAGTTGCGATCCCACCAGGCTTCGACTAAATTTAACTGTCCGATGGCGCCGCTTTCGAGTAACTGCCGGGCTTTGTCATAGATAATAGAAGACACACGCTGACTGCCAACTTGTAAGATTCGGTTTGTCTTTCTGGCGGCTTCGACCACTAAGTGGCCGTCGGCTACTTTCTGGACCATGGGCTTTTCGATATAGACATCCTTGCCGGCGTTCATGGCGTCGATGGCGATGCGGGCGTGCCAGTGGTCGGGCGTGGCGATGATGACGGCGTCGATGTCTTTTTTGGCGAGGATTTCGCGGTAATCGCGGGTGGTTTGGATATGGCCGCCCCAGATTTCCTTGGCGCGGGTCAGGCGGCCGTCATAGACGTCGGCCACGGCCACGAGTTCGGATTCGCCAGTGGCTAGAGAGGAGTTGACGTCGCCGGAGCCCATGCCCCCGGCGCCGATGAGGGCGAGCCTTATTTTGTCGTTCGGTTTCGTTTGAGCTAGCAGGGACGGGGCGGCGGCAGTGGCGAGGAAGTGGCGGCGGGTCGGCATGATTGGTGTCTCCTTTTGATTGTAAGACCGGTTCGGGTTGCGCGGTGCGAGGGTATCGAAGTGCGCCAGGAAAGCCGATAGACTGACAGTACTCGTTTATGGAAACGGAACTTCAGCAACTGCGCGCTCGGGTCGATATGCTCGAGCGGCGTCTCGCCGCTGTCGAATTCTACCTGGGCGGATCGGCCATTTCTCCGCCACCGGTTGTTGTGCCACCGGAACCGCCGCCCCCGATCGCGTGGAGCGAGCCCGCGCCGATAGCTCCGCCGCCTTTACCGGATCTCGCCGCCTCCCGTCCGGAGTATGCGCCGTCCGCGGCCGACACCGTCGAAACCAACGCCGGACTGGTGTGGGCCAACCGAATCGGCGCGATCACGGTGATTCTTGGCGTCGCTTTCGCGTTTAAGTATGGTGTCGACAATGAGCTGATCGGCCCCACCGGCCGCGTTTTGACTGGTATCCTCGCCGGCATCCTCGCGCTGTTAGCCGGGGACAAGCTCTGGCATCGAAGTCATCGGGTCTTCGCCCAGGGGATCACGGCGCTTGGCGTGGCGCTTTTCTACTTCTCGTTCTACGCCGCCTATCAGCTCTATCACCTCGTTCCGCAAACTTTGGCCTACGCCGGCGCCATCGTCACGACGGCCCTGGCCGGTGCGCTCGCCTTGCGTTACGATGCGCGGACCATCGCCATCCTTGCGCTCCTTGGCGGTTATCTCTCGCCGTTCCTCGCCTCTGCGTCCGAACCGAACGATCCGTTCTTCGGCGGCTATCTCTTCGTCCTGAACGCCATCGCTCTTACGCTGGCGCGCCGTAAGAAATGGTTCTCGGTAGAGTTCGTGGCGGCCTTGTCTACGCTGCTGCTTTTCACCCTTTGGTTTCTTTCCCGCACCGGGTACTTGACGCCCATCTACGCAGGCTTCGTCGTACTCCAGTTCGCCGTCTTCGCACTGTCACCGTACTCGCCGATTCGGATGTCGGCGGCCGTGCCCGCGATGTTCGGTATTGCGAGTTTGTGTTCCGTTTATTCGTCGACCATGTACTGGACCTGGGCCGGAGCCGTCGCATTTATCGATATGGCGCTCGTCTGGCGGGATCGCGATGACAGCCGCCTGCTGCCTTCGTTGGCGGGCTGGATTGCCGGTTTCCTGGCGTGGAATCCCGTTTGGGCGCCGCACGGCTCGCTCTTTGCCGGTCTCGCCGGCGGCTTTGCCGCTTACCTTGGTGTCACGGTTTTGGCGCCGGTCTCACCGCGCACGATGTTCACCTACTCGACGCTGGTTGCGAACGCTCTCTTCTTTTTCGGCGCCTGTTACGCGTGGTTTGACCCGCGACATCACGGCTACATGGGGCTGCTCGCACTGGCTGTGGCGGCTTGCTATCTGGGCGCGGCGTTTCATTTCAAGCGATCCGGCGAGCCGCCGGAGATGCTGCTTGTCAGCGCGGGCGCGGCGCTGTCGTTCGTTACCTTGGCGATCCCCATTCAGTTTAGCGGTTACAGCATCACTCTCGCCTGGGCCGTCGAATCCGCGATCCTTGCTTTCCTCGCCATGCGGTTCCAGAACTTTTGGCCCTTCGCCGCATCCTGGATCGCCGGATTCCTGGCGCTGAGCAATCTCTTCAGCAACGACGCCGGCCGCGCCTGGGGACAGGATTACTCGCCACTGTTCAACGCCCGATTCGTTCCTTTTGTCGTCATGACTTTGAGCCTCGCCGCCAACACGTATTGGACGAGCAGGCTCACCATTCTTCCACGCGCTCTGGCGGCCGTTCCGCTGCTCGCCGCGCATCTTTCGCTGCTCGCCGGACTGCACTTGGAATTGTTCGCCTGGATCGGGTCGGGCCAGCCTCCGGAGACCGATCTCACCAGCAAGTTGACCTTCGCCAGTTCCGTGCTGCTGGCCCTATATGGATTGGCGCTGGTGGCTCAAGGGATTTCGCGCAGCTTCCGTCTGCATCGCGTGCTCGGCCTCGGGTTGTTTGCGCTGGTGGTGGTGAAGCTCTATCTCTTCGACATCTGGCAGCTCGACCGCTTCTATCGCATCCTAGCCTTTGTCGTTCTCGGCGGGATGCTGCTCGCCGGTTCGTTCCTTTACTCCCGCTACCGGCATCGGCTGCTGACGATGCTCCAAGATGAAAAAACTTAGTCTTACCCTTATAACCGCGATGCTGCTGTTCGCCGCCTTCACGCCAGGTCAATGGCTTCATCGTCAGCGAGCTACTGTGGCCTCACCGGTGACGCGGGTAACGCTCGACCGGGGCTACTACGCGGGTACTGCGGCAAACTTCGCCGATCTGCGCGTGGTGCGGGACGGGAGCGAAGTGCCGTTCCTGCTGGTTACCGCCCACGCGAGCCGCCAGACCGTGAACGTGCCGGTGCGGCTGGTTAATAAAGAGACGCGAGCCGGGACGCTCTTCATTACGCTTGAGTTTGAAAAGCAACGGGAACCTCATAACCAGATAGAACTCGACGTTTCCCGCGAGGACTTCCGCAGCCAACTCAAGTTGGAGGCCAGCGACGACGGCCGCCAGTGGGCGACCGTGCGCCAGTCGGCTTACATCTTTCGCTACCAGACAGACGCGGGACAAGCCGCCGAACATACCATACTCCGCTACCCCGATTCCCGGCGCCGATTCCTGCGGCTCGCCATCGGCGGCTGGCCCGATCCCACTCAGTTCCTGGGCGCCGCGGTGCGCCGCGACTCGTCCGCGGAAGCAATCCGGTCGGAGATCTGGTCAGTGAAAGATCCCGCCGGCGTGACGAAGAATCGGACAACGTGTACCGTGCTGGCCACTGGTTCGCGAGCGCCCCGGGATACTGCCAAGCTAACGCTGTCGGCGGGCCGCCAGACGTTTTACCGGAGCGTGACGGTGGAACAGAGTGCGGACGGTAAGAACTGGGGTTGGCTCGGCGCGGGCGCGATCTACCGGGTGCCGCGCGAGGAGTCATTGACGGTAACCTTCCCGGAGACGCAGTTGCCCATGCAGCGCCTATGCATTTTTCAGGGTGACGATGAGCCGGTGTCGCTGGTTGGCGTTCAGCTATTGGGCGTCGATCGCGAGGTGCGCTTCCGGTCGGAGGCCGCGGGTACTTACTGGCTCTATTATGGATCTCCTAAAGCCGTGCCGCCCGAGTATGACCTGGTGCGCACCGCCGGCGATGAATTCCACGGCGCTGCGCAAGCCGGTTCACTCGGGCCGCGCGAAGAGAACCCTGACTATCGCCCGCCGCCGGAACCGGTGAAGCCCTGGACGGAGCGGTTCCCCGGTGTCCTGTACGGCGTGCTCGCTATCACCGTCGCCGGGCTGGGGTGGATGGCGATCCGCCTTCTGCGGACGTAGATTTTTGAACTTATAATTATAATTATGCGGTTTCTCTTCCCGCTCGCACTTGGCGCCGCGCTCGCAAGCGGGCAGGACACCCATTTCGAATCCCGAGTCCGCCCCGTATTGGCGGCCAAATGTTATAGCTGCCACGGCCCGGATCGTCAATTTTCAGACCTTCGCTTGGACTCCCGCGAAGCGATCGTCAAAGGCGGCCAACGCGGCTCGGCTCCCGAACGGATCCGCGCCGCCATTCGCCACGACGGCCCGCTGAAGATGCCCCCCGCCGGCAAGCTCACCGTCCAGGAGATCGACGCCCTCGATCAATGGCTCGCCAACGGCTTTCCGTGGCCCAACGCCGTTCCAGCCCGCAAAACCGAAGCCCCGCACTGGGCTTTCCAACCCCTGAAAAAAATCGCTCCAAAATCGATCGACCAGTTCCTCAATACACTTCGCAAACCCGCCGAAAAGCATATACTCGCCCGCCGCGCCGCCTATGCCGTCACCGGACTTCCGCCAAAACCCGAAACGCTTGCAAGGTACCTCGCCGACAATACTCAATCCGCCTGGCCAAACTACATCGACGAACTCCTGAACAGCCCTCGCTATGGCGAACGCTGGGCCCGGCACTGGCTCGATCTGGTAAGGTACGCCGAAACTTACGGCTACGAATGGAATTACGAAATCCACGGCGCCTGGCGCTACCGCGACTACCTCATCCGCGCTTTCAATCACGACCTCCCCTACAACCAATTCGTCAAAGAACACATCGCCGGCGACTTACTCCCGAAGCCGCGAATCGCGAACAATCAAAACGAATCCACACTCGCCACCGCGTTCTGGCGCCTGGGCGAAATGGGCCACGACAACTGCAATCAATTCCCCGAAATTCGCACCGACGTCGTCGACAACCAGATCGATACTCTTACTAAAACCTTCCAAGGGATCACCGTCTCCTGCGCCCGGTGCCACGACCACAAGTTTGACCCTATCCCCACCGAAGATTACTACGCCCTTTACGGCATCCTGAACAGTTCCCGCCCCGTCGTCCAAACCCTTAACAAACCCATCAAACCCAACCTCGAAAATCTCAAGTCCCGGATTCGCGCCGAACTCGCCGGCATTTGGCTCCAGCAGGCCGGCCAACTGACAGTGTCCGTACCACAACTCCCTCCGCCCTCGGTCGATTTTGCCGATGGCCTTCCTCCCGGCTGGTCCGGCGCCGGCCTGGGCCTCGAATCTGTTAAAGCCGGCGATTTCGCGCTCTCCGCTCAGGGCCCTAACGCTATCGAGATCGTCTTCCCCAACGGCCTTGCCACCAACGCGACCACCGGCAAATGGAACGGAACTCTTCGTTCGCCATTCCTCCCCCGCGACAAGAAATTCCTGACGTTTCAATTGGCAGGCGCTAACGCCGCCGCTCACCGCACCGTCATGGACCACTGCGTCATCGGAGAGGACCACAAGCTCATCGAAGGCGCCGCGCTCCACCTGGAAAAGGTGCCCACCCGCAACGACCAGTCCCTCCGGACGTACCTCGAACTCAACACTATCACCGACAATCCCCGCCTCCCCGAACGCCCCGGCAAGTTCAAAGCGAACCTTGATGAGAAGAACGCCCGGTCCTGGTTCGTCGTCTCCAAAGCCTGGTATCACAACGACGCCGACGCCCCACAGCCATCGTCCGCGGACCTTCTGTTGGCCGGCGCGATTCGCCGCTGGAGCACGGGCCATTCGACCGGCGACGATGTCTCCGCGCTTAACGCCGCAATCTGGAACAACCTGTTGAACAACGACCGCGCCGCCAGCCCGGCGTTGGAAAAACTTATACAGGAGTACCGGGCGGCAGAAGCCAAACTGGAATCCCCCGCCGTCGCCAACGCGATGGCCGATCTCGATCCCGGAGCCGATTTCCCTATTCTCCTCTCCGGCCACGCCCTCAATCCCGGCCGCCCCGCCCCACGGCACTTCTTAACCCTGATGCCCGAGGCTCTCCGCCAAGTCAACAAGCAAGGTTCCGGCCGCTATGAAATGGCGGAGGCCATTGCCAGCCCCGAAAATCCGCTGACCGCAAGGGTGTACGTCAATCGCGTCTGGCATCACGTCTTCGGCCGCGGAATAGTGACATCCACGGATAACTTCGGCCGCCTTAGCGATCCGCCATCGAACCAGGACTTACTCGATCACTTGGCCGCCGAGTTCATGAAAAACGGTTGGTCGACAAAGCGCTTGATCAAAGAGTTGCTTCTAACCCAGGCCTTCCAAAACGAAACCCGCGTCCGGCGCCTCGACGCTGAATCCTTGAGAGATACATTGCTGGCTGTGTCTGGAAGGCTCGACGAAACGATGTATGGCCCCAGCATTCAGCCCCGCCGCCAGGAACCCACGGATTACCGCCGGCTTTTCCAGGGGCCGCTCGATGGCAGTGGCCGCCGCAGCATTTACGTCAAGGTCACCCGCATGGAAGGCCCGCGATTCCTCGAAATCTTCGACTTCCCGGCTCCTCTGCAAACCCGCGGCGTCCGCGATGTGACCAACGTCCCCACCCAAGCGCTAACGATGTTGAACGACCCCTTCATCCACGATCAAGCGCTCTTCTGGGCCCAACGGCTGGTGGCGCGCAAAGACCACACCATCGGGTCCCGCATCCGCGAGATGTTTAACACCGCCATCGGCCGCCCGCCGGACGATGAAGAGCTTGCAACCTATGTCAAACTTGTCCCCAAGTTCGCCACTCACCAAGTCCCTATAAGTGATCCCGGCGTCTGGCAAAAAATGGCCCACACCCTCTTCAACAGTAAAGAGTTCCTCTATCTCCGGTAGCTCAACCGGAATACAATGAAGCCATCCATGAACCGTCGCCTACTGCTCCAAACCGCCTCCAACGGCTTCGGCTATCTCGCCTGGCAAGCGCTCGCCGCTCAGCCAGCTATAACAACCAAAGCCAAAAACGTCATTTTCTGCTTCATGCCCGGCGGCGTTTCCCACATGGACAGCTTCGACCCCAAGCCGAAATTAACGGAACTTGACGGCCGGCAAGCTAAACTCGAAAGTTACGTCTCCGGCCCTAAACGCAAGTACCTGGGTTCGCCCTGGAAGTTCAAACAGTATGGGCAATCCGGCCTCGCCGTCAGCGAACTTTTCCCCCACATCGCTCAAGTAGCGGACGAGTTGACGGTCATTCGCAGCATGAAGTCGGAGTTTCCCCTGCACGCCCGCGCCAATGTCTTCCTCCACACCGGCCGCAACTTCGGCGGCTTTCCCAGTATCGGTTCCTGGGTCAACTACGGACTCGGCAGCGAGAACAAAAACCTGCCCGGCTACTTACTCCTGAATCACGGAGACAATCCCCCCGGCGGCCTTGAAAACTTCTCCAACGGCTTCCTCCCTGCCACTCATCAAGCCATGCCAGTCAGGGCCGAAGGCGTCCCCGTCGCCAACATTGTCCCCGCGGGCAGCGATCAAATCCAACGCGCTCAAATGGAAGCCCTGGCCGTTCAGGACAAAGCGTTCTCCGCCAGGACCGGCAATGACGACGCCATCGAATCCGCCATCAAAAATTTCGAGATGGCGTACCGCATGCAATCCCTCACTCCGGATGTCCTCAACCTCGACAAGGAGTCCGAATCGACGAAACAACTCTACGGCCTCAACAGCAAAAACGAACACCAGCGCGCCTACAGCCTCCAATGCCTCCGCGCCAGACGGCTTATCGAATCCGGCGTAAGATTCGTCGAAATCACGCCTCCCAACTTGTACGGCGGTAACAATGGAACCTGGGACCAGCATGACAAGCTCCGAGAGGGCCATCAAACAAACGCGCTGGTAACGGACCAAGCCATTACCGCTCTCATCAAAGACCTGAAATCCCGCGGTTTGCTGAGTGAAACGTTAATAATCTGGGCCGGGGAGTTTGGCCGCACTCCGGACACCGGCAACGGCGATGGACGGGATCACCACCCCTTCGGCTTCACCATCTGGCTTGCCGGCGGCGGCTCAAAAGCCGGCCTTATCCACGGCGCGACTGACGAACTTGGTAACCACGCCGTCGAAAACGTCATTACGATTCATGACTTGCACGCGACAATCCTCCACTTACTCGGTCTCGACCACCGGAAACTCACTTACCGCTTCGGCGGCCGCGATGTCACTCTCCCCGACGTCGACGGCCAAGTTGTCCCGGCCCTCATCGCCTAATCAGCGGGGTAATCGTCAAACTCCGAATTTCTATGGGTCCATGATCGCCCTGGACACTAATGGGTCCCGGCGCCGATTCATCCCAATCATGCGCCATAGCCGTCAAACCCTCCACAATTCCCTTATCAATCACCTTCTGTCCGTTCACGGTAACGGTCACGATCCGCCCCACCAATCGAATGTCATAAGTCTGCCATTCCCCGGGGGCTTTACTCGCATTCACCGTCGGCGCAATGCGGCTATAAAGCGCCCCTGTCCCATGCGACCCCGCCGGCTTACCGAAATCATCCACAATCTGTATCTCATAGCGCCCGCGCAGCCCCAACCCGCCGTTCGAGCGCGCGCCGATCTTAAACTCGCAGTGCAACTCAAAATTCCAGAACTTCTCCGCCGAAACCAAATTATTCGCTCCCGCGACATTCTTCATGATCCCGTCTTCAATTTTCCACCCCAGTTCCTTGCCGGGCACCATCGCCGCCCAGTTCTTCAAGTCTTTTCCATTGAATAACTCCACCGCCTTCCCCCGCTTCCAGGAGCTATCGTCTCTATCCTGCAAAACCGGCGCCCGCTTCCCCAGAAAGACAGTTTTGTGAGCATTGCCTTCAATGAAATGCTCCCCCGCCAGTTCACCGTTTACCAGCTTCGCTGCATACACTAACTTCGCCGGCGCCGGTCCCTTCCGGTCAAAGGAAAAAGTCAGCACGCCATCCTTCACCGCCAGATTCGAAATGACATTCAGATCCCCTCCCAAGGCGCTGATAAATTTGCCGGTCAACGCCGGCGTCCCCGCTCCATTCACCTCCAGCCACCATGCCCGCCGGTTCGCATTGCCATCCACCTTGATATCCCAACGGCCATTAAATTCGTTGTCGCCGGCCCACGCCGAAAGCGCCATTAACGAGAGGAGAAAGTATCGCATGTCAGCAGTGTATCGAAAGTGATATCGTGTTGCTCATGCCATCCGCGCTAATCGCCCGCCGCCTCCGCCTCGCCGCTCAACCGGCTCCCTTCGTCAGTGGGCCAAACGCCATCGCCGAAGGCCGCCACTGGCGTACTCCGCGCTTTTCCGTTGTCCGCTTAAGAACCCAAGCCGGCCTTACCGGTTACGGCGAATGCGCGCCGCTCGAACAGGCCGAGTTCGACGCCGCTCTCGCTCAAATTAAAGGCCGCGACGCCACAAGTTTCGAAGTCATCCGGACGCTCCTCACGGGTCCCGTCGATGCCGCCATAAACACCGCCCTGCTTGATATCACCGGTAAACTCGCCAAAGCGCCCATCTACCAGGTGCTGGGCGGTCCCACCCGCAATAAGGTCCGCGCGATGGCTACGCTCGACGATGTCAAGAATCTCGACAACCTGAAAAAACAGGGCTACCGCGCATTCCGCGTTCCCATTACCCACGCCAACGCCGCCACCCGCCTCAAGGAATTCCGCCAAGCCGCCGGCGACGGAGTCGATTTCGTCCTCGACGGAGCGGGGAAGTTGTCCCCCGGCCAGGCGTCGACTGTCTCCGCGGCGATTGAACGCCTCCACCCGCTTTGGTTGGATGAACCCTGCCCACTCGCCAACATCCGCGCCGTGTCTAAAATTAGCGAAGAAAGTGTGACGCCCCTCGGTTTCGGCCGCGCCGCCATGCGCCCCATCGATTTCCAGGAACTCCTCCGCGAGCAGGTCATCGACGTACTCCGCCCGGACCTCGCAAAAATGAGTGTCTCCTCCATCCGCCGCGCCGCCGCTATCGCCGAGACTTACTACACCGCCGTCGCGCCATATAACATCGGCGGCCGCATCGCCACCGCCGCCGGGCTTCACTTAGCCGCGTCAATCCCTAATTTCTACTTACTCGATATTCCGCCCGGCACAGCTACCATAAAGGACGGCTTCGCCGTGCTGCCAACCGCTCCCGGCCTTGGCATCGAAATCACTGAAGGAGACTGGGCATAATGCAACGAAGACTCTTCCTCGGCGCCATTGGCGCCAGTGCAAAGGCCGCCGACATCTGCGGCTGCTCCTTCGCCCCCCAAGCCGCACTCGGCGCCGAAGCCTTCGCCGGCGTCGGCAGCAAAATCAAAATCACCAACGTGAAAGTCTTCGGCGTCTCCCTGACTCCCGACTCCGACCGTCCTTACGTTTTCGTCAAGCTGGAAACCAATCAACCTGGCCTCCACGGCTGGGGCGAGGGAACGCTCGAAGGCAAAGCCGCCGCCGTCATGGCCTGCGTGGAAGATTTCAAGGATTTCCTTATCGGCGCCGACCCCATGCAGGTCGAACACCACTGGCAGTCCATGTACGTGCATAGTTTCTATCGCGCCGGTCCCGTCATCGGTTCCGCCATCAGCGGCATCGATCAAGCGCTGTGGGACATTCGCGGCAAGGCCCTCGGACTGCCCGTCTATAAACTCCTCGGCGGACCCATCGATCCTCGCGGCGTTCGCGGTTATTACCACCTCCGTGCCCGCACCAAAGCTGACCTGCCCCGCATCCGCGAAGAAGCCGGCCGCCAAGGAATAACATGTTTCAAAAGCGGCATCCCCGGTTACTATGAGTGGATCGAAACTCACGCCAAGATTAGCAGAGCGGTGCAAGCCATGGCCGACCTCAGGGAAGGGCTGGGCGATGGCATAGATCTCGGCATCGATTTTCATGCCAAAACATCTCCCAGCGTCGCCGCCATCCTGGTCAAGGAAGTCGAGCCGCTGAAACTCCTATTTGTCGAAGAACCCTGCCCGCCGGAGAACGTAAAGGCGATGCAGCGCATAGCTCGCAGGTCCACGACGCCGATCGCGACTGGCGAGCGTCTGGTCGCCGCCTACGCCTGTCGCGAGCTAATCGAAATGGGCGTCGTCGATATCATTCAGACCGACATCAATCACGTCGGCGGAATCACCGCCTTATGGAAAGCCGGCGCCTTGGCCGAAGCAAGCGGCATCGCCATGGCCCCCCACGCCTGCGAAGGCCCCATCGGCGGTTTAGCAACGCTCCATGTTGACGCCGCAATGCCTAACTTCCTCGTCCAGGAAATCTGTAGCGGCATCGAGATCGGGCTCCAGGAGAAGGTCTGGCACGAATGGCTCGGCTTCCCGGCCATGCGCATGGTCAACGGCCGCTTTCCGCTCCCCGAAAAGCCCGGCCTCGGCTTTGAGTTGAAGGAAGAATCCTTGAAGAAATACCCCTTCGGCGGCACCCGCCCCATGGCCCGTGTTTTTCATGAAGACGGCTCGGTGGCGGAGTGGTAGCTCGACTGGGCCTCGCACTTAAACGAAGGGCTTCGGCCCCCTTCGGGAACGCTGATTTCGAGACGGCTTTGCAACAGGATTCCGGCTGGTCTTCAGGCCTCAACCGGCACGCCTTTTGGAGTTTTCTAAACGGAGGTTTGTGAAACACAAACGGACGCTGGGCGACAAGGGAGTTTCATGTGGGGTGCCCAGTGCGCGAGGATGCCGTATGCGCGATAACGGGATCTTTCGGGCGGAATTGATGGACGGCGAGGGTCTTTATTTCCGTGACCCAAGTGCGTAACCGCTCGCAACAGTCTGTCGTACGAAAACGCAGTGCCGAAATCGTCAGAACAAACGAAGAAGACAAGTCCAATGCCGCAGGAAAGAAACAGTACGAATACTCATCGATTGCCGTACGCGTCCGATCTTCCGCTCAACCTCAGATGCGCACAATACTTACCCTTGTCACAATCCTCGAAGGAGCGACCAATCATTGAAAGAGACGGGTGTCCCAGTCCACCGGTTCTGGGGGACTTGCAAGAATGTGAAGGAAATCCGGATGCTCCGGGTTAAGTAGGACATTGAGTTCAGGGAATGGCATGACAACTGCGGATGGAACGATTAGAGCGACCGACCGCCTCTCTCGGAACCATCGGTCTCCAATTTCGCGGGTTTGAACGTCATGATTTCGCCAGTCAGCAGGTAAGTCGCCCGCTTCAATCTGCTCGATCAAGACGGTTTCCGGAATCGTAATTTGGGAAACCACTTGGTTTGCAGGGATCTTTGGCCCAGACTGTACCCGTTTCTCTAATGTCGCTCCGGCAAATTTCAATGATGCATATACGATTGGTACGCCCACTGAATTCCACCGACCGCCGCACTTGGCGGCTCCACCGCCATCGAGCATTGGAAAGCGACCGTCCACGATCCGAAAAGCCGTAAGCGGCCCATTACGCCGGAAGCCCATGGATAATGGCGTTGAGAACCTGTTCAACCCGCCGCACTCCGTCTACGGTAGCGACAAGGTGAAGGGGTATTTGCCCGCTGAGGGCCTGATTCGGGCGCAAAAGAAAGGCGTTTGAATCTGCGACGTTGCCCCAGACGAACATGGAAAGCTCCACCAATCTTTTGATCTGCGCCTCTTGATCTAACTCCGGACCAATCGTCCGGGCCTCCGAGAAGCAATTGTTGAACCTGCCAGATGGGACGTCCCATGTCGATGATTTGGGCTCTTCCTGCAAGCTCTGAAGGTGCTGATACTTCAATTTAGCGGCGCTGTGCAATTCTGTAATGCGCGCAACGGGTTCGGTTTCAAAACGCGCGCTTGACTCCCCAAGCGACCGTAGTCCCCTGATGGCGGAAAGGTACCTTGGCGGCGTTGGAAGTGGAACGCCGATTAGCTCTTGCCCCGCGCCAATCATTGCGTTGCCTCTGGAGGCGGTTCAGTCCGGGCTAGTCCAAACAAAGTCAAGATCGTCGTTATTTCTTCCCGCGCCCTCGAAATCAAGTTGGCCGGAGCAAATGCTGGGGCATATTCCAGGAAGCATTCAAAGAAAAGTGCCGAATCCTTCAAAACCGATTTTGCGAAAGTAATACGCTTCACTTGCGGTCCGTCTGATTCAGAATTTGAGAATCCAACATATTGCACAGCATCACGCTGAAGGCCGGAATTTTCGGGTGCCTCTGAAAGATGGGCTAAGAGAAACGCTTCGACGGTTTCGGGTGATGCAAGCTCAAGATGGGAGGTATAGGTAATCCGGAGTATTGGAGATTTCAAGGTTCCTTCCCAGTCGCCTAAGACTGCCCTCGAAGCGGCTTCAAAAAGCAGCGCCGCTATTTCTGCATCCGATGACGTCAGCGGCTTAAAAATCAACTCCAGCGAACCGAATCCGACCTTGAGCACGGCCTTCCCGCTAAGAAGGTTAAATTCCAAAATGCTCTCATTAAGGCGACTCGGAAAAGGCTGCGGAACGCTGATGCCGTCAACGGTTAACCCAAAAGGTTCCATCGCTTCACAGAGTCGCGTAAACGTCTCGGTTCCAGCACCAGGGAAACTCGGTAGGACCCGATTGAACACAAATCGAAGTCCCGCCTCTGCCTTAAAAATTTGAAACCCAGTCATCTCTCTAATTCTGATTGTAGTGCATGGGACTCGAAATCAGCCGGACGTTTTGTTTTCCGGGCAGGCACGGGCGCTGGTGCTGTCCCATCCGCGATCACACTGCGCCAGATGTTTCGCCCCTTTGAAGGCGGGAGGAGGCGACGTTGAATTCTTGGAATCTTCCACTTCAACGTGAATCGGCTCCGGTCAGCGTTATAAGCTCGCTATTCGGATCGCAGCGAAGGGCCTCCGTACCAGAGCTTCGCAAGTCGAAGCTGGGCCTGCGGGCGTAAAGTAAAAATCTTGGAACGCCGATTGATCGATTGTGGATGAACCCATTTGGAGTAGTCGTCTCCGGGAATGGTTGAAAGCCAGAGGCGCATATCTCGATGAGCTTACGAAGCGGCGGATTGCTGCGCAAGACGCTGTACCCAAGGCTTTTCGCCTGAAATTCGGAATACTTGGAGAGATGCTAGCGAAACGCGCGGCGGCGGATCCGATCTTCGAAAAAGTGCCATCGGAGTATCGGCCCATCCTTGGATTCGTCGTAAAGTACGCCGATGAAACGATTGGGGATGACGAAATGCACATCAAGTACATCCGCCTATTCCGGCTGCGGTTTCTCAAAGAGGCAATTGCCCGTGGATTGATGTCAAGGGGCGATGTTGAAAGGCTTGGTTCCCCGATCTGTATTGCCTTCCCCGATGAGAAATTTTACAAGAGCCATTCGCAGACTTCCTCTTTGGGCAACTCATTCATTCGGCGTTACCAAAGCGTGCGCGATCACAACCGTCTCCACGCCACAGTTACCGCATGAACATTGCTCGGGCGCGCAGGCAATCACATTGACGACGCGCGGCAGGTCGGCGGCCAGCGTCTGGCGTGCCGGGTGATTCTTGCGACCCTTGCGCGTTAGGGCCAGTGGCGCCTCCGGCAGCGGACCACGCGCCGCCTCCGCGGCTACTTCATCCAGCGTCGCGCTCGGTTCCTGTTCGAACAACGCCAACTGCGCGGCGCTCAAGCTTTCCCCGCGCGGACCGAGAAGATCGGCACGCTGTCGTCGCAATGCTCGAAGCCGATTATCGAAAACGGACTCTCCCGCCTGCCTCTGCATAGCTTGCGGATCGTCTATGCTAGTCAGCTGTCACCGCCAGCCCAAGTGGTAACAGATGCTGGTTGGAAATTTTCCATCAGGATTTTCAATTGTTGGTCACGGCGCAGCGAGTCATCGCCGGGGAACATCTAGAGTCAGCAATTTTCCAAACGCCGATTGATCGGCATTAGCGTCGCGCTTCATGCGGCTTTCGGCGGAATCAACTCAATCACGCTGATTATGAAAGTGCCGCCTGAACCCCTGTCCGTGTAATCGTCTACGATGAGACTGGGCCGTTGCTTAGGGCTCAGCTTTCAAGTATTCCGGAACGGTCCCGGCTGTCCTAGAACACGTACCGCAGCCCCAGCATCACCCGCCGATTCCCGCCATCGGTCGGACCCTCCAGCAGGAAGCTAGCCGATGTTACAACCGCGTCCGGAATTCCCCAGTCCCGCGTATTGGTCGTGTTGAAGAAATTCGCGTGAAACTGCAATGTCCGTCCTTCGGTTCCGCGGAAGGTCTTGATAATACCCAGGTCCAGCCGGTTAATCCCGTCAGCCCGGAGTATGTTCCGTCCCGCGTTGCCCACGCCCGTCGGATGCGCTGCGGTTAAGGGCGTGAACAAGGATCGTCCGCCTGCCGCCAGCAATTCCCGCACCGTCAAGCTGGATAGGTCGAGAGCCGAGTTCAGATCCGGCCGCGTCGGCGTGCCAACCACGTTTCCGGCGGTCCTTCCTCGCGGATCCGTGCCGTTCAAAGCAGTGAATGGCGCGCCGGATTGGAACGTCAGGAAACCGCTCACCTGCCAGCCGCCGATCAACCGTCCCGCAAAGCCCTTTTGCTCTCTCAGGAACGGCACTTCGAACACGCCATTCGCCGACAACCGGTGCGGCCGGTCATTCGTCGAGCGGCCCCGCTCGGCATGGCGGTTATTTGGATCCTGGGAAAATGCAATCTCCCCTCGCGCCGACGGGTTGAACACTTTGCTCGCTCCGTCAATAAAGGAACTCCATGTGTGAGGAGTCGCAAACGCCAAGAATCTCTCCCGTTACAGCCTGCCCAAAAGCCGGCGTGATGGCCAACGAGAGCGCGGCCGGAAACGTGCAAACAGTTCTAACGCCCCTTCTTCCTCCAAAGCGAAAAGATGCCTTAGCTAGGGAATAGCGCCGATCCGGCCGGGACGCCGCGCTTTTGTGGCGAAGGTGTATTAAGCCGGGGCGAATCGGCTATAGCGACCCGCGAATCCGGTCGTGTATAACCAGCATCTCCCCCGCCGCCGCCGGGTCATTGCCGAATCGTAACCGGTTATAAGCCCGTGTAAATTCTGCCACCCGCGCCGATAACTCCGACGGCGGCAGCTTTTCCGCAAACTCCATCGGCGTGAACCAGCCCGGTTTCCGTATTTGATTCCGCTCCAGCGTCTCCAGTAACTGTCGATACAACATGGTCGCATCGGATGCTGCGGCCCGGCCTTCAGCCAGGCGCACCCGCTGCCGCCGTTCCCGCCAACGCCGCCATGCCACCGGCCCCAGCACCCATCCTAAGATTGCCGTCAAGCCGAGGCTCACCAAAAGAACCAAATGAGCTTTCATCCAAAGCCCCGCCGCCGCCGCCGTTTGATTCAGCGACTCGACAAAACCCATCGCCGACCGCGTACGTGTTCCGAATCGCGTTTGCTCTAACTGATTGGCTAGTTTGAACTGCCGCTCCAAGTCATACTGCACCACCCAGTCCTGCCAGAACAAATCCGCCGCCTCAATCAAATTAGTCACGCGCGAGAACATGGAAACACTCCGCAGCCGCGCCGTCGCCGGCGTCGGGTCATAGCCTGTCCAGCCATTGCCCGGAATGAACGCCTCCACCCAGGAGTGCGCATCGCTCGCCCGCACCGTGTACCACCCATTCACTGGGTTCAACGTTCCGCCCTGAAATCCTGTCACTACGCGGGAAGGAATTCCAATCGACCGCAGCATCAACGCCATGCTGGAAGCAAAATACTCGCAGTGCCCTTGTTTGCGCTCAAATAGGAAATTAGCAATGGGGTCCGGCTGATCCGCCGCTGGCAACTCCAGAGTGTAACCGTAGTTACGTTGCAGGAACTCAACCAGCCGCCTGGCCTGCAAGCCCGGATTATTCTCCGTCCCCGCCGCCTGCTGCGCCAACTCATGAATCCGGCTGTCAAAATGACGCGGTACTTCCAGCAGCCGCCGCAACTCATCCCGCGTCAGCATCACTGTCCCGTCACCGCCATTGGCGTCAAAAAAACTCCTCACGCTATATCGCAACACCGCCGGCAGATCCGACAGCGTCCGAATCGACCCATTGGAGAGAACGGCGATTGAGTCGACATTCGCTGTCAACAGTTCCGGGATTCCCGCCACAAACAGCGCGTTCATCCCCGTCTCCGTCAGTTGTATTTCGTAATCTTCCCGTATCCCCGCGCGCCCTCCATGCGTGCGGATCGGTATCGCCGTATTTCCATAGCGAAGCCGGATCGTATCCGCCAAGTCCCCCGACGACGTCCAGCGTTGCCCATCAAAGCGCGACATCGCGCTCCCGCGCCATCGCAGGTTCAGTACCTCTCCGTGGTTCGCTATCCGGACATACATAATCGTCCGGCTGCTCGCCTGTATCTCGCCGATCTTTCTCAGGTCCACTTCGCCGCCGAAACCCGGTAAGTGGAACTTATTGCTGATTAGATTCTGCAGCGCCGCCCGCGCCGTTCGCGGCAGGACAAAAAACAGGCCCACCGTAAAACACAGAATACCCATCGAGCTAACAAAGCTCACCGTCAACAAGCGGCGGTGAAACCCGCGCGACTGTACGTGAATGGCCGCCCGCGCGCCGCGCCCTCCGCGCCGTATCTCCCAGACGGAAAAAGTGGTCACGCCACAGAACAGAAAAACGGCCAGAAAGATAAAAAACAGCAAACTCGCCGACAGCAGCGCCGCCGCCAGCAACTGTGTAAATCCAATCAATACGGCATAGTACGCATCGCGGTCCGTTCGAAACGTCAACCCCTTGACCACCGTCAGAAAACAAATCAACCTTACCGTCGAGCCCAGGAAATCCCCGGTCAAATAGGTAAAGTCCAGCGGATAGAACCCCGCATACAGAATGACCAATGTGTTGATCAGTACCGCCGGAATCGGCATTGATCGTTGGAAGATCAGCAACAGGATCCGTGCCGTGAACCCGGCAACGGACAGCCCCAAGACCACCGGCGACAACTCTCCGGTGGAAGCCAACGCCAGAAACCCGCTCACCAGCAGGCCCAGCAGCGAGCGTTCAAACAGCCGGTCCGCGGCGGGTTGCGTCATCACGGCAGTGCTTTTGTTACCCCTTCCTGAAAGTCGCCCAAAGCCTGTTGCGGCACGCCCGCCGCGTCCAAAACCACTAGGACGGCGCCCCGGTAAAACACCCGGATCGCCATACTCTTGTTGATCTTCTGAATTGCCTCAAACGCCACCGTTTCGCTCGGATAAAGGATCCAAATCCCCGATAAATCCTGCGGTCCTTTATATGTGACGCGCCAGACCTTGATCGGGTTCAAACTGCGTACACTCTCCGGCGCCGCCGTCGCCGGTTGTTCCTGCATCGCGTCGCGAATCCACCCGCCGTGTATCAGTTTCGGGGGCTCGGTAACGGCGGGCCGCCCCGGTCCGCAGCCGGCTAGAGGAATCGCAAGTAAAAGTGACCTTCGACGGATGCCCATGCGCTTCCCATGGTAGAACAGGACTTGCGGAAAATATGGCAAAGCTGAAACTGTCCCCTAGATCATTGAAGGGACCGGAACCGAAGAAAACGGACCATGTGCGGGATGCCAAAGGCGCTATCCCCTGTTTATTGTTGGTGATTGGCGGAATATTGCTGCTCGGCTGGTTGTTCTCGGCCATGCTCAAATCCGCTAAATAAGGAGCTGTAATGCGAATCGATGGCAGACAACCGGCGCAACTGCGCCCCGTCACGGTGGAACCGGACTATCTCTTGACCGCCGAAGGATCGGTGCTGATCTCGGTCGGCCACACGCGTGTGCTATGCGCCGCGTCGGTCGAAGACACAGTGCCGGCATTCCTTCGCGGCGGTGGCCAGGGGTGGGTCACCGCCGAATACGCCATGCTCCCCCGCGCCACCGTCAGCCGCACGCCTCGCGAAGTTAAGAAGGGTCGTGAAGGCGGGCGCACCATGGAAATTCAACGTCTTATTGGTCGCGCCCTCCGCGGCGTTATAGATCTCAAGGCCCTTGGCGAACGGTCGATCGTCCTCGATTGCGACGTCCTTCAAGCGGACGGCGGCACCCGCACCACCGCCATCACCGGCGCGTTCATCGCCCTCGGCATTGCCGTCGGCAAACTGGTCAAGGGCGGCATTCTCGGCGTCAACCCCATTCGCGATTACGTCGCCGCCACCAGCGTCGGCATCCTCAACGGCGCCGCCCTTCTCGATCTCTGTTACGAAGAGGATTCCGCCGCCGAAGTTGACATGAACATCGTCATGACCGGCGCCGGTAAGTTCGTCGAACTCCAAGCTACCGCGGAGCACAAGGAGTTTGACGACGCCCAACTCACCACGCTGCTCTCCCTCGGACGCCAAGGCGTGGCTGAATTAGTAACACTGCAAAAGCGGTATGTGACACTTTAGTGACGGTCTATTGCGCCACCACCAATCCCGGTAAGCTCCGCGAGTTTAGTCTAATAGCCGCCCACTACGGCGCGGGGCAATTGGATGTCCTTCCGGTCCCCGGCCTGAATGCTATCGAGCCTCCCGCGGAAACAGGCGCAACTTTCGTCGAAAACGCGGTCCTCAAAGCGGAGTATTACAGCGCTTTCGTCGACGGTCTGGTCTTCGCGGATGACTCCGGATTGGTTGTCGACGCCCTTAATGGCGCCCCCGGGGTCTACTCCGCCCGTTATGCCGGTGAAGGCGCCACTGACGCTGCCAACAACGCCCGTGTGCTTGAAGCACTCCGGCATGCCGATGACCGTTCGGCCCGCTTCGTCTGCGCCATCGCCATCGCCACCGGCCGCCGTTCGCTCGTAACTTTCGAGGATGCGGTGGAGGGAAGGCTATTGACGGAACCACACGGTCCCAACGGCTTTGGATATGATCCGCTATTCTTCTATCTCCCATTTAACTGCACCTTCGGCGAGGCCTCGGCCGAACGCAAATTGCCGGTAAGCCACCGGGGCAAGGCGATGGAGAAAATGATCCGATGGCTCCTAAAGTCTCCCGCCACCCGCGCCGATTAGATTAGGGAGCGCTTCGGAGGAATCAACGAGGAATCGTTGGTAGCGGCGCTCCTCTCTCAAGCGGCGCCTTCATCCGGCAAGACCGCACGACGCAGTTCATCGTAATTCGACCTGGTAACAAGCGCGAACCGCACCGGCATGCGCGTATACTCTTGCAATCGGCGCTGTGCCTCTTCCGGCGGCAGATCCGCCGCCGCCAGCAGCAACTCCCCAGCTTGCCGCCGAATCGGTATTACCGCTAACTCACGCACCACATGTGCCGGTAGAGCGTGCGCCGTTCCGGCTGGAATCTCTTCCGGAGTTACGGTTGTTAGCGGAACGCAAAGTTGCAAGCTCAACGCTTCGTACATCTCGACTTCCGATAGGTCCCCCCGCTGGACCATCCAGTCCGCCAGACGCAGACCGGCCGGCTTGCTCGCGACCGCATCTTCTATCTGATCAACAGTACAGTAATGAGACTGAACCAGCACTTCCTGGAGCGTCGGCCGGTGGGCTTCCAGGGCGAAGCGATTCGGGTACTGATGCGCCGTCTTCAGCCACACCAACGGCACTCCGTGGACCCGGGATTTCCAGTACCGCCAAGTTGCCCGGACGGCGGCGGAGGTGTTGATGGCGTTAGCAAGCGGAATGCGGAATGGCGCAAGAAGCGCGTGCCGCCAGCCGTAGAAACTGTGTACTATCGCAGCGCGGGAGACTGCCTGCAGCACCGCCATTCCCACCACAAACGGACCCAGCATTAGCACCGGATGTTCAATCGGGACGATGAGTCCACAGACGAACAGGCCGTTGGAAAGCAGGCTCAGCGGATTTCCTATCAGTCCCTTGCGGTCGCGCCAATGCCACCACCATTGGCGCCGTCCGCCCTGCCACCCATGCCGTTCCAATCCCTGCCAGACGATTCCCGTCACCCAGCGGGTGCGTTGTTTGGTGGCGCCGTGCCAATCGCGCGGGAAGTATTCGCGGGTGGCGACGACCGCCCCCCCCATTGGCAGCAGAATCTGCCGGAAGCCTAAGTTTTTGATTCTAAATCCGTTCTCGTAGTCTTCAGTAAGGCAGCCGGGTTCAAAGATACGGTTATCGGCGCTAACGGCCAAACGCTCTAACGCTCGACGGCTAAAAGCCGTGCCGACCCCGGCGGACGGCAAAAACCCGCCAAGTTTGGCCCTGACGTAAAGGTCGCGGGATTGGAACTCGCTAAACTCGTCAATGTAAACACCGTGAACCCATTCGCCCAACCCGGTGGGAATGGGCAGCACCGGGACTTGGATCATGTCGTAATCGGGCAGATGAGCGTTAATTGCCCGGAGCGAATCGGGATGAATAATGTCTTCCGCGTCATGCGTTACAATGGCGTCAAATCGTTGTCCGGATTGCTCTTCCTGGATCAGCATTTGCTGGAAGATCCAATTCAGGCAGTCGGCCTTGGAGGTCGGGCCGTTGTGAGGAACCAGCGCCAGGTGGACGTTTGGGAAGCGGGCTTCCAGTTCGCGGATGGCGTCCACGGTCGGTTCGTCGTTGGGGTAGGCGCCAATGAAGAAGTGGAAGCGGCTGTAACGAATGGCCGTGATGTTGTGGGTGACCATCTGCCGGATCACGGACTCCTCTTGCCAGAGAGGAGTGAAGATCGCGATGGTTCGTTCCGGTTCCGCGGATGTGCGTACTTCGGTGTGGTTTGCTGGGGAGGTGGCGCGAAACCAGAGCCACAAAACGATCAGCGCCAAGTCGTCAATCCCGCTAATCGTCAGCCATATGACGAGCGGGGCGACGAGGTAGACAAGTGACTCCGGCACATGCACTTGTTAGATTAGTGGCTGAACCTCGGAGGAATTCTCACGATGATGGACTTGAACCGCAGAAAATTCTTGGGTTTGGGGGCGCTGGCCTGTATGGCCCGGGCGCAGGGCTCCGCAAATGGATTTCGTTTTGCCATTATCGGAGACCGGACCGGGACGGCCGCGCCCCAAATTTATTCGCGGGTTTGGCGGGAGGTGAGTCTGTTTGGACCGGACCTCGCGGTGTCGATCGGGGACATTATCCAGGGCGGGAAAGACTCGACCGCGGTCGCCGAATGGCGGGAAATGGACGCCGTTTGGCGTCCCTACAAGCGATGTAAAACGCTCTTCGTGCCTGGGAACCACGATATTTGGTCCACGGAATCTAAGCGGCTGTTTGAAATAGAGGCCGGTCATCCGGCTTCGTACTCGTTTACGCAGGGCGGCGCGCTGTTCGTTATTCTCGACAACAGCCTCACCGATGAACTCATGCCGGGGCAATTGGAATATTGCGAAAGGGAGTTGGCAAAGCACAAAGATCTGCGGCCGAAGTTCGTTTTTTGCCACCGGCCATCGTGGCTGATAAACGCGCGGCTGGGAAACCGGAATTTCCCGCTGCACGGTTTGGCGCGTAAGTACGGCGTGGATTCGGTGATCAGCGGGCATGGCCATCAGTTAGTCCACTTGGAGCTTGACGGAATCAGATATCTGGAGATTGGGAGTTCGGGCGGAAGTATTGAGCGCGGACTGAAGCTGGGCCAGGGTTTCAAAGAGGGATGGTTTTACCACTGGATCTGGGTGCAGATCAAGGACGGAAAAGTGGAGATGACGGTGAAGGAAGTTACCGGGTTGGGGCGGGTGTTCCGGCTAAAGGATTGGGGACCGGCGGGGCCGAAGTTCGACCCCGGGGATCCGGCGCTGTTGGATTCTCCGCGACTTTAGTATCTAGCCCCACCAGACCTCGCCCGGCGCTAAATGTGCGCGGACGACATCCGGATTGAGTTCGATCCCAAGTCCGGGCTTTTCGGTCGCCTTGATATACCCGCCCTGCACGTAGGGGCCATCAAGGAGTAACACCTGATCCATCCAACCGCCTTTTCCAGTTACAGTTTCGGTGGCGATGTAATCCCGAATCGACGAAGCCCAATTGATATTCGCGTAGGTGTGGACCTGGCTCGCGGTGTTATGCGTGCCAATGGGGATGCCGAAAGGAGCGGCGAAATCGGCGATGCGCTTGGTCTCCAGGAAGCCGCCGGAATTGCGCAGGTCGGGGTGGATGATATCGCAGCCCTGATTAATGATGAACTGATTAAAGCCTTCGCGGCGGGCCAGGTTTTCGCCCATGCAAATAGGCACTTTGGAGGAGGCGGTCAGGCGTTGCCAGGACGAGGAGTAGTCGACGAGAAGGGGGTCTTCAAGCCAGAGAGGTTTAATGGCTTCGACGGCTTCGGCAATTTGGATGGCCGTGCGAACATCGTATTCCCAATGGCAGTGGACCATGATGTCGTGGTCCCAGCCGATGGCTTCGCGGCAGTTCTCGAAGCCCTGGCGCACTTGCATAAGTTCCTTCAGCGTCAGTATGCGGTTAGCGGGGTCTTTAGCCGGATCGTTTGTGCTATTCGTCCGGCGAAAGCCGAATTTATGACACGTGAAGCCGGAGGGATCGCTCTTGACTTTGGCGGCCCATTCGCGGCAGGAGGTTTTGTCGAGCATGTCACGCGGCGCGGCGTGGTCGTAAACGCGGACCTTGTCCCGGAATCGGCCGCCCAGAAGACTCGAACTGGGAACACCGAGTATCTTACCGGCTAAGTCCCAGAGAGTCATTTCGATGCCGCTGGCGGCGCGCATCAGGTTGTGGGCGGAGCCATCGGTGCGCGAGCCGGAGAGGCTGCTGCCGCCGACGCCGAGGCCGGTGTAAATGGTGTCGATTTGCAGGGGATCCTTGCCGACCAGTGCGGGTTTGAGTCCGAGGATCTGTTCCTTAACGCCGATTCCCGGGCTGCCGTAGGCTTCGGCAATGCCATAGACGCCGTTGTCGGCGGTGATTTTGATGAGGGTATAGGTGCGGTCGCCCTTCATCATCATCACTTGGACATCCTTGATTTTCACCTTCCCGATTTGGGCGGCGGCGACGGGAAGGCTGGCGAGAAAACTGCGGCGGGAGATCATGGCTCACCAATTTATCACTTTGCCCGGCGCTGGGGGCGGACTAGCCAATATTGGCATCAGATTGTGACGGCAACGTTATCAGAAGTTGACATTCGGCTGTAAGAATCGCATTCGATGACGCATAAATATTTCCCGGCGTGCCTGCTACTGCTCACGCCCATTTCGCTGTTGGCCCAAGGCCCGGCGGCCGGTCCGGATCCGGCGGTTCTTTCGCGGCTGTTGCAGCGGCACCGGCCGCAGGCGGCGGCATTTGAATTTGCCGCGATCGGCGACCAGCAGTACGGCGCCGATGGCGAGCGCCGTTGGCCGTCTTTGCAGAATTCGATCAATACTTCCGGTGTGGCGCTCACGGTTCACGTCGGCGACATTAAGAGCGGCAGTACGCTGTGCAACAACGCCATGTTCGCCAACCGCCTGGAGGCGTTCAACAACTTTGAGATGCCGATGATGATCACGCCCGGCGACAACGAATGGACGGATTGCCATCGGGAGAATAACGGCTCCTTCGATTCGTTGGAGCGGCTGGATTATCTTCGCGGCACGTTCTACCGGGATAGCCAGAGCCTTGGCAAGCGGAAGATGACAGTCAGCAGGCAGAGCGAAGATCCGCGCTACCCGAAGTACGTGGAGAACCAGATGTGGTCGATGGGCAATGTGCTATTCGCCATGGTGCATATTGTGGGCAGCAACAACAACCTGGGCCGCAATGCGGCGAACGATCGCGAATGGAAGGAACGGAGCGACGCCAATTTTAATTGGATCAAGACAATCTACAGCGTGGCCCGGGACAATGAATTCGCGGCCATCGTTTTGATGATGCAAGTCAACCCCGGCTGGAACGGCGTGCCGGTCCGCGTCGCGGCGACCGAAGAGGGCTCGCGCGAAGCGCTATTTCTGATGGAAGATGAAACGATCGTTTTCGGCAAACCGGTGTTAACGATCATGGGCGACTCGCACATCTTCCGGATCGACAAGCCAATCCTCGGCGCAAAGACCGGGCGGCCTTTGGAGAACTTCACGCGGCTGGAAGTGCCGGGTTCGACGGAAGTGCATTGGGTACGCGTTCGCGTGGACCCGGCCAGGCGACAGATATTCGGCTTCGATTTGGAATACCTTCCCGAGAACTTCGCGGCGCATACGAGGCCGTAGAGGAGTTTAAAGCCGGACCCGAGCCGCGCGCGTCAGCATATTGTATCGTCACCGGCGTCAAAGAACCGGCGGTGCTGCACCTCCTTGGCCAAGGGGACGGCGCTATTGTGGTCGTAATTCAGTTCGGTTTCCCAGCGCGTCGCGCTTGGACTTGCAGGGTTGGGGTTTTGGTGTTGCCGCCGGTATCATAAAGGCATAACGATAATGGGGGTTGGAAGTCATGATTGCCGATACCGGCTATGTTGACCTTCTGGTGGCGCACCAGCCCGCTAAACCGCGCAATCGCCAGGACTTGCCGAGAGGACAGCGCTTCTTGAAACCTTGGCCGCCAATGAGAACCCGCAACCACTGGCCATGGAACGGTTCATTGAGACACTCACCGCGCTGATCCTGCATTACGAAGAGGAACTTTGGCCTGGTCCCGGCGCGTCTCCTGCGGGGGTCTTGCAGTACTTGATGGAAGAACACGCTCTGCGCCAAGTGGACCTTGTGCCGATTCTCGGCAGCAAGTCGTACGTGAGCCAAATCCTAGCTGGCCATCGGCCGATCGGTAAGGAAGCCGCCGCCAAACTGGCCGCGCGCGCTCAACCCCCCAAACGGTTCAACCCGTCCAGCGCCGCGATCTTGTAACACTCCGCCAGCGTCGGATAGTTAAACACCGTGTTGACGAAGTAATCAATCGTCCCGTTGAAACTAAGTACAGCCTGCCCGATATGCACTAACTCACTGGCCTGTTCGCCAATAATGTGTACGCCCAATAGCTGCTTTGTCTCCTGATGGAAGATCAATTTCAGCAACCCCGTGTTATCTCCTATAATCTGCCCACGCGCAATCTCCCGGTAACGGGCCTTGCCCACCTCATACGGAATGTTGGCCTGCGTTAGCTCCTCCTCGCTCCGCCCGACCATCGAGATTTCCGGAATCGTATAAATCCCAAATGGCAGCAATGACGGAACAATGCTCGCCTCCACTCCGAATGCATGGCACGCCGCCAGCCGGCCTTGCTCCATTGATGTCGACGCCAAACTCGGAAATCCAATCACGTCGCCCACCGCATAAACATTCGGCGCCTCCGTCTGAAAGTGCGTGTTCACCTTGATGCGCCCTCGGTCGTCCGGCGTTATCCCGGCCAGTTCCAGCCCCAACCGAAACGTATTGCCCGTCCGCCCGATCGAGTAAAGCACCTTCTCCGCAATCACCTGCTTGCCGCTCTGCAATAGGATCTTCACCCGTTTGCCGTGTTCATCCTGAATAGTCTCAATCGACGAAACCTCTTCGCCCAGGCGCAGCGTCACGCGGTTTTCCCGCATCTGATATGCCAGCGAATCGGCAATCTCGTCGTCCACAAAATCGAGCAGAACCGGCCGCTTGTCGATCAACGTAATCCGCACGCCCAACGCCGCGAAAATCGTCGTGTATTCCGTGCCCACCACGCCCGCGCCAACTACTACCAGCGTCTTCGGCAACCGCGCCAGATCCAAAATCTCATCGCTCGTAAAAACCGTTTCCGGATCGAACGGAATCTTGTCGTTCTTCGTCGCCGTAGTGCCCACGGCGATGATGATTTTTTCCGCCGTCAACTCCTGCGAGCCGTGATTATCGACGCTCTCCACGCGCACCTTGTTCGGCCCCGTAAAGCTGCCCCAACCCTCAATCAATTCAACGTTGTTTCGCATCACTTGATGCCGCGTCACGTCCTGTTCGTGCTTGATCACCAGGTTCGTGCGAAACAGCAGATCCTGCATGGTGATGTTCTGCTTCACCGCGTACGACGACCCATAAAAGCTCCGCTCACGATAACCGGAAAGGTGCATCACCGCTTCCCGCAGCGTCTTGCTGGGAATCGTGCCCGTGTTAATACACGTCCCGCCCATCACCGTCTTTTTCTCGATGATCGCGACTCGCTTTTCCAGCTTCGCCGCCTGAATCGCCGCCCGCTGCCCGCCGGGTCCGGATCCGATCACAATCAGGTCATAGTCGTACTGTGGCATCCGTTCGCGTTCCCCTTTGCAATACTCTATTATGTATCCCACACGCCCGCCGGTTGGAGTATAGTTTGTACCATCGGTACACTTTTCATGACCCGCCGAGCACTGATCGCCGCCGCCACCACGACTATGAGCGCCGCCCCCAACTATCGCATTCTCGACCCCCACGTCCACGTCTACAAGCGCGACCCGCGCTTTCCTTATTGGAAGGGCAACCCGTCGCACCCGCAGGACGACAAATCGCCCGAAATGTTGATCGAACTGATGAAGGCCAACCATGTCGCCAGGACGGTCATCATCCAGGTTCGCCACTACATGTTTGACAATTCGTTTCTCCTGCACACGCTGAAGCAATATCCCCAATACTTCCAGGGCGTTTGCCGTGTAAATCCGGAGAACCCCGACGCGCCCGAACATCTTGCCGAACTCACCACCGCCGGCTGCCGCGGTGTCCGGTTGAGCCCCGCCGCGAATGCATCCGGGGATTGGATTGGCGGCTCGCTCATGAAGCCCCTTTTCAAGCGTTGCGAGGAGTTGAAGGTGCCCATGACGCTCCTCGCTCCCGTCTCCCGCATGCCCGAAATCGGCAAACTCATCGACCAGTTCCCGGACCTTACTGTCGTCATCGACCACATGGCCGATACCCCCGTCAACAAGCCCGAAGAGCTCGAAAAACTGATCGCGCTGAAACGCCACCCCAAGCTCTTCGTCAAGGTCTCTCACACGTGGTCGCTGTCGAAACAGCCCTATCCCTGGACCGACGCTCAGGCCCACGTCAAAAGGCTTCACGAATCCTTTGGTCCCCAGCGTCTGATGTGGGCCACCGATTGGCCCGTCAGCCTCCCGCACGCGACCTACGCGCAGACCTTGGCCGTCGTCCGCGACGAAATGAAATTCCTGAACGAAGACGACAAAATGTGGATGTTGTCCAAAACCATTGAGCGTGTCTGGCCTTTTGCCTGAGCATCCCGACATCACAGTCTACATTGAGGCCCTGGAGCGCCGTGCGCTCGGCCACCTGCTGTCGAGCGTAACGGTGAAAACTCCGTTTCTCATCCGTACTTATCAGCCCCCCATCCAGGAACTGGAAGGCCAGACGCTGACCGGACTCCGCCGGGTCGGCAAACGCATCGCCTTCGGATTCGCCAACGGCCACTGGATGGTTTTGCATTTGATGATCGCCGGCCGGCTGCACTGGAACAGCCGCCGCCAAGCCCTGGCCACTTTCGAGTTTGACAATGGCAGCCTTTCCTTAACCGAAGCGGGCTCGCGCCGCCAGGCCGCCGTCCACATCTATGCGGACGATTCCTCGGTCGCCACCGATGGCCTGGAGGTCATGGACTGTACCGTCGAAGAGTTCGCCGAGCGCCTGACCGCTGAAAACCACACATTGAAACGCTCGCTCACCGACCCGCACATTCTCTCCGGTATCGGTAACGCCTATAGCGATGAAATCCTGCACCATGCCGGTTTAAGTCCGGTCGCTCTCAGCCAAAAACTGACCCCGGCGGAACTGATCCGGTTGCTCGCGTCGATTCGTGATCGGCTCAACTACTTTACAGACCTCCTGCGTCAACAAGGCCAATCCGGCTTCCCGGAGAAGGTGACCGCCTTCCGTCCTGAAATGGCCGCCCACGGAAAGTTCAACCAACCCTGTCCCCGTTGCGCGACGCCGATTCAGCGGATTGTCCGCGCTTCGAACGAAACCAACTACTGCCCGGCGTGCCAAACGGGCGGTAAACTGCTGGCCGACCGGGCGCTCTCGCGTCTGCTCGGAAAGGACTGGCCGAAGTCGCTGGAGGAGATGGAACTGCGAAAACGCCCCGTCAGGGCATAATTTTTGACGAATTTTGCCCGTCGAGGCATTTTACACAATCGTCATAAATTCGGCCGGAAGCCGTTCCTAAGTTTCATGTTTTGATGTCGATACCATGAAACGCCAAACCGGGGTTTGAAGGCATCGTTTTCTAGGGTCTTTACCTTAACTTCAACATTTCCAATCACCTACGCCATGTTGTGGATTAATTGAGGAAAACCACAATTAGTAGTTGACCGGGTTCGAAGGACCGCTGTATCCTGTAGTTCGCTGACGAGATTCCGCAGTAGTTGGAACGGTTTCCGGGTAGTCTCCCATGGTCCTCTCGGCGGCGGCTTTTTGGTCTCTCCATCCTGATTTGTTCCTGGGTTTGGGCTGGCGGAGGCCTTGCTGTTTTTTCGGTCTTTTCAAATTCAAATCCTCCCCCAAGGTGAATGCAGATGGCGACGATGGCCCAGCAGATGACGAATAGTAATACACCGGCGGCGCAGCAGTTGTTTCCAGATGTCCGGTCGCAGGTACCGGAAGCGGCGATGCGCGTCAAAAAACGCAATGGAGCCTTGGAACCCGTTGATGTTTCCAAAATTATCCGCGCCGTGCAGCTTTGCGCGGCCGGTCTCACCCAGGTTGACCCGATGCGTATCGCGGTCAAGACCATTGGCGGATTATACGATGGCTCCACCACTCGCGAGTTGGACCAGCTCAATATTCAAACGGCCGCTTCGCTGATCGCCGAAGAGCCGGAGTACTCGCGGCTAGCCGGCCGATTGCTCGCTAACTTCGTCGAGAAGGAAGTGGCGGCGCAGAACATTTATTCTTTCTCCCAGTCAATCGAAGCCGGGTATAATTTTGGGCTGATTGGCGAAGAGTGCAACGCGTTCGTAAAGGCGAATGCGCGGAAGCTCAACAGCGCCGTTGACGAACGGAATACCGACCTGTTTGAATACTTCGGCATCCGGACGGTGTACGACCGCTACCTATTGAAGAATCCGGAATCGCGCGAAGTCCTCGAATCTCCACAGTATTTCTTCCTGCGGGTGGCCTGCGGGCTGAGTGTGAACGTGCAGGAGGCGATTGAGTTCTACAAGCTCATCTCGGCGCACGATTATATGCCGAGCTCGCCTACGCTGTTCAACTCCGGGACCATGCACCCGCAGATGTCGAGTTGCTACCTGCTGGACTCCCCGGAAGACAATCTGGAGAGCATCTACGAGTGCTATAAAGACGTCGCCATGCTCTCCAAATTCGCTGGCGGCATTGGACTGGCCTACCACCGGATTCGCGCGCGCGGATCGCTGATCCGGGGTACGAACGGCAAATCGAACGGCATTGTGCCATGGTTGAAGACCCTGGACAGTTCGGTGAGCGCCGTGAACCAGGGCGGCAAAAGGAAGGGTGCCGCGTGCGTCTATCTTGAGCCGTGGCATGCGGATATAGAGGAATTCCTCGAGCTTCGCGATAACACCGGTGAAGAGGCTCGCCGCACGTACAATCTGAACCTCGCCAACTGGATTCCCGACATCTTCATGCGTCGCGTCGACGAGGATGGCGTCTGGTCGTTGTTTGACCCAAAGGCGGTTCCTCACTTCACGGATCTGTACGGCCCCGAATTTGAGGCCGCCTATATTGCCGCCGAGAAGAAGGGGCTGTTTGCGCGTCAGACGAAGGCGCGGGAACTCTATTCCCGGATGATGAAGACACTGGCGGAGACCGGCAACGGCTGGATGACTTTCAAGGATCCCTGCAACCTGAAGAATAATCAGACCGGTCAGGACAATAACGTCATCCACTTGTCTAACCTGTGTACGGAGATCACTGAGGTCACAAATCAGGCCGAAACGGCTGTCTGCAACCTCGGCTCAGTGAATTTGGCCCGCTATGTAAACGACGGAGCCTTCGATTTCGCCAAACTGGCGTACACGGTCCAGTTGGCGGTGCGGTTTCTGGACAAGGTCATCGACATCAACTACTACCCGACGAAGGAAGCGGGAACCTCCAACCAGAAATGGCGTCCGGTGGGGCTCGGCATCATGGGGTTGCAGGATGTCTTCTTCCAGTTGCGTCTGCCGTTTGATTCCGAGGATGCCCGCCGTCTCTCGCGTAGCATTCAGGAAGAGATCTACTATTCGGCCATGGTGACCACCATCGAGTTGGCGGAACAATCCGGAGCCCATAGCGCCTTTGAAAAGACCCGTGCGGCGAAGGGGCAGTTCCAGTTCGACCTCTGGGGCGTGACGCCGGAAGATCCGGCGCGGTGGGACGCGCTGCGTCCGCGAATGGTGAAGTCCGGTATGCGGAATTCGTTGTTGATCGCCATTGCGCCCACGGCGACCATTGCCTCAATCGTGGGTTCCTATGAATGCATTGAGCCACAGATTTCGAATCTGTTCAAGCGCGAAACGCTGTCGGGCGACTTCATTCAGATCAACCGGTATTTGGTGACCGAGTTGAAGCAGTTGGGCTTATGGAGCGAAGACCTCCGAAATCGCGTAAAGATGGGCGAGGGTTCCATTCAAAACATCGTTGAGATCCCGGATGAGATCAAACAGGTCTACCGGACGGTGTGGGAGGTCCCGATGCGATCGTTGGTGGACATGGGCGCCGAGCGCGGACCGTTTATCGATCAAAGCCAATCGCTTAACCTGTTCATTGAAAGCCCGACTATTGGCAAGGTCTCTTCCATGTATATGTATGCTTGGAAGAAGGGCCTGAAAACAACGTACTACCTGCGGTCCCGCCCCGCCTCCAAGATTTCCAAGGCGACGGTGCCAATGGCAGCGGTTCCCGTGCCCGTAGCGCAGGCGATCGCCTGTTCTCTGGAAAACCCGGAAAGCTGCGAGGCCTGCCAATGATTCAATCCACGCTTGATGCGTTTGAAAACGATCTCGAAGCGATCTTCGATGGCCGTATCGCGGATGCTGAAATTGTTAAGCAAAACCAAAGGTTTGCTGGCTTAATGCGGCAAGCGGGTGGACCTCGTGAGGGACTTGAAATCCTCGCGAAACAGACGCCAGAATCGATTGCGCGCCTGTTCATCGCGACGGACAGTTCTCGCCACTTCGTAAAAAGTGCGACTTCCATCCCGCTTAAATGGCTGGCCGCGCATGGCCCCAATAACTAGTGAATTTCGAATGAGTAACCCATGATCCTAGACCCCGGCTTTAATTTAACGCTTCGCCCGATGAAATACCCGATCTTCTACGAGATGTACAAGACCGGCATTAAGAACACATGGACGGTGGAGGAAGTTGACTTCTCGACCGACGTGACCGATCTTCGCCAGAAGATGAATCCGGCGGAACAACACCTGATCAAGCGCCTCGTCGCTTTCTTCGCCACCGGCGATTCCATCGTCGGCAATAATCTGGTCCTTAACCTTTACAAGCACATTAACTCGCCGGAAGCGCGGATGTATCTGTCGCGCCAACTCTATGAGGAAGCCGTGCATGTGCAGTTCTATCTGACCCTGCTCGACACTTACATCCCGGATCCGAACGAGCGCGCCGCGGCATTCTCCGCTGTCGAAAACATTGAGTCCATCAAACACAAGGCTGATTTCTGTTTCAAATGGATCGACTCGATTAACGAGATGGACAGCATCCAGACGGAAGCGCAGATGAAGAATTTCCTGCTGAACCTCGTCTGTTTCGCCTGTTGTATTGAAGGGTTGTTCTTCTTCGCCGCCTTCGCCTATGTCTATTTCCTGCGTAGCCGCGGCCTGTTGCAAGGACTGGCGACGGGAACCAACTGGGTGTTCCGCGACGAGAGCGCGCACATCGATTTCGCGCTGGAAGTAATTGCCACTGTCCGGCGCGAACGGCCACACCTTTTTGATGCGGATCTGGAAGTCCGCATCCGCGATATGATTCGCGACGCCGTTGACTGCGAAGCGAAATTCGCCGACGACACGCTTTCGGGCGGGGTCAGCGGCATTAATAGCGCCTCTATGCGGCAGTATTTGGAATACATTGCCGATCGCCGCTTGGCGGCGCTCAACATGCAGCCCATGTATGGCGCGAGGAACCCATTTGACTTCATGGAACTGCAGGACGTCCAGGAGTTGACTAACTTCTTTGAACGGCGAGTAAGCGCCTATCAAACGGCGATCACCGGTGAAGTTAGTTTCGCGGAAGAGTTTTAAGCGGAAATGGCCTTGGCTGCGTCCACAGCCAGGGCCGCCGCATGTTTAGACTCATTGGGAAGCCCGTCTAATAACGCTTCCAACTGAGCGGCGGTGATGGCGGCAAGTTCCGGGAGCGTCTTGCCAATCGCCCATTCCGAGAGCGCCGCCCCGGCCGCGATGGACGCCGTGCAGCCCTTGGCTTGAAAGGCGGTGTTGACGATTTGGCCGTTCTCAACCAACGCGCTAAGCCGGAGGATATCCCCGCAGATAGGGTTAGTCACCTCTACCTGCCGAGCGGGAGAGGGTAGGACGCCAACGCATTTTGGCTCGCGGAAGTACCGCAGAAGTGTAGTGCTGTACATGAGATAATTCGAAAAACCTGTCCCACTAGCGATTGTACTTCTAACCCGATGCGTCTCGATGCAAAGACCGTCCACGCGCCTGAAATCGGCCCGGTGTGGCTGAACTCGCCGCCGCTGTCGCTGCGACAGTTGCGCGGGCGCGTGGTGTTGCTGGATTTCTGGGATTTCACCTGCGTGAATTGCATCCGCACCCTGCCGTATGTACGCGAATGGCACCGGCGTTATGAGTCATTGGGATTGACTGTCATCGGCATTCACGCGCCGGAGTTTCACTTTGGCCGCGCGCCGGAGATTCTGGCGCAGGGAATCGCCGAGTTCGGGCTGCCATATCCGGTGATGCTGGACAACGACTACGCCATTTGGAAGGCGTTTGCGAATAAGTACTGGCCGTCGAAATACTTGATCGACCCCGATGGCTACATGCGCTATTTCCATGCCGGGGAAGGCGCTTATGAAGACACGGAACTGGCGATCCAGGACCTACTCCGCGAGCGCGACGCCCGCGTGGAGTTGCCCGCTCCCATGGCGCTATTGCGTCCGTTGGACGCCCCGGGGGTGATGGCGTTCTGCCAGCCGCCGACTCCGGAATTGTACCTGGGTCACCGGCGGGGACGGATCGCAAACGCAGGCGGGTTTGTCGAAGACAAAGTGCATAACTACGCCATGGGCGCGGGGCCGATGGAAGATTTGCCGGAGTTGGGCGGGGCGTGGCACTCGTTGGCGGATTGTGCGGCGACCGCGGGGGCGGCGCGGTTGTGCGTCATTTATTCGGGGGCGGAAGTGAATTTGGTAGTGTCGCCGACGGCGGAGTCGGGCTTGGCGGAGTTAGTGATAAATCAGAACGGAGAGCCGGTGCCGGCGGAGTCGCGGGGCGCGGATGTGGAGTTACGATCCGATGGGCAGACAGTAGTTCGGATTACGCGGCCGCGAATGTATTCGTTGATTCGAAGCGGGAGCTTTGCGCAGGCGCTGCTCGAAATTTCGTGCGGGGTTCGCGGCGTGCAGGTCTTTGCCTTCACGTTCGGCAGTTGTGTGGAGGGCGCGCTTGAAACGGCATGAAATTCGCGTGGTCGCGGGAGTGATTGAGAGGCAGGGGATGATCCTGGTGGGCCAACGGCGCGCGGGCGACCGCTTTCAATATAAGTGGGAGTTTCCGGGCGGCAAGGTGGAACCGGATGAAGATCCGAAAGTAGCGCTGGCGCGCGAGTTGCGGGAAGAGTTGGGAATTGAGGCGGTTATTGGGGAAGAGATGGCCCGTTATGAGCATCAATATCCCGGCAACACGGCTATTCTGCTGATGTTTTTTCGCGTGTCCGAATTTACCGGCGAACCGGCCAATCATGTCTTTGAAAGTATCCGGTGGGAAGAGCGCCAGAAATTGACGGAGTACGACTTTCTTGACGGGGATGTAGACTTTGTAAGGCGGCTGGCGCGAGGAATGTTCCGGTCCGCCGCGGGAGGATAACGAGTATGTGGCGGTTACTGTTTGCGGCGGCTTTATTTGGGGAGACGGGATTCCTGGACAGGGCGGTCACGGTGGACGGCGAGAAGCGCCTTTACCAGATTTATGTCCCGCGCGATTATTCGGCGGACCGGGCTTGGCCGGTGATTGTGTTCTTGCATGGGTCGGGGGAGTCTGGCGTGAATGGAATTACTCAAACCTTGATTGGTTTGCCTGCGGCGATTCGCAAGAATCCAGAGCGCTTTCCGGCGATTGTGGTGATGCCGCAATCTTCGCCGACGCGTCAGTGGATCGATATGGTTGAACAGAATGGAGCGCTGGCGGCGTTGGATGCGACGGCAAAAGAGTTCCGTGTGGATCGCGACCGCGTGTATTTGACTGGGTTATCCAAGGGCGGGTTTGGGACGTGGCATTTGGCAGCCCGGGAGGCGGGACGGTTCGCGGCGATTGCGCCGATTTGCGGCGGGATTGTCTTTCAGAAGCGAGTTTTGGACCGGCTGGGGAAGGCGGAAACGGACTTCCCATCGAACGTGGACTTGGCGAAGAAAATAGGAGCGGGGACGCCAGTGTGGGCGTTTCATGGCGGCGCGGACGCGACGGTGCCGCCGGAGGCTTCGCGCTCGGCGGTGGAGGCGCTGAAGTCAATCGGTAACGGCGTGAAATATACGGAGTATGAGGGCGTGGGGCATAACTCGTGGGACAAGGCGTATGGGGATCCGGAGTTTTCGGTGTGGTTGTTCGCGCAGCGGCGGATTCAGGGCGCGGGGAGTCCGCGCTAACAACTGCTCGCAGTCGTTAGCCTTTGGTAGAGGGCATCTGGCGCGAGGTCGGCACCCTTGGGCCAACAAATCGCACCGTACTCATCGACGCTCGCCTGAGCGAAGAGTAATTCATCTCGCAGATGCTCGAACATTGGCCCGAAGAGCCGGACCGGCAGCGATACGGTTCCTTTGCGACCGTCGTCGAATTCAAACTCCAGCGTGTACGCGGGGTAAGCGATGACAGTTTTTACCTTGTACATTTTCTACTCCAACGGAACTCGACTCCAATTCTCTCGCAGTTCCCCACGATGAAGTTCGGCCCAGTCAATGACAATCTCCCGGGCGCTCCTCGGAAGTAATCGTAAGCCTCTCGATCCCGATCTGAGCTTCGAATTCTTCGTATATTGAGTGGAAGTGGGGTGCCGGGTGACTACCCCAACGCCGCTAGTCCCATCGCCCGCCGGACCACGTTAAACCCTTCACGCGTTTTCTGTTCGACAACCTTGATACCCTGCTCGCGTTTGCGCTGCGCAGCCGCGTAATCGCGATGGACGGCCATCAAAGCATCGCCCATCTGCGCCGGTGTCGCCGACGCCAAATGAAACGCCCATTTCCCCAAGCCAATATCGCTGAACATTTGTGCCTTTTTCCCGAACGCCCATTCGAAACAATGTAGACAGGGCAGGCCGTTTGCCAAGGCCATGATGTTCCCGTGCGGCTCCATATTGAACATGGTCCGCGACGCCAGGAATACGCTTAATGCTTCGTCGGGCAGCCAAAACGTTTCGCGCAACTTCAAATACGGCTTCACGTCGGCCGGCATGGGGTCGATCAATTGCTCCTTGCCGAGTATGATTTCACGGTCGTCCTCCGGCGCGATCAGAATGGGCAGCTTAGTCTCGCGGACCCAGCGGATCAGCACTTCGCGCATCTTTTGGACATACTCCGGGCCGCGCTCGCGAACGCCGGGACGGTCCAGGACGGCGTAATGAATTATCGCCACCAGGAACTTGCCGCGTTCCAGGCCGGCGGCTTTCAGGTAGGCATCCGCCGCCGCGTCATTGCGCTGGCGGTACTGAAACGCAATGTCGGGCGCGAAGGCGATATGCGGGCCCTGAATGCCAGCGTCCTTCAAGATACCAATGGAAATCGAGTCTCGCGTAAAGAGGAACTTGGCGTCGGACAGGACGCGGCGCAAGACGATGGGGCTTGGCGGGGCGAAAGTATCGAACGTCTGGGCCCAAGTGCCATAGGGTTTGCCTGAATTATTCGCCAGATAAAATGGCATAACGGAGCCGATGGTCTTCTCCCAATCGTGGGCGCCATGCAGACCGTAGTTGATCACCATTCCCGAGTTATAAAGGAACAGGTCGGTCTGTTCGAAAGCCGATCGCAAATGAGACGGCGTGGGTTTACCGCCGTCGACTAGACGGCCATCAAGGAACTTCGCTTGCGGGTAATCGCGCCGAATAAGCTTCCGTCCGGACTCATCGATATTCGACGCCCAGCAAGTAACGTCGGCTTCGGGGATGAATTTCGCGAGCGCCCCCAGCATGGCCGGCGTGAAGCAGACGTCGCCGATATTGCGCATCTGCCAGCCGGTGCGGAGCAGGATTTTCTTGCGCGAAGAACTCTGGGCCAACAGCGGAGCCGGCGCCGCGGCGAGGAAGGTTCGACGTTTCATTATTCGGGGAGTTTGATTTCCAGGCCGCGCTCGGAGTTGAACCGCTTGCTCGATTCGCGGTCCAGGTTCGTCAACAACACGCTGTCCTGCTTGTGATCCGGCTGCACGAAGTGGAGCTTCTCGCCTTCGGCCCAGAAGGCCACCGATTGCCGCAACGTTCCGTCCTTCAAGGCAATGAGAAACACTTTGGGCGCGTTTGGCGTGAAGTTCTCGTACGGTTTGCTGATGTTGGAATATTCGCGAAGAACGGGCTTGGCCACTTCCGGCGTATAGTCCGGATTCATCACGAGAATTGGCGCGGGCGCGGGAGCCACGTTTTGTTGATTCACGAAGACAAATGGCGTTGGCTGTATTTGCGGCTGCGGTTGCGGGTACCAGCCGCCGCCGCCAAACCACCCGCCAATAACAGGTATCGGCCGTACGCCGGGGCGCTGAGGCATGGGCCGGCCAGCGATGCTGCCGCTCAAATTCGTAATGTGATTTTCTATGGCCGGTAACTGGAGGTGGGGCATGCCCGTCGAATGCTGGGGAAACTTGGGCTGCCCGCTAAGGGTGACAACAGCCAGACTAGTGATGCCGAGAAGAGTTCGAAGCAAAGTGGTACCTCTGCCTATGAGACTAGTGGTTTAACCATTCGGTTGCAACCGGGATTTATAATGAGTCATGCTGGAAACTCGCCATTCCGTTTGCGCGCTCGACTGCCCCGACGCCTGCGGGCTGCTGGTGCAGGTGGAAGATGGCCGGGGAACGAAACTGCGCGGAAATCCCGAGCATCCGGTGACGCGCGGGTTTCTGTGCGCAAAAGTCACGAAGTATCTGGAGCGGGAGTATTCACCCGGCCGTTTGTTGTATCCAATGAAGCGCGCCGGCGCCAAGGGCGAAGGGAAATTTACTCGTATTGCTTGGGATGAGGCGCTGGACACGATCGCGGCCCGCCTGAAGCGAGTGGCGCAGGAGTGGGGGCCGGAGGCGGTTCTCCCGTACAGCTACGCCGGATCAATGGGCCTGCTGAACGCCAACGGCATGGACCGGCGATTCTTCCACCGGATCGGCGCGTCGCGGCTGGACCGGACGATCTGCGCGAGTGCCGGAACGGCCGGGCTGATGAAGACGCAGGGATTTCGTTATGGCGTGGCGCCGGAGGATTTCGTCCACTCACGGCTGATCATTGCCTGGGGCGCCAACGTGCTCGCGACCAACGTCCATCTCTGGCCGTTTATCGTGGAAGCGCGGCGGGCCGGGGCGAAGTTCATCGTCATCGACCCCCACCGGAACAAGACGGCCGCCGCCGCCGACCGGCACCTGTTCATAAACCCCGGTTCCGATAAGGCTTTGGCGCTGGGCCTGCTGCACGTCATATTTCGCGATGGACTGGAAGACCCCGATTATCTATCCAAGTATGCCAGCGGCGCGGATGAGTTGCGGGGGCTGGTCCGCGATTACACGCCGTCGCGAGTGGCGGCATGGACCGGGATTGACGCGGAAACCATCGAAACACTGGCGCGCGAATATGCGCTTACGCGGCCGTCGGTGATCCGGCTGAACTACGGCGTGCAGCGCAACCCCAATGGCGGTACGGCGGTGCAGGCGATCGCGATGCTGCCGGTGGTCACCGGCGCGTGGCGCGAGCTGGGCGGGGGCCTGCAACTATCTACTTCGCAGGCTTTCGCACTGGACCGGCCGGCGCTGGAGATGCCGGAACTGCAACAGCGCTCGCCGCTGGGCCGGGAAGCGCGGCTGGTGAATATGTCGCAGCTTGGCGCCGCGTTGACAGAGCTTGCCTCGCCGCCGGTGAAGGCGATGGTTGTCTACTGTTCCAATCCCGCCGCGGTCGCGCCCGATCAGACGCGTGTCCATGCCGGCATGGCGCGGGAGGATTTATTCACCGTGGTCCTGGAACAGTTCCAGAACGATACGGCCGATTTTGCCGACATCCTGCTGCCTTCAACGACATTCCTGGAACACACCGACTTATACACCGCCTACGGCCATTACTTCCTGCAACTGGCGCGGCCGGCACTACCCTCTCCCGGCGAAACCAAGAGTAACTTCGAAGTGTTCCAGTTACTCGCCCGGCGGATGGGTCTTGAGGACGAGTGCCTCTATGAAACCGAAGATGAGATGATTCGGACCCTGCTGGCGAGCGGCCATTCGCACTTGAAAGGCATTACGCTGGAACGGCTGGAGGCGGAGCATCATGTTCGCCTCAATATTCCGTCTCCCTATCTGCCATTCGCCGAGGGCGGGTTTGGCGGTCCGGAGGGGAAGGCGCAGTTGGGTACGGAGGGGCTGGCTTATGTGCCGCCGCCGGAGTCGCGGCTGGGTGATGAGAATCGGGAGTATCCGCTGGAACTGATCTCGCCCAAGGCGCATGATTCGATGAATTCGACGTTTGGATATCAACCGGCGCTGGACGCGGAAACGGGGGTGGCGTGGCTGAATGCGGTGGACGCGGCGACGCGGGGGATCGCCAGCGGCGACGCGGTGCGGCTGTTCAACGGCCGCGGCGAGGTCTTCGCGCGGGCGGCGGTGGATGGAAAAACCGCGCCGGGCGTGGTGGCGGTACCGGCCGTTCGCTGGCCGAAACGTAGCGCTGGACGAGCCGGTTTGAATACACTGATAACGGACCGTTTGACCGATTTGGGCGGCGGCGCCACATTCTATAGTTGTCTGATCCAGGTGGAACGATGCGCAAATTGACGATGGCGGTGGCGGTCATGGTCGCGATGGCGGGATGCAAGAAAGACCCCCAAACCGTGCGGTACTTGGAGGAAGGCGCGTCGCAGTTATCGAGCGCCGTGAACACCGGCGATCCGCGCGCGGCAATCCAATTGCTGCGCGGTTTTCATGACATTGAGAACAACGCCTGGCGCTGGACCGGCCCGAAGTTCTCCGTAGCCCTGCGGCCTCCGAAAGTGATTCCTACGGAAGGCGCTAAGTTTTATATGGACTATGCGGTGGCGGAGTTGTTCGTGCAAAAGATCCCGAGTGCGACGCTGACGATCACGGTCAACGGCAAGCCGCTGGAACCGGAAGTCATCGCCAAGGCCGGTAACTTTAAGCTGGAACGGATGGTGCCGCCGGCGATGTTGCAGGGGGATCTGGCGACGTTTGACTTTGCGCTGGACAAGTTTCTGGGGGCCGGCGAGGTGGATCAGCGGGAGTTGGGATTGATTGTGAGCGGAGTGGGCCTGCGGGCCGCCAAGCCCGCCGCGCCGCCCGCCAAATGAGAGGACGCTTGGCCGGGTTTATCCTGGCGGCCGGATTGTGTTTAGCGCTGTATTGGCCGGGGTTGAACATATGGTTCGCCATGGATGATTTCGCGTGGCTGGGTCTGCGCGCGTCGATTAATACGTGGCCGGATTTGATTTCGACGCTATTCTCTCCGATGGCGCAGGGCACGATCCGGCCGTTGTCGGAACGGCTGTATTTCCTCACGTTGGAGGGGTTATTTGGGCTTGAGGCGTTGCCATTTCGCATCGTCGCTTTTACTGTGCAACTGTTGAACATCTGGCTGGTGTTGCGCCTGGTGGAAAGGATGACAGGCTCGCGCGCCGGCGGCGTGGCGGCCGCCATGTTATGGATCGTCAATAGCGCATTGGCGTTCGCGCTATCGTGGTCCAGCGCGTTTAACCAGATTCTGTGGCCATGCTTCCTGCTGGCTGGATGCCATGCGCGTTGGAGTTGGCTGATAACCGGAAGCCGGCGAGCGCGATGGGCGGAGTGGGCCTTCTTCATTTTGGGCTTTGGAGCGTTGGAACTCCAGGTGGTTTATCCCGCCATCGCGGGCGCCATGACGCTGCTTTACCGGCGCGAGCGGTGGAAGGATTTGCCGCCGCTGTTTGCCGTGGCCGCGGTGTACGCGGTGTTCAATCGATGGATAGCGCAGCCCCAGACGAGCCCGGTATATACACTTCACTGGGATGGCAGCTTATGGACGACGTTAGGCACTTACTTACGCATGGCGACGGGCATGTGGCAGCCGGACTTACCGCGGGATCCCGAGGCGTGGTGGCTGGCCGCGGAGTGTCTGGTGGCATTCGGATTAGCGGCGGGGCTAGTTGGAATGATATGGCGGCGGGAGCGGATCGCGGTGTTTGGATTGCTCTGGGTTTTCGCAACACTGGCGCCGATTCTGCCGCTTAAGAATCACATCTCCGATTACTATTTAACCGTGCCGGTTCTGGGCTTGGCGATGGTGGCGGCTACAGCCGCCGTTCGTCATCCGTTCTGGGCGATCCTGCCGGTGTTGGTCTATGGAGTAGGCAGCGGAATTGTAGCTCGCCGGGCCATCGAGTATAGATATAACCTGGCGGAGACAGGCCATGCGCTAATCGCGGGCGTGCAGGAAGCGGCGCGGCTGCATCCCGGTAAGTTGATTCTGTTGACGGCGGTAAGTTCGGAACAGTATTGGGGCGCTATCAACGATAACCCCTTCCGATTGATACCTGGGTTGCGAGTGTATCTGGCGCCGGGCGCGGATGAGAATATTGAGAAACATCCCGACCTGGGGGATCCGGCGCGATTCGTGTTAGCCGGACCGGCGGCGCGGGCGGCGTTGGAAGACGGACAGGCTGTGGTTTACTCGCCTGCTGGCGGCAAGTTACGGAATGTGACCGCATTATGGCGGGATCTGGCGCGACAGCGGTGGAGCGGCGAGTTATCGCCGATGTTAGATGCCGGGCAATCGCTGTTGACGGGGCAATTGGACGACGGGTGGCATCCGCTGGAACCGGGATTCCGGTGGGCGGCGGGGCGTGCGGGGTTACGGCTGGGGGCGCCGGGAGAGGCGCGGGAATTGTCGGTCGAGGCATTTCGCGGACCCGAAGAAGGGAAGCGAGGACCGGTAACATTG
>ENA-ORBV01001971-ORBV01001971.1-microbial-mat-metagenome-genome-assembly--contig:-NODE-1971-length-44350-cov-5.846701_pt1 | contig 44350 bp, 42 predicted proteins | sample MGYA00237777_ERZ505514 | MGnify/ENA primary metagenome ERZ505514 (study PRJEB26160, sample SAMN06269048) | microbial mat metagenome | isolation source: Oligotrophic lake microbial mat | place... | reverse complement strand
GGCGCGTAGCTCAACTGGCAGAGCAACTGACTCTTAATCAGTAGGTTGATGGTTCGATTCCATCCGCGCTCACCATTCCCCCCGTCGATGGTGCCCCTCCCATTAAATTCCGTGCTCTTGGACGGTTAGCAGAAAGTAGATCGGGCGCCGGTGGACGCCTGGATGAAGGATCTCTCCAATTGGGGCCGCTGGGGCAAGCAGGACCAACTGGGGGCTGTCAACCTGATCACTCCGGCCGTCCGGCGGCGCGCGGCGGCGCTGGTGAAGGAAGGCGTGTCGATCTCGCTTTCGCGCCTGGCCGACCGGCGGAGGCGGCCGCGGCGAGGAAGCGCTGGGAGTTTCTGCTGACGGCGGCGTCGCTGGCGGTTCCTTTGGGCACCGGTTCGCCGTTGAATCCAATTGCGACCTTCTGACGGCGGGATTTTCGGTAGGATGAAACAGATGAATCCTCAAGATCAGGCTGCCCAACTGGGCGTTACGTTTGCGCCGCTCACGCGCGGCTATCTCAATCTCTGTATCCGCTCCGGCAATTTGCTGATTACTTCCGGCCACGTGAGTGACCTGAAGGGCAAACTGGGCGCCGGGCTCACTACCGAAGAAGGCTACACCGCCGCCCACAACTGCGCGGCCAAGATTTTAAATTCGGTGTGGAACGCCCACGGCACCTTGAAGGGGCTCAAGCTAATCAAGCTGCTGGGCTGCGTGAATTCCGCTCCGGACTTTATTGAGCAACACCTGGTCATCAATGGCGCGTCGGACCTGCTCCTCAAGATCTTCGGCGACGAAGATGGCTACCATGCCCGGAGCGCGCTGGGCTTTGCCTCGTTGCCGGTGGGCGCGGCGGTGGAAGTCGAGGCCATTTTCGAGATCAAGGGCTAAGTCGATGCGGGCGCCCATGCTAGCCTGAAATTTCCTCATGTCCAAACTCTCTGTCCGCCAACTATCGCTCGCCGGTAAGCGTGTCTTCATCCGCGTCGATTTCAACGTGCCGCTCACCAATGCGGGCCGGGAAATCACATCCGACAAGCGCATCCGCGCCTCGCTACCCACGATTCAATACTGCCTGGACCAAGGTGCCGCCGTCGTCCTCGCCAGCCACCTCGGCCGGCCCAAGGGCAAGCCCAACGCCGAGATGAGCCTTTCGCCCGTCGCCTTGCGTCTCTCCGAGCTCTTGAATCGGCCGGTGGCCATGGCGCCCGATTGTGTGGGCCCGGCCGTTGAAGCCATGCTGCCCGCGCCCGGCAAGGTGTTGTTGCTCGAAAACCTGCGCTTCCACGCCGCCGAAGAGGACAACGACCCGGCTTTCTCTGCCCAATTGGCCGCGCTGTGCGACCTCTACGTCAACGACGCCTTCGGCACCGCGCACCGCGCCCATGCCTCCACTGTCGGCATGGTGTCGCACGTGAAACAGGCCGCGGCCGGCTTGCTGATGGAGAAAGAGCTCGAGTATCTCGGCAAAGCGACCACCCACCCCGACCGGCCTTGTATCGCTATCATCGGTGGCGCCAAGGTGTCGGACAAAATCGAAGTGATCATGAATTTGCTGAAGGTGTGTGACCGCGTGCTGATTGGCGGCGCCATGGCCTACACCTTCCTGCGCGCCCTCGGCCAGCCGACGGGCAAGAGCATGGTGGAGGAGGACAAAGTGGAGTTGGCGCGTCACCTGTTGGCGCAGGCGGGCCCGAAGCTGATACTGCCCTCTGACCATGTGGTGTCGGAGAAGTTCGAAGCCGGCGCGGCGTTCGAGGTGGTGACGACGATTCCCGATGGCACCATGGCGCTCGACATCGGTCCCGCGACTCTCGCCGCTTACGTGGCCGAGGTCGCGGCAGCGAAGACCATCATTTGGAATGGCCCCATGGGCGTCTTCGAGATGCCGCCCTTCGACGTCGGCACGATGTCCCTGGCTCGCGCCGTGGCCGCTTCGCCCGCGATTTCCATCGTGGGCGGCGGCGATTCCGAAAAGGCGATCAAGACGGCTGGCCTCTCGGACCAAATTTCCCACGTCTCCACCGGCGGCGGCGCTTCGCTTGAGTTTCTGGCGGGCATCGAGTTGCCCGGCGTCGCCGCACTCACCAGTCAAGCGTAGTCTCGGCAAGCGTAGTCTCGGCAAGCGTAGTCTCGGCGCCCGTCCTTACCGCGGAAAGTGATAAGATCCGTCAAGCAATTTCGTTTGAGGAGAATTTCCATGTTCCGCAGAATCACTTTCGTCGCCGCGCTGTTCGCGGCGGCCGCCTGGGCGCAATCGCCCCGCATTTATAACACCATCAAAACCAAGCTGGCCGCCGGCAAGCAAGTGATCGGGGGCACCGTGCTCTCGTCCGACCCCGAGATCTATTGCGCCATGGCCAATTCCGGCTTCGACTTCACCTGGATCGAGATGCAGCACAGCCCGCTCACTTTCCATGAAGTGGCCACCATGCTTCGCGCCTGCAAAGGCTCATCCGCCATCCCCTTCATCCGCGTGCCGGATGCCACCGAGGGCGACATCCAGAAGGCCATGGACATCGGCGCGCTCGGCATCATCATCCCGATGGTGGAGAGCGTGGAGAAGGTGAAGAACGCCATCAAGTGGGCCAACTACCCGCCCATCGGCAAGCGCAGTCTGGGCAATGGCCAGTACGGCGTGCTCTGGGGCGCTGACTACCGGCAGACGGCCAACGCTAACCTGGCCATCATTGCCATGGTGGAGTCTCCAGCCGGGGTCGCCATCGCCGATGAGATCGCTGCCATCCCCGGCGTCGATGCTGTCTTCGTCGCCAGTACTGACTTGGGCAGCTTCTCCGGCTTTAAGCAAGGCGAGCCACAATACGAAGCCCTGGTGAGCAAAACGCGTGACGCAGTGCTCAAGGCCGGGCGCAAGGTGGGTGGCCCTGTTGCTTGGCGCGAGCGTGAAGGTTACCACTTCTTCCAGGCGGGCGGCGAAGCAACCCTTATCAAGATGGGCGCCGACAAGGTGCTGGGCGGCGCCGTAGAACCCGGCATGAAGAAGGGCGTCGCCCCCATCGAAGGCTCAGAAGGTCACGAAAAGAAGAAGCCCTAACCCTCAGCGGGACTCGCTAAGCGATTCCCGCCCCAATCGCCTCGGTGTACACCGTGTACATCGATTGGCTGCCGCACATAAATAACCGGTTGCGTTTCAACCCGCCAAAGCAAAGATTCGCGCAAATTTCGGGCAGGAAGATCTGCCCAATGCGCTTACCCTCCGGAGCGACAATGTGCACGCCATCATAACCCGGGCCCACCCAACCCGCGCCGATCCACACGTTGCCATCGGTATCGCAGCGAATGCCGTCCGCCAAGCCAGGTTCCGCGTTGGGCGACATGTTATAAAAGGCCTTGCCGCCCTTCAGCTTCGCGCCGTCCACATCCCACACCTTCACAATGCGCGGCGCATTGTCATAGTGCGTGGCGCCCGTGTCGGCGATATAGAGCTTTTTGTAGTCCGGAGAAAAACACAAGCCGTTAGGCTTAAAGATTTCGTCCGTCACCATCGTCATCGCGCCCGTTTTGCCGTCGATCCGGTAGACCGCCTCTTTGATTTCGAGCTTGCCCTTGTTGCCCTCGTACTCCATCAGCGAGCCGTACCCGGGGTCGCTAAACCAGATCGCACCATCCGGTGCCACCACCACGTCATTCGGCGCATTCAGCGGCTTGCCGTTGTACTTGTCCGCCAGCACCGTCACCTTGCCGTTGTACTCATAGCGCGTTACCCGGCGATTGCCGTGTTCGCAACTGATCTGGCGCCCTTCGTAGTCGAAGGTATTGCCGTTCGTGTAGCCCACCGGCTTGCGGAACACGCCCACATGGCCGTCCTCTTCGAGCCAACGCATCTGGCGATCATTCGGGATGTCGCTCCAAATCACGTACCGGCCGACGCCATTCCAGGCCGGCCCTTCCGCCCACAGGCTGCCGGTATGGATCCGCTGGATGGGCGTATTGCCAATCTTGTACTTGGCGAATCGCTTGTCGAGCACGACGACATCGGGTTCCGGGTAACGCGCCGGCGTCTGGCCGGAATAGTCACGATTCACCGTTTGGGCAGCCGCGGTGATGGCGGAACCCACTGCGGCGAGAGCGGGGGCGAGAGCGGGTAGGAAGGAACGTCGGGAGATCACATGAGACAGTATATGGTTCTCGCGGCGCGCTTGCAGAGGAATTTATCGCAGCGCGTCCACCTGCCGTCGCGTCCCGGTCGAGAAGCGGGCCAACTCTTTGTCTCGGATCAAGCCAAGCCTTACACGGTTGTCGCAATTTGACCCGCCCGCGCCAGTCCGCCTCCGGAACGTCGAGCCTATCGGAAAAAACACCCTACCCCCCATGGGTAGGGAAGGTCCTACTCCAAAATCATGCTCGGAGCATGTTGGAACTGTCAGATGGCGCTGGGGTTGCGGGTAAAGTCGCTTCTTGCCAAGTCCCCATCAGCTGTCCACTCCCATCCCCCACTTTGCGGGAGTCAGTCGGCTTTCCAGGACGTCGCCGAGACCATGTCATTCGCTTCCACCGTCAGCGTCACCACCGTCAGCGCCGGCGTCTCCGGCAGAGCCAGCGTCGCTGGTGGCCGCCAAATGTAGAGCCTCCGTCCGCTCATCCCAAACTCGATCTTGCTGGGCTCCCCCATCAAATCCCGAGCCCGATGCACATCCTCACCCAGCAGCGCCGGCAGCGCCGCATCCAAAATTCGCGCCCGTCGCCGCTCCCGCAGCCCCTCTCGCACCCAGCCATATACCGCCACCCCATAAAAGAGCGCGAAAATGAAAAAGATGCTGAAGATTTCAAGCACGTTCCTTAGATGATCCCTCCGAACGAAGAGAGCGTGGAAATTCGCGTCCTGGCCGCCGTCGACGCCGCCTTCGCTGAAGCTCGTCACCGCGCCGGTCCCTGGCTCGCCTGCCGCGCCGGCTGCGACGATTGCTGCCGCCGTGCCTTTGCCATCACCGCGCGGGACGCCCGCCGCCTCCAGCAAGGCCTCGCAACCTTGCCAGAGGCCGACCAAGCCGACATCCGCAGGCGCGCCCAATCCGTCCGCGCCCAGCTCGCCGCGGACTTCCCCGGCCACCTCGCCTCCGGCACACTCACCCCCTCCGCCGAATGGCGCGACTGGTTCTTTGCCCGCCACGCAGGCCTCCCCTGCCCAGTCCTCAATCTCGACAACGGCGAATGCCGCCTCTACCCACACCGGCCCGTCGCCTGCCGTCTGGCTGGCCCGCTTATCCAAATCGGTGCCTCTACCACCGACCCGTGTCCCTTATGCTTCACTGGCGCTAGCTCCGGGGATATAGAAAGTACAAAAATAGTAATAAGGTTGCCCGAATTCACCACCCAAGACCTGGAAGGTGAGACGGTGATCGCATTTATACTATAATAATAAAGCAAAAGCGGCCGCCCTTGGACTTAACTCCTCAGGCGGCCGCCGCTTGCTTCACTTGATTGGGATGAACTCTTACCGGCTCGCACCCTCCAGGTGCAGGCCTTTGTGGATCGCATAAAGGGCCAGTTCCAGGCGGTCGGAAACGCCCAGCTTGTCGAAGATATTGTGCAAGTGGTTCTTTACCGTCTGCTCACTGATAAACATCTTCTCGGCCATCTCTTTGTTCTTGTAGCCTTGGGCCACCAACGCCACAATCTCGCGTTCGCGCGTCGACAGCGGCGACCGCTCCCGGCTCTTGCCGCCGGACGCCGCCGCCATTGCTTCCCCGGGGGTGGCAAACTGGCGCATCACGGCGGCCGTGGTGTGCGAATCGAGCCAGATCTCGCCCGAATGCACCTTGCGGATGCTCTTCGCAATTAAGTCCGGCGCCGTCTGTTTCAGCACAATGCCGCTGCACCCGAGCTTCATCGCCTGCACGAACTCATTCTTGTCTTCCGACGCCGTCAGCACAATCACCCGCGTCTTCCGATTCGTGTGCTGCAACGTCTGGAGCGCCGTTAGGCCGTCCATGTTCGGCATCCGCAAGTCCAGCAGCAACACGTCAGGCTCAAGCGCCTGCACCCGTTCGAGCACTTCGCGGCCGTCGCCCGCTTCGCCCACCACCTCAATGTCCTCATCCAACGACAACAGCCGCCGCAGGCCGTCGCGCACAATCGGATGGTCGTCGGCGATCAACACCCGGATGGTCCGCTTCGCCACCGGCGTGTTGCCTTCATCGTCGTCCGATCGCCCCAGCGCCGCCGGAGTGGAGGGTTCGCCCAATTCGCCAGTTTCGGTTAGTTGGGGGTCGGTTTGCTTCGTATCCAGGGCCAGGGCGCCATGGGTCGTACTCGGAACTGCATTGGGCTTCATCATACTCGTCTCCTCAGGGTGGCCAACACTCAACTTGCTTTTCGGCTCCCTCCGGCGTTTGCCGAAAAGAAATCCAATCCGCGAGCGGCTTTGGCTCTTTATGTTTTGCTGTGATATGAGTTTGGCCGAGTTCCAGTACGTTGCCTACTCGGAGTAACCCTGAGATGAACTATCGATTCACCTGAGTGGGTTCTAAGAGCCAGGGCGCTAAATCGTACTAAGGGATACCTGTTTTCCGCTTTTCCATACTACTTTAGTGGTATTTTAATCTGCCGCATCCAATCCCTTGCGCCCCCTAGCCTCACTGCGATAGAACTATGTTCATGCTCCGAATCCTTCTTTTCTCTTTCCTCATGGGAACCGCTCTTCTGTTCGCTCAGCCAGCCAGCCCCCAACAGAAATGGGTGCCCATCTTCGACGGCAAGTCCCTGGATGGTTGGGTGAATGTCGGCAAGGAAGAATGGACTGTCGAGGATGGTATTCTCAGCGGCAAAGCGGTCACCAAGGCCTATGGCTATCTCCAGACCGACAAAAATTATAAGGACTTCGAAATGGCCCTTCGTTTTAAGTGTGAAGGAACCGGCAACAGCGGCGTCTTCTTCCACGTCGGCTTTAAACCCGGCACTCCCGATGTCAGCCAGGGTCTGCAGTTTGAGGTCGATTGCACCCTGAATGAGCACACCGGCGGAATCTACGGCGACGGCCGCGGTTGGGTGGTTTGGCCCACGACGGAGAACGAATCAGTCGTGCGGCGTGGCGATTGGAACGAAATGGTGATCAAGGTGACCGGCAATCGCTATGTTTCTCGCCTCAACGGCGTCGTGATGGTCGACTATACAGACCCCAGCCCCAAGTCTTTCGACGGACCCATCGCCCTCCAACTCCATTCCGGCGGTGCCGGCAACATGAAGTTCAAAGACATCCTCCTCCGCGACCTCACCAAACGCTAACCCCCCCGTTTGCGCCGCCAGCAGCCAAGTTTTCCCGCCTCTTTTTCCAGCCGGAAACATACTCGGAGCATGTTGTATTTGCTTGACTCAGCTGGGGTTACGTCCAAAATCCATCTGCGATTTTTGTTCGTTGAACCCCTCCCCAGTTTGGGGGGATTACCAACCTCTTGCATGAATGCCCCCGCTGCGGTGACGCGGTATTGTTCCCGTAGAATCAATCGTTTAAAAGTAACCGCTTGGGGGCGTCTGCTATCCTAAAAATGACAAGGCGCCGCGCTCAACCCCAGTCGACTGCGGCGCCTCTGTTTAGGCCGATCCCTTAGAATCAACAACTCCCGGGTTCGTTTCGTCTCCTAGGGACGCGGTGCCCGCAGGAACTTGTTGAAAAACGCGATGGTCTTGGCCCAGGCATCGCAAGCCGCCTCCGCGTTGTAAGCCGCTCCCGTGTCGTTGTGGAAGGCGTGCCCCACTCCCTCATACACCTTGAGGCCGAAGGCCTTCCGTTGGGTGGTCATGGCCGTCATAACCGGCAAGATGTTGGCGGTGAAGTTCGTGTCGCGGTCACCGTAGATCGCGAGGACAGGGGTCCTGATCTTCGCCACATCAGCCATCGGTGGGGCCGCCCCATAGAACGGCACGGCGGCAGCGATCTCCTCGATGTTCGTTATCAGATCCCAAGTATTGCCCCCGCCGGCGCAGAATCCAGTGACACCAATCCGGTCGAAGATCACCCGCCCTTCCAGCGACTTCAGGTAGGCCAACGCCGCAATCAGGTCGGAGCGCCGCTCAAATGGCGTCGTCCGGTTGTAGGCGGCCGTCTGCTGGGTCGGCTCAGTAAACTGGGTCGAACCGCCTTGGCGCGACAGCAAGTCGACCCCGAGCGCGACAAAACCCGCCCGCGCGGCCCGCCGGGTGACGTCGCGGATGTGCTCTGTCAAGCCGCGGTTTTCGTGGATCACGATCACCGCCGGTTGTGCCTCCGTCATGTTCCTTGGCTGCACCAGATAGCCGAGCATTCGGCCGCCCGGTCCAGCGAATTCCACGTCAGCGCCGTCGAGATCCGCAGCATCCGCCGGCACCCGGACATCCGGCGGGCAGGCGCTCGGCGGCTGGGCCCGCAGTTCATCGAAACCGGCCAGCGCGGCCAAGGCAGCAGTCAGGCTGCCGGTGACGCGGATTACGCGCTGTACCAGTTCGCGACGGTCGAAGGCGCCGTCCACGTAGAGGTGGACCAACTGATCGATCGGATCCTGACTTTGGTACATTATGTTTCTCCTGAAGCTAAAAGACCTTAATGCGAGCGCTGTTAAACATGATGCTTGACTCTTCAGATAATTTCAAGGAGAGGTGCCCACTTTGACGAAACGTTTACGCGCGGCGGGGTTAGTATGGGTTGTGCTTGCCAAATATCTGCTCGTTTTGACGGTAAGCGGACTCTGGGCGCAAAGCCTACCGCCGGTGGTGACTCCCCGCGGAGTGGTGAATGCCTATTCTTTACAGCCTGCTCCCTCAGTGGCTTCGCCCGGTGGACTCATCTCCATCCAAGGGCTCAACCTGGGTCCGGCTGCTGAACTCAAGGCGACCGGATCGCCGCTGCCCAAACAGTTGGGCGAGATCCAGGTATTGGTCAACGATCGTCCCGCGGCGCTTTATGCGGCTAGCCTCGAGCGCGTGCTGGCTCAAGTGCCACTCGATACGCCGCCGGGATTAGCCTCCATCGTCGTCATCCGCGGTGACCAGCGCAGCCGACCGGCCCGCATCAATATCGTCCCGTCGCTGCCGAGTGTCCAGACGCTCGATAATCTCGGGTATGGCCCGGTGGCCGGACTCTCGGGGGCCGGCATCCTCACGCTGAATGTTAGCGGCTTGGGCCCGACCGACCCCACTTTGGCTGATGGTGAGGCTTCGACCGGCGCCACGCCTAAAGCGCTGGTGCGCGCTTATGTCGGGGGCTTGCCCGCCATCGTGGTTACAACCCACTCGGCGGATCAGCCTGGGGTCTTCAACGTTCGTGTCGAAGTGCCTTTGGGCGCCTTGCCGTCAGATCCGGTGGTGCTGCTACAAAACGGCCGCCGCTCGAACGAGGCCGTGATGGGCGCCATGAACAAATCAGAGACCCAATTCATGCGCTTGCCGGCGGGAACGCCCGAGTTGCGGACCATCCTGAGCACGGATCTCCGGGCCAGCTACCTGGCCGCCACGGGAGTCCGCGCCGCTAATGGCTGCTTCTCCGGTTTGTGGTTCGACTTGGCTAAGCAAACCTCAGGCAAGCTCCCCGATTGCCTGGCCTCCGACGCGGCGAACCCGGCTACCCCGTTCCAGCGCGCCAACGATGGCAACGTCCTGGCCTCGTTCCTCGGGCCGGCCAAAAATCAGAATGAAGTGAGCGATCGGGTGCTGCTGCTAAATGCCACCCGGTCGGATGCCATGACGGTGACGCTTCCCGCCACCAGTCAAGTGCTGGTGTCAGGCCCGGAAGGCAACATAGCTGCGGTCTTGACGGGTAACCGGCAGGTGCTGATCGATTCTGAGACGGGTGAAGTCCGGCCTTTCGAAGGCAGTTTGCCCGGTGCTAATGCCGGGGGCGGTGCTCCCGGCGGCGGTGCCGCGATTGCCGCCGTGGACCTCGGTGACGGCCTCAACAAACCGCTCTCGGCTCCAATGAATGTAGGCGGCGGAACCCGGCTGCTGGTCGTCGCGGACAATGTCGACGATCCTAAAAAAGCCAAAATTGCGGGTTTGAATGCGCAGAATGCCGTTACGGTCACCCATGATTTTCCCGAGGGGTGGCTTCCTTTGGTGGCGTTGGCTCCCCAGATTCCGGGGCCCAACGGTCAGGTGCAAAGTCTGCCGGCCGGGTTCGTTCGCTTGCCCACCACCGCTATTTACGACGCTCCGCAGCGCACCTACTATGTCATTTCGCGCCGCGCCGACAATAGCCGGCATGGCCTGGTGGCGATTCGTACCGATCGCAATGAAGTTCGGGCGGTCGAGTTTCCGGACGGTTGGTTCACTTCCGCCTGTACGCCGACCATTCGCTTTTTCGGCGTCGAACTCGTCCGCCGGATCGGCCTGTTGGGCTCTTCCTCAGCCGACCGCACTTTCAGCCTCGATTGCCCCGCCAGTGGGTTCCTTTTGTTCGATCTCGACGACCAGAAAGTGAGCGTCGCGCCCTTGCCTGGCGCCGGACAATTCAGCGCCACCACCGGTACCGGCGAGATGAATGACTACATTTACGGATCAAACACCGACGTCGCCCGCCAGGGAACCGCGGACACTTTGTACGTCCTCGACGGCGTCACCGGCTCGCCTTTCCGTCTGGACCTTCCGCCTGGCTTGACCGGTTTCTCGCAGCTTACTCCGGTCCCCACCATGAATATGCTCGTTGGTTTGGGCCGGGCACGCCAAGCCGGCGATGCGGGCCTTGTGGTGTTCGATCTTGATCGTGGTCAGAACGTCGTCCTGCCGGCACCTGAGGGCTTTGCCAACGTCCAACTGGTCGATGTCTTCCCCGCCACCCGGAAAGTGGTCGCCCGCGCTACTCGGCAGGGGAATACGGGCAGTCAATCACTGGTGTACGATCTGGTGCGCGGCGACCTCCAGATGATCGACAATCCGGCTGGCGTTTCCTTTATCGGCCCTCTGCCGGCCGTCCCCGGCGCCGGGGGCCCAGGCAGCGGTAATCCCGGCTTTCCCGGAGCTCCGGGCGGCGGCGCTGCCCCGCAGACGCCCTCCGTCCTGCTCCGTTCGAACGTCCGTGCCAATGCGGTCCTGGCCATAACCTACGACGCGGAGCGCCGCCAGAACGGCGTCATCGCCCTCCGCCTCAATTGATAATCAATTTTCACTTACCCCCTAAGTGAACCTCTGTCTATGGGTTACAACCTACTCCGACTATAGGATGAGCATGCAGTCGCCATAGCTAAAAAAGCGGTAACGGCTTTCCACGGCGTGGCGGTAGGCGGCCAGCATCAACTCAGTTCCGCCGAAGGCGCTGACCATCAACAGCAGGCTTGACTTCGGCAAATGGAAGTTGGTCAGCATTGCATTCACGGTTCGGAACTCGAAGCCCGGATAGATGAAGATGTCCGTTTCGCCACTGGCTGCCTCCAATTGCCCTCCCAGCGACGCCGACTCGAGGGCCCGCACCGCCGTAGTCCCCAAGCCGATCACCCGCTCCGAGGCCCGGATCAAGTCCACTGCGGCTTGCGGCACCCAGTAAAGCTCCGAGTGCAGCTTGTTCTTCTCGACCTGGTCCGATTGCAGACTCTCAAAGGTGCCCAATCCCACGTGCAGGGTGACAGTCGCAAAGCCGGCTCCGGTGTCCCGGCATTTGGCGAGCACTTCGGGCGTAAAGTGCAGACTGGCTGTCGGCGCAGCCACCGACCCCCGCTCTTTGGCAAAGACTGTCTGGTAGCGTTCCCGATCATCGGGCCGATCTGGCCGATGGATGTACGGGGGCAGGGGAGTGTGGCCGACGCGGTCCAATATCTCGTACAGTTCGCCATCGGCCTGCATTTCCACAGTGCGATGGCCATGGGGACCATGCTCCCGAATGGTCGCGGACAAGTCCGGCGAAAAGTCGATCACGGTGCCCGTGAGGAGCTTTCTTCCGGGGCGAACCAAGGCGTCCCAGAGCCGTCCATCGGACGACAATGGCTTGGTCAGAAAGACCTCCACTCGCCCCGTATGGCCCCGTCGCTGGCCGAGCAACCGGCTATTGAACACCCGGGTGTCGTTGGCCACCAAACAGTCTTTCGGGCCAAGGTAACTCGGTAAGTCTCGAAACTGGCCATCATGCCAAGTCTGCTTTTGCCGGTCGATGACGAGCATCCGGGCGGCGGCGCGATCGGCGAGTCCCTCTTGGGCAATGAGTTCCGAGGGAAGCTGGTAATCGAACTGACCTATATCCATCGGGCGGCGCCTTTAGGATAACGCGGCGGATTGGGGAAATGATTCTGAAATTGGTTAATTGTCTGCCAAAGCCTCAACATTTTGGCATTTACCTCCTCGAATTGTAAGAATTGGTGCTTGGCTGCTCCTGGGGAGTTCGGGGGATCGAAATGCGATCAGTTATGCGACGTGGCCATAATGAGCGCCGTCAGGTTCCAGGTGACCACCAGGGCGAAAAAGAGATTCATCCGGTCCACCACCTGAAAGCGCCCCGCGCGCCAGCAGATGAGCGCCAACGCCACAGCCGCTACCTTCACGAAGGCCAAGCCCATTAACGGGTTGGGCGCGTAGACCATCATCGCGCGCACCAGGGGGTTGGCTTCGCCCACGCCATTCACCAGGAAGGCGACGGTCGTCAGGAAGTCGAGGAGTTGGAGGAAAGAAAAGTTCCACAGCGTTTGGGTTAGCGACGCGGAGTTCGGCATAGCAGCTTGATCGTAGGCAACCTTCATAGTGATGTTCCACTATCTTGCCCGCTGCCTCGTGGGCGGTAAATAGATCCGTGCGCCCCCAACCATGCATCCCCGTACTAGCATGCACTTAGTACTGCGAGCGGGTTTGGCGATGGGACGCCTAGGCTAATTCGAAGCTCTCGCCACGGATGCCGACCGTGACCGGGATGTGATATTCCTCTTCGATCAACTTGGCCAGGGTGGTGGCCGGCAACAGTTCGCCATGCACCAGGAAGACCCGCTTCAGGCTGCCCACCATGGGCTTCATCCACGCCATCAGTTCCAGTTGATCGGCGTGGCCGGAAAGCTCGTTTAGCTTGACGACTTCGGCACGTAAGCGGAACGGTTCGCCAAAAATATTGACTTCAGGCACCTTGTCGACGATCTTGCGGCCCAAGGTGTTCTCGGCCTGGTAGCCGGTAATCAGCACCGTGTTCCGCGGGTCGCCAATGTTGTTACGCAAGTGATGCAGAATGCGACCGGCTTCGCACATCCCGGAGGCGGAGATGATAACCACCGGCCCACGCAGATCGTTCAAAGCCTTCGAATCGGCCACTTCGCGGACGTACTTCAGCCGGGCAAAGCCGAACGGATCCTCGCCGCTTTTCAAGTACTGAATGACCTGTTCATCGAAGCATTCGGGATGACGGCGGAAGACTTCGGTGACGTTGACGGCCAGGGGCGAGTCGACAAATATCGGGATGGAAGGCAGCCGGCCTTGCTTCATCAGGTTATGCAACATCAGCACCACCTGCTGCGTGCGGCCCACGGCAAAGGCGGGAACAATTACCTTGCCGCCCCGTTCCGCGGTGCGCTTGATGACGGCCGCCAGCTTGTCTTCGACGGCTTCATTCTGTTCGTGCAGGCGGTTGCCGTAAGTGGATTCCATGATCAGATAATCCACCGGGGGCATTTTCTCGGGATCGCGAATGATAGGCAGTCCGGCGCGGCCCACGTCGCCCGAGAAGGCGAGCCGGGTGCGCTTTCCGCCCTCGGTGGCTTCGATCACCATGGCGGTGGAGCCCAGCATGTGTCCGGCATCGAAGCGTTGGCAAAGCAAGCCATCGCTCACTTCGTGGACGGCGTTGGCCGACTCGAGCACCTGAAACTGCTCAAGCGCCTGTTCGGCGTCCTTAATGTCGTACAGCGGGGCGACGATTTCGAGGTCCTGGTCGTCGACTTCGAGGCGGTGGCGCTTAGCGTTACGGCGGGCGATGAACTCGGCGTCGCGTTCCTGCAAATAGGCCGAATCGCGCAGCATGGCCTGGCATAGGTCGGTGGTGGCGGCGTTGGCCCAGATGGGGCCGGTGAAGCCGTTTTTCACGAGCGTCGGCAGATTGCCGGCATGGTCAGTATGGGCGTGGGAAAGCAGGACGGCCTTCACGGTGGAGGGCGGGAAGGGAAAGGTGGAGTTCTTGGCGAAGGCCTCCTTGCGGCGGCCTTGGAAGAGTCCGCAATCGAGCAGGAAACGTTCCCCGCGGTGGGTGAGTTCGTGCATGGAACCGGTGACGGTTTGGGCCGCCCCCCAAAAGGTGAGCTTCATCTTGTCCCCAGACTACCGCAAGAAGCCGCTGCGCACCGCAACGTCAGCGCTCAACTGGTCATTGAGCGGGTCGTCGATGGCGAGTAGCCAACGTTGTTCGGGCGTCAAAACGGCCTGGACTTCGGGGCGAAGCAACCGCTTCTGGTATTGTTGCTGCGGCTTGTCGCGCCGGCAGAAGAATCCGTGCATGGCGCAGCGCGGCCGGGGAGTGCGATTGGCCGTGCCACCATGCCACAAGTGCGAATTCATGATCACCAGGGAGCCGGCCGGAGCGGTAACCAGCACTTCATCCGGGTGCGATGCGGCGGGGTCGGCCAGCACTTCCTGCGGCAGGCGGCCGTAGCGGTGCGTACCCGGGACGCAACGCGTGGCACCATTTTCATGGGTAAAGTCGTCCAGAATCCAAATGCTGTTGCAGACCCAATTGCCGCGCTCATCGGGCAGGGCGCCCATGTCGCAATGCAAGGGTTGGCTCAAATCGCTGAGCGGGTCGACGCTGCGGACATTGACGCTCGAGAGCTTGTAATCCGGCCCGATGACGGCACCGATGCCTTCGAGCAGTTCCGGGTGGGACATGCATTCGAAGAAGATGTCCCCTTTGTCGAGGCAATTGGCGAGGCGGCGGGTTTGTGGCTCGGGCTTAAACTCCGAGCCGGCTTGGTCGCCTTCCGCGGCGAACAATTCTGCAATGCGCTGGCGGAGTGCGGCGAGCACCGAAGGCGTCATGAAGCTCGGCAGGACAACGTATCCGTTCTGGTCCAGCTCATTTCGTTGGGCGGCAGTCATCGGCTCCAGTGTATTCCTAGTAAGAGGTCCTTTGCCCGAAAGCTACCAACGAATTCTAGTCCGTGCCACCAACTGGATTGGCGACGCGGTAATGTCGCTGCCCGCCTTACGGGCCTTGCGGGAGAGATTCCCGGCGGCGCACATCACCTTACTCGCGATGCCGTGGGTGGCGGATCTTTATGGACGTGAACCCTTTTGTGATGCCCTGATTCCCTGGCGTGCTCAGCGGGGCGTGCGCGATCTGGGCGAGAAATGGCGGGTGGGAGGAGCTTTGGCCAAACAGCATTTCGACTTGGCCATCATGCTGCCGAATTCGTTTGACTCGGCGCTGCCGGCCTGGCTCGCGGGCATTCCCCGGCGGGTAGGATTCGACCGCGATGCGAGAGGGTGGCTGTTGACTGATCGGATTGCGCGGATCCAGCCGGGCGAGACGCCGCCGCACCAGAGCTTTTATTATCTTGAGTTACTGCGGCGGGCCGGGTTGATTGAGGCGTTGCCGACGGAGGTGGTGATTCGCCTGGACGGGGCGGCGGCGGCTCGCGCGAAGGGGCGGGAGCGGTTGGGAACGGGTCGGGTGGTTGGCGTGTGTCCGGGCGCGGCCTTTGGAGGGGCGAAGCGCTGGGCGCCGGAGCGGTTTGCCCAGGCGGCGGCGCGGTTAGCGGAAGGATTAGGGGCGAGGGTAGCGTTGTTTGGGTCCGGGGATGAGGTAGCCATTTGCGGGGAAGTGAATCGGCATTTGGGTGGGTCGGCGAGGTCGTTTGCGGGGGCGACGACCTTGGGCGAGTTCTTGGAGTTATTGGCGGCTTGCGAAGTGGTGCTGACGAATGACTCGGGGCCGATGCACGTGGCGTCGGCGTTGGGGGTGCCGACGGTGGCGGTGTTTGGGTCCACGGACGAAGTCGCTACGGGCCCGACGGGGCCGTTGGCTCGGGTGGTGCGGGAACCGGTAAGTTGCAGCCCTTGCTTCCAGCGCGAGTGCCCACTGACAGATCCGGGGGCGAACTTAGCTTGTTTGCGGAAGGTCAGCGTCGAAAGAGTGGTGAAGGAAGCCCTAGAAATAGTCGGAGTAGATGGTAAGTCCTAGATCAGCTTGGGGTTAGCTTCTATGTGAGAATTGACAATCAATAGAGATGGTCGGGCCGGAGTGAAGTTTCTGTGGAAAATTCGGAAAATTTGTGAGAATTTTCCGCTTGGAAATCCACTTATAGGTAGTGAAACCCAAGAAATCGAAATCGGCCCCTAACCCTCGGCTACGGAATTGGCGTTGTGGCGAGGTTTACCACATCTATCAGCGAGGTAACTACAAACAGGAAGTCTTTTACACCGAGGTCCAACTGATCACATACCTCCAGCGGCTGAATCTGCTGGCGGAGCGTTACCTCGTGCGGGTTCACGCTTTTTGCCTGATGTCCAACCACATTCACTTCCTGGTGGAGGCGAGGCGGAAAGACGGGATCTCCCGCTTTATGCAGCATTTACAGGCTTACCACGCACGGTGGATACATGGCACGCAGGGTCGGGACGGGCACTTGTGGAAAAACCGATTCGGTGCAAAGCAGATCCGGTCGGCCCGGCATTATCGCGAGGCGCTCGTGTATGTTGAACGGAATCCGCTAGCGGCGGGATTGGTTCGTCACGCGGAAGACTACCCCTACTCAAGCGCCGCCGCCCATGTCGCCCAATCGAATCAGGCTACGGTGGGATTCGGAAATCAGCAGGCGGTGATCGAACTTTACCTGGATCGATGGAAAGCTGAATGTGATCCATCCACTTGGAAACATTGGCTTTGTAACCCAAAATCGGCGGCTCTAAACGAGGATCTGGCGGAGGTGCGCAAGGTATTGGGTAAGGATCGGGGCTCGCCCCTGAATCCAAGGCCGTTGCCGTTTCCGGGTGATGCTACCGGTATGGCCCTGGCGGCTGCGGCCAACCCACCGCCCGAGTGACGAAACGAAGCGGATATTCGCTCAATCTAAACGACTTAAGCTCGACAAGCCCAGCTTACCATGGGCTTCCAAGCGGGCTGCCGTACGCAATTGAATCCAAAAGCACAAACCTGTGTGATCGGGTGGGCAAGGTCCTATAATCGAAGCATGCGCCCAATTGTGATCGCCTTATGTCTCCTCGGGCCCAGCTACGGTGCGGTAACCGGGATGGAGATCTTGAAACGGGAGGATGCTCCGGGACGTTACGAACGAATTCGAGCCAAAGCGCACTTTACGCTAGACCCTAAGCTGCCCGCCAACCGGTTGATTCGGGATTTGGAGTTCGCGCCCCGCAATGAACAGGGAATGGTGGAGTTTTCGGCCGATGTGGAGGTGTTGAAGCCGCGCGATCCGGCAAACGGGAATGGCACGCTGCTGCTGGATGTGGTGAACCGGGGCGGGCAGACGACCGGAATGTTCACCGAAGAATTTCTGATCGCGCGCGGGTTTACGATGGCTTGGGTGGGTTGGCAATGGGATGTGCCGAAGAATCCAGAGAAGCTGCGGTTCTATCCGGCCTATGCGAAGGGTGTCGAGGGGATCGTGCGGGCCGAATTCACGGTACATGAGGCCACGACGGTGATGAATCTGGCGGACCGGGATCACCAGGCGTATCCGGTGGCGAATGCGAAGGATTTGGAGCTTACAGTACGGGAGGGTCCGTTGGGCCGGCGTACGACGGTTCCGACGGCGCAGTGGAAGCTCAATGGCACCCAGATTGAGATGCCGGGTGGTTTTAAAGTGGGGCAGACCTACGAACTGGTCTACCCGTCGCGGGACCCGGCGATTGCCGGGTTGGGCATGGTGGCCATCCGCGACGTGGTCTCGTTTCTAAAGTTCGGGGGGCCGGGGCATGTCCTGCTGGCGGACCAACAAAAGTTCTTGAAGCGGGCAATTGGCTACGGAGCTTCGCAAAGCGGACGTTTCCTGCGGACCTTCCTTTATCAAGGCATCAACGCGGATGAGAAGGGTAAGGTGGTGTTCGATGGCGTGTGGGCGAATGTAGCCGGGGCGGGGCGAGGCAGTTTCAACCATCGCTTTGCGCAGGCCTCTCGGGATGGGCACCCGACGATGAATTTTCTTTATCCGACGGATTTGTTCCCGTTCTCTGACTTGCCGCAGAAAGATGAACTTAGTGGCGAGACAGCGGGTTTGTTGCCGGACCCGGCCAACGCCCCCAGGATCTTTTACACGAATGGCAGTTATGAATATTGGGGACGGGCCGCGGCCTTGATCCATACGACTCCGGACGGCAAGATCGATGCGCCGCTGGCGGAGAACACGCGGATTTACTTTGTGGCGGGTTCGCAGCACGGGCCACAACGGTTTCCTCCGGCGAAGGTGGAGGGGGCGACGAACCTGGCGAATTCGAACGATTACCGGCCGTTGTTTCGCGCCTTTTTAGTGGCGATGCACGAATGGCTGAAAGATGGCACCGCGCCGCCGGATTCGAATTATCCGCGACGGGACCAAGGGCAGTTACTATCCGCCGGTAACTGGAGCTTTCCGAAATCAGTAAGTACGGCCGTGCCGAGTAAGTCAACAAGTGGACAGCGGCTGGACTTTGGGCCGGACTTTGCGGCCAAGGGAATTGTGACGAAGGAGCCACCCACCGTGGGCGAGCCTTTCCCGGCTTTGGTGCCGCAAGTGGACGATGACGGAAACGAGATTGCGGGAATTAAGATGCCGCAAGTGGCGATGCCATTGGCGAGTTATACCGGCTGGAACCTGCGCCGCGATGTATTTACGAGTGAGACATACAATATGGTGGGATCGACAATCCCGTTTCCCAAGGCAAAGATAGTCGAGAAGTATGGGACCCGTGAGGAATATCTCGGGAAAGCGAAGGCGGCGATCCGGGATATGGTACAGCGGCGATTGCTGTTGGCGAGCGAAGTGGAGCAGCTCGAAAAAAATGCGGCGACGCAGTGGGATTGGTTTCTCGCCCACTGATGTTACCGGTGATTTTGGGAATTGAAACTTCGTGCGATGAGACGGCGGCCGCGGTGGTGGAGGCGGGAGGACGGATTCTCTCGTCGGTGGTGGCGTCGCAGCTGGAAACGCACGGCAAGTACGGCGGAGTAGTACCGGAATTGGCGTCGCGGGAGCACTTACGGGCGATGGTGCCTGTGGTGCGGGAGGCGATGGCGAAGTCCGGCGTGGCGTGGGGGCAGTTAGCGGGGATCGCGGTGACGGAGGGTCCGGGTCTCTCGGGCGCTTTGTTAGTGGGACTTACTTATGCAAAGGCCTTGAGTTTGGTACATGGTTTGCCGTTGATGGCCATAAATCATCTCGAAGGGCATATCCACGCGGCGGCGATGGAGGCGACACCGGACTTACCGGCGTTGGCCTTAGTGGTGTCGGGCGGGCATACACACTTATTCGAAGTGCGGGAAGGCTGGCAGTATCGATTGCTGGGACGGACGCGGGACGATGCGGCGGGCGAAGCTTTTGACAAAGTGGCGAAGTTATTGGGATTCGGTTATCCGGGCGGGCCGTTAATTGACGAGCTATCTCCCTTTGGCGACGCGCGGGTTTTTGCGAGCGAGTTTACCGTTCCGCGGATCAAGGGCGCGGCGCAGGACTATAGCTTTAGCGGTTGGAAGACGGCCGTGCTGAGATGGACCGAAGCGCGGGACTTAGCGGAAGAGATTGCGGCGCGAAAGCAGCTTTTTGCGCGACGGCCAAGGGCGACGCTGGAGGATTGGTTAGCGGTGACACCGCAGGTGACATTGGACTTACTGGCGTCGTTTCAACATGCCGTGGTGACCGAGTTACTCCGGCGGGCAACTCGGGCGGCGGAGGCGATGGATGCGCGGTCGATGATCGTGAGCGGCGGGGTGGCTTGTAACTCCGAGTTGCGGCGAGCAGCGGCGGCGTTGCGAGTGGGCTATCCCGTGTATTTTCCGCAAGCAAAGCTTTCCACGGATAACGCGGTGATGATTGCGGCGGCGGCGTTTCCGAAATTGGCGCGAAAAGAGTTTGCCGATCTGACTTTGCGGCCCCAGGCGGGTTTGCAACTGGCACAATAACAGGGAGGCAATTTGGATACGCGATCGAAAATTATCAGTTCAGAAGATGCGACCGGTCTCGCGGTGGCGACCTTGGTGCTGGGCTATTTCGATCCGGTGTTGGCGGCGCATGTGGAGCGCCTGCAGGCGTTGGGTGGGCCGGTGACGGTGAGCTTGCTCGATCCGCCGGAGGAGATTCTGCCGGCGCGGGCGCGGGCGGAACTAGTTGCTTCGCTGGCCTGCGTGGAGCGGGTGATTGTGGGCGATGCCCGCGCTATCGTGCAGGCCGAGCGGATTGCGGATTTGACGGTCGAGGACCTCGGCACTCGGGAATCGTTGATTGAGCGTATCCGCCAACGATGAACATTCTGGCGATCCGCCTGGGGGCGATGGGGGATATTTTGCATACGCTGCCGGCGGTGGAGATGCTGCATCGGCGGAATCCGGAGGCTCGGATCACTTGGATTGCCGAGGAGCGTTGGCATCCGTTGCTGAAGGGGAATCCGGCGCTGTCGGGTTTGTTGCCCTTTAACCGGCGTTCGCTTGGTGCCTTGAGGGAGACGCGGCGGGAGTTGCGGGCGCTCGAGTTGGACTTGGCGATTGACTTTCAGGGGTTGATCAAATCGGGCTTAGTGGCGTGGCAATCGGGAGCGCCGCGGCGGTTGGGCTCTTCGAGGACCCGCGAGGCAGCGGCGGGATGGTTCTATACGGAGAAGTTGGCGGTGTGCGCGTCGCACGTTGTGGAGCAGCACGCGGAGTTGTTAGGGGGATTAGACTTGCGGCCAGCGTGGCTGCCGGCGGGAGTGCCGGAAGGGGAGTTGCCGGCGGGGCCGTTTGTGTTGGCGAGCCCGTTTGCGGGGTGGGTTTCGAAACAATGGCCGCTGGAGCATTACGCAGAATTGGCGGGGATGTTACCTTTACCGCTGGTGCTGAATGTGGCTCCGGCGCAGGCGGCGCAGGTGGCAGGATTGGGCTTGGTGCATGTGTCATCGATTGCCGGGTTGATCGATGCGACGCGGCGGGCACGGGCGGTGGTGGGTGTGGATAGTGGTCCACTGCATTTGGCGGCGGCGCTGGGAAAGCCTGGAGTGGCTTTGTTTGGCGGGACGGATCCCGCCCGGAATGGGCCGTATGGCGGGAGTATGGCAGTTCTGCGCCATCCGCGGGCGGTGACGAGTTATGAAAGAGGAGAGAGGATCGATCCGCTGATGCGTGATCTGACGCCCGCACAGGTCTATGCCGCCCTTGCCCCCTACTTGGTTTCCTAAGCCCTACGCCGACGCGGTGCAGCGATTGCGCGTGCCGTTGGGGTTCGTCTTGGTGTTGGCGTTTGTGTGGCTGGCCGCGCCGAGCGCGAGGTCCTTGGCGATGGGGTTGCCGTTGGCGCTGGCGGGATTGGCGACACGGGCTTGGGCGGCGGGGTGCTTGTACAAGAATCAGCGCTTGGCGACCGGAGGACCCTATGCGCTGACGCGGAATCCTCTGTATTTGGGGACGCTGACGGTGGCGGCGGGGCTGGTGCTGGCGACGCAGCGGTGGGAATTGGCGGTGCTGTTTGGGGCGGCGTTTTTTCTGATTTACTTTCCCACGATTGAGCAGGAGGAGCAGCACTTGCGGAAGCTGTTTCCGGAGGATTTTCCTGGCTATGCGGAGAGGGTGCCGTTGTTGTGGCCACGATTCGGGACGGGGCTTACCGGGGAGCCGTTCCGGTGGAGCCAATATATGCGGAATCAGGAGTACAACGCGGGGTTGGGGTTGTTGGTGGGGTCGCTGATTTTGGCGGCAAAGTTAGCTTGGATTTAGTGATAATCATTTCTCAAGAGATGCGTAAGTGAACCTCTATCTAGGGGTTAGAGCGTACTCCGAGTAGGTGCTAGGTGGAGGAATAAGATCCGTAAAGTGATGGGGCGTGGGGTAACGCTGCTCCCTGCGGGTGATGAATTGGCAGTGGCGCACCTAAGCCGTGACCGCGTGCCGGAAGGCTAAATCTTCGACGCGGCGGGCCCGACAGCGGGCGGCTGCGCGGTTAGTTGTTGTGGCAAAGCTTGCAGGCCGCCGCCTTGTCGTGCAGCAGGTGGGCGGCGACGGTGGAGCCGTGGGCGTTGTGACACATACCGCATTCGGGGAGCACGTCCATCTTGTGGGTATGGGTCTTCGGAAAGGCTTCGGTGGCGTGGCAATCGTTGCAGCCGCCCTTGAAGCGGAAGCGGCCGCGCTTGCTGAGTTCATGGCATTGGGTGCAGGCGACGTTGCCGCCAGGCGGGTGGGCACGAAAAGGCGTGAAGCCCGCCGGTGGTTGGGGGCCGACGAAAAACTCAATCTCCTGCCGGCCATTGGGCCACACCAAGGCCAGCTTATGAAGACCGGGCGAAGGCTGTAGCCGGGCATGCAGGACGTTGGGGAAGGGGACTTCGGCGGTAATGGCTTGGCCGTCCAACTCGAGCTTGCCATCGGGCACGGAGGCGTTCACCTCGACGGGACCGCTGGCAAAGGCGGACTTGTTCACCGGCCGCACGATCCGTCCGGCGTCATCGGCGAAGGCAAGCAGTAGGAGAAGTCCCAATTTCATGGCCGTATCCGCACGAAGGATTTGTCGATTTGCGAGATCTTAGCGACGCCGGCCATGCCCATATCGGCGGCAAGTTCGGCTCGGAGCAATTCGACCACGCGGGCGACGCCGCGGCGGCCAAAGGTGCTGAGGCCCCATAGGTAGGGCCGTCCAATGCCGACGGCCGCGGCGCCCAGGGCGAGGGCCTTGAAGATGTCCGTGCCGCGGCGGATGCCGCCATCGAGCAACACCGGGATCTTGCCGGCGGCGGCGGCGACGCATTCGGGCAAAGCTTCGATGGTGCCGCCGACGCCATCGAGTTGGCGGGCGCCGTGATTGGAGACGACCACTCCGGACAGGCCGTATTTCACGGCGCGCTCGGTGTCGTTGGAGGTCATGACGCCTTTGATGACCACGGGCAGGTCAGTGCTTTCGCGAAGGCGCTGGACGGTGTCCCAGGTGGGCGTGGGGAAGGGGCGGTTGGCGGGCAGGTCGCCGGCGGTCCAGAGGATGTCGTCGGGTTTGTAGTCCAACTTGCCGCCCACGCGGGGGATGCCGTTGGCTTCGCACCAGCCGCGGACGAGCCCATTGTGGATGCTGCGCTCACGATGGGAGACATGGTAGATATCCACCGTGACGATGAGGCCTTTGCAGCCTTGATCTTCGAGCTTTTCGGCGAAGTTAACGGCTTGGTTCTTGGTGCGGAACTCGCCGCCCGCGGTGAACTGCCACCAGTTCTTGGGACCCTGGCCGGACTTCACCACCGGGTCGATGCCGCCGCGGGTGATCATCATGGTGTTGCTGAGGCCGGCCCCGTAAGCCGTCTCCTGCTCGCCATTCGCGAAAAAGCAGTTCTTGCCTCCGGTGGGGCAGAGGAAGAACGGATGGTCGAGCTTTTGGCCGAAGAGGGTGGTGGAGAGGTCGAGTTGGCTGACGTCATGCAGCAGAAATTGGGGCCGGATGAGCAGGCGCTGGAAGCCTTCTCGATTGGCCCGGAGTGCCGTCTCGTCGTCAGAGCCTTCGTCCATGTAATCCCAGGCGAGGGGGTCGAGTTTGGCTTTGGCGAGCTTGGCGAAGTCGAACAGGTTGACGGGAACCAGGAGGGGGTCGCCGAGTTGGCTGAACTTTTTGTCGGCGCGCAGGAACGGCGAGGCGGCCAGGAGTTGGGCGAGGGCGCGGCGGGTCATGTTAGGCATCCACGCGATAGATGTAGCCGCTGTGGGCGGTGTTGACGGGAGTGCCGCCGGGGACGATGCCGGCGTCGCAGTAGTACATGGTGCCCTGGTACATGTCCATGCCGTGGGGGTCGGGGTCGACGCCTTTCTGGACGGAAATGATGTCGAGGATGCGGCCGTCTTTGAGGTCCTGTTTGAGGAAAAGGTGGTCGTTGGAGTAGCCGACCCAAATGCCGGGAGGGTCCCAGGCGAGCCCGTGCGGACGGCTCAAGTGGAGCGGAATTTTGTGGAGCACCTGGAAGGTGTTGGGGTCGACTTTGGCGATGCAGTTCCACTTGAAGCAGGTGATCCAGAGAGCGTTGTCGGCGTAGAGCACGCCGTGGACGCCGCCTTCGTCGGGGATGCGGTAGACGCCGACGGTGCGGCCTTCTTCGGGGTCAACTTTGACGATGCGGCCGTGGCGGGGTTCGTCGGGGCGGGGAAAGCGCCCGAGCGGTCCGCCGTTGGCGCCCATCCACAAGTAGCCGCCGCCATAGGCCATTCCGCTGGTGTTCGAGGACTCGGTGGGCACTTTCTTAAGGACTTTGCCGGTCTTCCAGTCGAGGAGGTAGGCGATGTCGCTGACCTGTTCGCCCACCCAGAGGCCTTCGGGCGTGGCTTCGAGGGCATTGGGATGGCCTTCGGGCGAGGGGAAGAACCGGGTGACTTTGGCGCGGCGGATGGGGACCCGGCCGTTGGCGGTGGCCGCGGAACTGGCTAAGACAGGGAGCAGGTGACGACGTAGCATGGCGTGGCGGAAAGTATATTTCAATCTGACGCCGTAAACAAGGGTGGGCCCCTTGCCCCGGTCTTCTTTGAGAAAGCGCCCATTTTCTCCAGGAGAAGGACGGAACCGCAGAAAGCAACGAGCCAGGTGCGATATCCTAGTAACAGTGGACCCCAAGAAAGAAACTGTCGAACCCGCTGATCCGAAACTGCCGCTGCTCAAGTGCACCGTGTGCGGCTCCACCTGCACGCCGGTGAGCTACGCTCCTGCCGGATACGATGAACAGTTGTGCTGGGTGTGCCGGCGTTTGAAGATTAGCGCCTGGCGCGACTCTGACGTGCAGCCGCAACCGTCGCAGGAATAATTCTTTACCGCGGCGCGGCGACCCGGGCTTCCACCAGCAACTGGTTCAGCACGCTTTTGACGCCCTTCACCTTCTTGGTGAGCCGTTCCGCTCGCTGCTTATAGGCTTCCTTATCTACGCGACCCTTCAGGGTGACGATGCCGTCCTTCACCTGCACGTCGAGCGCGCCGCCGCGAACGTCCGGGTCGCTGGCAAGCTTCAGGCGTACCTGATCGAAAATCGTATCGTCGTTCACGGGGGCTTTCTGGGCGAAAGCGAGTGGGGCGAGTAGGACAAAAAAGGTTCGGCGTTGCATCTGCCTATATTCTAGATCCGTTACCATCGAGTTTGTGATTCTTTCTCGCCGACAACTCCTGGCCGCCGCCCTGCCGCTCGCTGCCCAGACTCCGGTCAAGCGGCCGAACATTCTCTGGCTGTCGTTTGAAGATTCAAGCCCTATGCTGGGCTGCTACGACGATCCCCATGCCATTACGCCCCATGCCGACGCCTTCTCCAAACAAGGTGTGCGCTTCACCCGGGCTTACTCCGTGGCCGGCGTCTGCGCGCCTTCGCGCTCCGGCATCATTACCGGGATGTACCCTACCACGTTGGGGTCGATGAACATGCGCTCCAGTGTGAAGCTCGGCCCGGACATCCGCTGTTTTCCCGAGTATCTGCGCATTGCCGGCTACTATTGCACCAACAATGCCAAAACCGACTATAACTTCGCGGTGCCGCGCGGGGCCTGGAACGAAAACGGGCCGAAGGCGCATTGGCGTAATCGCGAGCCTGGACAGCCCTTCTTCGCCGTCTTCAACCAGGAAGTGACCCATGAGAGCCGCTATCTCCGTCGCGGAGGTGAGCATGACGCCGACATTGCGCGTCTGAAACCCAACCAAAGGCAGGACCCGGCCAAGCTCACCACGCTGCCGCCCTTCTACCCCGATACGGCCGAAACCCGCCGCGATTGGGCCAACGTCTATGAGTGCCTTACCGCTATGGACTATTGGCTGCAGGATCGCCTGAAAGAGATCGCCGACGCGGGCCTTGAGAACGACACCATCGTCTTCCTGTGGGGCGACCACGGCGTTGGCCTGCCGCGCTCCAAGCGGTGGCTCTACGAAAGCGGCACGCGGGTGCCCCTGATGGTGCGCGTCCCCGAAGCCTGGCGCACCGCGGGGCAAGCCGCGCCCGGGAGCGAGAGCGCTACGCTCGTGAGCTTGATCGACCTGGGGCCCACGGTGCTGAATTTGGTCGGCTTGCCCGTGCCATCGAACATGCAGGGGCAGCCGTTTCTGGGCCCGAAAGTGAAGCCGCGCGAGTATATCTACGGCATTCGCGATCGCATGGACGAGCGCTACGACATGGTTCGCAGCGTTCGCGACGCGCGCTACCGGTATCTGCGTAATTTCGAGCCCACGCGTCCCTACTATCAGCACATGAACACGCCCGAGCAGGGCGCGACGATGCGGGAGATCCGGCGCACGCAGGCGGACGGTACCCTGCCGGCGGCGGCGGCCTTGTTTGCCGGCACGCACAAGCCCGTGGAAGAGCTTTACGATATCGACAAAGATCCGCATGAGATCCATAACCTGGCCCAGGACCCCGGCCATCGCGCCGTGCTCGACCGTCTCCGCGCGGCGCAACGCCAATGGGCGCTCGACACGCGCGACCTCGGCCTGATGCCGGAAGCTGAACTCGCCGAAGGTGAACTGCGCGTGGGCACCCGGCAGGCCATGTTGCAAGGCCCGGACGCCATCCGTCTGCTGCGCGAACTCTACGACGCCGCCACCGGCCCCGACGCGGGCCGCTTCTTTAACTCCGGCAACCCAGGCCTGCGCTACTGGGCCGCGCGGCGTGGGGAAGGGAAGGCGATGTTGGCCAAACTACAGAGCGACCCCTCCGCCGCCGTCCGCATCGCCGCGGCGCGGCGTTTGGGCAAGGTCGATTTGCTGGCCAAGGAACTTGCGAGCCCCAAGGAGTACGTTCGGCTGATGGCGGTGAATGCCCTGGATGAAATGGGCGAGGCTGCCCGGCCGGCGCTCCCGGCGCTGCGGATTGCGCTCCAGGATCAGGAGAATAATTACGTTGTGCGCGTCGCCAACCACACGGTGAATTCTCTCGAAGGCACCCATAATCAGGTGAAGTGACATGCTAACGCTGCTGCTGTTTTTCGCGGTCGATTTCTCGAAGTTCGAGGCCGTAATGGGTTCTTTGCCCGCGCCGGAGCGGGCGCCTCCGGTAGTCGAGGTGATCGCCGAAGTGCCCTTGGAAGCGGGACTAATCCGGCGGCAGATCGTCTTTATCGCCCGTGACGGAGACCGCGTGCCGGCCTATCTCTTCTTGCCGGCCGCCAAGGGTAAGAGGCCCGCCATGCTGTGCCTGCACCAGACGACGCGCATCGGCAAAGGCGAGCCCGCCGGAATTGGCGGTAAGCCGGATTTGGCCTACGCCATTGAACTTGCCCGCCGCGGCTACGTCACCCTGGCGCCGGACTATCCGAACTTTGGCGACTACGCGTTTGACCCTTACGCCCACGGCTACGCGAGCGCGACGATGAAAGGTATCACCAACCATCGCCGCGCGCTCGACGTGCTGGCCGCCATGCCGCAAGTGAATGCCCAGCGCATGGGCGTCATCGGCCATTCGCTGGGCGGGCACAACGCGCTATTTCTGGCCGCTTTTGACCGGCGGGTGCGGGTCGCCGTTACCAGTTGCGGCTTCACCGCCTTCGCCCGTTACTATGCCGGCGACCTTACCGGATGGAGCCACAAAGGCTATATGCCGCGCATTGCGAGCGAATACGGCAAAAGCCCGGCGCGGATGCCCTTCGACTTCAGCGACATTCTGGCCGCCATCGCGCCGCGCGCCGTCTTCGTGAATGCGCCATTGCACGACGCCAACTTTGACGTCACCGGCGTGCGCGAGACGGTGGAGAAGGTGAAACGGCGCTTTCGGCCGGCACGTCTTCAAGTGGTGCATCCGGACCGGGGGCATGAGTTCCCGGCCGAGGTCCGCGAAGAAGCGTACCGCTTTGTGGATCGCCAGTTGCTACAATAAGGTGTCGTTCATCCAGAAGGGGGCGAAACGGCTTCGACGGGATTGCGTTGTTTTGAAGAGGCGTGTCGAGTTCCGAGCTCTCGTTAAACGATCGGAAATTATAACTGCCAACACGCAGTTTGCATACGCTGCTTAATTAATTAAGTAGCCGCTGCTCATCGGGGTGCTCCTGACCCGGTGCCTCAGCGTCATCCTTAGGAGATCGGCCAAAGGCTTCTGTTCGTAGCCAGCGGTTTAAATCAATCGGACTGGGCGATCGTCATCTTGCCGATTCTGAGGCGGTCGTTAAGATTTAGAATTCGGATACACACGTAGGCTTTTCAGGGCAGACTTTTTCGGACGCGGGTTCAACTCCCGCCGCCTCCACCAATTTTTTAGTATTTCTTTTGAACGACTTACAAGAACACAGCGGCCCACGTAAGATATACGTAGGGCCGCTGTGCAATTTTGAGACGTGCTGAACCTCTTCCGTCGCCACATCGCGAAGCCGCCACGCCGATACAGTTTGAAGGTGTCGATCGCAGAAAATCGGACTTCCGTTCAAGACGCCATCCAGCCCTTCCTGCTTGTGAAAGAAAGCAAGTCGAGAGACACGTACCAAGAGAATCGAAACCTTCTGATGGGGTGCGAGTTGATGCGGGCCAGTATGGAGTGGCGCAAGTAGAGTCTAAATCATTTTGCCGGCGTGACTTCCAGCGTATCCGTCGCCTTCACGGTGCGGAAGAACATGGGGAAGCTCTCGCCCACATAGTAAGCCTTCCACTGATCGCGAAAGTGCGCCGACATGGGTTGGCCGGATTGGCCGATGGTGAGGTTGTTGAGGCTGGCATCCCAGTCCGCGAGGTCGGCGACGAAGCGCATGGAGGGGGCGACGCGGAGGCTGGTCTGCTTTACCGTCGTCGCTGAACCGCTCAGCGGCACGGGACCTACGCGGAAGCCGTCGGCGACCAGGGAGAAGGGGAAGGAATTGGCTAGCGGCAGGCGACCCAGCACCGGGTGGGCCTGGGTGAACAGGAGGTAGGTGCCGTAGTCCCACTTGCTGACGTCTGGCCCTTGCTTGCGCTGGCCTTCCGCGACGGCTTCGGAGAAGACGCGCAGCAGCAATTGCGGATAGTCGCTGAACCAGTCGGCGGGGCGTTCGCGCAGCAGGCGTTCGATGACGCTGGCCGCGATCCCGCTATCGTAGCTGGCGCCGAAGCCGGGGGCGGCGCGGTCACCGACGGCGCGGCGGAGTTGTTGGTAGATCAAGGAGATCAGCAAAGGCGCGGGGGTTCCCTTTTCCATCTGACCATCCCAACTTTCGAGCACGGCGGCGGCGCCCGAGAGCTTGGGATTCTTGAGGCCGCGAGCCCGGTAAGCTACGAGCACTTGCTTCGAGAGGAAGTGCGAGAAGGCGCTGTAGACGTCCTTCTGGATGACGAGCATCTTCTCGGGCGTCAGCGGCTTGCCCGTCGAAAGCATGGCTTCAATCTGGCGCTGGCGGTAATGAGAGGTGAAGCGGCCGGCGACAGGATAGGCGTATTTTTCGGGAAACGGGTTCTGATTGGCGGTGACGAGGCGGCCGCCGGGCGGATCGAAACTGCGGGGCAGGTCTTCGAAGGGGATCCAGCCGTCCCACTCCTGCTGGCCGCGGCCATCGAGGGGCACGTCGCCGGTGAAGCCCTTGCGGATGGGGAAGTGGCCGGTGGCTTGATAGCCGATGTGGCCGTCGACATCGGCGTAGACGAAATTCTGCGCGGCGCCGGGATAGCGCGATAAAGCCGCGCGGAAGTCGTTCCAGTTTTGGGCGCGGTTGAGGTCCGGGAAGATGAAGGAAAAGTTTGTGGGGTCGGCGTGGGTCCAGCGGAGGGCGAGCGCTTGGTTGGCTTGCCCCTGAGGGCGCACCTGCACCGGGCCATGGCGAGTGAGCCATTGGGAGAGCACGCGCGGCTTTTCTCCCTTGACGAGAATCGCCTCGCGTTCCAACTGCCCTTGCTCCACCTGGCCGTTGAACTCGTATTGGCCCGTGTTCAGGTTCATGCGCTCGACGTAGAAGTCCATCACGTCGAAATGCAGGTTGGTGATGCCCCAGGCGATGCGCTCATTGTGGCCGATGATCACCATGGGGATGCCGGGGAGGGTGACGCCGGTGACGTTGAGGCCAGGCGCTTGGAGGTGGACTTGGTACCAGGTGGAGGGGAAGCCGAATTGGAGGTGCGGGTCGCTGGCGAGCAGGGGCTTGCCGCTTTGGGTCCATTGGCCACTGACGACCCAGGCGTTCGACCCCATCTGGGACTCGCCGCCGGTGCGGACCGGGAAGAGCGTTTCGATTTTGGCTTGGTCGCCTATCTGGCGCAGGTCGGCCTTGCGGAGTTCGGCTTCGTCGGTGGCGGAAAGGCTCTTGGCCATCTGCATGCCGATGACAAGGGTGTCGACGATGGTCCAGGGGCGGGGATCGTACTCGAGCAGGGAGAATTCGACGGGCAGCGAATCGTGCCGGCTGGCGATGAAGGCATTGACGCCGCGGGCGTAGGCGGCCAGGATGGCGTATTCGCTGGCGGGCAGCACCTTGGCCTGCGCTTCGGCAATATGGCGCAAGCGCCAGCGGCGGGCGTCGAGGTCGCTGTCGAGGCCGGCGACGCCGACCACTTCTGCCAGTTGGCCGGAGGGCTGGCGGCGAGCCATGTCCATTTGCCACAGCCGGTCCTGCGCCATGACGAAGCCTTGCAGATAGACGGCGTCTTCAATCGACGCGGCGCGGATGTGGGGCACCCCCAGCGCATCGCGCACGATCTTCGCCGGGGCGCTGATGCCCAGCGACACTGGGCCGGAGGTTTGGGGCAGCAGGCGGTAGCCAAACCAGTAAAGGATGGCTCCGGTGGCGAGCAACGCCAGAGCGATCAACACATTGATAAACTGAAGTATTCGTTTCACGCGGAGAACCTCAATTGTACCTTCCGCACCCTCATGATCTATAAGTTACTGCTGTTCGTGATCGTTACCGCGGTGAACGGCTTCTTTGCCGCCGCCGAGGTGGCACTGCTTTCGACGCGCCGTTCGCGCCTGGAATCGCTGGCCCGCGAGGGCAACCTGGGCGCGCAGGCGGCGCTGAAGTTGCTGGCGAATCCGGAGCGGCTGTTGTCGGTGGTGCAGGTGGGGATCGGCGTCTGCGCCTTGGCCCTGGGCCAGTTCGAAGCGTTGATCACGCATCAGATTGAGGAAGTGCTGAGGCCCTTTGCCCCCGCGGCGGTCGTCCGCTTTCTGCATGGCTTCAGCGTGGTGCTCTCGTTCGTGGTGCTGACCTTGACGCTGGTGGTGGCCGGCGAAGTGGTGCCCAAGAATATTGGCTTCGCGCGGGCGGAGAAGCTCTCGATTATCGCGGCGCCGATTCTACTCATTATCTTCCGCGCCGCCGAGCCGTTCGTGATTGTGGTGGAGACCCTGGCCGCCTGGCTGAGCCGGCTGCTGGGCGCCAAGGGCCATGGCCACACCGGTGCGCACTCCACCGAAGAGCTGAAGTTCATCGTCAACACGAGCCAGCAGGAAGGCTTTCTGCCGGCCTTTGAGCGCCAGGCGATCGAACGCCTGCTCGACCTCGATGACTACGTGGCGCGCGAGATCATGGTGCCTCGCCGCGACGTCATCTCGATTCCGCTTACCTCGTCGCTTGACAACGTGCTCAAGGCGATGACGGAGAGCCATCATTCGCGCATTCCGGTCTACGACGGCAAGCCCGAAAACCTGGTGGGCATTGTGCACTTTCGCGATCTGCTGGACGTGTGGCACTTGCGGCGCATGGCCACCGAAAAGCGCCGCGCCGTGCCGCCGTTTCAACTGGTGCAGTATGTCCGCAAAGCCTTTGTGATTCCCGAGACCAAGCCCTTGAACCAGCTGGTGGACGAGTTCCGCCATGGCCACGCGCACATGGCCTTTGTCGTTGACGAGTTCGGCACGATCGCGGGATTGCTGACGCTCGAAGATGTGCTTGAGCAGATCTTCGGCGAGATTGAAGATGAGCACGACGCGCGGCGCGAGCCGATTGTGTGGGAAGCTTCGGTCGTCGAGCTGGAAGGCGCCACGCCCATTCGCGATCTGTCGGCGCTGCATGGCATCGAACTGCCCACCGACGGCGGATTTGAGACCTTGGCCGGATTTCTGCTCTTTCACTTCGGCTACATTCCGGGCGTCAATAGCCAACTGGAGCAGGAGGGGCTGCGCTTCACGATCCTGGAGATGGATCGCAACCGGGTGAAGCTGGTGCGCATTGAGCGGCTGGACGCCAAGCCAGCCACGATTACCACTCCTTCGCTTGCCTGAACCGATTTCCTGTTGCGGTGAATCCAACTAGGTATGAAACGGATCAAGCCTGACCTCGGAATTAAGGACTCGTCGCGGAAAGCTGTGGCCGGCCTGCTGGCGCCCACTTTGGCCGATGAATACGTCCTCTACACCAAGACGCGGAATTTCCACTGGAACGTCACCGGCGGGCGCTTCCACGATCTGCACAAGTTCTTTGAAAGCCAATACGAGGCTATCGACGAAGCGATCGACGAGATCGCTGAACGGATGCGGTCGTTGGGCGAAAGTTCGCCGGGCAGCATGGCCGAGTTTCTGGCCGTCGCGCGTTTGAAAGAATCCGCCGGCAAGCCGCTAGCCGCCGACGACATGATCGGCGCGTTGCTTTCTGACCACGAGAGCCTGGTGAAGAGCCTGCGCAAGGATATCGATCGTTGCGGCGACGAACTGAAGGATGTGGGCACCCAGGACTTCCTTACCGGCTTGCTGGAGCAGCACGAGAAGCAGGCCTGGATGTTGCGCAGTTTCCTCGAATAGGGGCATGATTGTGTTTATGCTTCGTACGTCACTTGCTCTGCTCGCTCTTGCGGCGGCGGCCTTCAGCCAGCCCGCCGCCAACCCGGATGCTAAGACCCTGGCCGGAAATCTGCGCATGCGCCAAGCCCAAATCGCGGGCGTGCTGAAGCGCAGCATCGAAAAGATGCCGGAAGAGAATTTCTCTTATAAGCCGGTGGACACCGTGCGCTCGTTTGGCGAATTAGCTTCGCACGTCTCGGAGTCGCAGTATGCTTTCTGCTCGGCCGCCCTGGGCACTAAGTCGCCCGGCGTAAAGGTGCCGGCCACGGGGACCAAGGCCGAGTTAGTGGAAGCTTATACCAAGGCCAGTGCTTACTGCGATGAAGCCTATAAGTCGATGACGGATACGGCGGCGATGGAAGTGGTAAAAGTCTTTGGCGGCGATATGACGCGCGCCGGGGCGCTGCAATTCAACACCGCGCACCTGTTTGAGCACTACGGCAATATGGTGACTTACATGCGTATGAAAGGCGTCGTGCCGCCCTCCAGCGAACCGCGTAAGTAGAAAAGAATTATGTCTAATTTGCTCGCCGGTAAAACGGCACTTATTCTGGGCGTGGCCAATAAATGGTCGATCGCCTATGCCATTGCCCAATCCTTTAAGCGGGAAGGCGCCCGCCTGATCCTTACCTATCAGAGTGAGCGCCAACAGAAGACCATCGAGGAGTTAGGGGCCGAACTGGGCGCCGCGCGCATTATGGCCTGCGACGTTTCGGTGGATGCGGAACTCGAGAAGCTGGCGGCCGAACTGGCCGGCGAGCGGATCGACACGGTGGTGCACTCGATCGCGTTCGCCGGCAAGGAGGAGCTTTCGAAGCCCTTCGTCGAGACCTCGCGCGCGGGCTTCGGGCTGGCGCTCGACGTGAGCGCCTATTCGCTGGTGGCCGTCAGCCGGACGCTGGCGCCACTGATGACCGAGGGCGGCGCCATCATGACGCTCACTTATCTGGGTTCCATCCGCGTGATTCCGAACTACAACGTGATGGGCGTGGCGAAGGCGGCGCTCGAAGCTTCGGTGAGGTACCTGGCTTCGAACCTGGGCCCGCAGAAGATCCGGGTGAATGCGATCTCCGCGGGCCCCATCAAGACAACGTCGGCGCGCGGCATCAAGGACTTCAGCAAGGTGCTGGACGGCGTCGCCGCCCTGGCACCTTTGAAGCGCAACACCGACCCGCACGAAGTGGGCGACACGGCCGTCTTCCTGGCGAGCGACCTCGGCCGCGGCGTGACGGGCAACGTCATCTTCGTCGACGCCGGCTTTCAGATCATGGGCCTCGATAACCCGTCCTGATCCTTGCGGCGACAGCAGTGTTGCCGCCGCTCTACTGGGCCGTGCCGTACACCTTCAGTTTCGCCTTCGTAACGGTGCCACCCATGCCGTTCTTCATGCCGTCGAGGAAGGCCACGGTCCACTTGCCGGAGGCCGATTCGCCCCAACTCATGACGGAGGTCATCGTGTAGTCGGTGAAGTCGACATTGTCATCTTCGGGCCTGCTGGCGGCCACGCTGAGGGTGCCGAAGGGTGAGATGATGCCGAATTCGAGGTCGCCGCGGTTGTCGTGCTTCACGGTGAAGGTGAGTTCCACGTGTTCCACCCGAATCTTGGCCGCGTCGAAGTCGAAGTCGAGCGAGGAGAGGGTGCCGTTGTCGGAGATCTCCTGGGCGCCGGTGGCTTCGATTTCGGCGGTGACCACCGGGCCGAGGTTGGTCCAGCGGCCGGCCAGGGCGACGGCCGCGGCCACATCCACCACGCCCGCGCCGAACGAATGGCTAAGGGTGAAGTCGCCGCCATTTTTGACGAACTCGTCCTTACTCTTCAAGCCGGCGCGATTGCCGGTACGCATCAGGATCTCCTTGACATCGCGATAGCCTAAGCGGGGATTGCGTTCGAGCATCAGGGCGACGGCGCCCGACACTTGCGGGGCGGCGGCGGAGGTGCCATTGAAGCTATCGGTGTAGTTGATGGGCGCTTCCGACGTGGGGAAAGCTTCCTGCTTAATACCGAAGGCGGCGGCGCCCATGTTGTTGGTGGTCCAGGTGACGTCCGGCTGTTTGAACTCGCCGCCAAAGGCGGAGATGGCGACGCCCATGCCACTTTCGGAGTAGGAGCTTTGGTTGCCGCTCCGGTTGACGGCCGCTACCGCAATGCCGTAGCGCGAACTCGAGAATCCGTCGTAGCTTTGGTCGTCGCCCTCAGCGCGGCCGTTGCCGGCGGAGATTACAAACACCGTGCCCAGGCCATTGCGATTCTCGAGCGCGCCCTTCTCGATGCCCGCCAGTTGCAAGGAACTGATGCGGCCATCGCTTTCGCCATCGTCGGGCGGGCCCCAGCTGTTGCTCGAAATGTGGGTGATCAGGCCCGCGGGCTGCCAGGCCATGGCGCGTCCGGTCGCGTCCTCGGGGGCGTCGCCGGCGATCAGCCGCAGGCCCATCAGACGCACTTCGGGGGCCACGCCGATCACGCCCAGGGTATTAAAGCCCACCGCGCCGGCGATGCCCGCGCAGTTGGTGCCGTGGTTGTCCTTGGGGTCGGTCGGCGAAGGGTCGTTGGGGTCGCCGTCGTTAAAGTTGGCGTGGCGGCCCTGGCCCAGGGGCAGCACGTTGGCTGCCAGGTCCTCGTGCTTCACTTCCAGGCCATCGTCGACGATGGTCATATTGATGTTCTTCCCGGTTACCGAGTCCCACGAGTTACGCATGTTGAGGTTAAAGGCCGCCGAACTGAGCAGGTGCCACTGCCGGAAGAATAGCGGATCGTTCACCGTGCGGCTGAGCGCTTGCCGCTTGCCCATGGTGCGGGAGAATACCGGCGAGAATTCAAAGCCTCCTTGCTGGGTCATCCAATCGACAGCATCGAGCGCGGTGAAGGCGTCAGCGTAGGAGACCAGCACCCAACCCGGGATCAACGAATTTTCAAAGCCCAGCGGCTGGGTAGAGGCGAGCCGGTCGCTTTCGCTCTTTTCGAGATGCACCAGCAACTTTTCGGTCATCACGCGGCGGGAGTTGGCGAGGCGCTTGTCGCGGGCGTCGGCGGAGAGGGCGGCCAATTTCCCGGCCGTCGGCAGGTCGCCGGTGTAATAGAAGACGGGGGCGAGCGATTTGCGGTCCTGCGCCCAGTTCGACTTCGCCAGCTTGCGCGAAGATTCGCCCGCGCCCAGCTTCAGAATCCGCCCGCCACCCCATTCCTGGCTGCCCGCCGTGGAACGGACGCCGCGGCCCGCGCGGCTGAAGACCTCGTCGGCGGTCATGCGGTAGGGTACGGGTCGGCCGCCGTCGGAGAAGGTGTAGTCGGTCTGCGCCCCCAGTGAGGCGGCGGCCAGCAGGCTGGCGAAAAACAGGCGTAGGTAAAAAGCCATAGTAAAGTCCTTTCGAGAGGGTGTCGGCATGCCACTCGCCTGGGTGAGGCGGCGTGTAAAGACTCTTCCCTCTACTAGAATAAGGGGGAAGCTGGCTCGAAAAGTGTTCACCATGGAGAAAAATAAAGTCCTCTCATCGCCAAAGTGTTCAAAAATATGGAATCGCCTGCCACCTCCGACATCATCCGCATCCTCGCCGCTTGGCGCGAAGGTGACCCCGAAGCGCTGGCGCGCCTTGACGTCGCTGGTCTACGGCGAACTGCACCACCGTCTGGCCCAGGTCTACCTGGCCGGCGAGCGTCCTCGACACTTGCTGCAGCCCACCGCCCTGGTGAACGAGGCCTTTGTGCGCTCTGATGGAGTGGCAGCCCGACCAGTGGCAGAGCCGGGCGCAGTTCTTCGGCGTGTCAGCCACCCTGATGCGCCGGATCCTGGTGCAGTTCGCCCGGGAACGCCAATCGCAGAAGCGGGGCGGCGATGTCTTGCGCGTCTCGCTGTCGGAAGCCGCCGGTGTGGCCGCGCCGCCCGAAGGTACCGACCTGGTGGCCCTGGACGCGGCGCTAGACCAACTCGAAAAGCTCGACCCCCGTCAGGCCCGCGTCACTATTCCGATCCTAACTATAGCGAATTTTGATATAGTTGCAGGATGGCAAAGCCGGAACGATTGGATGAGGCGGCGCTAAGCGCGTTTCTGCCCCTGCACAAAGAGAATTTCCATATTCTGGTGTCGCTGGCGGATCAGGATCGGCATGGCTATTCGATCATGCAGGACATCGCGGCGCGCAGTGACGGTGCCGTGCGGATCAGCGCCAGCACACTTTACGGGGCAATCCGGAAGTTGCTCGAAAGCGGTTTGATTGAGGAACTCAGCGAAAGACCAGACCCCAAGCGCGATGACGAACGGCGGCGCTACTACCGGCTCAGCGCAATGGGCTGGGCAGTAGCCAAGGCGGAGGCCAAGCGTCTCGAGCGATTATTGGCTGACGCGCGCGCCATGGGGCTCTTGAGCGAGGGGCGGGGACGGGTATGAAACGTTTGCATCGACTCTTGCTGCGGATGTACCCGAAGGAATTTCGCGAAGAGTATGGACGTGAGATACAGCTTGCGTTTGAAGACCGCCTGCGTGAGGGGCCCGTCCTTTGGAGTCTGCTCGAGAGTGTTTGGGGCATGGTGAGGGAGGCCCCGCTGGAGCATGGCCGGCTTTTGGCGGACGACCTGCGCCACGCCTGGCGCAAGGCCAAGAACGAAGCCTTAGTCAGCGGAGCAATCATTCTGACGCTCGGGATGGCCATTGGCATCAACATCAGCTTATTCACGCTGGTGGATGGATTGCTGATACGGCCAGGAATTGGCATCAACGAGCCGGAGCGAGTGGTGCGTGTTTACGGTAAAGATTACTGGACTGCGATGACGCGATCGTATCCGGACTATCTGGACCTGCGTGAAGGAGTGGAAGGCCTCGAAGCCGTGGCCGCATATCAGCGCTACGAAGTTCTGGTTCAGGGTCGCAAGCAGAGGGTGAACGCAGTCAGTGCCGGCTACTTTCAGGTGGCAAGAGCCAGGCCCGCGAAGGGAGGATTCGATGGGACGAGGCTGGGGGAGGACGTATTGGTAGTCGCCGAGGGATTTGCGCGGCGTGAATGGGGCGGGGTGGAGCAGGCGATTGGCAAGGAATTGCGTTTGGGACGCAAGGTGTATCGGGTGATTGGCGTTTGTGCTGGCGCGTTTCGGGGCTTTGACGACATGCCGGTTGAGTTGTGGACAGGCCTGGGTGAGCTGCCGCGCGACCGGGGTAACTTTGGCGCGGTGCATCTAGTGGCGCGCCTGGCGGACGGGGTGCCGATGGCGGTGGCGGATCGCCAGGCCAACGCCGCGAATTTGCGCGGCTGGCGAGCGGATGGAGTGAAGCAGGAAAAAGAAGTCATGCAACTGGGGCCTTACTCTGTGCTGCGAGGACCCAAGGCCCCGAAAGAAGTCAGCCTGACGCTTTGGCTGGCGGCGTTGAGTTTGATCGTCTTAGTGATTGGCTGCGCGAATGTGGCGCAGATTCTGCTGGCACGGGCGGTGCGAGCCAGAAGAGAAAGAGTGGTGCAGCTAGCATTGGGGGCATCCTTTACGAGAATTCTACGGCAATCCGCCATGGAAGGAATGTTGATTGCGGTAGCCGGTGGAGTTTTTGCATTGGCGTTGGCTTATCTGGTGTCACCAGTAGTCGCGGCCTGGCTCTTGCCTTTTGCGGAAGTGGCCGATTTTGAATTGGGATGGTCGGCGTTGGCGGTAAGCGGTAAGTACAAGGAACAGTTGGAGTTTACGCCATGGCAGCGAGCCCCACAAACGAGGGTGGCTGCGTGGAGCCCTGGCCGGGACGCAGGTGGCATTCACGACGGTGTTGCTGGTTGGTGCCGGGCTGCTGGTCAGGAGTCTGAACGAAGTGTACCGGCTTGAGCCGGGTCTCGCGCTGGAGGAGATTCTGGTGGTGCGGCTCCAATCGACGGCGATGCTTGATCGAGTGGTGGGGCGAAGCCTGGAACTGCCAGGGGTGAGGAGTGCGGGGGCGGTACACTCAGTGCCTTTCGAATCGAGTTGGAGGACGCGAGTGTATGTGCCGGGCCGGGGTCGCCTTCGTTGGAGCCCGAGGGTTGTCGAGCCTGCTGTATGGAATTGAGAGCTCAGACCCGGCAAGTTATGCCGGGGCGGCAGGGCTGGCTTTGCTGGTGGTTTGTCTCGCATCATGGGGACCCATAAGCAGGGCGTTGCGGGTTGACCCGGCGGCATTGTTGCGCCTGGAATGAAGGAGCTAGATCCAGAATGCATGAGGGCAAAAAAGGATCGTGCCAGGGATCATCGTAAAGGATCGTGCCCGGCATTGTCCGGGGCTGCCGTCGCGGCCCAACCCGATCAGGATTACGGGATAAGGTACATTAGGCAGACAGACTCGCCTCATGGAATGGCTCAATTATCACCACCTGCTCTACTTCTGGACCGTTGCCAAGGAGGGCAGTATCGTCAAGGCTTGCGAGAGGCTGCGACTGGCCCAACCCACCATTAGCGGTCAGCTCCGGCTATTGGAACAAACGTTGGGCGAGAAACTCTTCGTCAAGGCCGGCCGGGGCCTCGCGCTCACCGAAGTAGGCCAAGTGGTTTTTCAATACGCCGAGGATATCTTCGGACTGGGGCGAGAGTTGCAGGACGTCTTAAAGGGCCGACCGCGCGGCCGCGCGCAACGCCTGCTGGTGGGCATTTCCGACATGGTGCCGAAGCTGATCGCCTATCGCGTGCTGCAGCCGCTGCTGGCCTTGCCTGAACCCGTGCAAATCATCTGCGAGGAAGGCTCGCCCCAGCATTTGCTCGGCGACTTGGCCCAGCACCGGCTGGACGTCGTTCTCTCCGAAGTGCCCATCACCCCGTTGGCGCGTGGCCGGGCTTACAACCATTTGCTCGGCAGTTGCGGCGTGACGCTGTTTGGTGCGCCGGCCCTGGCGGCGAAGTACCGTAGCCGCTTCCCCGCCGGTCTCGACGGCGCTCCCTTCCTGTTACCAATCGCCGGATCCAGCCTGCGCCAGTCTTTGGATCAATGGTTCGACACGCGTGGCATTCATCCTCGAGTGGTCGGCGAATTCAAAGACAGTGCCTTGATGAAGACATTTGGCGGAGGCGGCGCAGGTTTGTTCGTCGCCGCCAGCGCGATCGAAAAAGAGGTCCACTCGTTGTATGGCGCGCGTGTCGTGGGCCACATCGAGGCGGTCCGGGAGAGCTACTACGCCGTCTCCGTCGAACGGCGCCTCAAGCATCCCGCCGTATTGGCCTTGCGCGAAGCCGCGCGCGATCGACTCTTTCCCTCCTAAAATTCATCGGTTATCCAGATCGTTTTAGGCGAAAACATCTATTGGACAAATTCTTCATCCGGGCTTAGCTTGGAGGTGTGAGCGCGAGCCCGTCACCGGATCCAAAAAGATCGAAGGAGATCGAAAGCATGAGGATTATGCGGAGTTTTCGCAGTCCGCCGCCTGCCTGGCGAGCCAAACTGCTGCGTCGATCGACTGCGAAGCTGCAACGAGGGCCCGTCTTCTAGCCATTTTCCGGCGCCCCTTCTCGCGCCGCGTGGCCGGTTCTTTTCAGGAACACTATGTCTCATCCCCATCCCCAACTCACCCTCTCCGAAGCGAGCATCCGCAAGCTAGCGCACGAAATCTGGGAGGCCGAAGGCCAACCGGACGACCGGCAGTTGCGTCACTGGCATCGCGCCGAAGAGATGCTCCGCGATTCCCAGGCAGAGCGCCGCGACAAACTAACGGAGGACTCTGACCTATGATTGCTGCCCGTCTCTTGCAGAGAATCGAAACCAACTGGGAGCAGATTGCCCTGGCGGTGATCCGTGCCCGCAAGCAGGACCCGGAACTACCCCACTACAAGAACCTCTCCGAGGACGAAATTCGCTCTCGCGTCCGGGACCTCACCACGAATCTCGCCCGCTGGATGGCGAATCCAGACGAGGCACGCTCCGTCGAGCACTTCGAACAACTGGGCCGCCGGCGTTTTATGGAAGGCATGCCCTTGCACGAGGTGCTGCTGAAACTGACGGTACTCAAGCGCGCCATCCATACCTATGCGAGCGACCAGAACTACAGCCTCACGCCCCTGGAAATCTACGATGAGCTTGAGTTACTGCGCGCCATGGCGACTTACTTTGACTTGGTCATCTTCAGAGTTGCTAAAGGTTACGAGGAAGTGGCGCGGCCAGATCGGGAGTATGCTCGACAGCAGTGGGCTTAGGCGTTTACCGAATTCCGCGTATGTCGCGCCTGCTTATGCCAGGCATGGTTTGGGAGAGTGAGTGTAGACAAAAGACTACATCTGCGAAAATAGCAGGAGGGAGCAAAGCAGCCGGACGGTCGCTAAGACCGGACACACCAGTCAGGGATAACGGGAGATCTGCACGGCTACGGGACACCCCTGCGGCCGATTGTGCACCGACCCGGTCCAAGTCCGAATCCGTGCCGCATTGGCCTTGGCCCTGACGATAGGGGCATCGAAGTAATCCTGCCATTGTTCAACCATACGGGGAGGATCCCCGAAAAGCTCGCGCCACCGGTCAAGGCAAAGCAGCCCCTGCTTGCCCCTGCTTGCCCCTGCTTGTCGGTCCCCGCCAAGTGCGCCGCCGCCTCGACCAAGTCCATCGCTCCGGCAGCTTGCACAGCTTCTCCCATACGGGATTCAACTCGCGTTCCAACGCCTCGAAGATAGCGTTCAGGCTGCGCCCGGATGGGGCCGACAGCGAATGCCACCAGCACGCCGACCATGTAAGCTCGTTTCATCGGACCTCCCTAGCATTAGAAAAACCGATTACTACGCGGAGCCGCCGCCTTCTTCACCGCGCTCTTCGAGACCGTCTTCTTCGCCGCCTTCTTCGCCCCCGGCTTCTTCCGCGCCACCCCCAGCGCCTCTTCCAGCATCTGCTCCAGCACCTTTTTCTCCGGCTCAATCATCACGCGATTGAAGTTCGCCGGCCGCTCCGCCACCAACTGCCGGAACCGCAACAGCCACTCATAGGACTCACCAGCCGAGTGCTCACCCACCTCTCGGATCAACGCCGCCGCATTCTCAAAGTCCGGCACGCGGCGATAGCAATCGAGCGCCGCCTTCGCATTGCCCACCTGCCGGTAGAGCTCGGCCGCCTCGGCAAACCGGCCCAACTCCGAATGACACTCGGCCTCAAGAGCCGGGTCCCGTTCCGGCAACTGCATCAGCACGGCCAGCGCCTCGGCATGGCGCTTCGCCTTCAGCAACGCGCCCACCGTGCGCTGCCGCAAGCCCACCTTGCGCGCCTCGGCGTCTGGCAAATGCAACGCATCGTAGAAGCCTGGCAGAACGGCGATCATGTCGTTGGCAAACTCCGGCCGCAAGGCCGCTGCTTCCATTTCCTCGGTCCACTTCGTTAGCTGCCCCGCTAGTTCCGTGCGCATCCAAGCCGTCAACATCTCGGGGTATAGCCGCACGCGGTCCGCAAACATCGCCACCGCCGCCACCCGGCCCGGCCCCGTCACGTTCAGCGCCTCCCGCATGGTGCGCAACAGCGGCGGCAGCAGATGGATTCTTGCGTCAGAGCAAGCCTTAGTTCCCACGTCCCACAGGTCCACCATCCCAAACTCGGGCGGCAACCTCGCTCCCCGCAAAGCCAACGTCACGGCAATCTCAATCAAGCCCGAGTAAACCTGATTGCGCAGCGACACATCCTGCACCGCCCCCGTCTGAGTCAGCGGCCCCAGCAGACCCACCGCTTGATTCGCCCGCGACCATGCCAAGCCCGGCCGCACCTCCAGGTATTGCCGCGCATCGGCCATCGCCCGCTGGATGCGCTCTTCCACATCCAGCTCTTCCTCTTCCAACCCCTTCTGGATCGCCGAAGGCATCGCCGGCAGAACACTCGGGCTCACCTGATGGTCGTTCATGAAAGTGCTCGCCGCCTGGCTGATCAAGCTGGTCGGGTTGATATCGATCCAGATCAAGCGGCCCGTCGGACGGCTGAGCGCCACGCGCAACTGGTCAATCGCCAGCCGCTTGCGCAGCCCTTCAATCTCGCCCGTCCCACTGCGCCGATGCTGCTCAAAGCGGCCGATGCGCTCAAGTTGACGTCCCGCGTCCAGCACGCACACCGTGTCGAAGTCGAGCCCCTTCACCTCGCGCGCCGTCAGCACTTGGTCGCGTAGTTCACTCGGCACCCAACCTGGCAACTGGTCGTCCAGCGACATCAGCGCCAGCCCTTCCCGCGCCGCCAGCGTCGCCAAAAGTTCGTTCAATTCGGCACCTGGCGACGCGACACAGTAGAGCACCTGATCGGTGGAATCGTCGTCAATCTCGGCTAGACCACTGCCGCTCGGCCGGTCCTTCTTGTCGATCTCGTCGTAAAGGTCCCAAACGCGGTTCACCAGCATCGCGATCTGCCGCGGGCTGCGCAAGTTCGCCGACAGTCGGAACTCGGTCGGCGTCCCCAGCCGATGATGCAGCAGGTCGTTCAGCCAGCGAAACTCAAAGTCCGTCGGCCGCACCGTCTGTGCTTCGTCCCCGGCCATTAACAGCGGCACCGGCGATTTCCGGCGCTTGCCAATCTGCGCCGCCAGTTCGATCACCACGCTTGCTTCCATCGGCGTCAGGTCCTGGCATTCGTCCACCGCGATGCAGTCAAAGTCCAGCAACTCCGGCGGCACGTCGCGCCCGCCCTCCGCCAAGCTCGACAATGCCCGCCACGCCAGGCCTAACTCCGGAAAGTAGCGATCCGCCAACGCCCCATTCCGCTCCAGCCGCCCCGCCGCGTCCAGCGCCGTCTGGATCGCCTGATTTCCCAGGTACCGGCCGCGCGCCGCGCGAAAGTTCGCATCCCCCACTCGCGCCTGCTTGGCCGCGTTAAAGCGCCCCGCCGCAAACGGCAGCGCCGCGCCCACCAGGTGCGCATGAAATTCATCGAACAGCGCGGGATACTGATCGCTCCACGCCCCCAATGATCGCTGATAGGGAGAAAGATCCATCCGGAACTTGGCCCGCAAATCGCGGTCCGGCGTCGCGGTGGCCTCCGGTTGCCGCACCAACTCGCGCACCAAGTTCGGAAACACCGCCACGTGAAAATGTTTGTCGCGCGAGCAGTAGCGGTCAAAGTACTGGCGCGCCAAATTCGCCAAATCCCGCGAGAACGTCAAATACAGAATGCGCTGCGCCGGAATCGAATCCGCGGCGTGCAGCAGCGCCGTCGTCTTGCCCGAACCCGGATACCCCTTCAGAATTCGTACCGTCTGCCGTGCCGACGCGAACTTCGCTTGCGGCCCCGTCCACGGCGGCGGCGCGTACTCGGCCGATCGCAAGTCCGGCACGCCGAAGGGCAGGTAGTGCTCCCCCAAATCCTGCGCCAGGCACGGCGAATGGTCATCATGGTGCCGGATGTCGCGCAGCACAATCGCCCCGTCAGGCAGTTCGCTCATCCCTGGTGCGTCGCGCAGCGGCGTCGCCATCTTCGGCGCCCACCACGCATAGAAATGCGAACCCTGGTTCCCGCCCAACCGGCTCCGGCGCCAGCCCCGATTCTCTCCCCGCGTCGCCTTAAAGTAGATCCGCCGCTCGTCGATCGCCAAGCGCTGCAGCAACAGGCTGGCCCGCTTGCCCAAAGGACTCGTCTGCTGCGCCGCCAGCTTGTCCAAAAAATCCTGATGACAGTAGAGTGGGTTGGCCGGTTGCGCTGTGCGAAACTCCCCCGTCAATAGGTCGATTTGGCGCGCCATTAGAGTTTCAGGATACTACCTCCG
>ENA-ORBV01001969-ORBV01001969.1-microbial-mat-metagenome-genome-assembly--contig:-NODE-1969-length-44361-cov-8.228119_pt1 | contig 44361 bp, 38 predicted proteins | sample MGYA00237777_ERZ505514 | MGnify/ENA primary metagenome ERZ505514 (study PRJEB26160, sample SAMN06269048) | microbial mat metagenome | isolation source: Oligotrophic lake microbial mat | place... | reverse complement strand
CCCTTGCTTGGTCACCTCGTGCCCCCGGGCCGGACCATCCGGCGGGTAGCAAACTACATGAGGCACAGGGCATCAGCGGTAACAAAACTGATGAGTCAATGCGGGTACGGATTCCAGGGGCAAGGTCAGTCTTTGGGTCGCCTTCCGGGAGCTGGGGTCGCGTGGCATCGCCTGTAGCGGTTCGAGAGTGGCTCAGAGGGTGAGCGTGCCGTAGTTTGGCATGTACCGGCCGCTGCGCCGAGTTCGTCGTCATTGGCGCCGGACTCAGAAAATCGTCTTACAACCACCGTTACATCGACCGCGCTGCAGACGCAAGAACGGCCCCGAATCAGGGGCCGTTTTCATAGGTGGAGGCGCGACCCGGAGTCGAACCGGGCTAGACGGATTTGCAATCCGTTGCATAACCGCTTTGCTATCGCGCCAGGGTCTGCTATGCAGCCATTTTCGGGCAAAAAGAAGGGAAGCCTCAGCTTCCCTTTCTTTGAAATCTGGAGCGGGATAAGAGACTCGAACTCTCGACCTATACCTTGGCAAGGTATCGCTCTACCAACTGAGCTAATCCCGCATCGTTTTCTTCATTCTGCTCGCCGCATGTTGACTGACTTCGTGAACCGATTTCCTGTCGATCGGGTCGAGCCTTGCATTATAGCTGGCTTCTTTTCGCCTCTGCAAGATCAGTGCGGCAGGCCATCCGCAGACAGCGCCGGTGCCGCGTCTGCCTTGGGCGCCGTGGCCGGGACGGTCACCGGTTCGTCTTCGGGCAGGGCCTGGGGCATACGCTCCAGCGCCAGTTCCAACACCTGGTCGATCCACTTGACCGGCACGATCTCGAGGTGGTTCTTGGCGTTTTCTGGAATGTCCTGCAGGTCCTTGACGTTCTCTTCCGGAATCAGCACCGTCTTCACACCGCCGCGGTGTGCCGCCAGCAACTTTTCCTTCAAGCCGCCAATGGCCGTGACTTGGCCGCGCAAGGTGATCTCACCCGTCATCGCCACGTCAGCACGCACCGGGATGCCGGTCAGCGCCGATACCAGCGCCGTGGTCATGGCCGCACCCGCGCTGGGGCCGTCCTTGGGCGTGGCGCCATCGGGCACGTGGATGTGGATGTCGCGCTTTTCAAACATCTCGTCCTTGATGCCCAGCCGGCGTGAACGCGAGCGCACGACCGTGCGCGCGGCCTCCACGGATTCCTTCATCACGTCACCCAGCGAACCGGTGCGCGTGATGGCACCCTTGCCAGGCATCACCGCCGCTTCGATGGTCAGCAGGTCGCCGCCGACTTCGGTCCACGCCAGACCGACCACCTGGCCCACCTGGTTTTTCATCTCGGCACGGCCAAAGTCGAACTTGCGCACACCCAGGAAGTCGTTCAGGTTTTCGTCGGTGACGACCACCTTGCCTTCGTACTTCTTCAGCGCAATGCCCTTGATCACCTTGCGGCAGATCTTGCCCACTTCGCGTTCGAGCGATCGCACGCCGGCTTCACGTGTGTAGTAGCGCAGGATGGCGCGCAGGGCGGACTCGGTGATCTCCATCTCACCGTCCTTCACGCCATTGTTCTTCTGCTGCTTGGGCAGCAGGTAGCGCTGGGCGATGTTGAGCTTTTCGTCCTCGGTGTAGCCGGCCAGGCGGATCACTTCCATCCGGTCCAGCAAGGCCGGGGGGATGTTCATGCTGTTGCTGGTGGCCACGAACATCACATCGCTGAGGTCGAAGTCGACCTCGACGTAGTGGTCGCTGAAGGTGTGGTTCTGCTCGGGGTCCAGCACTTCCAGCAGCGCCGACGACGGGTCACCACGAAAGTCCATGCCCAGCTTGTCGATCTCGTCCAGCAGGAACAGCGGGTTGCGAACGCCCACCTTGGACAGGCTCTGCAGCACCTTGCCCGGCATGCTGCCGATGTAAGTGCGGCGATGGCCGCGGATCTCGGCCTCGTCGCGCATGCCGCCCAGCGCCATGCGCACGAATTTGCGTCCGGTGGCACGGGCCACGCTCTGGCCTAGCGAGGTCTTGCCCACGCCCGGGGGGCCCACCAGGCACAGGATGGGCGCCTTGACCTTGTCCACGCGCTGCTGCACCGCAAGGTATTCAAGGATGCGGTCCTTGACCTTCTCCAGGCCGAAGTGGTCTTCGTTCAGCACGTTCTCTGCATTGCCCAGGTCGTGCTTGATCTTCGTCTTCTTGGCCCAGGGCAGGTTGACAAGGGTGTCGATGAAGTTGCGCACCACGGTGGCTTCGGCCGACATCGGCGACATGAGCTTGAGCTTCTTCAGTTCGCTCTCGGCCTTCTTGCGCGCTTCCTTGCTCATGCGCGCGGCCTTGATCTTCTTTTCCAGCTCTTCCAGGTCGGCGCCTTCTTCGCCGTCGCCCAGCTCCTTCTGAATGGCCTTGACCTGCTCGTTCAGGTAGTACTCGCGCTGGCTCTTTTCCATCTGGCGCTTGACGCGGCCGCGGATGCGCTTTTCGACCTGCAGGATGTCGACTTCGTGCTCCAGCAGCTCGAGCAGCTTTTCCAGCCGCTTGGGCACGCTGAACAGGTCCAGCACCGCCTGCTTGGCTTCCAGCTTCAGCGGCAGGTGCGCGGCAATGGTGTCGGCCAGACGGCCCGGGTCGTCGATGCCGGCGATGCTGGTCAGGATCTCGGGCGGGATCTTCTTGTTGAGCTTGACGTACTGGTCGAACTGTTGCGTCACTGCGCGGCGCAGGGCCTCGATTTCCGGCGTGGCTTCGCCTTCGGCCTGCACGGGCACGACTTCACCGACGAAAAAGTCGTTGGTTTCGGTGATGCTGGTGGTGTTGGCACGCTGCACACCTTCAACCAGCACTTTCACGGTGCCGTCGGGCAGCTTCAGCATCTGCAGGATGCTGCTGACACAACCCACGTCGAACATGTCGTCGGCCTTGGGCTCGTCCTTGCCAGCGGCCTTCTGCGCCACCAGCATGATCTGGCGGCCCTGCTCCATGGCGGCTTCAAGGGCCTTGATGGACTTCGGCCGACCCACGAACAGCGGAATGACCATGTGCGGGAACACCACCACATCGCGCAGCGGCAACAGCGGCAGCGTGATGGGGTCGGAAGGAAGACTGGGATGTCCGGACATTGAAACCTCTCTTTCTCAGAGCCACGTGGGGCCCGAGAACTGGAATGCAAGATGGGTGTGTCGACCACGGGCCGGCCGGGCCCTCTGGGCGCGCTCGCTCAGGCGCTTGCCTTCTTCTCGCGGTAGACGAGCAACGGCTTGGCGCCTTCTTCGACGATGTGCTCGTCGATCACGACCTTGGCCACGCCGTCCATCGTGGGCAGGTCGAACATCGTGTCGATGAGCGACTGCTCCAGGATGGAGCGCAAACCGCGTGCCCCGGTCTTGCGCGCCAAGGCCTTCCTGGCGATGGCGGTCAGGGCCGAGGGGCGGACCTCCAACTCGACGCCGTCCATGGCAAACAGCTTTTGGTACTGCTTGACAAAGGCGTTCTTGGGCTCGGTGAGGATCTGCACCATGGCGTCGATGGTGAGCTCACCCAGCGTGGCCACCACCGGCAAGCGGCCCACCAATTCGGGAATGAGGCCGAACTTGATCAGGTCTTCGGGTTCGACTTCGCGGAACAGGTCCGCAGCCCGCTTCTCGGTCTTGCTGTGCACGCTGGCGCCGAAGCCGATGCCGGACTTCTCGGTGCGGTTCTGGATGACCTTCTCCAGGCCGTCGAATGCGCCGCCGCAGATGAACAGGATGTTGGTCGTGTCGATCTGCAAAAAATCCTGATTCGGGTGCTTGCGCCCGCCCTGCGGCGGCACGCTGGCCATCGTGCCTTCCACCAGCTTCAGCAGCGCTTGCTGCACACCTTCGCCTGACACATCGCGCGTGATGCTGGGGTTGTCAGCCTTGCGGCTGATCTTGTCGATTTCGTCGATGTAGACGATGCCGCGCTGTGCACGTTCAACCTCGTAGTTGCAGTTCTGCAGCAGCTTCTGGATGATGTTTTCGACGTCTTCACCCACGTAGCCGGCTTCCGTGAGCGTGGTGGCGTCGGCAATGACAAACGGCACGTTCAGCAGGCGGGCCAGGGTCTGCGCCAACAGCGTCTTGCCGCTGCCCGTGGGGCCGATGAGCAAGATGTTGCTCTTGGTCAGTTCGACCTCGTCTTTCGAGGTCACCGCCGACATGTGCTTCAGGCGTTTGTAGTGGTTGTAGACCGCCACTGCCAGCGTGCGCTTGGCCACCTCCTGGCCGATCACGTACTGGTCCAGACTGGACTTGATCTCGGCAGGCACCGGCAGGTCGCTCTTGCTGGCCTTGGCGGTGGCACCTTCGGCTGGCACTTCATCGCGGATGATGTCGTTGCACAGCTCGATGCACTCGTCGCAGATGAACACCGACGGACCCGCGATGAGCTTCTTCACCTCGTGCTGGCTTTTGCCGCAGAAGGAGCAGTAAAGAACCTTTTCGCCAGAGGCGCCCTTCTTGTCGGCCATGGATGCTTTTTTGCAGGGGTGGTTGCGCGCGGAATGCGCCGCCATGATAGACCAAAGCCCTCCCGGGGCGCCGAAGCGAAAAGAGCCCCGATTGGGGCTCTTGACCGGGCTTGGCGGCGCGCCCGCTGCGGGGTCAACCGCGCTTGTCGAGCACCTGGTCGATGAGGCCGTAGTCCTTGGCCTCGGTCGGGCTCATCCACATGTCGCGTTCCATGTCGGCCACGATGCGTTCGTAGCTCTGGCCGGTGCGGTCGGCATAGATGCGGTTGAGCTGCTCGCGGGTCTTGATGATCTCGCGCGCCTGAATTTCGATGTCGGTGGCCTGGCCCTGCGCGCCGCCACTGGGCTGGTGGATCATGACGCGCGCATTGGGCAGCGCAGAACGTTTGCCCTTGGCACCAGCCATCAGCAGGAAGCTGCCCATGCTGGCGGCCATGCCCATGCACAAGGTGGACACGTCGGGCTTGACGAACTGCATGGTGTCGTAGATCGACAAGCCTGCGCTCACGCTGCCGCCCGGCGAGTTGATGTACAGGAAGATGTCCTTGTCCGGGTTTTCGCTTTCCAGGAACAGCATCTGCGCCACCACCAGGTTGGCGGTGCCGTCATTCACGGGCCCGACCAAAAAGATGATGCGTTCGCGAAGCAGACGGCTGTAGATGTCGTAGGCGCGTTCGCCCCGACCCGACTGTTCAATCACGATGGGCACCATGCCCAGGCCTGTCGTCTCGGTATAGCTCATGCGGTTCCTTCCAAGGTCATCTGCGGGTCCGGCTCCGCCAGCCTGCTGCATGCGCCCCCTGGTGGGGCAGCGACCGCAGGGCGCGTGGGGGCTGTGTTCAGGCTGCGGTCATCAAATCATCGAACGGTAGCACCTTGTCCACCACCTTGGCCGTGGCCAGGACGTACTCGGTCACGTTGTTCTCGATGACGACGGCTTCCACTTCGGACATGCGTTGGCGGTCGCCCAGATACCAGCGCATCACCTCGGCCGGCTTTTCGTAGCTCTGGCTCATCTCTTCGATATGCTTCTGCAGTTGCTCGGGCTTGGCTTGCAGCTTGTGCGTGCGCACCAGTTCAGCCACCACCAGGCCCAGACGCACACGGCGCTCGGCTTGCGGCTTGAAGATATCGGCCGGAATCGGCGCGGTGTCCGCGTCCTTCACGCCGCGCTGCTTGAGGTCGGCACGTGCACCTTCGATCAAGCGGTCGGTTTCTGACGCCACCAGCGCGTTCGGAATCTCCAGCTCGGCTACTTTGGAGAGCGCCTCCATGACGGCGCCCTTGTTGCGCGCCAGGACGCGGAACTTGACCTCGCGCTCCAGGTTTTTCTTCACGTCGGCGCGCAAGCCCTCGACCGTGCCTTCCTTGATGCCCAGGGCCTTGGCAAACCCTTCGTCCACGCTGGGCAGGTTCTGGGCTTCGATCTTCTTCACCGTGACCATGAAGTCGGCTTCCTTGCCGGCCACGTCCTTGCCCTGGTATTCGGCCGGAAACTGCAGGGGGAAGGTCTTGCTTTCGCCCACCTTCATGCCCCGCACGGCCTGGTCGAACTGCTCCAGCATCTGGCCTTCGCCAATGATGAACTGGAAGGCCTCGGCCTTGCCGCCGTCGAAGGGTTCGCCGTCGATCTTGCCTTCGAAGTCGATGGTCACACGGTCGGTTTCGACCGCGCCTTCTGCGGCCGGGCGCAGGCCGAAGGTGCGACGCTGCTTGCGCAGGATCTCGACCGTGCGGTCGATGGCTTCTTCGGTGACTTCAGTCGTGACGCGCTCGACCTCGGCGGTGCTCAAGTCGCCCAGCTTCACCTCGGGATAGACCTCGAAGGTGGCGTCAAAGGCCAGTTGGCCTTCGGGCGAGTCGTCCTTCTGCGAGATGCGCGGCTGGCCGGCCACGCGCAACTGGGCTTCGATGGCGGCGTCGTTGAAGGCCTGCCCGACGCGGTCATTGACCACCTCGTATTGCACCGAGTAGCCGTAGCGCTGGGTCACCACCGACATCGGCACCTTGCCCGGGCGAAAGCCGTCGGCCTTGACGGTGCGCGACAGGCGCTTCAAACGCGTCTGGACCTCGCCGTTGATGGTTTCGGCGGCCAGCGTCAGGGTGATGCGGCGCTCGAGCTTCTCTAGGGTTTCAACTTGGACGGCCATGGTGTCTCTTTGGGGCAGTGGAGTCTGTGGGATCGGGTCTGAGGGACTGTTCTGAGGGACTTAAGCTGCTGGTGCGCGGGGCCGGACTCGAACCGGCACGCCCGTGAAGGCGTCAGGACCTAAACCTGGTGCGTCTACCAATTTCGCCACCCGCGCGGGTGGTGCGCCGCCGAAGCAGCAAACCCGACATTTTAGCGTCAGCCCGTCAGCCCGCGGCTGGCACCCCCTCACGCTTGACCCTGAACCTCGCCGCGAGCATCAGGCGGGCAGCCCGTTTTCGCGCGTCACGCGAAACCAGGCTGCGTACATCGCAGGCAGCGCCAGCAAGGTCAGCGCCGTGGCCACGATGAGCCCGCCCATGATCGCCACCGCCATCGGCCCCCAGAACACACTCCGGCTGAGCGGGATCATCGCCAGCACCGCCGCCGCTGCCGTCAGCACGATGGGCCGGAAACGCCGCACAGCCGATTCGACGATGGCGTCCCAGGTCGGCACACCCCGGGCGCGGTCCTGCTCGATCTGGTCGATCAGAATCACCGAGTTGCGCATGATCATGCCCATCAGCGCGATCACCCCCAGCAGTGCGACAAAGCCGAAGGGCCGGTTCAGGATCAGCAAGGCAGCGGCCACGCCGGCAATGCCCAGAGGCCCGGTCAGGAAGACCAGCATCGCGCGGCTGAAGCTCTGCAACTGCAGCATCAGCAACGTGAACATGATGAACAGTGCCAGCGGCAGGCCAGCCGCGATGCTGCCCTGCCCCTTGCTGCTTTCTTCCACCGCGCCGGCAATCTCGATGCGGTAGCCCGGCGGCATCTTCGCGGCCAGTGCCTGCAGTTGCGGCCACACCTGCGCCGTGACCGTGGGGCCTTGCAGCCCTTCGGCAACGTCGCCCTGGATCGTGATGGCGTAGTTGCGGCCTTCGCGCCACATCACGCCGGGCTCGAAAGCAAAGCTGACCTTGGCAATCTGGGTCAAGGGCACGCTACGGCCGCTGGCCGTGGGCATGTAGGCGTTGCCCAGGTCGGTGATGGCCTGACGCTCGGCAAGCGGCTGGCGCAGCACGATGTCGATGAGCTTGTCGCCTTCGCGGTACTGACCGATGTTGCTGCCCGACAAGATGGTGCGCGAGGCCTGCGCGATCATCTGGCTGGTCACGCCCAGGGCGCGTGCCTTGTCCTGGTCGATATCCAGGCGCAGCACCTTGATCTGTTCATTCCAGTTGTCGTTGACACCGCGCATGCTGGGGTTGGCACGCAGCAGTTCCTTGCCCTGATCGGCCCACTGGCGCAATTGCAGCGCATCGACCCCCACGACACGAAACTGCACCGGGTACGGCACGGGCGGCCCGTTGGGCAGCAGCTTGACGCGTCCGCGCACCTCGGGGAATTCGGTGGCCAGCAATGCCGGCAGGCGCACACGCAATTCTTCGCGTTGTTTCAGGTCCTTGGGCAGCACGATGGCCTGGCTGACGTTGCTTTGCGCAAACACCTGGTCCAGTGGCAGATAAAAACGTGGCACGCCACTGCCCACCCACGTGGTGACGCTCTGCACGCCCTTTTCCTGCATCAGCCGCGCTTCGAAGCGGCGCGCGATGGCGTCACTTTGTTGCACGGTGGACCCTTCGGGCAACCACAGGTCGACCAGGATCTCGGGGCGGCTGCTGTCAGGAAAGAACTGTTGCTGCACGGCGCCCATGCCCACGATGCCGAGCGCAAAGCTGGCCACTGTCAGGCCAATGGTGATCCAGCGGTGCTGCACACACCAGTTCACGGCAGAACGGAAGCGGCTATAAAAGGGCGTGTCGAAGAGCTCGTGCGGGCCTTCTGCCCCCGCATCGCCCGCATGGCTTGCCTCACCCGCCTCTCCCGCCTTACCCGCAACGGCCGCCTTGCTGCGGGTGTGCAGCAAGCGAACGCCAAGATACGGCACGAAGTAGACCGACACCAGCCAGCTGATGACCAATGCTGCCGAGGTGACGGCAAAGATGGCAAAGGTGTACTCACCCGTCACCGACTGCGCCAGGCCGATGGGCAGGAAGCCCGCCGCGGTGATCAGCGTGCCGGTGAGCATGGGCATGGCCGTGACGTCGTAGGCGAAGGTGGCGGCGCGCATCTTGTCGTAGCCCTCTTCGAGCTTGCGCACCATCATCTCGACCGCAATGATGGCGTCGTCCACCAACAGGCCCAGTGCAATGATCAAGCTGCCCAGGCTGATCTTGTGCAGCCCCACGCCCCAATAGAACATGGTCACGAAAGTGATGGCCAGCACCAGCGGAATGGTGATGCCCACCACCAGGCCGGGCCAGATGTCGATACTGAACTTCATGAACCCGGGCTTCGTGTGCAGGCCCAGGCTGATGAAGCTGACCGCCAGCACGATGAGCACGGCCTCGATCAACACCTTCACGAACTCGCCGACCGACCGGCTCACGGCCGCCGGCTGGTCCTGCACGCGGCTGACCTCGATGCCCACCGGCAGGTCCAGCTGCACCTGCTTCATCGTCGCATCGAGCGCCTTGCCCAGGGCGATGATGTCGCCGCCCTTGGCCATCGAGACGCCCAGCGCGATGACCTCCTGCCCCTGGTGGCGCACCCGCACGGCGGGCGGGTCGACATAGTCGCGCCGGATGTCGGCAATGTCACCCAGCTGGATGCTGCTGGCCACGCCGGTGCTGGTGTTCACCGCGCGGATCGGGAAGCGTCTGAGTTCGTCCACTGAATTGAACTGACCCGCCACCCGCACCTGCAGGTTTTCTGCGCCGGCGTTCAGCACACCGGCGCCCTCCACGGCGTTCTGCGCGCCGATCTGGGCGATGACCTGGTTCATGTCCAGGCCCATCTGCGCCAGGCGCTTTTGCGAGATCTCGACAAACACCTTCTCGGCCTGCGCGCCGAAGACCTCGACCTTGGCCACGTCGGGCACCTGCAGCAGCCGCTGGCGCACGCGGTCGACCTGCACCCGCAACTCTTCGCGGCTGAAGCCGTCGGCGCTGAGCGCAAAGATGGAACCGTAGACGTCGCCGAAGTCGTCGTTGAACACCGGCCCGATGACACCCGCCGGCAAGGTGCTGCGCATGTCGCCCACACGTTTGCGCGCCTGGTACCAGCTGCCGGCCACTTCCTTGGGCGGTGACGAGTCCTTCAGCTGCAGGATCGTGAGCGACTCACCAGGCTTGGTGAACGAGCGAATCTTGTCGGCGTACGGCACCTCCTGCAGCGTCTTTTCGATCTTGTCCGTCACCTGCTCGGCCATCTGCTGCGCGCTGGCGCCAGGCCAGAAGGCCTGCACGATCATGGCGCGGAAGGTAAACGGCGGGTCCTCGTCCTGCCCCAGCTGGAAGTAGGCGGCAAAGCCCAACACCAGCATCACCACCATGAGGTAGCGCGTGAGCGCGGGATGCTCCAGCGCCCAGCGACTGATGTTGAAGCGTGAAGTGGGCACGCCGTCGTCGGCGTGAAGCGGGTTCGCCTTGTGATCGGTGTTCATGCGCCCGTCCGTTCAGCGGCTGACGCCTGATGCGGGGGCCGCAGCTGTTGCGGCCTCAGGCGGTGATTCGAACAACTTCACCTTCTGGCCCGGCGTCAGGGTGTGGACCCCGGCCGTGACCACGGTCTGGCCTGCGCTCAGGCCACTGGCCACCACCACGGCGTTGCCGTCGGCACCAGCCACCACCACGGGCTGCACCTTCACGGTCATCGTTGCGCGGTCCAGCAACCACACGACCGTCTGGCCCTGCTGCTGCAAAACGGCACTCAAGGGCAGGCGCGCGGCGGCGACACGGGGCGGCAGGTCGATGACCGCCGTCGCGGTCTGGCCCAGTTGCAGCGGCGCCGCGCCGATGTCGGCCTTGACCAGGAAGGTTCGTGTGGCGGGGTCCGCGGCGGCGGCCACTTCGCGCACCGTGGCCGGCAGCGGTGTGGCGGCACCCCAGGGCCGCACGCGGATGGCGCCGGTCTTGCCCAGCAGGGCACGCATGCCAGCCGCGCCGTCTTCGGGTACGGCAAACACGGCGTCGCGTGGTCCGTCGTGGGCCAATCTCACGACCGGAGAACCTGAAGTCACCACGGCACCAACTTCCACCTCGGCCGCCGTCACCACGCCAGCTGCCGTGGCCGTGAGTGCGGCATAGCTGGCCATGTTGCCCTGCATGCTGGCCTGCGACCGCGCCTGCTCCAGTTGCGCACGCTGCGCCTTCAGCGTCGTTTCACGGCGTTCGAGTTCCAGCGAGCTGATGAACCCTTGGTCGCGCAGTTCCTGGTAGCGCCTGAACTCGGCTCGCGCCAGCTCGTGGCTGGACTGCACCGACTGCAGGCCGGCATTGGCCGCGTCTTGCTGCAGGCGCAGATCGGCCGGGTCCAGCTGCGCCAGCAACTGCCCGGCGCGCACCCGCTGGCCCACCTCGGCCGGCCGCGCGGTGATCTTTCCTCCAACGCGGAAAGACAGACGGGACTCGGTTCGGGCGCGGATCTCGGCCGCGTACTCGTGGGCGCCGCCCACAGCTTCTGCGCTGACGGTCATGGTTCGAACGGCGCGCACGGGCTCGGGCGGGGACTCGGTTCTCGTGCAGGCCGCCAGCGTCACGGCGGCGCCCACGGCAAAGACTCTGAAAGCGCGGATATTCATGGGTGACAACCTGCTGTGGGGCGACTGCACCGCGCGATTGCACGGCGCACGATCGAGTTAATGACTGACTGGTCAGTAATGTATTTCCACGCCTGGCGACTGTCAATTTCTTGATTCCAGCCGGGGCCAGACCGGCCAGCGTCGGGTTCGCCAACGGCGTGCTGCCAGAAACCACCGCACAACTGGCCACCGCACAACTGGCGAGAATGTGACGGTGAGCGTTGACCACTACGAAAACTTCCCCGTCGCTTCGCTGCTGTGCCCGGCGCATCTGCGGCCTGCGGTGGCGGCGATCTACCACTTCGCTCGCACGGCTGACGACCTGGCCGATGAAGGTGAAGCCTCAGCGGCTCAGCGCCTGGCCGATCTGGCCCTCTTCCGCAGCGACTTGCAGGCCGTGCTGGCCGGCCAGGCGCCCGGCCCGCGTTGGTCCGGGGTGTTTGCCGCCCTGTCGCGCCAGCTGCACGCCTTTGCGATGCCGCCGCAGCTGCTGCACGACCTGCTGGACGCCTTCGAGCAGGATGTGCACAACCCGCCTTACGCCAACCGCCGGTCGCTTTTGGATTACTGCCGCCTGTCGGCCAATCCCGTGGGCCGCTTGCTGCTGCACCTGTACGACATCCACGACGAACGGTCGCTGCAGCAGTCCGACAACATCTGCAGCGCGCTGCAGCTCATCAACTTCTGGCAGGACCTGAGCGTGGACGGCCCGCGCGGCCGCTGCTACGTGCCGCAGCAGGACCGCGACACATTCGCTGTATCAGGGGCCGACCTGGCGCAGTGCCGCGACAGCCCGCAGGCGCGCCAACTCGTTCGCGTTTTGGTGGACTGGTCACACGGCTTGATGCAGCAAGGCGCGCCGCTGGCGCTGCGAGTGCCCGGGCGTGCGGGATGGGAGTTGCGGCTGGTGGTTCAAGGCGGCCTGCGCATTCTTGAGAAAATCCGCCAGATGGATCACGCCGCACTGACCGAACGCCCCCGCATTGGCCGCGGGGACGCCGCCGTGCTGCTGTGGCGCGCCGCCAACATGCGCCGAGGTGCGGCTTGACGCCCCAGCAGTACGTGCAGGACAAGGCCGCCGGCAGCGGCTCTTCCTTCTACTACGCCTTCCTCTTTCTGCCGCCCCCGCGACGGGCAGCGATCACCGCCTTCTACGCCTTCTGCCGCGAGGTGGACGATGTGGTGGACGAGACCACGGACAGCAGCGTGGCTGCCAACAAGCTGCAGTGGTGGCGCAAGGAAGTGGCGCAGGCCTACGGCGGCCAGGCCAGCCACCCGGTGATGCAGGCGCTGATGCCGCTTGCGCCCAGCTTCGGCATCCAGCAACAGCACCTGCAGGCGGTGATCGAAGGCTGCCAGACCGACTTGGAACAGACCCGTTTCCTGGACTACCCGGCCCTGCAGCGCTACTGCCATCTGGTGGCCGGCATCGTGGGCGAGGTGGCGGCCAATATCTTCGGCCGCACGCACGAAGCCACGGTGCGCTACGCGCACCAGCTGGGCCTGGCCATGCAGCTGACCAACATCATCCGCGACGTGGGTGACGACGCACGCCGGGGCCGCATCTACCTGCCGGTGGCCGAGCTGCAGCGCTTCGACGTCAAGGCGCATGAACTGTTGCAACGTACGGCGCCCTGGGGCTACAGCGACCGCTTCCAGGCGCTGATGCGCTTCCAGGCCGAACGGGCCCACGCCACCTTCGACAGCGCCATGCGGCTGCTGCCCGAGGCCGACCGCGCCGCGCAGAAGCCCGGGCTGATGATGGCCAACATCTACCGCACGCTGCTGCGCGAGATCGAAGCCCAGCAGTTCCAGGTGCTGCACCAGCGCACCTCGCTGACCCCGCTGCGCAAGCTGTGGATCGCCACCCGCACGCACGTGCGGGGGCGCTGAGCACGCAGTGCAACTGGCCGTCGTGGGCGGTGGCTGGGCCGGGCTGGCCGCCGCGGTGCGTGCCAGCGAAGCCGGGCATCAGGTCACCCTGTTCGAGATGGCCGCGCACTGGGGTGGCCGGGCGCGCGGTGTGGACGTCGATGGGCTGGCGCTGGACAACGGGCAGCACATCCTGATCGGCGCCTACACACGCACTTTGGCATTGATGACCACGGTGGGCGCCGATCTCGACGCCAAGCTGCATCGCCAGCCGCTGGAACTTCGCTACCCCGACGGCCGCGGCCTGCGCATGCCTGCCGGGCCGGCCTGGCTGGGCTTTGCTGCGGCCGTGGCGCACGGCGTGGGCTGGACCTGGCGCGACCGGCTGGCGCTGATGCAGGCGGCAGCCGGCTGGGCCTTGCGCGGATTTGCCTGCCCACCCGACTGGACCGTGCAGCGGCTGTGCGGCAACCTGCCCCGCGCCGTCCGGCAACTGCTGATCGACCCGCTGTGCGTGGCCGCGCTGAACACGCCGTCCACGGACGCCAGCGCCGCCGTCTTTTTGCGTGTCCTGCGCGACGCACTCTTCAGCGGACGCGGCTCTGCCGACCTGATGTTGCCACGCTGCAGCCTGGATGAACTTCTGCCAGCGCCTGCGGTGCGATGGCTGCTGGCCCACGGCGCTACCCTGTGGCCATCCAGCCGGGTGGCGCTCATCGAGCCGGACGGTCAGGGCTGGCGCATCGACGGGCAGCGCTTCGATGCCGTCGTCCTGGCCTGCAGTGCGGCCGAAGCGACACGCCTGGCACAACCGCACGCCACCGGCTGGGCGCAGGGCGCACAAGGCATGGCCTATGAGCCCATCGTCACCGTGTACCTGCAATGCCCGGGCGGCCGCCTGCCCTGCCCGATGACGGCGTTGATCGAAGGTGCCGAAGCACCCGCGCAATTTGCCTTCGACCACGGCGCGCTGGGTGGCTCGCCCGGCATTTTTGCCTTTGTCGTCAGCGGCGCCAGGCCCTGGGTCGAGCGTGGGTTGGAGGCCACGGGCCAGGCCGTGTTGCGACAAGCCTTGTCGGCCCTGGGACCTGCGGCCTGGCCCTCGACGCCGCCCACGGTGCTGCGGGTGCTGGCAGAAAAGCGCGCCACGTTTCGATGCACACCGCAGCTGCAACGGCCGCCGAAACGGCTGGCACCCAGGCTGGTGGCGGCGGGTGACTACATCGAAGGGCCCTACCCGTCCACGCTGGAGGGTGCGGTGCGCAGCGGCGAAGCGGCTGTGGCTGCGCTGATGGCCGAAGGCTGATCAACGGGCGCTGGGTCTGGGTCAGGGTGCCTTTTCGGCCGCCGGTGCTGCAGACGCGGGTGTTGACGGCCTCGATGACGGCGAAAGGGGCGGCGAAAAAGGCGCCGCCAAGGGCTCGCCGATAAACAGGCTCTGCTGCGGCCAGGCCACGCTTTTCCAGTAGGCCTCGATCGCCGTCGCGCCCTGCAAGTAGTGCAGCAGAAGCACCTGCGGGTGCGGAAACTTCTGCGGGTGGTTGCAGGGCTCGCTGACCGCACCGTGGCTGGCCGTGGCGCCCGAGCTGATCCAGTCCAGCGCGGTGGCCTGGCCATGCAAACCTTGCAGGTCGCCGCCGAAGGAGGTCAGGTGGTCTGCCAACGCCCCCGGCACCCAATCGGGCGGCGGCTGCAGTTCGAGCTTTTCGCTGCCCGTCGTGACCGTCAGCACCCGGCGGGCAGAGCGCAGCGTGGCGGTCGGTTCGACCCGCAGTTCCACACCCAGCGCGGGCGGCAATGCCGTGGGCGGATACAAGGCCATGCGCACGGCGCGGGCGCGATCGTCGGTGACCAGCATCAGCGCGCTGACGGGTTCCCGATCGACCATGAAGAGCGACCCGTCTGACGCGACGCCACGGTCGATCAAGGCCACAGCCTGCTCGACGTTGCGCGCCGCCAGAAGCATCGAAGGCCGCCAGCCTGGTGTGCTGAACGGCCGGGTCGTCGCCGAATTGAAGTAACCAGAAGGGCGCGAAGCTGCACAGCCATTGCTGCACAAACCCGCGTCAAAGCCCAGCGCCAGCGCGCCGGTGATGGAGTTGCAAGCCACCGCGTAAGGCGCCGCCCAGGCCAGGGCCAGGGCCTGGGTCTGAGGCCCGAAGTGTTTTTCGATGGCCTGCCGCAGCGTGTCGAACTCTTCCGGCGACAGCACGGGTGCCACCGGCAGGCGCACGCGCAACACCTGCTGCGGACGCAGGCCGCGGGCACGCACATAGTGTTGCCCGACGGCCACCGAGTAGGGGTCGGCAGTGTTGATCACCAGGCCCAGGTCACGCGCCTGCAGCCGCGAACGCAGCCTGGGCACACTGACCCAGACCCGCGGTCGTGGCAAGGCAGCGCCGGGCTGCGCCGACGCCCCCGGTGCCGGGCCGCTGGCGCTGGCGCTGGCTTCAAGCAGCGGTGCCGCGCTGGCCGGACTTGCGGCTTGGGCCTGTGCCGAGATCGCGCAGGCCAGCAGCAAAGCTGCCATCAGTGCACGCGGCGCACCTGGCGCGCCCGGGAGCATGTCTTCCGAATCTCGGTATGCAGTCAACCGTTCCGCCATGCAAAATTGCATTAAGCTCCTGTCGCGCATCGCACCATGAACCTCAAGGACAAGCCCTCACCCACCATCCAGGTCCTGGAGCGTACCTTTGCGCTGCTGGACATGCTGGCGTCGCAGGCCGAGCCGGTGTCCCTGAAGCAGATCAGCGAACGCACGGGCTTGCACCCATCCACGGCCCACCGCATCCTCAACGACCTGACGCTGGGCCGTTTTGTCGACCGGCCGCAAGCAGGCTCTTACCGCCTGGGCATGCGGCTGCTGGAGTTGGGCAACCTGGTGAAGGACCGCATCGATGTGCGCGAAGCCGCGCTGGGCCCCATGCGCGAACTGCACAAGTTGACCCACCAGGCGGTGAACCTGTCCATGCGCCAGGGCGACGAGATCATCTATGTCGAACGCAGCTACAGCGAACGTTCGGGCATGCAGGTGGTGCGCACTGTGGGTGGCCGTGCACCGCTGCACCTGACGTCGGTGGGCAAACTCTTTCTGGCACACGAAGAACCGGCCCGTGTGCGCAGCTACGCGACGCGAACCGGGCTGACGGGCCACACACGCAACAGCATCACCGACATTCAGCGTCTGGAACGCGAACTGGCCAACGTGCGCAGCAGCGGCGTCGCGCGCGACGACGAAGAGCTGGAACTGGGTGTGCGCTGCATGGCAGCCGGCATTTTTGATGACCAGGGCAAGTTGCTTGCCGGTTTGTCGATCTCCGCCCCCGCCGACCGCCTGGAGGAGAGCTGGCTGGAACGTGTGCGGACGACGGCCAGCCAGATTTCCGCAGCCCTGGGTTACAGGGGTTGAGCTGGTAACTGCGGCAGCACCGCCGGCAGGATGGCTGGCAACACGGGCAGGCTGGGCATCGCGGCCGGCTTCTGATTGCCCAGGTTCTTGGACGCCATGCTGACAGAATGCACACGCGGCAAACCCGGCAGCAGGGCAGTGGTTTCGGAAACCCACTTGCGCAGACGCTCAGCGTCCCCGATGCGCGAATACTTCCCGGCCGAGTCGAGCAGCACCATGATGAACTTGCGACCCGCCAGTTCGGTCTGCATCACCAGGCAACGGCCGGCAGCAGAGATGTAGCCGGTCTTCTGCAGGCCGATGTCCCATTCCTGGTTGCGCACGAGCCCGTTGGTGTTGACGAACTGCACCTGCCGCTTGCCCACGGGCATGACGGCGTCCTGGCTCGTGGACAACTGTCCCAAGATGGCATGTTGTGAAGCCGCACGAACCAGCAAGGCCAGGTCATGGGCGCTGGACTGGTTGTCACTGGACAAACCGGTGGGTTCAACGTAGCGCGTGTCGTTCATGCCCAGCGCACTGGCCTTGGCATTCATGGCCTCGACAAAACGGGACATGCCACCCGGATAGGTGCGCCCCAGCAGATGGGCGGCACGGTTCTCAGACGCCATCAAGGCCAGATGCAGCATCTCGCCTCGTGTCAGGCTCGCACCCGCCCGCAGCTGCCGGCGGCTGCCAGCGGGCACCGCCGCGTCCTGCCCGGACACGGTCAACATCTCGTCCAGCGGCAAGCCGGCTTCGGTGACCACCAGGGCCGTCATCAGCTTGGTGATGGAAGCGATGGGCAACACCGCGTTGGGATTCTTGCTGAACACCACTTCGTCGGTGTCCTGGTCCACCACCAGCGCCACGCTGGACTGCAGGTCCAGCTCGTCAGCCGTGGTCCGAAGACCGTAGATCTGGCCGAAAGACGGCCGGAGCGGCGCGCGACGCACCGCCACCTTGCGCACGCGTTTTTTTCCGGCCCTTGAGTCGGCTGCCGAACCCTTGCGCACGCCGCTCTTGGCTGCCTTGGAGGTGGACTTAGGCGCACTTTTGGCAGCTGCGGCCTTGCTGGCCGCGTGGGACTGGGTCAAGGGCAGGAAGGCCAGTGCTGCTGTGACACAGAGCACCGACAACCACGGCATGCAAGACCACTTCAAGTTTGGCAAGGCGTTCCCCAGCATCGACCCGTGCAAAAGTGTAGGGTACCCGAAAAACATTCGCAATATCAAATGCTTGCGCCTTGTTTCTCAAGCAGAGCCTGCGCTACGTGGTAACCCGGATATGCCGCTGACTCTGAATGCCCAGGCGTGTGCCTCAGCCCTCACGCGTGAAATCGCGCTCGGGCCTTCGCCAGCCATGCAAGTCCTTCCGGACTTGCATGTGCGGGCTCAGCCCTCACGCGTGAAATCGCGCTCGGGCCTTCGGCACGTCCAGCCTCAGCCCTGCGCAGCCACGCGGTCGGCGTTGCTGTGGAGTTTGTTCAGTGCCGATAGGTAAGCCTTGGCCGAAGCCACCACGATGTCCGGGTCTGCACCGACCCCGTTCACCACGCGGCCACCGTGTTGCAGTCTGACGGTGACCTCGCCCTGTGATTCTGTGCTGCCCGATGTGATGGCATTCACCGAATAGAGCATCATTTCCGCCCCACTCTTCACCTTGGACTCGATGGCCTTCAGGCTCGCGTCCACAGGCCCGTTGCCATCGCTTTCGGCGTGGTGTTCCACGCTGCCGGCGGCAAAGGCCACCGCGGCATGTGGCCGTTCGCCCATCGCCGAGTGCTGGGTCAGCGCCAGCAGGCGGTAGTGCTCGGACTCGGCGGTCACACTTTCGTCGCTGACCAGGGCGATGATGTCTTCGTCGAAGATCTCGCTCTTGCGGTCGGCCAGGTCCTTGAAGCGCGCAAAGGCGGCATTGGTCTCGGCCTCGGACTCCATTTCGATGCCAATCTCGTGCAGTCGCTGCTTGAAGGCGTTGCGGCCGCTCAGCTTGCCCAGCACGATCTTGTTGGCGGCCCACCCCACGTCCTCGGCACGCATGATCTCGTAAGTGTCGCGCGCCTTCAGCACACCGTCCTGGTGGATGCCGCTGGCATGCGCGAAGGCGTTCGCGCCGACCACCGCCTTGTTCGGCTGCACGACAAACCCCGTCGTCTGGCTGACCATGCGCGAGGCCGCCACGATCTGTGTGGTGTCGATGCCCAGGTCCAGGCCGAAGTAGTCGCGCCGTGTGCGCACGGCCATCACCACTTCTTCCAGGCTGCAGTTGCCGGCGCGTTCACCCAGGCCGTTGATGGTGCATTCCACCTGCCGCGCGCCGCCGATCTTCACGCCGGCCAGCGAATTGGCCACCGCCATGCCCAGGTCGTTGTGGCAGTGCACGCTCCACACCGCCTGGTCGGCGTTGGGGACGCGGTTGCGCAGATCCAGGATGAACTGGCCGTACAGCTCGGGAATGGCGTAACCCACGGTGTCGGGGATGTTGATCGTGGTGGCGCCTTCGGCGATCACGGCTTCGAGCACGCGGCACAGAAAGTCGGGGTCGCTGCGGTAGCCGTCCTCGGGCGAAAACTCGACGTCGCCACACAGATTGCGCGCAAAGCGCACGGCCAGTTTGGCCTGCTCGAAGACCTGGTCACGCGTCATGCGCAACTTCTTCTCCATGTGCAATTCACTGGTGGCGATGAAGGTGTGGATGCGTGCGCTGGCCGCACCTTTAAGTGCTTCACCGGCTCGCGAGATGTCGCGGTCATTGGCACGTGCCAGCGAGCACACCGTCGAATCCTTGATGGCCGCAGCGATGGCCTTCACGGCTTCGAAGTCGCCGTTGCTTGACGCGGCAAAGCCGGCTTCGATCACGTCCACCCGCAGCCGCTCCAGTTGCCGCGCGATGCGCAGCTTTTCGTCGCGGGTCATCGAGGCGCCGGGCGATTGTTCGCCGTCACGCAAGGTGGTGTCGAAGATGATCAGCTTGTCGGTCATGGTCGTGCTTTCAGTGGTTCTTGGGGTGGGTCGCACGCAGCGCTGAAAAAGAAAAACGGCCCGCTGCTGTGCGCTGGCGGGCCGTTGATCAGAACAAGTCGTGGACGAAGAGGATCAGCGCACCCGCAGTGGCAGGGCTAGCTCTAGCGCCAGGGCGCGGCTGATGGACGTCATGCGATCAATATAGCACGCGGCATCCGCCATCACGGGTGCAGCCCCTTTTCATCGGGATCATCGGTCGAGGTGGCGATCACGCTGGCCGGCCTGCCCTTGAACTTGCGCCAGCCGTAGACAGCGTAACCGGACAGACCGTACAAGCAGAAGATGCCAAACAGCACACGCGGTGGATCCAGCGCGATCAACGCTATGCCAAGGGCGATGGCCACGATCACGGCAAAGGGTACTGTGCGGCGCCCGCCCACGACCTTGAAGCTGTAAAAAGGCGCGTTGGTGACCATCGACAGGCCGGCAAACAAGGTCACGCCAAAGGCCGACCAGGCCAACCAGTCGATCCGACCGACGCCCTTGAAGCCGGCGTCGTCCATGACCCAGATCAGCCCCATCACCATGGCCGCCGCAGCCGGGCTGGGCATGCCCTGGAAAAAGCGCTTGTCGACGACGCCAATGTTGACGTTGAAGCGCGCCAGGCGCAGCGCCGCACCGGCGATGTAGACAAAGGCCGGAATCCAGCCCGCCTTGCCCAGGTCCTTGAGGCCCCAGATGTAGACGATGAGCGCTGGCGCTGCACCGAAGCTGACCATGTCGCACAGGCTGTCCATCTGCTCGCCAAACGCACTTTGCGAATTGGTCATGCGTGCCACGCGGCCGTCCAGGCTGTCCAGCACGGCGGCGGCGAAGATGGCGATGCAGGCCATCTCGAAGCGGCCGTTCATCGCCATCACGATGCCGTAGAAGCCCGAGAACAGCGCCGCCAGCGTGATGGCGTTGGGCAACACGTAGATGCCACGCCGACGGTGCGGCACGTCCTTCAGGCTGGCCGAGCTGTCGTCTTCGCTGATCTTGGTGTCGTCCATCATCGGCCAGAGCATAGCGCGCTGGCGCCATGCGCAGCGGCCATCAGTTGCGGCTGCGGTCCACCAGCTTGTTGGCCTTGATCCACGGCATCATGGCGCGCAGCTTTTCGCCCACCACCTCGATGCTGTGTTCGCTGGTCAGGCGGCGGCGGCTCAGCAGCGTCGGCGCACCGGCGCGGTTCTCCAGGATGAAACTCTTGGCGTATTCACCGTTCTGGATGTCGGCCAGCACCTGCTTCATGGCCTTCTTGGTCTCGTCGGTGACGATCTTCGGGCCGGTGACGTATTCGCCGTACTCGGCGTTGTTGCTGATCGAGTAGTTCATGTTGGCGATGCCGCCTTCGTAGATCAGGTCGACGATCAGCTTCAATTCGTGCAGACACTCGAAGTAGGCCATCTCGGGCGCATAGCCGGCTTCCACCAGCGTTTCATAGCCGGCCTTGATGAGCTCGACAGTGCCGCCACACAACACGGCCTGTTCGCCGAAGAGGTCGGTTTCGGTTTCTTCGCGGAAGTTGGTCTCGATGATGCCGGCCTTGCCACCACCGTTGGCCGCGGCATAGCTCAGCGCCATGTCGCGCGCCTTGCCGCTCTTGTCGGCATGCACGGCAATCAGGTGCGGCACGCCGCCGCCCTGGGTGTAGGTGTTGCGCACGGTGTGGCCCGGGGCCTTGGGTGCAACCATCCACACGTCCAGATCCTCACGCGGCATGACCTGGCCGTAGTGCACGTTGAAGCCGTGCGCAAAGGCCAACGAGGCGCCATTGCGGATGTTGGGTTCGACATCGCTTTTGTACACAGCGCCAATCTGTTCGTCCGGCAGCAGAATCATGACCACATCCGCCTGCTTCACCGCGTCGGCCACCTCGGCCACCTTCAGGCCGGCTTTTTCGACCTTGGCCCAGCTCGCACCACCCTTGCGCAGGCCGACGGTGACCTTGACGCCGCTGTCGTTGAGGTTCTGCGCGTGGGCGTGGCCCTGCGAACCGTAGCCGATGATGGTGACGTTCTTGCCCTTGATCAGGCTCAGATCGGCGTCCTTGTCGTAGTAGACCTTCATGGGTTCTCTCCGTTGAAAATTGATTGATCGGGATGGCCGTGCAACGGCTTCAAACTCTCAGGATGCGCTCGCCGCGGCCTATGCCACTGGCGCCGGTGCGCACCGTTTCCAGAATCGCCGTGCGGTCGATGGCGAGAAGAAAGGCATCGAGCTTGGACGAGTCACCCGTCAGCTCGATCGTGTAGCTCTTTTCGGTGACGTCGATGATGCGGCCACGGAAGATGTCGGCCATGCGCTTCATCTCTTCGCGTTCCTTGCCCACCGCGCGCACCTTGATCAGCATCAGCTCACGCTCGGTGAAGCTGCCTTCGGTCAGGTCCACCACCTTCACCACCTCGATCAGGCGGTTCAGGTGCTTGGTGATCTGCTCGATGACATCGTCACTGCCCGTGGTGACGATGGTCATGCGCGACAGGCTGGCGTCTTCTGTCGGCGCGACGGTCAGGCTTTCGATGTTGTAGCCACGCGCGCTGAACAAGGCGACGACACGCGACAGGGCACCGGGCTCGTTTTCGAGCAGCACGGCAATGATGTGTTTCATGGGTTTCTCGCAGGGCCGGCGCGCTCTTCAGGCTTCAGGGCGGTAACCCTGGGCCCTTGGCCACGCGGCCATGGGTTTTTTAGGAAAGAGCGTCAGACGCTCAGAGGTCTTCGGAGCCCAACAGCATCTCGGAGATGCCCTGCCCCGCCTTCACCATCGGCCACACGTTTTCAGTGGGGTCGGTGCGGATGTCCAGGAACACCGTGCGGTCCTTGAGGCGGATGGCCTCTTTCAAGGCACCTTCCACGTCGGAAGGCTTCTCGACAAGCAAGCCGACGTGGCCGTAGGCCTCGGCCAGCTTGACGAAGTCGGGCAGCGCGTCCATGTAGCTGTGCGAGTAGCGGCTGCCGTAGTCGAGTTGCTGCCACTGCCGCACCATGCCCAGATAGCGGTTGTTCAGCGACACGATCTTCACCGGCGTCTTGTACTGCTGGCAGGTGGACAGCTCCTGGATGCACATCTGGATCGAACCTTCGCCGGTGATGCAAAACACATCCGATTCGGGCTTGGCCAGCTTGATGCCCATGGCGTAGGGCAGCCCCACCCCCATGGTGCCCAGGCCGCCGCTGTTGATCCAGCGCCGCGGCTCTTCGAAACGATAGTACTGAGCGGCCCACATCTGGTGCTGGCCCACATCGGAGGTGATGTAGGCGTCGCGGTCCTTGGTCAGCTGCCACAGCTTGTCGACCACCATCTGCGGCTTGATGACGCTGTCGCTGTCCTTGAAGGCCAGGCATTCGCGCTTGCGCCACGCGTTGATCTGGCTCCACCAACTGCTGAGCGCCGATGCATCGGGGCGCGACTGCGCATCCTTGATCTGCGCAATCAGCTCGATCAGCACTTCCTTGACATCACCCACGATCGGGATGTCCACCTTCACACGCTTGGAGATCGACGACGGGTCGATGTCGACGTGGATGATCTTGCGTTCGACCGAAGCGAAGTGGCGCGGGTTGCCGATGACACGGTCGTCGAAACGTGCACCCACGGCCAGCAGGACATCGCAGTTCTGCATCGTCATGTTGGCCTCATAGGTGCCGTGCATGCCCAGCATGCCCAGGAACTTGGGGTCGCTGTGGGCGATGGCACCCAGGCCCATGAGCGTGTTGGTGCACGGGTAGCCCAGCAAGTCGGCCAGCTGGCGCAGCTCGGCCGAGGCATTGCCCAGGATCACACCGCCGCCGGTGTAGATGTACGGGCGCTTGGCCTGCAGCAGCAGCTGAACGGCTTTGCGGATCTGGCCGCCGTGGCCTTTCTTCACCGGGTTGTAGGAGCGCATTTCCACCGTCTCTGGGTAGTGGAAGGCGCAGGTCTTCAGCGACACGTCCTTGGGAATGTCCACCACCACCGGGCCGGGCCGGCCGGTGCGGGCGATGTGGAAGGCCTTTTTCAGTGTCAGCGCCAGGTCACGAACATCCTTGACCAGGAAGTTGTGCTTGACGATGGGGCGGGTGATGCCCACCGTGTCGCATTCCTGGAAGGCATCCAGGCCGATCGCCAGCGTGGGGACCTGACCCGTGATGATGACCATCGGGATCGAGTCCATGTACGCCGTGGCAATGCCGGTGACGGCATTGGTGACACCGGGGCCTGAAGTGACCAGCGCCACACCGACCTCGCCCGTGGCACGGGCGTAGCCGTCGGCTGCGTGTACGGCGGCCTGTTCGTGGCGCACCAGCACATGCTCGATGATGTCCTGCTTGTACAGGGCGTCGTAGATGTAGAGCACCGCACCGCCTGGGTAACCCCAGAGGTACTTCACCTGTTCGGCCTGAAGGCAGCGAACCAGGATTTCCGACCCATTGGGTTCGGCGGCGTTTTGGGAGGGAGAAGAAGGCTGCGCCTTGCCGTCGACGACGGCGGCGGCACGCTTGACTTCCGCGGCAGACATATCCATGTTGAACCTCTGAGGTTTTCTCTGACGAAAATCCATCGGTGCACCTCTTGCGCGCCCTTGTGAGGCGGATTCGGTACCTGCGCGGTCTTGGGCACCGCCGTCCAGGTCGGACGGCCGGGCTGGGACCTGTGAGAACGTTGTGCGAAGCCCGAGATTATGCACCGACAGCACACGACCGACAGAGACCGGGCTGACGATCCAGGTGCGATGACATAATCCCGCGCGCTCAAACCGGGCGCAGCCGAACCCCACCGCGTTGGCCACCGACAAAGAACTCTCCGACTTCCTCAAGAGCATCGAAAAACGAGCCTTCAAGCGCGCGGTGTACGCGGTGCGCAACGACGATGCGGCGCTGGACATCGTGCAGGACGCGATGATCCGGCTGTCAGAGAAGTACGCCGATCGACCGGCGGCCGAGCTGCCCTTGGTCTTCCAGCGCATCCTGTCCAACGCCACGATGGACTGGTTCCGGCGCGAGAAGGTGCGAAGCGCTATCGTGACGAACCTCTCGGAGTTCGACAAATCCGGTGGCGACGAAGAATTCGACCTGCTCGAAACTCTGCACGCGCTGGAAGACACCATGGGCACCGAAAGTGCAGCGGACGCGGTGTCCAGGGCACAAATCCTGCAACGCATTGATGCAGAAGTTGCCGAATTGCCTGCACGTCAACGAGAAGCGTTTCTTCTGCGTTACTGGGAGGAGTTTGACGTGGCCGAGACCGCGACAGTCATGGGATGCTCACAGGGCAGTGTCAAGACACACTGCTCTCGAGCCGTTCATGCGTTGGCCAAGGCACTGCGATCCAAGGGAATCACGCCATGAGAAGCCAACAAACACCTGCTGCGTCGCTGGAAGCGCGCTTGGCCGCGCGCGTGGCCGGCCTGCTCACCAGCCACGCCGAGCGACTGCCGCACGACGTTTCCGAACGCCTTCGTTTTGCCCGCGAGCAGGCCCTGGGCCGCGCCCGCCATGCCCGGTTGCAAACTTCGTCAGGCGCTGTGGTCATCGCCAACGGCGGCCGCGCAGCCACGCTGGCCGCCCACCCCATGGGTTGGCTGCAAGCCGCGTCAGCCCTGCCCCTGCTGGTCTTGGTGGGCGGCCTGGTGTTCATTGACCAGTGGGTCAGCAGCGAACAAGTGCAGTCTGCTGCCGAGATCGACGCTCAACTGCTGGCCGACGACCTGCCGCCTGCGGCGTACACCGACCCCGGCTTTGCCGAGTACCTGCGCAACGCGCCAGGCCCGTGAAACCGGCCTTCCGCACCGGCTTGGGCATGCGCCTTAAAACGCTGGCATTGGTTGCAAGCCTGGTGCTGGCGAGCGGGGCATACGCCGTGTCGCCTGAGCCGAATGCCGCCTGGGCCGAGCTCACACCGGCTCAGAAGCAGGTTTTGGCGCCGCTGGAACGCGATTGGGGCCAGATCGATCCCGCAAGGCGCGACAAGTGGATGAAAGTGGCCGACCGCTACGCCACGATGCCGCCAGACGAGCGCTCACGCCTGCAGGCCCGCATGTCCGACTGGTCGCGCATGACACCTGCCGAGCGCAGCCGTGCCCGTTTGCAGTTCCAGGAAGCCAAGCAGGTGTCACCCGCGGAGCGCCGCGCCAAGTGGCAGGCCTACCAGGCCCTGCCCGAAGGCGAGCGCCGCGCCCTGGGCCTGCAGGCTCGGCCGGCGGCCACTTCGGCGGCAGTCGACACTGGCATGGACCCGGCTGCAGACGCCACTGTCGGCAAGAAAAATCTGGTGCAGACCACGGCCGCGCCGCGGGCACGCGCCGTCACCGCCACGTCACAGCAGGCGCGCCCTGGCGCGACTACCACGCCCATGACCGCGCGCGGCCTGCCGCCAGCACACAACCAGGCCGGTCTGCCCAAGATCGTGGCCACGCCCGGTTTTGTCGATCAGGCCACGCTGCTGCCCAAACGCGGCCCACAGGGTGCGGCCGCGAGACCGCCCCCCGCTTCCAAAGAAGCGGCCAGGCGGCCATCCGCGTCCGCGTCCAACCCCCAAGCCGATCCGCAGTGATTCCGGGTGACGCAATGGACGGGGTGCCGGGCACGCCCGGCCTGGGCCGCCGACTGGGCTGCTTCCTGTACGAAGGCGTGCTGCTCTTCGGCGTGATCGTCGGGCTGGTGATCCTGCCGGCACTGCTGGTGGCATTCCTGACCCGGCAGCACCCGGGACTGCTGAGCCCAGCGGTGCTGGGCGTGTGGTTCTTCCTCGTACTGGGCGCTTATTGTGTGCACTTCTGGTCGCGCAGCGGACAGACGCTGGCCATGCTGACATGGGAGATCCGACTGGTCACCGTCAGCGGCCAACCAGTGTCACGGGCACGCGCGGCCTGCCGCTACCTGGTGGCCTGGATCTGGTTCCTGCCCGCGCTGGCTGGTGTGCACCTGGCGGGATTGAAGGGCGGGTGGCCAGCCTTTGCTGCGGTGCTGGCTGGCGTGCTGGGTTACGCGGCGCTGACGCGTTTTCATCCTGATCGGCAATACTGGCACGACGCGGCGTGTGGCACGCGCCTGGTCACCTGGCGACCGCCGCCGCGCAGGAGATGAACATCTTGGCTTCCGCATTCAGCATCGCCGTCTACTGCGGCTCCAAACACGGCGCTCGCGCCACCTATACCGAAGCCGCCCGCACCCTGGGGCGGGCGATTGGCAGCCGCAGCTGGCAGCTGGTCTACGGCGGGGGCAAGGTCGGGCTGATGGGTGAGGTGGCCGATGCCACCTTGTCTGCAGGCGGCCGCGTGGTGGGGGTCATTCCAGAAAGCCTGAAGAAGCTGGAAGTGGGTCACCTGGGCCTGCACGAACTGCACGTGGTGCCCACCATGCACATCCGCAAGCAGATGATGGCCGAGCGATCACAGGCCTTCATCGCGATGCCGGGCGGCATCGGCACACTCGAAGAGCTGTTCGAGGTCTGGACCTGGCGCCAGTTGGGGTACCACGACCAGCCCATCGGCCTGCTCAACGTCGAGGGCTACTACGACAACCTGCTGCGTTTCATGCAGCACTGCGTGAGCGAAGGTTTTCTGTCAGCGCAGCAGATGGCTTCGGTGCGGGTCAGCGCCGACCCGGTGGCGCTGCTCGACGAGATGGCTGCCCTGGCAGGACTGGCCTACGACAAGGACGACTACTCGCGCGTTTGATCCCGGGTTTGATGCCGGGTTTGACGGCGCTTGCGTCAGAAGGCGGCGGAGGTCAGACCGCAGCTTCGTCAGTCTCGCCAGTGCGAATACGCACCACCTGTTCGACTGACGTGACGAAGATCTTGCCGTCACCGATCTTTCCCGTCTTGGCCGCCTTGACGATGGCTTCGATGCAGCGGTCCACATCGGCGTCTTTCACCACCACCTCGACCTTGACCTTGGGCAGGAAGTCGACGACGTATTCAGCGCCTCGGTACAACTCGGTGTGGCCCTTCTGACGGCCAAAACCTTTGACCTCGGTCACCGTGAGGCCCGACACACCCACGTCGCCCAGGGCTTCACGGACTTCTTCCAGCTTGAAGGGCTTGATGACGGCGGTGATCTGCTTCATGGCGTGCTCCAGGCGGGGAATGAGGGTGTGGATCAGCGGGCTGATCGCGCTTGCGTTGATTTAAGCACGGAACCTGGAGGTGATGGGATAGCGCCAGTCGCGCCCGAAGGCGCGGTGGGTGATGCGGATGCCCACCGGCGCCTGCCGGCGCTTGTATTCGTTGAGCTTGATGAGGCGCGTCACACGCTCCACCACGGTGCGGTCGAACCCGGCGGCCACGAGGCTCTCGATACTCTGGTCGTCTTCCATGTAACGCGACAAGATGGCGTCCAGCACTTCGTAGGGTGGCAGGCTGTCCTGGTCGGTCTGGTCGGGCCGCAGTTCGGCCGAAGGCGGTCGCGTGATGATGCGCTCTGGAATCACCGGCCCGATGGTGCCGTCGGCGCGTTGCACGGGCTGTCGATTCTTCCACTCAGCCAAGGCGTAGACCAGGGTCTTGGCCACATCCTTGATGACCGCAAAGCCACCGGCCATGTCGCCGTAGAGCGTGCAGTAGCCGGTGGCCATCTCGCTCTTGTTGCCGGTGGTCAGCACGATGTCCCCGGTCTTGTTGGACAGCGCCATCAGCAGCGTGCCGCGGATGCGCGCCTGCAGGTTTTCTTCGGTCGTGTCTTCGGCGCGGCCCACGAACTGCGGCGCCAGCGACTGGCGGAAGGCGTCGAACATCGGCGCGATGGCGATCTCGTCGTAGCGCACACCCAGGCGCTGGGCCATGTCGCGTGCGTCCATCCAGCTGATGTCAGCGGTGTAGCGCGAGGGCATCATCACGGTGCGCACCCTGTCGGCACCCAGGGCGTCCACAGCCACGGCCAGCACCAATGCGGAGTCGATGCCGCCCGACAGGCCGATGATGGCGCCCGGGAAGCCGTTTTTCCCCAGGTAGTCGCGCACGCCGGTGACCAGCGCCGCCCAGGCCTGGGCGTGCATCTCGGGCACGGCGGCGATGTCACCGCGCGGAGTGCCTGCGGCGTCCAGTTCCAGCATCAGCAAGGCGGGCTCGAAGGCCGACGCGCGGGCGCAGACCGTGCCCTGAGCATCAACCGCAAACGACGCGCCATCGAACACCACTTCGTCCTGCCCGCCCACCAGGTGCGAGTAGACCAGCGGCCGGTTCACCGCGCGGGCGCGCTCGGCCATGCGGTCTTCGCGTTCACCAGCCTTGTCCAGGTGAAAGGGCGAAGCGTTCAGCACACACAACAACTCTGCCCCCGCATCGCAGGCGGACCGAGCCGGTTCGTCGAACCAGGCGTCTTCGCAGATCAGCAGACCGACACGCACGCCCCCAGCGTCGAACACCAATGGGCCCAGGCCGGCGTCGCGTCCCGACACGAAGTAACGTCGTTCGTCGAAGACCTGGTAGTTGGGCAGCTCGCGCTTGCAGTAGGTGCCTGTGACACGGCCGCCGTGCAAGACCGACGCGGCATTGAAGCGCCGCTGCACCGCCATGGACTTGGACCTAACATCCCCCTGCCCCCCGAACTGATGCGGATGGCCAACCACCACGTGCAAACCATCGCAGTCGGACAGTTCACGGGCCAGCAGCTGCAGTTGCTCTTCGCAAGCCGCCATGAAGGCGGGCCGCAGCAGCAAGTCTTCGGGCGGGTAGCCGCTGATCGACAACTCGGGCGACACCACCAGCTGTGCCCCTTGGGCATGCGCCTGGCGTGCGGCTTGTGCGATCAGTCGGGCATTGCCCGGCAGGTCCCCGACCACGGGGTTGATCTGTGCAAGCGCCACTTTCATTGAGCCGGATTGCGAATGACGCAGCACCAAGAATTCACTGCCGCCGATTATGTCATCGAGGTCCTTGACGACCCGACCGCGCTGGACGCGAAGGCGTGGAACGATCTGCTCAGCTCACAAGCCCAGCCCACCCCCTTCATGCAGCACGAATACCTGCTGGCGCTGCATGCGTCCGGCAGTGCCGTGGCCAGCACCGGCTGGGCGCCGCGATTCATCACCGTGCACGCAGGCGGCGTGTTGCAGGCGGCTTGCGCCAATTACCTGAAGAGTCATTCCTACGGCGAGTACGTCTTCGACTGGGCCTGGGCCGACGCCTACCGCCGGCACGGCCTGCGCTACTACCCCAAGCTGCTGAACGCCGTGCCTTTCACGCCCGTGCCGGGTTCACGTCTGCTGGCCTGTTCGGGGGGCGCACGCCAGCAGTTGGTGGCGGCGATGGGCCAACTGGCCCTTGAAGACCACCTGTCATCGGCGCACGCGCTGTTCCTCGACCCCGTCGATGCCCAGGCGCTGCAGCAGGCGGGCTGGATGATGCGTGAAGGTGTGCAGTTCCACTGGACCCAGGACAGCGAAAGGCCCTTGTCCGACTTCACGGACCTGTTGTCGCGCCTGCAACGCGACAAGCGCAAGAAAATCCAGCAAGAGCGCCGCAAGGTGGTCGATCAAGGCGTGAGCTTCACGGTGCATGAAGGCAAAGCCATCGAAGAGCGCGAGTGGGACTTCTTCTACCGTTGCTACACGCTCACCTACCAGGCGCACCACAGCACGCCCTACCTCACGCGCGACTTCTTCACCCGCATGGCCGAGACCATGCCAACGAACTGGCTGATGTTCGTGGCGCACCAAGACGGTGAACCGGTGGCCACTTCACTGATCGCCATCGACCCGCAGCGCCGTGTGGCCTGGGGACGCTATTGGGGCTGCACCACACCCCTGCCCTGCCTGCACTTTGAAGCCTGCTACTACCAGCCGCTGGCCTGGTGCCTGTCCAGTGGGTACCTGCGCTTCGAAGGCGGCGCACAGGGTGAACACAAGATGGCGCGCGGCCTGCTGCCCGTCAAGACCCAATCAGCGCACTGGCTGCGCGACCCCCGGTTCGCGTCGGCTGTCAGCGACTTTCTGGCTGCCGAAGGCGAAGGCATCGGGCAGTACGTTGACGAACTGCGCGAACGCAATCCTTTCAAGGCCGGCTGACGCCACCGGCCGACAAGCGCTCATCCCGGATGCGATTTGTCGAAGTTGGCCATGCCGGCCACCACTTCGTCACGTGCGGCATCGACGCCTGCCCAGCCCAGCACCTTGACCCACTTGCCCACTTCCAGGTCCTTGTAGTGTTCAAAGAAGTGCTGAATGGTCTTCAGGCGAAGCGGGTTCAGGTCCTCCGGCTTTTGCCAGTGGGTGTAGATCGACAGTATCTTGTCGATGGGCACGGCCAGCAGCTTGTTGTCGCCCCCGGCCTCGTCGTCCATCTTCAGCACGCCCAGCGGCCTGCAGGTGACCACCACGCCCGGAATCAGCGGCACCGGCGTGATCACCAGCACGTCCACCGGGTCGCCATCGTCGGCCAGGGTGTTGGGGATGTAACCGTAGTTGCACGGGTAGTGCATCGCCGTGCTCATGAAGCGGTCGACAAACAAGGCACCCGTATCGTGGTCGACCTCGTACTTGATGGGGTCGGCGTTCATCGGAATTTCGATGATGACGTTGAACTCATCCGGCGCCTTGGCGCCCGGGGTCACGTTGTGAAGGCTCATGGGGTACTCAAATGGGGGTTGCTGCGGATTCTAGAGGGCCACCTGTCAGCGGCCTGACGCAGTGCAGCACCCGCAGGCAAACCCCATGCCGGCCTTGTCGGGCCATCCCGTAGCATCGCCCGCGCAGTGACTGGCCCCCGGTCCGCTTTGGACTGGGCGCTCGAAATCAACCAAAACACCCGATCGAGGAAGGAGCTCCTTTCATGTCCACCACCATGGCGCTTTATATAGCGCTGGCATGCGGCCTGGCGGCCGTCATCTATGGCTTCGTGCAGCGAAGCTGGATCCTGGCGCAAGATGCAGGCAACGCGCGCATGCAGGAAATTTCTGGCGCCATCCAACAGGGCGCAGCGGCCTACCTGGCGCGCCAGTACCGCACGATTGCCATCGTGGGCGTGATTCTGGCCGTGCTGATCTTCGTCTTCCTGGACAACAAGACTGCCATCGGCTTTGTGCTGGGCGCGGTGCTGTCGGGTGCCTGCGGCTTCATCGGCATGAACATCTCGGTGCGCGCCAACGTGCGCACGGCGCAAGCTGCCACGCGCGGCATTGGCCCGGCGCTGGACGTGGCGTTCAAGGGCGGCGCCATCACCGGCATGTTGGTGGTGGGCCTGGGGCTCATCGGCGTGGTGCTGTTTTTCTGGTGGACCACGGGCGCCGTGATGCCCACCGGCGACACCACGCTGTCTCAGGTACTCAAGCCCATGCTCGGGTTGGCCTTCGGCTCGTCGCTGATCTCGATCTTTGCCCGTCTGGGCGGTGGCATCTTCACCAAGGGCGCGGACGTGGGCGCAGACCTGGTGGGCAAGGTGGAAGCCGGCATTCCGGAAGACGATCCGCGCAACCCGGCCGTGATTGCCGACAACGTGGGCGACAACGTGGGCGACTGTGCCGGCATGGCCGCCGACCTGTTCGAGACCTACGCGGTGACGCTGATCGCCACCATGGCGCTGGGCGCCATCATGCTGACCAGCGCGCCCATGGCCGGCGTGATCTACCCGCTGGTGCTGGGCGGTGTGTCGATCATCGCTTCGATCATCGGCTGTTATTTCGTCAAGGCCAGCCCCGGCATGATCAACGTCATGCCGGCGCTTTACCGTGGCCTGGCCGTGGCCGGTGCGCTGAGCCTGGTGGCGTTTTACTTCGTCACCGCGGCGATCTTCCCCGAGCCGGTGGCCCTGGTCGGCGGCAAGACCGCCAGCGCCCTGGCGCTGTGGGGCGCCTGCTTCGTGGGCCTGGCGCTGACCGCCGCGCTGGTGTGGATCACCGAGTTCTACACCGGGACGCAGTACAGCCCCGTCAAGCACATCGCACAAGCTTCGACCACCGGCCACGGCACCAACATCATCGCCGGGCTGGGCGTGAGCATGCGGTCCACCGCCTACCCGGTGCTGCTGATCTGCGCCGCCATCTACGCCGCCTTTTCGCTGGGCGGTCTGTACGGCATCGCCGTGGCCGCCACGGCCATGCTCAGCATGGCCGGCATCGTGGTGGCACTGGACGCCTACGGCCCCATCACCGACAACGCCGGTGGCATTGCCGAGATGGCCGAACTGCCCAGCAGCGTGCGCGACGTCACCGACCCGCTGGACGCCGTGGGCAACACCACCAAGGCCGTGACCAAAGGCTACGCCATCGGTTCTGCCGGCCTGGCTGCGCTGGTGCTGTTTGCCGACTACACCCACTCGCTGTCCGCGCGTGGCATGTTGGTGACCTTTGACCTGAGCAACCACGAAGTGATCGTGGGCCTGTTCATCGGCGGCCTCATTCCCTTCCTGTTCGGTGCCATGGCCATGGAAGCCGTGGGTCGCGCGGCGGGCGCGGTGGTGGTCGAAGTGCGCAAGCAGTTTGCCGACGGCGCCATCATGGCCGGCAAGCGCAAGCCCGACTACAGCGCGGCGGTGGACATGCTGACCACGGCGGCCATCAAGGAAATGATCGTGCCCAGCCTGCTGCCGGTGGTGGCACCGGTGCTGGTGGGCATGCTGCTGGGGCCTGCGGCTCTGGGTGGTCTGTTGATGGGCACCATCGTGACCGGCCTCTTCGTGGCCATCAGCATGTGCACCGGCGGCGGCGCCTGGGACAACGCCAAGAAGCTGATCGAAGAAGGTTTCACCGACAGCAACGGCGTGTTGCACAAAAAGGGCGGCGAAGCACACAAGTCGGCCGTCACCGGCGACACCGTGGGCGACCCTTACAAGGACACTGCCGGCCCCGCCGTCAATCCGCTGATCAAGATCATCAACATCGTGGCGCTGCTGATCGTGCCACTGCTGCCGATGCCGGCGGCCACCCAGGCCCCTGCGCATGGTGCACTGCCGACCACGGCACCGATGGCGACACCCGCGGCGGCACCCGTTGTACTTGCACCGGCCGGGTCGGCGGCCAGTGAAGCAGTTGCTGCTGCGGCCACGGCCGCAGCGTCTGCTGCTTCACGGTAGGTCGCTTCTGCTTCCGTCCAGACCAGGCCCGGCCGTTTCTGCCGGGCCTGTTTTCTGGATCAAGCGTCAAGTCAGGCAGCGCGCCTTGTGGCGACTGCGAAACGCAGGAACTGGTGAAGCTTCAGTGCTTCACCGAGTCATTACACGCCGGGTCGCATAGCTGATGGCGTCCACCAGCGCCACCAGAAAGAGCATGGCCGCCAGCACCGTGGCGGTCTTGCCCATCTGGAACAGCCCCATGTGAAAGGCCAGCAGCTGGCCCAGCCCGCCGGCGCCCACCACGCCCAGGATGGCTGCGGCGCGGATGTTGTTTTCCCAGCGGTACAGGGTGTAGGACATCAACTGCGGCAGCACCTGCGGCAGTGTGGCGTACAAAAACACACGGACAGCGCCGACCCCCTGTGCGCGCAGCGCAAAGGCGGGGCCGGGTGGTGCGTTTTCCACCGCTTCGGCAAACAGCCGGCCCAGCACGCCGGTGGTGTGCAGCGCCAGGGCCAAGGTGCCGGCCAGAGGGCCCAGGCCAGCAGAGATCAACAACAGCGCGGCCCACACCAGTTCAGGGATGGCGCGCAACGCATTCAGCAGCAGGCGCGTGGGTGCCCGCGCCCAGGCCCGGTCGCCGGCGTGCGTGCGGCTGGCCGGCAACGCAAGCCACACACCGGCCATCGCGGCCAGCAGCGTGCCCAGGGCCGACATGGCCAGCGTTTCCACGGCACCGGTGAGCACTTTGCGCACAAACGCTGCCGACAGATCGGGCGGAAAAAACTCGCCGGCAAAACGCGCCATGCTGGCCGCGGCTTCGAGCGAAAAAAAAGCGGACCACTGCAGGTCCAGGCTCCAGAAGCTGGCCACCACCAACAGCAGCAGACCCCCGCCGAACCAGCAGGCCTTGCAGCGCGCATCAAACAGCGGCGGCGGCAGCTTGTACGGCAAGTTGGCAGCGGGCTGCGTCTTCATCCCAAACCCCGCCGCAACGATGCGCTGATGCGATCGGCCAGCGCCACCAGCGCGATGAACACCAGCAGGATGGTGGCCACTTCGCCGCCGGCAAACATCTTGGTCGAGTTGTCCAGCTCCTGGCCCAGACCGCCGGCGCCGACAAAACCCAGCACCACCGACGAGCGAATCGCACATTCCCAGCGGTACACGGTGTAGGACGTCAATTCAGTTGCGTTTTGCGGCAGCAGCGCATAACAAAAGGCCTGCAGCCGGCCGCTGCCATTGGCCAGCAAGCTGCGTGTGGCGTGCTCTTCGCCACTTTCCAGAATCTCGCCATACACCTTGCCTAGCATGCCGCCATAAGTCAGCGCAATGGCCAGCACACCTGCTGTAGGCCCCAGGCCCACCACGCGCACGAAGATCAGCGCCCACACCAGTTCAGGGATGCTGCGCAGCACGATCAACATCCAGCGCAACAGCTGTCGCAGCGCCGCCGGCACCGGCGCCATGCGGCCCGACAAGGCCGAGATCGACAGCGCCCGTGTCGACAACAAAGTGGCCGGCACAGCCACCACCAGCGCCAGCGTGATGCCTGCAGTGGCCACGGCCACGGTGCGCCAGGTTTCGCGCGCCACCAGCAGCAGGAAGTCCGCGCCGACAGCCGGCGGAAAGAACGAGGCCAGAAAGGCCAGTGTCGGGCCGCGACTGGCGGCGTCGAACAAGACCCAGGGGCGGAATTCTGTGGCCACAAAAAGCGGCCACAGCAGCGCCAAAGCCGCGCCGGACCAGAACACACGCGCCATCCACGCCGGGTCGCGCTGCGGGGCCCGAATGGCCGTGCTGCGGGTGTCTTGCGAACTCATGGGCTGCGCCTCACCGGCAGTGCATGACCGCCGGTTGCGGCCCCTGCACCGGCGGCTGCGGCGTGTCGGGACCCGGACCGCGCAGCTCGTCTTCATGCTGCTCGTACAAACGCGCCAGATGCTCTGGGGTGACCTGCGCTGCAGGCAGGTCGAAGGCAAGCGCGCCCTGACGCAAGCCCACGATGCGCGGAAAGTGCGCCAGCGCCGTGTCCACCTGGTGCATCGTGGTCAGCAGCGTGACACCGCGTTCACGCGCCAGGCGCAGCAAAGCGGCGATGGCCTGCTCGGCGCGTGTCGGGTCCAGTGCCGACAGCGGTTCGTCGATGAGCCACAGCGTGGCCGGCGAGACCAGCGCACGCGCCAGGCCCACACGCTGGCGCTCGCCACCGGAGAGCCGGTCCACACGTGCAAACAGCTTGTCGGCCAGGTCAAATGACTCCAGCGCCGTGTGGGCGCCGGCGATGTCAGTGGGATAAAACAGCGATCGCAGGCTGGTGGCCAGGCTCCAGGCCGGCAGGCGGCCCGCCAGCACGGCCGTCACCACCCGCTGGCGCGGTGGCAAGGGCGGCGTCTGCGGCGCCAGAAAAAGGCGGCCGCGTTGCCGCTGCAAAGCTCGCACACTCTGCGCCCAGGGGTCCTGGCCGCCAAGCAACAAGGTGCCGGCCACGGGTTTCAAAGCCGCAGCGACCACATTGAGCAAGGTGGTCTTGCCGGCCCCCGAAGGCCCGATCACCGCCGCTTGTTCGCCCGCCTGAAGGCTCAGGCTCAGCTCGCTCAACACCACCGGGCCGCGGGCTGAGGCGCCCGCGTGCCGTGCATGCACACGCTGCAGTTCGACCTTCACGCGGTGCGACTCGCAGCAAGCGGCCGTTGATCGGGGCAGCACGGCGACGGCAAGCGTCGATACAGCTGGTTCATGGCGGGGCAATTGGTGGGAGACCCTGGGATTAAACCCTGGAACGCAAAGACCCGGCGCCGCAGCCTGCAGCACGCAGCAGCCCGGATCACGCTCCGGTCACGCCAGCGCGCAAGACCGGAAGCCCGCAAACACGTCGTTGCGGTCGGCACTGAAAAAGTTGCGGAAGCGCGGGTGTTTCATGTGCGCTGCGGTTGCGAACGACGCGCCGCGCAGCACCGGACGGCCATCGAACCAGGGCTGTGAGTAGTCGCGGTACGGATGCGGCACAAAGCCCGGGTAAGCCGCGAACGGGGATGCGGTCCACTCCCAGACCTGGCCCCATTCAAAGGCTTCGCCCTGCAGCGGCGCGCAGGTAGCCGCCAGTTCCCATTCGATTTCGGTAGGCAGGCGGCGCTGCGCCCAGCGGCACCAGGCCTGGGCTTCGAAGGCGGTCAGGTGCACGGCCGGCGCGGCTTCGTCCAGCGGCAGCCAGTGGCCGAAGCGGTGCTGTTGCCAGCTGCCGCCCGCATGGCGCGGATGGCGAAGATGGCGCAGATGGCGCGGATGGGCTGCAGCCTGTTGTTCACGCCAGCGCCAACCATCCGGCGACCACCATCGCGATTCGACATAACCGCCGGCCTGCACAAAGGGCAGGTAACGCGCCCAGCTCACGGGCGCGCGATCGATCGTGAAGCTGGGCACGTGCTGCCGTTCGGCGGCCAATTCGTTGTCGAAGGCAAAACCAGGGCCCGTCGAGCCCAGCTGCAACTCAGCTGCCGGAACCAGCCACTGGCCTTGCACATCCGACATCTGCGGCCCGCGCTGCACCATGGAAGTGTCCAGCGAAACACCCAGCTGCTGCGCCATGAACTGCCAGGCCTCGCGGTGCATGTCTTCATGGAACAGCACCAGACGGAAAAAGTACAACTCGTCGTCGCTGGACCCGCAGTGGCGCAACAGCTCCAGCGTGCGGGCCCGCACGGCGCCCAGGTAGCGTCGCGTGGCCGCGGCGTCGGGCAGCGCCAGCTGCCAGCGCTGGGTGTGTGGCACGTTCGACGAGTCGTACAGCGCGTCGGCACCCGGCAGCACCGATGCGCTGCGTGGGCCTTGCGGGTCACAGGCTGCACCGCGGCCACGCGCCGCGTTGCGCGCCAGCCAGAACTCTTCGAACCAGCCGATGTGGCCCAGTTCCCACAGCGGCAAGTTCAGCACCGGGTCGTAGGCGATGTGCAGACCGTCGGACCCGAGCGCCCTCTCGAACCCTTCGAAAAGCGCCAGCAACTGGTCGCGCCCCTTAACCAAGGCAACCTCCAGGCGGCTTGCATCGGCCTGGCGCATGGCCTGTGCAGCGTGTGCTGTGCCCTTGCCCGGTATAACCGCGGCCATGTCTCGCCCCCATGTTTGCATCGTGACCCCCGCGCTGGCTGAGGCCAACAACGGCAACTGGCAAACGGCCCAACGTTGGGCCCGCATGCTGGCCCACGATTATCGAGTGCAACTGGTGGACCGCTGGCAGGGCCAGGCGGGTGACCCGGCTGCGGTGATGGTGGCGCTGCACGCCCGGCGCTCGGCCGACTCGATCGCCCGCTGGGCACAGCAGCGGCCAGGCCAGCCACTGGTGGTGGTGCTGACCGGCACCGACCTGTACCGCGACATCCACAACGACGCCGATGCGCAGCATTCGCTGGATGCAGCGAACCGCCTCATCGTGCTGCACGAGCGCGCCGTCCTGGACTTGCCGGCGCAGCACCGCAGCAAGACGGTGTCCTGCTTCCAGTCCACGCCGGCGCTTGCGCCCTGGCCCAAAACACAGCGCCACCTGCGGGCGTTGATGGTGGGCCACCTGCGCGAGGAAAAATCACCGCAGACCTACTTTGATGCGGCCAGACTGCTGCAGCAGCGGCCCGACATCTGGCTGGACCACATCGGCGCGCCCCTGGACCCTGAGCTGGGCCGTGCGGCGCAGGCGGTGCAGCGCAACTGCCCACAGTACCGTTGGCTGGGCGCCCTGCCCCACGCCGCCACGCGCCAACGCATCCAGCGTGCGCATGTGCTGGTGCACCCCAGCCGCATGGAAGGCGGCGCCCATGTCGTGATGGAGGCGGTGCGCAGCGGCACCCCCGTGCTGGCCAGCCGCATTGCCGGCAATGTGGGCATGCTGGGGGTCGACTACGGCGGCTACTTTGAACCCGGTGACGCCAAGGGTCTGAGCCAGCTGCTGCAACGCTGTCGCGACGAGCCGCCGATACTCCAGGCTCTGAGCCAACAATGCCAGGCACGCTCGCCCCTGTTCGAACCCGCGCGCGAACGCGCAACCCTGCTGACCCTGTTGGCAGACCTGCTGGAGACCGATTCATGAACGCACCCCTGCCCACGCCGCTGTCCGGCACCCCGTCGCCCCGCCTGACCTCGCTGTCACACGGCGGCGGTTGCGGCTGCAAGATCGCACCCGGCCTGCTGAGCGAGATCCTCAAGAACACCAACCGATTGCCGGTGCCGCCGCAGCTGCTGGTGGGCATTGAAACTGCCGACGATGCGGCGGTGTACCAGTTGACCGACGACATCGCGCTCATCGCCACCACCGACTTCTTCATGCCCATCGTCGACGACCCCTACGACTTTGGCCGCATCGCCGCCACCAACGCCATCTCGGACGTGTACGCCATGGGCGGCAAACCCATCCTGGCCTTGGCTCTGGTGGGCATGCCCATCAACGTGCTGTCCACCGACGTCATTGGCAAGATCCTGGAAGGTGGCGAATCGGTGTGTCGCGAAGCCGGCATTCCCATTGCCGGCGGCCACACCATCGACTCGGTCGAGGCCATCTACGGCCTGGTGGCGCTGGGCGTGGTGCACCCCAAGAAGGTCAAACGCAACTCCGATGCCAAGGCCGGTGACCGACTGGTGCTGGGCAAGCCGCTGGGCGTGGGTGTGCTATCGGCAGCGCTGAAAAAAGAACTGCTGTCGGCCCAGGGCTACCAGCAGATGATCGCCACCACCACGAAACTCAACACACCCGGACCCGACCTGGCCGCGATGGACGGTGTGCATGCCTTGACCGACGTCACCGGCTTCGGCCTGGCCGGTCACGCACTGGAACTGGCCCGCGGCGCCAAGGCACAAGTGGTCATCGACTGGGCCCGTGTGCCTTTGCTGCACGGTGTTCGCGAACTGGCGGCACAAGGCATGGTCACCGGCGCATCCGGCCGCAACTGGGCCGGCTACGGCAAGGACGTGATCCTGCCGTCAGGGTTTGCCGATGTCGACCAGGCCCTGTTGACCGACCCGCAGACCAGCGGTGGCCTGCTCGTGACCTGCGACGCGCAGGCCGTGGCCGACGTGTTGGCCGTGTTCCGCCGCCACGGCTTTGATGCCGCTGCTGAGATCGGCGAAGTGGTGGCTGCCGAGGGTCCTTCGACGCTCAGGCTGCGGTAAGCGAATTTCAGACCGGCAGTTGCTGCTGCGGCTGTCGCCCTCGACTGTGCTTCCAGCCGCCGCGTTCAGTCGTGTGGGTGCTGGTGGTGCGCGTCGGGAAAGTGAGCGTGCCGGTGCCGCAAGCGGGTGTGGCTGTGCCGATGGGTATGTGCCGCGCCGGCCGTTGCTGGATCGGCAGGCTCATGCCCGTGCTGGTGGTGTTCATCGTGTTCGTGCACGTGAACATGTTCCAGCGGCAGGTGATCGTGTTCGTGCAGGTGTTGTTCGCTGAGGTGCAGCCACACGCCCACCGCCATCAAGGCGCCGGCCAGCAGCAGCGTCAGCGTCACCGCTTCACCCAGGACCGACACGGCCACCAGCGCGCCAAAAAACGGCGCCACACTGAAGTAGGCACCGGTGCGCGCGGTGCCCAGATGGCGCAGCGCCACGACAAACAGAACCAGGCTGAAACCGTAGGCCGCCAGGCCCACCACCAGTGCGCCGCCCACCAGCGGCAGTGCCGGCCAGGTGGCGCCCAGGGCCAGCGCCAGCACCAGGTTGACGGCACCCGCCGCCAGGCCTTTCACCGACGCCAGCCACACCGCATCGGCCAACGAGACCTTGCGTGTCAGGTTGTTGTCGATGCCCCAGGCCAGGCAGGCACCCAGCACGGCCAGCGCCGGCAGCGCATCGCCAACACTGGCTTGCCCCGGCCAGCTCAGAACCACGGCCCCGGCCACGATGGCCAGCATGCCGATGAAGATGCGCCGGTCCACGTTTTCCTTGAACACCAGCCAGGCGATGAGGGCCGTGAACACGGCTTCGGCATTCAACAGCAAAGCCGCGCCTGATGCCGGCATGCCGGCCAGGCCCCACATCAGCAGCACCGGGCCGATCACACCACCCGACAGCACCGCGCCCGCCAGCCACGGCGCTTCACCCGGCGCCAGGCGTGCGCGCGGCTGCCTGCGCCCGAACATTCGCCTGGCCAGTCGCCACAGGCTAAGCCCCAGCCCCGAGCCCAGGTACAACAAGCCCGCCAGCAGCCAGGGGCTGGTCTGGGCCAGCAGCAGCTTGGCCAGCGGTGTGCCGGCGCCAAACAGCAAGGCCGCGCCCAGGGCAGCCGCCACGCCGGGATGCAGGCCCAGGACTGTGCTCATTTCGCCGCTTTCGTTTTCTGAAGCTCCTGCTCAACCAGAGCTTTCAGCTGCGCCTCGCCAAAGTCGCGCAAGGGCGTGCCGTTGACAAAGAAGCCTGGCGTGCGGGTCACCTTCAAAGCCTGCATGTCGGCCACGTCTTGCTGCAGCAGTTGCGCGATGGCGGGGCTGTCGGCGTCGGACCGGGCCTTGGCCATGTCCAGGCCGATGTCGGCCAGCAAATCCCAGATCAGTTCGGGCTGCGGCTGGTGGTGCGATGCCCAGCGCGCCTGTTGCTCCAGCACCCTTTCGACGGCTTCCCAGTACTTGCCCTGAAGGCGGGCCGCTTCCAGGATCTTGACTGCCCGGTCAGAGCCCTGGTGCAAGGGCGCATAACGCAGCACCAGCCGCACCTGGCCAAAGCTGGTGTTGACCAGCGTCTTGACGCGGGGATAGAAGGCCCGGCAGGTCTCGCAGGCGGGGTCGAAAAACTCCACCAGCGTGACCTGTGCCGCCGGGTTGCCGAACACCGGCGAATGCGCGCGCACCAGGGCTTCACTGTTCGCCTGTGCGGCCTGTGTGACCTCTTGTTTGCCACGATCCCTGAAGACCACAACCCCAGCCACAAAGGCCACCACGACGGCCGCCGCCGTCGCCCACACCAGCCACTGCTTGTTCACGCTTTCACCTTTTTACCTGCAAAGCCCATCAGCACCAGGATGACGCTGAACGCCATCCAGGACAACAGCGGAATGGGCAGCCAGCCGGCCACCTGAACATCGGCGTCGGCACACGACGAGCCCTGGCCGCAAGGCACCAGGCTCTCGACCACCAGGCCCCAGAAAACCAGGCAGTGATAAGCAGCGATGGCCCAGCCCGCGCCGGCCAGCGGCCAGGCGTAGCGGCGGCTGCGGCCATCGCTGTCAAGCAGGCCCACGCCCAGAACCAGCACCAGCGGAAACATCGCGATGCGCTGGTACCAGCACAGGACACACGGTGTCTGGCCCATCACTTCACCCAGGAACAGCGCGCCTGCCGTGGCCAGCAAGGCGGTCAGCCAGGCCAGGAACATGGGGGTCCAGCGGAAAGGACCCGGTGTGTCAGTCACGGTGTTCATGCTGCATTGTCGGTTGGGGCAAAGTGCATGCGCAGGGGCTCGGGCGGGTGTGGGCTTGGCCCAAATGAAGGTCCCGCTTCAGCGCGGCTGCACACGTGCCTTCAGCAAGCGCAGGCCGTTGCCCACCACCAGCAGGCTGGCGCCCATGTCGGCAAACACCGCCATCCACATGCTGGCGTTGCCAAACAGCGCCAGCACCAGGAACACGGCCTTGATGCCCAGCGCAAGGCTGATGTTCTGCCACAGCACGGCATGCATGGCGCGCGACAGGCGCACCGTTTCTGCGATGCGGCGCAGGTCGTCGTTCATCACCACCACGTCGGCGGCTTCCATCGCAATGTCGGTGCCGGCAGCACCCATGGCCACGCCGATGTCGGCCTGCGCCAGCGCAGGCGCGTCGTTGATGCCGTCGCCGGTCATGGCCGTGGGGCCGTGTTCCGCCTGCAGGGCCTTGATGGCGGCCAACTTGTCGGCGGGCAGCAGGTTGCCCCGTGCCTCATCGATGCCGGCTTCGTGTGCGATGGCGTTGGCCGTGGCCTGGTTGTCACCGGTCAGCATCACCGGCGTGATGCCCAGGGCCTTGAGTTCGGCCACGGCCTCGCGCGACGAAGGTTTGATCGTATCGGCCACGGCAAACAGCGCCAGCACACCGGCGGGCGAGGCCAGCAGCGTGACCGTGCGGCCGGCTTCCTCCAGCAACTTCAACCGGGCTGCGATGGCAGGTGAACATTGGCCGCGCTCTTCCATCAGGCGGTGATTGCCCAGCACGTAAGTCACGCCATCGACCTGTGATTGCACGCCGCGACCAGGCAGCGCCTTGAAGTCGCCGACTGTCAATGTGGACACCGTGCGGACCTGCGCCTGTCCCTGCGCCTGTCCCTGCGCCAGACCCTGCGAGATGGCCCGCGAGACCGGGTGGTCCGACTGGCCGGCCATCGCCGCAGCCACCGCTTCGAGTTGTGCACGATTCAGGTCCGCGGCCAGCAGCTCCCAGCTGACCAGCCTGGGCTTGCCTTCGGTGATGGTGCCGGTCTTGTCCAGCGCAATGGCCTTGAGCTTGCGCGCGCCTTCCAGGTACACGCCCCCTTTGATGAGGATGCCGCGTCGCGCCGCCGCCGCCAGGCCACTGACCACGGTGACCGGCGTCGAGATCACCAGTGCGCACGGGCAAGCAATCACCAGCAACACCAGCGCTTTGTAGACCGCCTGCAGCCAGGTCCAGTCGAAGGTCCAGGGCCCGAGCAGGGCGACGGCCAGCGCCAACACAAACACACCCGGTGTGTAGATCGCGGCAAAGCGGTCGACAAAGCCTTGCATGGGTGCGCGGGTCGCCTGCGCTTCTTCAACGGCGTGGATGATGCGGGCCAGTGTCGAGTTCGACGCCGCTGCGGTGACGGTGATCTCGAGGGTGCCGATCTCGTTGATGGTGCCGGCAAACACCGGGTCGCCCGCCGCCTTGTCCACCGGCATGCTCTCGCCCGTGACCGGCGCCTGGTTGATGGTGGAATTGCCGTCCGCCACCACGCCGTCCATGGGCACCCGTTCGCCGGGGCGCACCCGCACCACCGCCTGCAGCGGCACGCGGGCCACCGGTGTTTCGAGCCAAACACCATCGGGCTGGCGCACCGCAGCCACTTCGGGCGCCATGGCGAGCAGGCCCTTGATGGCGTTGCGCGCGCGGTCCACGGCCTTGGCTTCGATGGCTTCGGCAATGGCGTACAGCGCCATCACCATGGCCGCCTCGGGCCACTGGCCGATGGCAAACGCGCCGGTCACGGCCACCGTCATCAGCGCGTTGATGTTGAGCCGGCCGTGGCGCAGCGAAACCAGGCCCTTTTTGTAGATCTCGAAGCCCGAAGCCCAGATGGCTGCGGCAGCCAAGGTCAGCCCTGCGCCTTGCCAGACGCGGGTATCGGGCGCGAAGAAGCCCAGCCCTTCGGCCGCGACGGCCAGGGTCAATGCAAGGGCCAGTCGTAGTCGTTTGAGTTGGCCGTTGTCGGCTGGGAGTGCATGTTCGTGGTCGTGGTCATGGTCGTGGTCATGGTCGTGTTCATGGTCGTGTTCATGCCCATGCTCGTGTGCACCCTGTGCACCCTGTGCACCTTGAGCACCTTGTGCAGCTGCGCCGGCCGCGCCTGATGCCGCAGGCCTGTGCGCAATGCGCTGAGGATCGAAACCGCTCTTGCGGATGGCCACCAGGGCCTTCTCCACCACCGCAGGGTCTGCATCCAGGGTCAAGGTGCGATGCCCCAGGTTGAAGCGCAGCGACCGGACCCCGGCCACACCTTCCAAGGCACGCCGAATCTCACCCTCTTCCACCGCACAGTCCATGGTGGACACCTTGAACGCCTGCCCCGCAGCTTTTGATGGGCGTTGCAGCCGCTGCGGCGCATCAACAGGCGTCAAGGCAGGCGCGCAGCAGGCCTCAGCGGCGCAAGCCGGGGCAGGGGCAGGGGCCTGTCTCTTATACACATCTCCGAGCCCACGAGACT